>WBZR01002024.1_pt2 | contig 14939 bp, 11 predicted proteins | sample 5204231 | NCBI WGS metagenome assembly WBZR01 (sample SAMN12412403, study PRJNA552823) | activated sludge metagenome | isolation source: activated sludge from anammox sidestream of wastewater treatment plant... | place: USA: Virginia | collected 2017-08 | reverse complement strand
GCGATCTACCGGGAGATCGCGGGGCGGCTGCAGGCGTGTGACGGGTGAGGCGGGGGGTGGGGGCCCGCGTTCGCTCCGCGGCGGCGGACCCTCACCCTGGCTGAGCCGCGCTCAGCCGGTCCCTCTCCCAATGCTGGGAGCGGGACGTCTGTGGATGAGCCCGCGGTCGTCCCGCGTCGTGCCGGCCTCTTGGTGCTCCCCCGCTCCCGGAGTTGGGAGAGGGGAGGCCGGGGGGTGAGGGCCGCGCGCGATCGGACGTGGCTTCTCCACCACGCGGCGCCCCCACGCGACTTGCGCCGACGCGGGCATGCTCTACAATCGGGTCCGCACGACCGCGCGACGGGTGCGTGTCAACGAGGAGACAAGGAGAGAGACCCATGCGACAGCGTGTGATCGCCGCCTGCGCGGCCGTGGCCGGCCTGGGCCTGGCCGCCTGCTCGCCCGAGCCGACCCCCGCCGTGGAGGTGCCCGCCGAGCCGACCGTGGTCATCGAGCCCACCGCCGACCTCGCGACGTCCGCGGTGGCGGTGCCCGACCTCGGCGGCCGAACGATCTCGGTCGCCATCGAGAACGCCTACATCCCGTTCAACTTCATCGACCCCGCGACCAACCAGGCCACGGGCTGGGACTACGAGGCCCTGGCCGAGATGTGCCGGCGCCTGAACTGCACGCTCGAGTACCACCAGATCGGCTGGGACAACATGATCGCCGCCGTGGCCGCCGGACAGTACGACATGGCCCCCGACGGCATCACGATCACCGAGGAACGCGCCCAGCAGGTGGACTTCTCCGACGGCTACATGACCGTCGACCAGCGCGTGATGGTCAGGAAGGACGACACCGCCATCGCGTCCACCGACGACCTCCGGAACGACACGGCGCTCCGGGTGGGCACGCAGAAGGGCACCACCAACTACGAAGAGGCCAAGAAGCTCGTCGGCGAAGACCGCGTGATGGCGTTCGAATCTTTCGGCGACGCCGTGCAGGCCCTGATCAGCGGCGACGTCGACGCCGTGATCATCGACGACACCGCCGGCCAAGGCTACGTCGGCGTCAACGCCGACGACGTCCGCCTGCTCGACGAGGTGCTCGTCGGCCAGCAGCTCGGCTTCATCTTCCCCAAGGGCTCGGACCTCGTCGGCCCGTTCAACGCCGTCATCGCGGCCATGCGGGCCGACGGTGCGCTCGACGCGCTGGCGCTCAAGTGGTTCGGGCCAAGCTTCCAGGCCCCCGACGCCGCCGGTGAGGCCGCACCGGAGGCCGAGGATGCCGCCGCGGCGACGCCCGAAGCGGGCGACGAAGGCGCGACGGCGGCGCCCGCGACGGCGGCGCCGTGACCGGACGCCGTTCGCGGCCGGGACGATGACCGCCCGCGTCGCCGGGCCCCCGGCCGCACGGGGCCCGGCGCTGTCCGACCAGCCGTGGTGGGTGCTGGTGCTGCTGCTGGCCGGCGTCGTGCTGGCGTGGCGGTTCGCGACCGACGACACGTACGGCACCATCTTCGGCAAGATCCTGCTCGGCCTGCCCGTCACGGTGGCGGTGACCGCCACGGCCTACGCGGCCGCCATCGTGATCGGGCTGGTGGCGGGGCTGGGGCGGCTGTCGCGCAACCCGCTGGTCTACAACGCGGCCACGCTCTACGTCCAGGCCATCCGCGGCGTGCCGATCCTCGTGCAGATCTTCGTCGTGGCCTTCGTCGTGCTGCCCGCGGCGATCGACGTCGTCAACGCCGCCGGGCAGGCGCTGGCGCCGGTGCTGGGCGCCGACAACGCCCTGGCCGGCGCCACCAACCGCGCCGTGCCGATGGGCGTGCGGGCCACGGCGGCGCTGGCCATCGCCTACGGCGGCTTCGAGGCCGAGACCTTCCGCGCCGGGATCCAGTCCATCGAGCGCGGGCAGCTCGATGCGGCACGCTCGCTCGGCATGACCTGGCTGCAGGCGCTGCGGCTCGTGATCCTGCCGCAGGCGATCCGGCGCATCCTCCCGCCGCTCGGCAACGACCTCATCGCCATGCTGAAGGACTCGTCGCTCGTGTCGGTGCTCGGCGTCAACGACTTGACGCAGCGCGCCCGCCTGCACGCGTCGGCATCGTTCCAGTACCCGCCCACCTACTACACCCTCGCCTTCATCTACCTCACCCTGACGCTCGTCCTGGCCATGGCCGTCAAGGCCGTCGAACAGCGAATGGAGCCATCGTGAACCGCAAGCAACGGCAGCAAGCCTCTCACACGGCACCGGCGCGGCCCGTGCCGCCGACGCGCGCGGCGCACGGCGCCGCGGGCCCGGGGCGCCGTGCGCCCGCCGTCCGGCTGGGCGCGCTGGCGCTCGTCGCCGCCGTTGCGGTCGGTGCATGGTCGATCCGGCGCGGCAGCGAGATCGGCGTCGCCACGGCCGTCCCGACGCCGCAAGCCCTGCCGACGCCGGCCAGCGCTCCCGTCGACCCCGCGACGTGGCAGGTGCCGGGGATGCCGATGACCGAGCGGCTCGAACGCATCCGGCTGGCCATCCAGGCCTACCCCATGGGCAACCGCTACGCCAACGCCGACCGGGCCCGCTGGCTCCTGGCGTCGGGCGTCCCGGAGGACCCGTCGGAACGCCGTCAGTACGAGATCCGCGTGGCGTTCAACCTGTTGTACGCCGGGCGGACGGCCGAGGCGGTCGAGCGCATGCGCGTGATCGAGGAAGGGCTCTCGGCGGCCCGGAGCCCCAACCCACGGGCGCTGGCGGAGGTCCGCGCGCTCCTGGCGATCGCCTGGCTGCGGCTGGGCGAGCAGACCAACTGCATCACCCGCCACACCGCGGACTCCTGCCTGCTGCCGCTGCGGGGGTCCGGCATCCATGTCGACCAGCAGGGGTCGGCGCAAGCCGTCGAAGTCCTCGAGCGCATGCTGGCCGCCGACCCGGGCGACCTCGTCGCGCGGTGGATGCTGAACCTCGCGCACATGACCCTCGGCACGTACCCGGACGCGGTGCCGCCGGAGCACCTCATCCCCGAGTCGACGTTCGCGTCGGAGGTCGACCTCGGCCGGTTCGAGGACGTCGCGCCGTCGCTCGGCCTCGACGCCGTCTCGCTTTCGGGCGGGTCCGTGCTCGACGACTTCGACAACGACGGCGACCTCGACGCCGTGTTCTCGTCGTTCGGCTTCAACGAGCCCCTGCGCTTCTTCCGCAACGAGGGCGACGGGACGTTCACCGATCGTTCGAGCGCCGCCGGACTGGACGGCCTCTTCGGCGGGCTGCACGTCGTCCAGACCGACTACGACAACGACGGCTTCCTCGACCTGTTCGTGCCGCGCGGCTCGTGGCTCGGCGAGGAAGGGCTTCACCCCAACTCGCTCTTGCGCAACAACGGCGACGGCACCTTCACCGACGTCACCGAGGCGGCGGGCCTGCTCACCTTCCACCCGACGCAGGTGGCGGCGTGGGCCGACTTCGACGGCGACGGCTGGCTCGACCTGTTCGTCGGCAACGAGTCCATCCCGGCGGACGTCATCCCCGCGGCGCTGGGGCAGGAGGACACCTCCAAGCGGCCGACGCACCCCTCGGAGCTGTACCGGAACAACCACGACGGCACCTTCACCCGACAGGACGCCGACGTCGCCTACATCAAGGGCGCGGTCTGGGGCGACTACGACAACGACGGGCGGCCGGACCTGTACGTGTCGCGCCTGGGCGGCGCCAACGGCCTCTACCACAACGACGGCCCCGACGCCGAGGGCCGCTGGCGGTTCACCGACGTCGGCGTCGAGGCCGGCGTCACCGAGCCGCGCTTCAGCTTCAGCGCCTGGTTCTTCGACTACGACAACGACGGCTGGGAGGACATCGGCGCCGCCGACTACGGCCAGCCTGCGATGGGCCGCACCGCCGAGCTGATCGCGGGCTACCTCGGCCTGCCGACCGAGGGCGACCACCCGCACGTCTACCGCAACAACCGCGACGGCACCTTCACCGACGCCAGCGCGTCGCTCGGCCTCACCCGCCCGACGTTCACCATGGGCAGCAACTTCGGCGACGTCGACAACGACGGCTGGTTGGACCTCTACCTGGCCACCGGCGACCCGCAGTTCGAGTCGCTGTACCCCAACCGGCTGTACCGCAACGACGCCGGCGTCCGGTTCCAGGAGGCGACGAGCGCGGCCGGGGTCGGGCACATCCAGAAGGGGCACGGGGTCGCCTTCGGCGACGTCGACAACGACGGCGACCAGGACATCTGGCTGAACCAGGGCGGCGCGTACGCCGGCGACGGGTACCAGAAGGTGCTGTTCCTCAACCCCGGCCACGCGAACCGCTGGCTGACGCTCCAGCTCCAAGGCACCCGCGCCAACCGCGCCGCCATCGGGGCGCGGGTGAAGGTGACCTTCGACGAGGCCGCGGGCCCGCGCGACATCCACGCGACCGTCGGCACGGGGTCGAGCTTCGGGGCCAACAGCCTGCGGCTCGAGCTCGGGCTGGGCGCGGCCACCGCCATCCGCGCGGTCACCGTTCGGTGGCCGGGGTCGGGGCTGGTCGAGACGTACACGGGGCTGTCGGTCGACCGCGCATATCGGCTGGTCGAGGGCACGGGCGTGCCCGAGGCGATCGCGCTGCGGCGCGTGCCGATCGCGGCGCCGTGACGGGCGGTGGCGGAGGAGGAGGGATTCGAACCCCCGTGGCATCGCTGCCCATCCGTTTTCAAGACGGCGCCGTTAGACCGCTCCGGCACTCCTCCCGGGGCCGTCAGTATAGCATGTCGGTCGGCGCCGCCGCCGAGGTCGCCGGCGCCCACAGCCGCTCGTAGACCTGCTCGATGCGGCCCGCGATCGAGGCCCAGCTGTAGCCCTCCGCCACGGCCACGCCGTGCAAGCCGAGCGCCTGCCGCAGCGCCGGATCGTCGATGATCGGCCGGAGCCGTGCCGCCAGCGCCGCCGGATCGCCGTCCGGCACCAGGAAGCCGGTGCGGCCGTCCTGGACGAGCGTGGCCAGGCCCCCGACGTTCGACGCGATCACCGGGGCCCCGCAGGCCATGGCTTCGAGCGCCACCATCCCGAAGCTCTCGTAGCGCGACGGCACGACGACGACCTGGGCCGCGTTGTAGAAGTACGGCAGTTCGTCCTGGGTCTGCGGCCCGAGCAGCGTGACGAAGTCGGCGATGCCGAGGTTCTCGCGCAGGCGGTGGATGCGCTGCATCTCGGCGGTCATCTCGGCCGGGTCGTCGGTCTTGTCGCCCCCGATGATGCACAGGCAGCTGTTGCGCGCCAGCTCGGGCTCGGCGGCGATGATCAGCGCCATGGCGCGCACGAGGGTGTCGAGCCCCTTGACGGGGTCGGGCCGCCCGACGAACAGGATCATCCGGTGGTCGGCGTCGAGGCCGAGATGGGCGCGCGCCGCGCGCGGATCCATGGGCCGGAAGAGCCGGAGGTCGACGCCCGGCGGGATCACCTCGATCTTGCCGGGCTCGGCGCCATAGAGGTCGACCATGTGCTGCCTGTCGATCGGCGTGGCCGCGACGATGGCGTCGGCGAAGGCCATGATCTCGGCCTCGACGCCGCGGCGCGGGCCGATCTCGGCCGTGGCGCCATCGCCCTGCGCGAGGTCCTTCATCGCTCCGAGGGTGTGGAACATGTGGACGATGGGGGCCGGGCGCCGCCGCGCCAGCTCGCGCGCCGCCCAACCGCTCATCCAATAGTGGCTGTGGTAGAGGTCGTACCGGGCCCCCTGCGATGCGATGAACGCCCGCACGCCCGCCACGAAGTCCGGCACGGCCGACCAGGCGTCGGCCTTGGACAGCGGCGCCTCGTCGCCCGCCGTCACGTGGATCACCCGCACGTTGGGCCCGAGGTCGGTGTCGGGGATGTGCGGCACCAGGCTGCTCTGCGAGCGCGTGAAGCAGTCGACGACGAGGCCCCGGCGGCCGAGCTGGCGCATCAGCTCGCGGACGTACACGTTCATGCCGCCGGTCTCCTTGCCGCCGGGCGCCGCCAGCGGGCAGGTGTGGTAGGCGATCATGCAGATGCGCCTGGGCGACGGCAACGGGCCTTCCAGGCCGAGCTCCAGCGCGTGGGCCCGCGCGTCGAGGGCGGTCCAGTCGGGTTCGTCGATCGGGCCACCGCCCGCGGGGTGCTGCCAGGGAGGCATGGGCGCTCCAGGGATGGGCACGGCGCCGGCGAGCGCGGCAGGTGGCCGCGATCCGGGGCGGGCAATCATAGCCCGCGGCGGCCGGCGGAGCCAGTCGCCGCGGGCGCCGGTGCGAGCGGGCGCCAGGCCCACCGGCAAGGGGTTGTCTGCTATATTTTGGGGGCTGCGGGCGCCGGCAGATGTCGGCCCCAGAAGGCTGCGGCAAGCAAAGCGTCAGGAGCATTCCAGGTGTCCATCAGGCCCATCGTCTCGGTCGGCGACAACGACCGCGTGCTGCGTTCGACCGCGCGGCCCGTGCGCCGGATCGACCGCCGCATCCGCAACCTCATGCACGACATGATCGAGACGATGCGCGACGCCAACGGCGTGGGCCTGGCCGCGCCGCAGATCGGCCTCGACCTGCAGGTGTTCGTGGCCGAGGTGCCCGAGGACATCGACGATCCCGACAGCCCGGTCCGGACGTATGCCCTGGCCGACCCCGAGGTCGTGTGGGCGTCGGAAGCCAAGGTCGAGGGTCGCGAGGCCTGCCTCTCCATCCCGGAGCTGTTCGGCGACGTCCCGCGCCACGTCCAGATCAAGGTGCGGGCCCTCGACCGGACCGGCCGCCGCGTCGAGCTCGACCTTCACGACTTCGAGGCACGGGTGTTCCAGCACGAGATCGACCACCTGCACGGCGTCTTGTTCCCCGACCGCGTCACCGGCCTCGACAAGCTGTACTTCCTCGAGGAGAACGACGCCGGCGAGCTCGTCCGGGTGCCGTACGCCGTGCCGGCGGTGTGATGCCGGCCCAGCAGAGCCATTTGGTGCGCGCCCGGCCCGCCGGTATACTGAAATTTGTTGCGCCCCCATCGTCTAGGGGACCAGGACATCACCCTTTCAAGGTGAAGACGGGGGTTCGAATCCCCCTGGGGGTACCACAACGCTGGTTCGGCCGCGGCTTTTCCGCCGCGCGTGGATGGTGACCGAGTTGGATTCCGCGCACCCCTTGCCGCCCCAGCCGCCCGTGGACCTCGCCGGCGCCGATGGCGCTCCGCGGCGCTTGTCGATCGGCGACGTGGTCGACGTCGCGCGCGGCGGGCGCGGAGTCCGCCTCCTTGAGGAGGATCCGGCGCGCCAACGCCCGCTCGAGCGCGCGATGGCCGCCTCGGCCGCGTGGGTGGACGCGCAGGTCGCCGACCTCGAGGCCGGCACCCCGCGGCCGATCTACGGCATCAACACGGGGTTCGGCGCGCTGGCCGGCCGCGAGACGTTCCGCTCGCGGTACCACGCCCGCGTCCTGTCGCGCAACCTCCTCGTCAGCCACAGCGCCGGCACCGGCGACCCGCTCGACGAGGACGTGGTGCGCGCGGGGATGTTGATCCGGAGCCACCAGCTCGCGAGCGGCCGGTCGGGCATCCGGGTCGGCGTCGTCAACCGCCTGCTCGCGATGCTGAACGCCCGGGTATACCCCCGGGTGCCGAGCATGGGATCGCTCGGCGCCAGCGGCGATCTCGCCCCGCTGGCGCACCTCGCGCGGATCATCAGCCGGCCGCCGGCGCCGGGCCCGGGCGACGCGGCGCTGCCGCTCGACGCGTCGGAGGGCGACGCGTGGATCCCGTGGGACGCGGCGGCGTCGGGCGCGAGCACGAACGCCGCGTCTCCGGACGGCCCTTCGGCCCCCGATCACGTCACGCGCGACCCCGTCACCGGCGCCGCGTGCCGCTGGCGGGCCGTCGACGGGCGCACCGCGATGGCGCTGGCCGGCGGCCAGGTCGTGCTCGAGGCCAAGGAAGGGCTGGCGCTGGTCAACGGCGCCACGTTCTCGGCGGCGCTCGCGACCTTGGCGGTCGCCGACGCCGACCGCATCCTGGCGCACGCCGAGGTCGCGGCCGCCATGACGCTCGAGGCCATGCGCGGCTTTCGCGACCCGTTCCTGCCCGAGGTGCACGCCGCCCGTGGCTTCGCGGGTGCCGCCGCGGTCGCCGCGCGCGTGCTGGCGCTGACGGCCGGGTCGACGCTGCTGGACCCCGCGGACCGCGCGCGCGACCCCGAGCGGGTGCCGCCGCAGGATCCGTACTCGGTGCGCTGCCTGCCGCAGGTGCTCGGCGCGGCGCGCGACGCCCTCGACGTCATCCGGCGCACCGTGCGGACCGAGATCAACGCCGCGGTCGACAACCCGCTGATCTTCCTCGACCTGCCCCGGGCCTACAAGGCGGTGAGCGGCGGCAACTTCCACGGCGCGCCGCTGGGCTACGCCATGGACTGGCTCAAGATCATCGCCGCCGACTGCGCCAGCCAGTCCGAGCGGCGCACCTTCAAGCTGACCGACTACCGGTTCCACGACGCGCGGCGCCAGGCCGTATCGCTGCCGATGTTCCTCGTCCGCGCCGCGCCGGGGACCCAGGGCCTCGACAGCGGGCTGATGATCGCGCAGTACACCGCGGCGGCGCTGACGTCCGCGGCCAAGACGCTCGCCCATCCCGACAGCGTGGACTCGATCCCGTCGAGCGCCAACCAGGAAGACCACGTGAGCATGAGCATGAACGCCGGCCTGCACCTTCGCCGGCTGCTCGCGCACGTCGAGGGCGTCTTCGCCATCGAGCTGCTCGCCGCCGCCCAGGCGCTCGACCTGCGCGCCGGCGACGGCACGGTCGGCGCGGGCACCGCCGCCGCGCACGCCTGCATCCGGTCGCGCGTTCCGTTCCTCGCCGCGGATCGCGCGCTGGCGCCGGACATCGACGCCGTGGTGCGCTTGATGCGCACCGGCGCGGTCCTCCGCGCCGTCGACGCAGCCGTGGGCCCGGCGCCGCGGCCTTGGGAGGACGGGGCGTGAGCCAGGGCTTTACAGAACCGCCGATCGGGTATACAAATGAGGCGGCGGACCGGGCGGCCGCCGATCACGCGAGGAAGGGGAGCGAGAGCATGCCCGCACAGGTCATCACGGTGACGTCGGGGAAGGGGGGCGTGGGCAAGACCACGGCCACCGCCAACCTCGGCGTCGCGCTGGCCGCGCGCGGACGCAACGTCGTGGTGGTGGACGCCGACATCGGGCTGCGCAACCTCGACGTCGTCATGGGGCTCGAGAACCGCGTGGTCTACAACCTGATCCACGTGATCCGCGGCGTGACGCAGGCCGAGAAGGCCCTGATCCGCGACAAGCGCGTGCCGGGCTTGATGCTGCTCGCCGCCGATCAGCATGCCGACAAGGACGACGTCTCGCCGGACGAGATGGACGCGCTGTGCGCGTCGCTGCGCCCATTCGCCGACTACATCATCGTCGACTCGCCGGCCGGCATCGAGCAGGGCTTCCGCAACGCCCTGGCGCCGGCCGACCAGGTGGTGCTCGTGACCACTCCGGAGGTGTCGGCCGTGCGCGACGCCGACCGCGTCATCGGCCTGGTCGAGGCCACCGGCAAGCCGTCGCCGCGCCTGATCCTCAACCGGATCAAGCCCGAGCTGGTGGCCCAGGGCGACATGATGACAACCGACGACGTCGTCGACGTGCTGCGCATCGAGCTCCTCGGGATCGTGCCCGAGGACGGCGCCATCGTGGCCGCCACCAACCGCGGCGAGCCGGTGGCGTTGCAGGCGGGCTCGCGCGCCGGGCAGGCATTCCACAACATCGCCGCCCGCATCGAAGGCGAGCGCGTGCCGTTCATGACGCTGGACGCCAGCCAGCAGAGCTTCCTCGACCGGCTCTCGAGCCTGTTCCGCTCCGGCCACGGGCCCGCCGGGGGGGCGCGGTGAGCCGCTGGCTGGGCCGGCTGCGCGGGCGGTCGGCGGACCACGAGCGCTCGGGGGCCGTGGCGCGCGAACGGCTCAAGCTGGTGCTGGAGTACGACCGCGCGCAGATCACGTCGGCGCAGCTCGACGAGATCCGCGCCGAGATCATCGACTCGATCTCGCGGCACGTCTCGGTCAACCGCGCCGACGTGCGCGTGACGCTCGAGCGGGACGGCCGGCTCGTGGCCGAGATCCCGCTGGACAGCGCGCGCCCCGCCCCCGGCGGCGGGCGCTAACCGGGCCTCCCCCACGTGGCCGGCACCGCCATCTCCGCGCCGCGCGCCCGGCGGACGCCGCGCCTGCCGTGGCGGCGTGTCCGCGCGATCGACTGGCCGCTCGTCGTGGCCGTGGCGCTCGCGATGCTCGCCGGCACGCTGATGATCTACAGCGCCACCCTCCGGATGGAGGCGGCCACGACGTGGGACGACCTCGTCGTCAAGCAGGCGGTGTTCGCGGCGATGAGCACCGCCATCCTGCTGCTCATGACCCTGACGGAGTACCGCGTGCTCCTTGCGCTCTGGGTCTGGCTCTACGCCGGCGTCGTCGTGGGCCTGCTCGCGCTCTTCTCGCTCGGCCAGGTCTTGGGCGGGGCGCAGCGCTGGTACGACCTCGGCAGGGTGGCGGTGCAGCCCAGCGAGTTCTCCAAGGTCGTCCTGGTGATCTGTCTGGCCGCGTACTTCGAGCGGCACGACGTGCGCCAGCTGCGGCATGTCGTGATCTCGCTCGGCCTGGTGGCGCTCCTGGCCTTCCTGGTCGTGCTGCAGCCCAACCTGTCGACGGCGATCCTGCTCGGCGTGATCTGGCTCGGGATGGCGTTCGCCGCCGGGATGCGGCCGCTGCACTTCAGCCTGCTGGCGCTGCTCGGCGCACCCACCCTCTTCATCGCCCTCAAGACCAACCTCCTGCGCGACTACCAGCTCGAGCGCGTGCGCGTGATGCTCGACCCGACGTTCGACGCCAGCGGGAGCGGCTACCAGAGCATCCAGTCGCTGATCGCCGTCGGCAACGGCGGGCTGTGGGGGCGCGGCTTCGCGAGCGGGATGCAGACCCAGGGCGGCTGGCTGCCGCTGATGTACACCGACAACATCTTCGCGCTCATCTCCGAGGAGCTCGGCTTCGTCGGCGGCCTGGCGTTCCTGCTGCTCCTCGGCTTCATCGTGTGGCGCGTGTTCCGCGCGGCGTCGGTGGCGCAGGACTTCGCCGGCTCGCTGATCGCGATCGGGGTCGGCACCTACCTCCTGGCGCAGACGTTCGTCAACATCGGGGTGGTGCTCCAGCTCCTCCCGGTCACCGGGATCTCGCTGCCGCTGATCAGCTACGGCGGGTCGAGCGTGCTGGCCGTGCTGACGGCGATCGGGCTCGTCCAGAGCGTGCTGGTGCGCCGCAAGCCGCTGGAGTTCGCGTGACGACCGGCACGGGCATGCCGGCCGCGGGCGTGCGGGTGCGCATCGCGCCGTCGCCGACGGGCTACATGCACGTCGGCACGGCGCGCACGGCGCTCTTCAACTGGCTCTTCGCGCGCCAGCAGGGCGGCGCGTTCGTCCTGCGCGTCGAGGACACCGATCGGACCCGGCTGGTGCCGGATGCGATCGACGACCTCATGGCGGGGCTGCGCTGGCTGGGCATCGCGCCCGACGAGGGTCCCGGCATCGGGGGCGACGCCGGGCCGTACCTGCAGAGCGAGCGACTGGCGATCTACCGGCCGTACGCCGAGCGGCTCGTGGCCGAGGGCCATGCCTACCGCTGCTTCTGCTCGGCCGACCGGCTGCGCGGGGTCCGCGAGGCGCGCCAGTCGGCCGGCCAGAAGATCGGCTACGACCGCCACTGCCGCGACCTCCCGCCGGAGGCCGGCGCACGCCGGGCGGCGGCCGGCGAGCCGCACGTCGTCCGGCTGAAGATGCCGCTCGCCGGCGCGGCGACGCTGCACGACGTGCTGCGCGGCGCGATCGTGTTCGACGTGGCCGAGATCGAGGACGTCGTCCTGGTCAAGACCGACGGCTTCCCGACCTACCACTTCGCGGTCGTCGTCGACGACCACCTCATGGGCATCACCCACGTCCTGCGCGCCGACGAGTGGATCCCGAGCGCGCCGATCCAGCTCCAGCTCTACGCGTGCTTCGGGTGGGACGAACCCGTTTGGGCGCACCTGCCGCTCGTGCTCAACCCCGACGGCGGCGGCAAGATGTCGAAGCGCAAGACCGTCGGCCCCGACGGGCGGCCCCTCGAGCAGATGACGCTGGTGCGCGAGTACCGCGCGGCCGGCTACCTGCCGGAGGCGATGTTCAACTTCCTGGCCCGGCTCGGCTGGTCGTACAGCGGCGCCGAGGAGGTGTTCTCGCGCGCGCAGGCGATCGAGCGCTTCCGCGTGGAGGACGTCAAGCCGTCGCCGGCCGCGTGGAACCCCGAGAAGCTGGACTGGCTGAACGGCGTCTACATCCGGGGCCTGGAGCCCGACGACCTGGCGGCGCGGCTGGCGCCGTTCTTCGAGCGCGCGGGCCTGGCGGCCGACCTCGCCCGGCTGCGCGCCGTGGTGCCGTTGATCCAGCCGCGCATCGAGACGCTGGCGGATGCGCCGGGCCTGGTCGACTTCCTGTGGGCCGACGCCGTGGCCCCCGCGCTCGAGGAGCTGGTGCCCAAGGGCCTGGACGCCGCCTCGACGGCGGGCCTGCTGGCCGCGGCCGAGGCGACGCTCGGCGCGCTGGCGGCGTGGGACCATGCCGCGATCGACGCCGCGCTGCGGGCGCTGGCGGCCGAACGCGGGCTCAAGGCCGGTGTCGCCTTCCAGCCGATCCGCCTGGCCATCGCCGGGCGGTCGGTGGCGCCGCCGTTGTTCGAGACGCTCGAAGTGCTGGGCCGCGACGCGACGCTCGCCCGCCTGGCGGCGGCACGGGCCCGGCTGGCGGCGCAACCGTAGCCGTGCACGCCGCCCCCATCGACCTGCGTTCCGACACCGTCACGCGGCCGACGCCGGCCATGCGCGCGGCGATGGCGGCGGCCGAGGTCGGCGACGACGTGTTCGGCGAGGACCCGACCGTCAACCGGCTCGAGGCGATGGCGGCCGAGCGGGTCGGCAAGGCGGCGGGGCTGCTCGTGGCCAGCGGGACCCAGGGCAACCTCGCGGCGCTCCTGGCGCACTGCGGCCGCGGCGACGAGGTGATCCTCGGCGACCAGAGCCACACGTTCGTCTACGAGGCGGGCGGGTCGGCGGCCGTGGGCGGCATCCATCCGCGCCCGGTGGCCACCGAGGCGGACGGGACGCTCGACGGCGCGGCCGTCGAGGCCGCGGTGCGCCCCGACAACGTGCACTTCCCGCCGACGCGGCTCGTCTGCCTCGAGAACACCCACAACCGCTGCGGCGGGGCGGTCCTCGGTCCCGCGTACATGGCCGCCGTGCGGGGGGTGGCGGACCGGCACGGCCTGGCGGTCCACCTCGACGGCGCCCGGCTGTTCAACGCGGCCGCGGCGCTCGGCGTGCCGGTCGGCGACCTGGCGCGCGACGCCGACTCGGTGACGTTCTGCCTTTCGAAGGGGCTGGCGGCGCCGATCGGCAGCGTGCTGTGCGGCCCGCGGGACTTCGTCGACCGCGCGCGCCGGGCGCGCAAGCTCCTCGGCGGCGGCATGCGCCAGGCGGGCGTCATCGCGGCGGCGGGCATCGTCGCGCTCGAGACGATGGCGGACCGCCTGGCGGACGACCATGCCAACGCCCGCCGGCTGGCCGAGGGGCTGGCCGACTTGCCGGGCATCGTGCTCGACCCAGGGCGTGTGGCGACCAACATCGTGATCTTCGCGCTGCGGCCCGAGGCCGGGTCGCCCGACCAGCTCGTCGCGGCGGTCGCCGCGCGCGGCGTGCGCGTCCTGGCCATCGGCGGGCCGCGGCTGCGCGCGGTGACGCACTACGAGGTGTCGGCCGGCGACGTCGAGCGCGCGATCGGGGCCTTCGCGGCGGTGCTGCGCGGCGGGTGAGGCGCCGCGGGGGCGGGTGGGGCCTTGCGGAGCACCGGTCAGGCGTCCGATGCGTGGCGCGAATCGGTGCGATTCACGGGGGAACGCACGCAACGTCGGCCTGGGACGCACTCCAGTTGCCGCCCGATGCCGGACCGGAATGCGTCGGCCCCGGCGAGATTTGACGCGCCGCTGCCGTCACGTATACTTCCCCTTCGTCCACGCGGGGGCGTGGTGTAGCGGTTAACATACTGGCCTGTCAAGCCAGAGACCGCGGGTTCGAATCCCGTCGCTCCCGCCACGGCAAGCCGAAGGCCGCGACATCGCAAGGATGTCGCGGCCTTCGTGCGTTCCTGCCCGGCGCATCCCGGTCAAGCACGGCGTGCGGGAGCGGCGCGCACACCGGTCCCGTCGCGAGGTCCGTCCGCAGCGCGGCCCGCCCCGCAATCGTGCGGCGGGGCGGGCCGCGGGATCACCCTCACGGGCAACTGGCCTTGAACACCAGGCCGTTGAAGATCGGGTGGTACGGCTGGTTCGGGTTTCGCAGCGCCAGGCACGTCCGCAGCGGGTTGTCCGGGCCCACCGGTCGGTTGGGGTTCATGGGCATGCCCCAACCGGCCACCCGCGAGGGGTCGGCCATGGCCTGGTTGATGGCCGCCGGCGGCACGCGCCCCTGGAGGTCGCGCCCGACCTGCGGCCCGCCGCCGGCGGCCGCGACGGTCGGGGACGGGGTCGGCGAGGGCGGCGTGGTCGGCCGCGGGCGCGGGGTCGGCGTCCCCGTGGGGCCGGCGGTCGGCACCACTCCGGTGGGCATCGCCGTCGTCGTCGCGGCCGCCGTCGGCGTGCTCGACTGCATCCCCGACTTCAGGAGCAGCGGGAGGTACCGCCGCCCGCTCCGCAGGCCTCCCGATCCCGACGTGCCGCGGGCCGCACCCACATGGCTCGCCAGGTCGGCGGCGCCGACGGCCGACGTGTCGGTGACCACGGCGGCCAGCGGCTGGTCGGCGGTGACGAAGGCCGCGCCGTAGCGGCCGGCCGGCAGGGCGGCGATGACGGGCGGCCACCACTGGTGCGCGCCGCCGGGGGGGATCGTCGCGGTGCAGGCGGCCCCGCACGCCGCG
>WBZR01003276.1_pt1 | contig 14947 bp, 12 predicted proteins | sample 5204231 | NCBI WGS metagenome assembly WBZR01 (sample SAMN12412403, study PRJNA552823) | activated sludge metagenome | isolation source: activated sludge from anammox sidestream of wastewater treatment plant... | place: USA: Virginia | collected 2017-08 | reverse complement strand
ATCGGCGCGCTCGCGATAGGCTTCGGGCTCGACATCGGCGCGGACCTGCGCGCGCACTTGCCGCTGATGCTCTATGGCGCGCTCATCATCGGCTTTCTGTTGATCGAGCCGCTCGGGCTCGCCAAGATCTACGACAACATCCGCAACTACTTCCTGGTCTGGCCGTTTCGGCACGCCAGGAGATGATATGCCGCGACCGGCCGCGGGTTTAACCAGCCGGAACGAGAAGGAGGAAAGGGCACATGACCATGAACCGACGCACGGCAATGGCGGGCGGCGCGCTCGCGATGCTGTTGGCGCTGGGCGCGCCGGCGCTCGCTCAGGAGAAAGTCATCAGATTCGCCATGCCGCAGGATTTCACGCGCGTGTATACGTTCGTGACTTCGGAATATAGCCAAGGCCAGCGCGATTATTTCACCCTGATCAACGAACGCGGCGGGATCAACGGCTACAAGATCATCGCCGACGTCTCCGATCACGGCAACGACTTGCCGCGGGCGATCGAAGCCTATGAGCGGGCCAAGCGCGAAGGCGCGATCCTGATCGATCCGCTGTCGACGCCGATGGCGCGGGCTCTGGTCACGCGCGCGCTGGACGACAAGATCAACCTGATCACCGCGTTTTCCGGGCGCAGCGACGCCGCGGACGGCGGCGCGTTTCCCTACGTGATGCCGCTATCGCCGAACTATTGGACGCAAGCCGGGCTCCTCGTCGACTACTTCCGCCAGCAGGACAAGGATCTGAAGGGCAAGAAGATCGTGCTCGTGCACATCGACACACCGTTCGGGCGCGAGCCGATCCCCATCTTCCAGACGCTGGCGCAAAAGCTCGGCTACGAGTTCCAGGCGTTCCCCTACACGCCTCCGGGCAACGATCAGTCGGCGATCTGGCCGCAGGTGCGCCGCGCCAAGCCCGATTGGGTCGTGTTCTGGGGCGCCGCCGTCGGACAGACGGTCGCTTTGACCGAGGCGGTGCGCAACGGCCTGCCGATGAACCGCGTCTCTTCGAGCGTTTGGATCTCCGAATCCGACATGGACGTGGTCGGCAAGGACGCGGTCAAGGGCGTGATCAAGTTCGAGGCCGCGGCGAGCGGGCGCGATCCCAAAGTCATCCAAGACATCTTGAAGGAAGTCGTGGCCAAGGGCAAAGGCGCAGGACCGGAAAACAAGGTCGGAACGAGCTACTACAATATGGGAGTCATGATGGCGGCGCTCATGACCGAGGGCGTGCGCAAGGCGTTCGAGAAGAGTCCAAACGGCCCGATCAGCGGCCCCTGGCTGAACGAGGGTCTGCGCTCGATCACGAATTTCACCGCCGAGGGTCTCATTCCGGCGACGACGATCACGAAAGAGGATCATCAGGGCGGCGGGCGCGGCCGCATCGCCCGCTGGGACGGGACCAAGTTCGTGCCGCAAACCGATTGGTTCTCGGCCAACCAGGATGTGGTCTGGGCCGAAATCAAGAAGTATTCGGAGGAGTTCAAGAAGACGGGCAAGTGATCGATCTCGCGCCATGGCTCTCTTGAGTCTCAACAACATCGAAGTCGTCTTTGACCGCGTGTTTCTCGCGGTCAAAGGCGTTTCGATCGAGGTTCCGGAGGGCGGGCTCGTCGCCTTGCTCGGCGCCAACGGCGCCGGCAAGAGCACGACGCTCAAGGCTGTGAGCGGATTGCTCAAACCCGAGCGCGGCGAGGTCACGCGCGGCGAGGTGGCGCTGATGGGCGAGGACATCGGCCGCCTCGATCCGCCGCAGCGCGTGCGGCGCGGCATCGCGCACGTGCTCGAAGGCCGCCGCGTTTTCGGGCATTTGACGCCGGAGGAGAACCTGCTCGCGGCGACCTCGATGCACCGCGACCGCTCGCAAATCAAGCGCCTGGTCGAGCGCACCTTCGTCTGGTTTCCGCGTTTGGCCGAACGGGCCAAGGCCAAGGCGGGCTATCTCTCCGGTGGAGAACAGCAGATGCTGGCGATCGGCCGCGCGCTGATGACCGAGCCTAAGCTTTTGCTGCTGGACGAGCCGAGCCTCGGGCTGGCGCCGTTCCTCGTCGACGAAATCTTCGATATCGTTCGGCGCATCAACCAGGAGGCGGGCGTCGCCGTGCTGCTGGTCGAGCAGAACGCGGCGGCGGCTCTGGATGTTGCGCAGCACGCCTATCTGATGGAGAACGGCCGCGTGGTCATGAGCGGGACAGCCGAGGTCGTGAAATCCAATCCCGACGTCGAAGAAGCCTATCTCGGCGGCTCGCAACGAGTCGACTATCTCGCCGTCAAGCACTACCGGCGGCGCAAACGCTGGCTGTCCTGACGCGCTCGACAAGGCTCCTCAGCGTGAGAGGCGCGCCCACAAGCCGCTTGCGGTCATGACGACCGAGTCCCCGCGGAACAGACGGCCTGTGATGAAGACAAGCGACTTCGTCTGCCGCGTCACTTTCGCTTCGCCCTCAATGAAGTCGCCCGGCCGCACGGCCGCAACGAAATCGCAGTTGAGGTTCACCGTCGCAAGCGCCATTGATCCGGTGACATGCTGCACGGTCAGCCCGAGGACGTGGTCGGCGAACGTCATCAACATCCCGCCATGCAGGACATCGCGCGGGTTCGCATGCTTGGCCTCGGCGCGGAAAGCGAATCGCGGACCCCTTTCGGTGTCCCGTACGAATAAAGGGCCGACGAGTTGCGCAAACCCGCTGCCGGAAAAACGGCACAGGCGATAGCCGGGCGGCAGGGGCGTTTCAATCGCAGGCTTCTCAAAATTGATGGTCAATCCAGAACTCCTTTCGACATGCGAACAGCCTGTCGCAACTCCTCGATCGCCTCCGGATTGACGAGCGCGGTGAGGTCGCCAGGGGGTTCATCGAGCAGCACGGAACGCACCACGCGCCGCATCGTCTTCATGTTGCGCGTCCGCGGCAGGTCGTTGACGAACAGAATTCGTTTCGGGCGGAACGAGGACCCGAGGCCCGCAGCGACCGCATCGGACAGGACGGCGGCGAGCGCGCCGCTCGGCTCGTCTGCACCGGAAGGGACCACTGCACAGACGACCGCCGATCCCTTCACCGCGTCGGGGATCGCGACCGCCGCGGCGTCGTTCACCCGATGCGTCGCCAAGAGCAGCGCTTCGATCTCGGCGGGACCGGTGCGCTTTCCCGCGACCTTGATCGTGTCGTCGGAGCGGCCGTGAATGTACCAGGAGCCGTCCGCGTCGCGCGAGGCCCAATCGCCATGCACCCACATGCCGGGAATGCGGCTCCAGTAGGACTCGAGATAACGCTCGCGGTCGCGCCACAGCCCGCGCGTCGTGCCGATGCAGGCTTCGCGCATCACGAGTTCGCCGACTTGCCCGGGCGGCAGGCTGCGCCCTTCGGCATCGACGATATCCGCTCCGGTCCCGGGGATGGGGCCGGAGAAGCTCGCCGGTTTGATGGGAAAGAGCACATTGGTGGCGAGAATGCCGCCAAGTTCGGTGCCGCCGGAATAATTCATCAAAGGACCGCGCCGCCCGAGCACATTGTCGAACACCCACATCCAGGAATCAGGGTCCCAGGGCTCGCCGGTGGACGCGGCGACGCGCAGCGAACCGAGATCGTAGCGGCGCGGCTCTTCGTCGCCGTAGCGCATCATCATGCGCGCGACCGTCGGCCCAAGGCCAAGGAAGCTGATGCGATGATCCTGCACGAGCCGCCACAAGCGGCCGGGTTCGGGATAATCGGGCGTTCCCTCGGCCATGACCAGCGTCGCGCCGGCGAGCAGGGCGCCGATGATCTGCAGCGGACCGACCAGCCAGCCAAAATCGGTCATCCACATGAGCCGATCCGTTGGTTTCAGGTCGAAGCAAAGCTGGAAATCCTCGCCGGTCTTCACCGTGACCCCGCAATGCGTGTGCACGGTCCCTTTCGGCTTGCCGGTCGTGCCGGACGTGTACACGACCATCAGCATATGTTCGGCATCGACCTCCTGCGCCGGAAGCTCAGGGTCGCCCGTCGCGACGAGCTCGTCCCAGGAGACGTCGCGTTCCGCTTGCATCGGGATCTCGCCGCCGAGCCGGCGGGCGACCACGACGTGGCGCAGGGTCGGGATGTCGCGAGCCGCTTCGTCGAGCACAGGTTTCATGAACAAGGGACGCCCGCGGCGCAGCGCGCCGTCGGCCGTGATGACGGCGACGGCGCCGGCGTCATTGAGCCGGGTCGCGATCGCGCCCGCGCCGAATCCCGAAAACAGCGGCAGCACGATGCAGCCAAGCCGCGCTGCGGCGAGGAATGCGATCGCCACCTCTGGGATCATCGGCAAGTAGACGCCGATCGCGTCGCCCTGTTTGAGTCCGAGCGCGCGCAGGCCGGAGGCGAGCCGGCCTACTTCGGCGGCGAGTTCGCGATAGGTGAGGGCGCGTGTGGCGCCGTCCTCGCCCTCCCAGACGAGCGCCTGCTTGGATCCGCCGCCTGCGGCGAGATGCCGGTCGAGCAGGCTCATCGTCATGTTCGTGGTTCCGCCGAGGCACCAGCGCGGCCAGGCGATACCCTCGGTAAGATCGACGACCTTCGTGTAGGGCTTTGTAAAACGCACGTCGAGGAAACGGATCAGCGCATCCCAGAACCAGGCCGGATCGGCTGCGGCTTTGCGTTCAAGCGCCGCATAATCCGCAAGCTTCTCGGTGCGCAGGAACGCCGTCCAATTGCTCGCCTCCTTGAAGGCGTCCGAGGGACGCCAGACGAAACCGTGCTTATCCGCTGACGCGCTTGCTGCCGCCGTCATTCGTCGTCTCCGCCTGCAAAGTCGCACACAACGATGTCGGCAATGTGCGGCGCGAAGAACGCCTTCATCTCCTGGTGAACGGGAGATATCTGATAGCGATCGTGGTCTGCGGAACTGTCGAAGACGCTGACGATCGCCCATTCGAACTGCCGCGCGCGCGAGGCGACATTCTTTCCGAAATGGTAGGCGCGCACATAGGGCAGCTCGGCGCGTATCCGCGCGCCATACTCGCGGACACGCGCGAGGAAAGCGTCGTCCGCATCCTGCAATTGCATCATCAGGACATGATAGAACATCGTTCGCCCCCCTCCGGCCGTCCTCGGCGGTCCGGCTTCAACGCCATGCTCGCTCGCCCGATCGCGGCGCGCAACGCCGAGCATTGACTCCCCAGACTGAATGAACCATCATTCAACGAAAATAAGCCGCCGGGCAAGAGGGTGTTCGGCGCGGGGGAACGTGAGACTGCCAAAACCTCTGCCGGTCGCGCAAGCCGTTAGCTGCTCGCCTGCGAGGTGCTGTTCGTGTGACTAGAGCAAGTTGCGATCAAATAGACTAGGTCCGCTCGTTCCCGCGAAAAGCGAAAGCGGGGACCCAGATCAGCCCTGGATTCCCGCTTCCGCTTCCGCGGAAATGAGCGGAGTGCGCCAACCTGATCGGATTGTGCTCTAGGTGGCCCGTCTCAAAGGGCGAGGCGAAAGGGCTCCTCAGGACGAGGCGATTCAACTTGAAGCCATCTTGCTCTAGGCTGCGAAAATGCTCGTTCAGCTGCTGAATGGCCTCGTATATGGCGGGCTGCTCTACATCGTGTCGGTAGGGCTCGTGCTGATTTTCGGGCTGCGGCGGATCGTCAATTTCGCCCATGGCAGCCTGTTCATGATCGGCGCCTATGTGGGATTCAGCGTCGCCGCGCTCGGCGGGTTTTGGGGCGCGCTGGTCGTTGCGGTGATTGTGCTCGCGCTTGTCGGAGCGGCGCTCGACATCATCGTTCTTCGGCCGCTGCAACGCGAAGACCCGATCGTCACCGTGCTCGTCACCTTCGGCATCCTGCTGGTGCTGGAAGACTTTGCCCAGACGATCTGGGGCAAGGACTTCCTGTCCATGCCGGTGCCGTCGGTATTCGCCGGCTCGATTTCGATTTTCGGCGAAAGTTTTCCGCTCTATCGGCTGGTCGTGATTGCGGTCGCCGCTCTGGTCGCCGCCGGCCTTTCCATTTGGCTGCGTGTGAGCCGCATCGGGCTTTATGTGCGAGCTTCAAGCGTCGACCCGATGACGACGGCGATGCAAGGCGTCAACACCGATCGCGTGAGCCTGCTCGTGGTCTCGCTGGGCACGGCGCTCGCGGGATTGTCGGGCACGGTCTCTGCGCCCTTGCTTGCGCTGTCGCCGTCGATGGGCAGTTACATCCTGATCGAATCCTTCATCGTGGTCGTGGTCGGCGGTCTCGGCAGCTTTTCGGGCGCTTTCCTCGCCGCCATCGCCATCGGGCAGGTGCATAATCTCGGCCTTGTTTATGTCCCCTGGGGCGCGACCATGATTCCGTTCCTGCTCATGGTGGCGGTGCTGATCTGGCGGCCGACGGGCGTTGCGGGGAGCCACACGTGAGCGCTCGCGCCTCGATAGCGTCCAACTCGACGGCCGCGGCGGCGATCGCCGTGGTCGCCATCGTGGCCGGAGCGGTCGGGTCGCTTCTGATCCAATCCAATCTCTTGATGACCTTGATGACGCAAGCGGTCATCAGCGCCATTCTCGCCACCGGAGTAGGCTTTCTGATTCGCCAGAACGGCGCCGTCAGTTTCGGCCATGCCGCCTTTTACGGGCTTGCCTGCTATTCGATCGCGCTGTCGCCGAAACTCGGCCTCACGAGCCCGGAAGCAGCGATCGTTCTCGCCTTGCTTCTGCCGCCGGCGCTCGCCTTTCTGCTCGGGCTCGTGATCGTGCGCATTCCGGGCGTCGCGTTTTCGATGCTGACGCTTGCGGTCGGGCAGGCCTTCTACGAATTCGCGATGAAGGCGCGCCATGCGACCGGCGGCGAGGATGGACTCGCGGTCAATCTGCCTTCGACGATATTCGGCGTCGCGACAAACTGGTTCCAGCGTCCCCAAAGCATGTTCGTGATCTGTTGGATCGTGCTGGTCGTCACAGTGTTTGGCTTGTCCGTCCTTGTGCGCCAGCCCTTCGGCCGGCTTACCGCGGCGATCCGCGAAAACGAAGAGCGCGCCCGCTTCATCGGCTACGAGACGGTCTTTCCGCGCGCGCTGGTCTTCGCGCTCTCCGCCTTCGTCGTCGCCGTGGCCGGCGTGCTGTTCACGCTTTACAACACGTTCGTCTCGCCTGACGTGCTGCATTGGACACTATCCGGTTCGGCGCTGATCATGGCGATCATCGGCGGGCCGAAGCTGATTTGGGGGCCTGCGCTCGGCGCCATCATCTTGTTCTTCGCCAAGGATATTGCCGGCAATGTCACCGAGCACTGGCAAGGCATTATCGGCCTCATTCTCATCGTGGTGACGGTGATGCTGCCGATCGGCATTGGCGGCGCGCTCGCTCGCTTCGGCTGGGGCTGGCGCTGGCGCAGCAAGGCGGATGCCTGACATGTACGCCATCGAAGGCATCGACATTGCCCGGCCATTCGGAGGCTTCATGGCGCTGAAGGGCGTCAATATCGGCGTCGAGCCGGGCGAAATCCGCGGGCTGATCGGACCGAACGGAGCCGGCAAATCGACGCTGATCGACGTGCTCTCCGGACGCGCTTCCCATTGGAGCGGGACCGTGGCCCTGTTCGGGCGGGACATCAGCGCCTTGTCGGTCCGCCACCGCCGTCACGCCGGTCTCGCGCGCTCGTTTCAACGCACCAATATCTTTCCCGACCTGACCGTGATCGACCAGTTGCAGATCGCCGCGCGCAAGGCGGAACTGCCGAATGTCGATGAGATCATGGCGGAGCTGAGCTTGACTGCGCTGGCGCATCTTCGCGCCGCCGATATCTCCTACGGCGATCAGCGCCGGCTCGATCTCGCGCTCGCATTGATCGGCCGTCCCAAAGTGTTGTTGCTGGATGAACCCGCGGCCGGGCTTTCGATCAAGGAATCGATCGACCTCGCCCATACGCTGAAGGACCTCGCCGCGCGCTGGCGGGTGACGGTGCTTCTCGTCGAGCACGACATGGACGTGGTGTTCTCGATCTGCGACCGCATCACGGTGTTGCATCTGGGCGAGGTGCTGGCGGAAGGCGCGCCGGCCGAAATCCGCGGCAATGCGCAAGTGGTCAAGGCCTATCTGGGAAGCGAAGCATGAGTGAACTGCTCGGCTTCAGCGGCGTCGTCTCGGGCTACGGGCACGCCCGCATCCTGCACGGCATCGATCTCTCCGTCGGGGAGCGCGAACGCGTCGCCATTCTCGGCCGCAATGGCGTCGGCAAGACCACGATCGTCAACACGTTTCTCGGCGCCGCGCGATTGATGCAGGGCGAGGTGCGGCTCGCCGGGCAGAAAACTCATGCGTTGCGCCACTTCACCGCGGCGCGCAGCGGAATAGCCGTGGTGCCGCAGGGGCGGCGCATCGTCCCCACCCTGTCGGTGCGCGAGAATCTCATTCTCGGCGCCGCCGCGGGACGTAGGCAACCCTGGACGCTCGAGCGCGTCTTCGATCTGTTCCCGATCCTGCGCGAGCGCGCGAACACGCCGGGCACGGCCTTGTCGGGGGGCCAGCAGCAGATGCTCGCGATCGGACGCGCGCTGATGGCCAATCCCTCATTGCTGGTCCTTGACGAGCCGAGCGAAGGTCTTGCTCCCGTGATCGTTGATGAGCTGGCGGACATTCTGCGCCAGCTGGCCCAATCCGGCACGGGCCTGCTCTTGATCGAGCAGCATTTTGGCCTCGTGCACCGTGTCGCGGAGCGATATTACGTACTATCCAAAGGCGCCATCGTCGAAGAAGGCGAGCTTGCCGGCCTATCCATGGAGAGTCTGCAGCGGCATGTCGCCGTCTGATCGTTCCGTCCAATAATGAACCAGAGAAGGAGAGAGAGATGCCGAGGATGCACTGGAAATTGCTGAGTTTATGCGCGGCTTCGATGGTCGCGTTGGGCGCGGGCGCCGCCGTCGCGCAGGAAACGCTGAAGATCGGCGTGCCGACGGCTCTGACCGGAACCTATGCCGGTCTTGGCGCCGAGGCCGTTCGCGCCGTTGAGTTCGCCGCCGCCGAAGCGAACGCGAAGGGCGGCGTCGGGGGCCGCAAGGTCGAAATCAAAGTGCTCGACACAGAAGCAAAGCCCGAGGTTGCGCGCCGCCAGGCCGAGAAGCTCGCGCTCGAGGGCTACAAGATTCTCACCGGCACGATCGCCTCCGGCGAGGGACTGGCGATGGCGCCGATGCTCGATCGCTGGGACGCGATGTACGTCTCGACCATCAACAAGAGCGACAAGCTGACCGGCGATTCCTGCGTGCCGCGCGCCTTCCGCGTCAACCACCAGGACGCGCAGGACGCCGCGGTCGTCAAGCCGTGGCTCGCCACGCGCAAGGAGACGAAATGGGCGGTGCTCGCCGCCGACATCGCCTGGGGCCGCGATTCCGGCCGCAGCTTCGTCGACGCCGCGAAGGTCAATAAGAAGGAGATCGTCGCGGAAATGTATTCGCCGTTCGGCTCGAACGACTTCGCGCCGTTCATCCAGCAGATCAAGTCCTCGGGCGCCGAGGGACTGTGGGTCGCGCTCGCGGGCCGCGACGCCATCAACTTCGCCAACCAGGCGAAGGAGTTCGGCATTCTCGACAAGGTGTTCGTGGCGAGCGTGAGTTTCGTCACCGACAACAACGTCAAGACGCTCGGCGCGACCTCGAAGGGCATCTGGGGCATCATCAACTATTCCTCCACGCTCGATACGCCGCAGAACAAGGCGTTCGTCGAGGCCTGGAAGAAGAAGTACAACGGGGATGAGCCGACCAATTTCGAGGGCGAGACCTATCTCGGCATGCAGGTGATCTTCCAGGCGGTCGAACGCGCGAAAAGCGTGAAGACGCTCGACGTCGTCAAGGCGATGCACGGCGGCAGCTTCGACACGATCCTGGGCAAGCTCACCATCCGCGCATCGGATCACCAGATGGTCGCGCCGAACTATTTCGGCTACATCGGCGAGCAGGGCGGCAAGCTGCGCCCGATCATCACCATGTCGATCCCGGCCGAACAGGCCTCGCCCGAACCCGGCGCGTGCAAGATGCCGGCGTTCTGAGGCGCACTGACCCAGATCGGTCATTCCGGGGCGCGGGCGAAAGCCCGCGAGCCCGGAATCCAGAGGCGCCGGTGTGATCAGGCGGCGGGTGGTTATGGATGCCGGACAGCCGCTTCGCGGCTTCCGGCATGACGATCGCAACAGGGTTCACGATGCCGCATCAAGCGCCTCCTGCAGCCTTCCATCGTAACGCCGCGTGAGCAGCACGAACTTGCCGAGCACGCGGCGATCCGCCATGTCGCGCAAGGCGCGCGCAGCGTCTTCGAGGCGAAAGGCGCGCGTGAGCGGCGGGCTCAATTTGCCCTCGCGCCAGAGCGCAAATATCTCGTCTTGAGCCTGCCGCACCAGCTCGGGCGTGCGGTCGCGATAGTCGCTCCAGTGCAGCCCGGTCGCGGTGATGTTCTTGATCAAGAGATAGTTTGAACGGATCGGCGCATAGGAATCCGAGGTAAATCCGACGATCACGATGCGGCCGCGCCAGGCAAGCGAGCGAAGACACGCCTCCAACACGGCGCCGTTGACGTTGTCGACGATGACATCGGCGAGACGGCCGCCATTCGCGGCCGCGATCTCCGCCCGCAAGCTGTCGCGGATGTCGGGGCGGTCGAGCATGATGATCGCGTCAGCGCCGTTGCGCAGCGCGAAATCGGCTTTCGAGGCGGTCATACAGCCCGCGAGCACGCGCGCGCCGCGCGCCTTCGCGAGCTGGATGACCGAAATTCCAACCCCGCCGGTTGCGCCGGTGACGAACACGGTCTCGCCCGGCCGCATCTTGCCGTGCTCGAACAGGGCGAAATGCGCGGTCTGGAAGGCGAGGCCGATGCCGATCGCATCCGCATAATCGAGACCCGGCGGCATTTTGTGGCAGAGAGCGGCGGGGACGGCGATCTCTTCGACATAGCCGCCGTTCTCGACATAGGCGAGCACGCGGTCGCCGATGCGGAAATCAGACACCTCCCGTCCGACGGCGTTGACGACGCCGGCGACCTCCTTGCCGGGGCTGAACGGGAGCGGCGCAAGGATTTGATACGCGCCGCGCACGACCAGGAGGTCCGGAAAGTTGACGCCGGCGGCGTGCACGTCGATGCGGACCTCGGACGAGGCCGGCTCGGGCGTCGGAACCTCGGTCGTGACGAGACCTTCCGGCTCGCCGTGCTGGATGATGCGAATGGCCCGCACGCTCAAACTCCGCCGTCCAGAATGCCGTTATCGGCGCCGAGCGCCGGCGCTGATTTGCTCACCGTCGGGTCCCGCAACGCGCGGTCGATCGGAACCGGCAAAGCGGGAATCTCCTCGCCGCGATTGGACGTGCGGAACTCGAACAGCCCGCGCGCTTTCACGTGCGCGTCGGCAACAGCCTCGTCGAGACTGGCGATCACCGCGCAGCACGCATCCTTGTCCGCGAACACGGCGCGCCAGCGCTCGGTCGGCTGCGCGCGGATTTTTGCGGCGACAGCCGCCGTGGCGGCTTTCGGATCGCGCGCATCGTCACGGTGCTCGGGCTCAAGCTCGATCAAATCGCAGAACACGGTCCAGAACCGCTGCTCGATCGGCGCCGCGGCGAGATAGCCGCCATCCGCCGTCGGATAAATCTGGTAGCGAGGCGAGCCCCCGCTCACGAGATCGTCGCTCATGCGCGGCCAGCCGTTGCCGCTGAATCCTTTTCCAAGCCCCCAATAGGCCAGCACCATCAGATTATCGGACATGGCGACGTCGAGATGCCGCCCACGTCCCGTCCGATCGCGCGCCATCAACGCCAGCAGGATGTTCATGACCGCAGGGTACGCGCCGGCGGCGATGTCGGCGATCAGCACCGGCGGCAGAACCGGCGCGCCGTTCGCGTCTCCCGTCAACGATAACAGCCCGGCGATCGCCATGTAATTGAGATCGTGAGCGGCCACGTCGCGTCGCGGCCCGCTCTGCCCGAAGCCGCTGACGCTGCAATAGACGAGGCGCGGATTGATGACTCTGACGGCCGCATAGCCCAATCCGAGCCGCTCCATGACGCCGGGCCGGAACTGCTCGATCAGCACGTCGGCGCTTTTGAGGAGCGGGGTCAGGCGATCGATGGCGTCGGGCGACTTCAGATCGATGGCGATCGAGCGCTTGCCGCGATTGAGGAGCGCGAAATTCGTGCTGTCGGGCCCAAGCTTCGGCGCATAGATGCGCATCTCGTCCCCTATGCCCGGACGTTCGATCTTGATCACGTCCGCGCCCGCCTCGGCGAGCAGGAGACCGGCGAGCGGGCCGGGCAGCAAGGTGCTGAAGTCGAGGACGCGAATTCCGTTTAACGGCTGCATGGCGGTGCTCGTTTCTCGCCGTGGGTCAAGCTAGGGGCGCGCACGAAGACTCTTGTGCTTCGCTGCGGAGAATGCCAGAAATGAATGATCGTTCACTCAACAAAAGATCGCGATTTCAACGCTTGATGTCAAGCGCAGGCTGAGAACGAAGACTTGTGGCGAGCTCGCGCCGGATGCGCGCGGCGGCGAACTGTCATAGAACAAGCGCGCAAGCGGTCGTGATTGGAGGAGAGCCATGGCGTTCGAGACGATGCTGAAGCCGTCGCGTATCGAAGCAATGAGGGCCCAGGGACATTGGCGGGGCCTGATCGCGACCGACTACCTTGACCGATGCGTGGCCGAGGTCCCCGACAAGACCGCGCTCGTCGATTTCAACTCCGTGACCGGCAAAGCCAGCCGTTGGACCTATCGCGATTTCGCCAATACGATCGACCGCATGGCGGTCGGGCTGGCCGAGCTCGGCGTCCAGAAGGACGACGTCGTCTCCTGCCAATTGCCCAATTGGTGGCAGTTCGTCGCGCTCGCCTTCGCCTGCTGGCGCATCGGGGCGGTGATCAATCCGATGATGCCGATTTTCCGCGAGCGCGAAGTGACCTTCATGCTCGGCTTTGCCGAATCCAAGGTGTTCATCGCGCCCCGCGAATTCCGCGGGTTCGATTACGCGGCCATGGCGAAAGCGATCCGGCCGTCCTTGCCCAAGCTCGAACGCATTCTCGTCATCGGCGGCGAGGGCGAGGACAGTTTCGAGCGCACGCTTTTGGAGACGCCTTGGGAGGCGAGGCGCGACCCCAAACGCTTGTTCAGCGAAAGGAGGCCCGGCGCGAATGACGTAATGGAGCTCCTCTACACGTCGGGCACCACCGGCGAACCGAAGGGCGTGATGCACACCGCCAACACGCTGACCTCCAACATCCATCCCTATTGCGAACGCCTCGGCCTCGGCGCTTCCGACATCGTGCTCATGGCTTCGCCAATGGCGCACCAGACCGGCTTCATGTACGGTTTGATGATGCCCGCCATGTTGCAGGCGACCGTCGTTTTGCAAGACATTTGGGAGCCGAAGCGCGCCGCCGCTTTGATCGGCGAGGAGCGCGTCACGTTCACCATGGCCTCGACGCCGTTTCTCTCCGACCTGACCGAAGCCGTGGCCGCCGGCGGCGCCGACGTGTCGAGCCTGCGCATCTTTCTTGCGGCCGGCGCGCCCATTCCGCGCGTGCTGGTCGAGCGCGCAACGAAGGTGCTGGGCGCCAATATCGTTTCCGCCTGGGGCATGACCGAGAACGGGGCGGTGACGACGACGAAGCTCGAGGACCCCGACGAAAAGACCTTTCACACCGACGGCTGCGCGTTGGCGGGCATGGAAATCCGGGTCGTGGGACCGGATAACAAATCATTGCCGGCCGGCGAGGAGGGCATTCTCAAGGTGCGCGGCTGTTCGAACTTCGTCGGCTATCTCAAGCGGCCTGACCTGTTCGCGCACGATGCGGAGGACTGGTTCGACACCGGCGATTTCGCCAAAATCGACGCCGACGGATACGTGCGCATCACCGGCCGCGCCAAGGACATCGTCATTCGCGGCGGCGAGAACATCCCCGTGGTCGAGATCGAAGGGTTGTTGTTCCGTCATCCGGCGGTGCAGGCGGCGGCGATCGTCGGCATGCCGGACGCCCGGCTGGGCGAGCGCGCGGTGGCTTTCGTCGTGCCGAAGCCCGGGCAGCAGTTCAGCTTCGACGACATGATCAGGTTTCTCGAAGAACAGAAAACGGCGAAGCAATACCTGCCCGAGCGGCTGGAAGTCGTCGACGACCTGCCGCGCACGCCGAGCGGCAAGGTGCAGAAATTCAAGCTGCGCGACGTGGCGAAGTCGTTCGGCGGGTGATGTACAAAGTCGTCATTCCGGGACGCGCGCAGCGCGAACCCGGAATCCATAACCACCGGTCGAAATGATAGGCGAGGCAGAAGGAGTATGGATTCCGGATAGCCTCGCTTCGCTCGGCTTCCGGAATGACATCCAGTTTCTCTGGCAGTCGCGACAGAATCCCTACCCCTTCTCCGCGCCCGCCCTGAGCTTTCCGACGATGCCGGCGGGGAAGAAATAGACCGAGAGCACGAATAGGATGCCGAGCCACAACAGCCACCGGTCGGGATGCAGGAGCTGCGGCGCGAGCGGCAGCGCCTCGGTCGCTTTGGAGGCGATCGCCATCAGCTTTTGCAGATAGCTTTGCGCCAGGATGAAGATCGTCGCGCCGATAACGGCCCCGTAGAGCGTGCCCATGCCGCCGATCACCACCATCAGCAGGATGTCGAGCATGATGACGAACGACAGCGTTACGTCGGGTCCCGTATAGCGCAACCAGAGCGCGTTCAACGCGCCTGCGAGCACGGCCATGCCCGCCGCCATGCAATTCGCCGCCGTGCGGTAATAAACGGTGCGGTAGCCCAGCGCTTCGGTGCGGACGTCGTTCTCGCGGATCGCCTGCAGCACCCGCCCGAACGGCGAATTGACGATGCGCAGCGCCGCCAAAAACAGCGCCAGCGAAACGGCGAACACGATGTAGTAGGTCAGCACGCGCCCGTTCACCGTGGCGCCGAAAATCGGCGCCTCCAGCAAACGGAATCCGGGGCGCAGCAACTCAGGCACGCGGAACGAGCGGCCGTCCTCGCCGCCGGTGAGGTCG
>WBZR01003275.1_pt1 | contig 14953 bp, 11 predicted proteins | sample 5204231 | NCBI WGS metagenome assembly WBZR01 (sample SAMN12412403, study PRJNA552823) | activated sludge metagenome | isolation source: activated sludge from anammox sidestream of wastewater treatment plant... | place: USA: Virginia | collected 2017-08 | reverse complement strand
TTGGACGTCGGCGCCAACGTCGAGAGTACGCCGATCGTCTGGAAGGGGCGCGTGTATGTCGGAGTCCGTGGTGGGGCGTTGGTTTGCCTGGGAAACCCGTAACGGAGATCGAACTGAGCGAGGAGCCCTGACATGGAATCCCTGATCGAAACCTGGCGAATCAACTGCCGAGTCAACCACTACCTCTTGGAGGCGATTCCGGACGCCGGGCTCGAGGTGAAGCTCGCCAAGGGCAAGTCGGTCGTCGGCAACTTCACCCACATCCACAATGTGCGCCTGATGTGGCTGAAGGCCGCCGCTCCGGCTTTGTGGGAGGGCCAGACGAAGTTCGATGAAGCGGCCGCCACGAAGGACGAGCTTGCCCGTAGGCTTCTCGAGTCTGACGAGGCGATCACGCACCTCGTGGAGTCGGCCGGCTCGTCGGATGGCAAAATCAAGGGGTTCAAGCCTCACGCCGCCGCGTTCGTCGGCTACCTGATCGCCCACGAGCAGTTCCATCGCACGTGTGTCGAGCTCGCTCTGCGGCAACATGGAACTCCCCTCGACGACCGAACCTCCTACGGGATGTGGGAGTGGGGCGTTAGGTAAAACGCAATCTCATGAGTCAGCCTTACGACCGCATCTTCAACTTCTCCGCCGGCCCCTGCACGCTGCCTGTCGAAGTCTTGGAAGAAGCCCGCGACGGGCTGATGAACTGGAACGGCGCGGGAATGAGCGTCATGGAGATGAGCCATCGGGGCAAGGCCTACATGGGCATCCACCAGGCGACCGAGGCGGCGCTGCGTGAGCTAGCGGGGATCTCGGACGACTACCTCGTGCTGTTCCTCCAGGGTGGCGCGAGCATGCAGAACACGCTGGTTCCCATGAACTTCTTGGCGGACGGGCAGGTTGGCGATTACGTCGTCAGTGGAGCGTGGGGCAAGAAGTCGCTTGAGGCGGCCACGTTGATGGGGCGCGGCAACAAGGTGTGGGACGGCAAGGCCACCAACTACGACACGACCCCCAACCTGCATGAGCTGAACTACACGGCTGGCGCAGGCTACATCCATATCACCAGCAACGAGACGATCCAGGGCGTCGAGTTCTTCGAGGACCCGAGTCTGCCGGCTCCCGTCGTGTGCGACATGTCGAGCGACATCCTGTCGCGGCCTTTCGACGTCTCGAAGTACGCCTACATCTACGCGGGGGCGCAGAAGAACATGGGGCCCGCCGGGGTGACTGTCGCGATTTGCCGCAAGGATATGCTCGATCGCGTCCCCTCTGGCATGCAGCCGATGCTCGACCTCAAGCTCCAGGCCGAGAACGAGAGCATGTACAACACGCCTCCTTGCTGGAGCATCTACATGTGCGGCCTCGTGTACAAGTGGATGCTCGCGAACGGCGGCCTCGCGGGCGCCCAGCGGCGCAACACCGAGAAGGCGGGAGTGATCTACGAGGCGATCGACGGGTCTGGCGGGTTCTACAAGGGCCACGCCGCCGCGCACTGCCGCTCGATCATGAACGTCACCTTCACCCTGCCATCGGATGAGCTCACCGATTTGTTCGTCAAGGAAGCGGCGAAGGAGAAGATGGATGGTCTGAAGGGCCACCGGTCGGTCGGCGGATGCCGGGCGAGCATCTACAACGCCTTCCCGCTCGAGGGCTGCAAGGTGCTGGCCGACTTCATGCGAGACTTCGCCGCCCGGAACGGCTAGCGTCTAAGTGCCGACTTGACTCCAGAGGCGCAAACGCCCTAGAATGTTGTGCCTTCAGGACGGACGATGGTCGCTCTCGCAACATGCCTGGCATCGATCGCTTTGGGGCTTCAAAGCCCCAGCACTGGGGTCGCACGACTGCTCTCGGGCGCTGAGAGCGGGGACTACGCTCAGGCGCCGATTCGCCGTGCACTCACGTTGGCCCGGCGGTCGAAGGACCGCGGCGGTGAGGGGCGGAGCCTGTTCTGGCTGGGGAGATCCTACGAGGACAAGGGCGATGACCCGACGCAAGACAGCCAGGCCTTGCACACCCGGGCGAGGGCGCTCTATGCAGAAGCGATTCGGGTCGCCAAGCCCATCCACGACTGGGTGACGCTCGGCCTTGCGTGGAACCGGATCGGCGTGATGAAGGGGCCTCGCGGCCTGGAAGACCTCGAGCGAGCGCTCGATGCCAGGCGCAAGTCGGGAGATCGACTTGCGGTGGCGAGAACTCTCAACAACCTTGGCAGTTGCTTCCGGGACCGGGGTGAGCGGCCGAAGGCGATCTCAACGTACTGGCAGTCGGTCCACACCGCCTACAGCATCCCCACCAACGAAGACCCCACGAACACCGGTGATGACGATGCGACCGCGGTCGATCCGCTCGTCAACCTGTCGGACGCCTATCGTGACGATCGCAACTTCAGGCTGGCGCGTTCGTGCGCTGAGTGGGCTCTGGATCTGCTGATACGGCAGGGGAGGTTTGACGACTGGAAGGTCGGCGCGAGCTTGAACAACCTGGGGCTGGCGCTGATCGAACTGGGTGACTACGAGGGGGCCGAGACCCAACTCAAGCGGGCTTTGGCGTTCGCAACCCGTTCAGGCGACCTCGACGGTCAGTGGAAGGCCTCGCTCAACCTCGGAGTCGTCGACCATGACAGACGCCGTTTTTCGGAAGCCAAGGGGAAGCTCGAGTTTGCCCGCATGATCGCCCCCAATGAGGAAGACCTCCCCGAGATCCTGAACACGCTCGGCTCGACCGAGGAAGGGCTCGGCCATCTCAAAAACGCGCAGATCCTCTACACCAAGGCGATTGACCTCAGCACGAAACACGGCCTAGAACTTCTGCCCACCCTCTATCTCAATATGGGGTGGGTGATGCGGAGGCAGGGCAATCCGCGATCGGCGATCCCGTGGTTCGAGCGGGCTCTTCGCGAGGCGAGCCAGGCCGGCGATCCACAAGCGGAGGCGCGTGCCCTCCACGACCTCGGGCTCGCGTGGCTACAGCTGGGAGAACGGCCTTTGGCGATCGCTTTGATGAAGCAGGCGATCATGGTCCATCAACGGATTCGTGGCACGCTGGTCGGCTTGCCTCCGCGACTGCTTAACACCTACTTGGACCGGATTCAAGGCGCCTATCGAGACCTAGCCGACGCGCTGATCGTTGACGGGCGTCTCCCCGAGGCTCAGCAGGTCTTAGACCTCCTCAAAGTCGCGGAGGGCGACCGTTTCTTGCGCAGCGGAGTCGTCACCGCCACCGACGTCGACCTGACTGCGGTCGAGAAGGAGTGGACCGACGAGTATGTCCAGGTTCAGGGCACCCTCGGGGGCCTGAATGCCAAGAGGCGCGAGCTCGCGACGCGAGCCAAGTCGGCGTCCGGGGACGCCCGGAAAGCAATCGATGCCGAACTTCGATCGATCGACGACAAGCTCATGCATGCGACGGCGGGCTTCGAGGCGTTCAAGCGGAAGGTGCGCGAAGCCTTCGCCAAGGTCGACGCGCGCACCAACCGTCTCGACGCAGTCGAGCAAAGCCGGTCGATGAACCGGCTCCTCAAGGACATGGGCGGGCACGTCGCGGCGGTCTACACGCTCGTGACCGCGGACGCGGTTCGGCTCGTCGTCGCTCTGCCCGATCTCAACCTCGTCACCCGCGGGGAGCCAATCAAGATCGCAGACCTGAACAGGAAGGTCATGGCGCTGAAGGAATCGCTGCGTTCGACGGACTACGATCCCCTCGAGCCTGCCGCAGATCTCTACGACATCCTGATCAGGCCGATCGAATCGACCCTCCAACAAGCAGGGGTGGACACGGTGATCTGGTCGCTAGACTCGACGCTGCGATACGTCCCCCTCAACTGCCTTTATGATCGGAAGACGCGGGAATACGCGATCCAGAAGTTCCAGTCCTCACTGTTTTGCTGGACGATGACCAACATGCTGACCACCCGCTCCGGAGGGTCGTTCACCGGTGAGGCGCTCGCGGTTTCGAAGGGGCACACGGTCAGAGGTGTCGAGTTCAGCCCGCTTAGCTACTCGCTTCCGGAGGTCGACGAAGTTGGGAAGTGGCTCCATTCCGAACCCATCAAGGACGAACAGTTCACCCTGGCCCGGTTCAACGAGGTTTTGATCGGCCGCCCGAGGGCCTTGCATCTCGCCACCCACTTCCGATTCCAGCCGGGAGACGCCGAACAGTCGTTCATGCTGCTAGGCGACGGCACGAGCCTCTCGGTTGCTACCTTCAGCAGCCAGATCGCAGACGGCGCGTTCAACGACACCGACCTCCTCGTTCTATCCGCATGCGAAACCGCGGTCGCCGACACGGTCGAGGAAGGCACGGCGAGGGGCAGCGAGTTCGAGAGCTTCGCGCAGCTCGTCCATGAGAAGGGAGCGGCAACGGTCGTCGCGAGCCTTTGGGCGGTGGAGGACTCGTCGACGTCGAAGCTGATGGGTGTCTTCTATCGTAACCTGTCGGAGGGCGGGATGACGAGGATGGGCGCCCTGCGCGACGCCCAACTTGCCATGCTTCGCAGTACGGGTCGCTCGCTCGTCGCGAACCCAAGGACAGGGCCAACCACGAAGCCGCCGGCCGGGTTCCAGCTCAAGCCCTTTCGGGTGGACCCAGAGCATCCCTATGCACATCCGTTCTATTGGGCCCCGTTCGTGCTGATCGGCAATCCCCGCTAGACCTGGGGCCGAATCGTCGGGACCGACAGACCCGTCCTAGCTACAGGGGTCTGGTAGACTGGGCTCTGCGCACGAATACGGATATTCGAGGGGTTGGGTGGCCGCAGCGAAGCCATTGAAGGTATTGCAGATCATTTCGTCTTCGGCAACGTCCGGGGCCGAGAAGCATGTGCTCTCCCTATCCCACCTCCTCACGCAGAACGGCCACTCCGTCGAGGTCGTCTGCCCACGAGGCGGCTGGCTTGGCGATCAGTGTCGCCTCTACGGAATCCCGGTTCATGAGACGGAGATGAAAGGCGCGGGCTGGTTTCGAACGACCGCTCTTCTCATGCGTAGGTTCCGCCAGGGCCATTTCGACCTTGCGCACACCCATTTGACCCGCGCAACCTACTTCGGGGCGATCGCGGGAACGCTTTGCGGACGACCTGCCGTCGCGACCGTTCACATCGCGAACCACGACCAGGTTTACAAGCGGATGGCGCGCGATCGCAACCGACTTGTCGCCGTCAGCAACTTTGTTCGTGGAATGCTCCATGGCCGCGGGATTCCCGACCGCTACATCGACACCGTCTACAACGGAACCGACTTCGCGGACCTCGACGCCCACGATACGTCCACCGTGCGGTCGGAGTTTGGGATCCCAGAAGACCGCAGGCTGATCGGACTGGTTGGTCGCGTCTGCCGGGAGAAGGGCCACCTGCTGATGATCGAGGCGATGCGCGACGTCGTCCGGGAGTATCCGGACACGCACGTCATGTTTGTGGGCCGGCTCGAAGCGCACTTCGCCGATGAGTTCCAAGACGCCGTGCGCACGGCGGGAGTCTCCGACCACCTGACGATGACCGGCGTGCGCCATGACGTGCCACGGCTGTTAGATTCATTCGAGTTCACGACGATGCCGTCCCACCAGGAGACGTTCGGGATCGCCGCGATCGAGGCCGCAGCACGCAGCAAAGCGGTCGTCGCGTCCCGCATCGGCGGGCTCCCCGAGGTCGTCCGTCACCAGCAGACGGGGCTCCTGATCGACTTGCGGCCTCAAGAGCTCTCAGAGGCGATCAGCTACTTGCTGGATAACGAGGGCGAGCGACGCCAAATGGGCACCCTCGGCCGGTTGATGGTCGAACAGAAGTTCACCCTGCGCCACATGGTGGATCGGCTCGAGTCGGTCTACGAGCGCGCCGTCCAGGGTTGATCCGCGCCCACCTATGACAAGGGCCCCCGAGCGTTGCTCGGGAGCCCCTTCAAGCGCGTCTTCGACGCCAGCTTATTGAGAGCCGGTCAGCTTGACCTGATCGATCTTGAACGTGTACGGAATGGCATTCCGAACCGGGCTGTACGGCATGATCGAACGCAGCAGAATCTTCACCTGCTTGGATGCGTTGATGTACTTGCTAAACGGCCCACCGACGGTGAACGACCAGACCTTGTCGGTGGAGGTCTGCGGGGTCGCGCCGACGTACGTCCAGGTGCTCGTCGTCCAGTTCCAGATGAAGTAGCTCGCCGTCACGTTGGTCGCGGCGGCGGATTCGAACGTGAATCCGAGCGTCGCCATGTTCGTGCTGGGCGCGGTGAAGTTCACGATTGCCGAGCTGACTTCACCGGTCCGAGCGACCGGAACGGAGCGCAGCGTGTAGTAGAGACCGTCCGACGCGAGGATGCTCGACAGCGAACCTGTCGTCGTCCCGCCCTCGAGCTTCGAGATCCCGGTGGGCTGCGCGCTCACTGGAGTCGTCACCTTGAAGCTCTGAACGATCGTCTGCCAGCCGCCGGAGGCGTTGGCAATCATGCCGATGCCCCAGAACGTCTTGTCGTCGACCGGATCGACCTGACAGCCGAAGTAGTCTCCCCAACGGTTGGAAGAGCCGCCGTAGATGGATCCGACGCTGCTCGAGAGCAAGATGGGCGAACCCATCCCGTTGAGCGGGTCGGACGGACGCCGGGCGCTTGCCACGAAGTCGGCGCAGATCGACGAGCTGCTGCGTGTGTAGACGATCGCGATCTCGCCGAGCGAGTTCACACCGATCGCGGGCATGAACGAATGCTGGCCGCCTCCGAGTCCAACGTTCCCGGCTTGCCGAAGCGCGGGCGTCTGTCCGCTGTCGGGCCAGCCGTTGAGGTTGAACTCATACCAACGCGACACATTGGTCGGATCGGAGCCGCTTTTGCGGATCGTGTGCGCCGCGTACAGCCGTCCAAACCGGACGTGGGCATTCATGATGCGCCCATCGAGCGAGTCGAGCGTGTGGCCACCGGTGCTTTGGGCAGATTGGGCGGGTTGCTGGAAGCTGGGAATCGCGACCGGGGTCGTGGAGAGCGTCGGAGTCGTGAGGATATTCTTGATCGCGTGGACCATCGCGGTATTGCCTCCGGTCCAGTTGATCGCGTATAGCTTGTCCACCGTCCCGTCGACCGTGCGCGAGACCTGGACAGAGCCGCCACCGAGCGTGAAGTAGCTGATCGTGGGCTGGCCGCCGGTCAGCAGGGCCGCCTTGGGAATCAGGATGTACTGGATACCGTTGAATCCTCCCGTGAATCCAAACATGTTGCCGGTGATCATCACGGCGTCCTTGTTGAATCCGAATCCCGGATAGTCCATCCAGTAATCCACCGAGCCGACGGTCTGCTTCGCCTCGATCCGATACTTGAACCACGTACCGGTGGGGTCGGAGTCGTCGGAGACCGCGACGAGGGCCTTGCTCGTCTTCGTCGCATCGTCCATCTCCAAGGCGACGACGAAGAATCGTCCCGACGTCTTGTCGTAAAAGCACTTGGGGTCGAAGACGAAGCTCGTCACTCCCATATTGCTGAAGAACCCGTTGCCGCCGAGATCTTGCTCGAACAGCTTCGTTCCGTCCTTCCGGAAGAAGGCGATCGCCACGTTGACCGTCGCGACGACGAAGTTGGAGCCGATCGCGACGTCCGGATCTGGCGGAACCCAACCGGTCGCTCCGATCGCGGGCCACTTCTTCAGCGGCGCGATGGGAGACGGGGTCGACGACATGCTTCCGGGGATGAGCGTATTCGGCTCCTCCAAGTTGAACACGTTCATGTTGAACTTGTTCTCGACTTCCTCCATGCGGAGTTGGCCGGTGACTTCCTTGATCTGGGGAGAGAACCGCAGGGTGGAATCCACCACCGGAGCCGGTGCACGAAGGGTCCGATCTGCCCGCTTGTTCGTCGCGAACGGGCTCGATCCTTGGCTCAACGCCAAAGCAACCGCCATCAGGGCGGCACCGGAAAACGTCAATCGAAGATGCATTGGGACCTCCACACGCGCTTGAGTGTGTACCCGGAAGACGGGTGGAGACGCCCGATTTGTTCGCCTGTGAGGGAGCCTCTATCCGAGGCTCCCTCACGTCGCCCGACTATCGCGGGACGCGACCGTTCATCTGCGCGAGGTCGATCCGGAGCGGGAACTGCACGGCTTGTCGCGTCGGCGACACCGGCATCACGCCACGGTACAGGACGAAGCACTGCCTACTCGCGTTGAAGTACTTCGAGTACGGCGTCGGAACCGTGAACTCTCGAACGGAGTCGGTGCCGGTCAGCGGGCCGGCCGCGATGTACTGCCAGCTGTTCGTCGAGTTGTTCCAGAGGAACATCGTTCCCGTCACGTAGCTCGCCGCCGATGCTTCCACCTTAACCTTCAAGAGTTGAAGCGTCGACGGGTCCTTCGTCGAGACGAAGGTGATTTTCGCGCTTGCCACGTGGCCGAGCCTCGCGACCAGGCTTGAGCTGACCGCATAGTAGGTGTTGTCGGACACGCGCGCTTGATTGACCGTGTTGTAGGCGTTTGCGCCCTCGAACTTCGCGACCGCCGCCGGCACCATCGAGTACGGATCTGTGGTCACGAGGGTCGGGATCGAGCGGAACACATTGATGCGACCACGAACAACGAAGTTGCCGACGAAGTCGCAGTTGTTCTCGATCTGGGCTCGGAGCTGGGCGACAGTCGCGTTCGGCCAGATGGACTTGATGAGCCCCGCGAGGCCCGCGACGTGCGGGGTCGCCATGCTAGTACCATCCCAGGCTTCGTAGCCATTGCCGGGGACCGAGCTCAGGATGCCGCTGCCAGGGGCAGCGACGTCGACCCAATCACCATAGGCCGAGAAGCTCGAGCGCGTGTCGCTCTGCGTGGTCGACGCGACGGCGACGCACTCGGGATAGGCGGCCGGATAGTGCAAGGCCGTCGTGCCGTGGTTACCGGCGGCGGCGATCACGATCGCACCCTTGCCGATCGCATAGCGGACTGCGTCCTGCTCTCCCGAACTGCTGCCCGAGCTGCCGAGGCTCATGCTCAGGATCTTCGCCCCGTTGTCGGCGGCGAAGATCATGCCGTTGATGACCCACTCGGAGGTGCCGCTGCCGCCAGCGCTGAGAACCTTGACCGGCATCAGCGGACAGTTGGGCGCGACGCCGGCGATGCCGATTCCGTTGTTCGTGATTCCGGCGGCGGTCCCAGCGCAGTGCGTGCCGTGGCCGTGATCGTCCTGTGCGTCGTCATCGTCGTTCACGAAGTCGTGGCCACCAAAGACCTTCCCAGCGAGGTCCTCGTGGGTCTTGTCGATGCCGGTGTCGATGATCGCGATCGTCGTATTGGTGTTGCCACGCATGACGTCCCAACCTTGAACGCACTTGATCTTCTGCGGGCCCCACTGCTGCGACCACTTCGGATCGTTTGGAACCCAGTCCGCTCGTCGGATCCACACGGGATCGGCGTACGAGACGCCTGGCTTCGCACGGTAATAGGCGAGGCCTTGCTCGACGGACATTCCTGCTGGAAGCTTCACGAGCGAAAGGCCGATCGCCGACGTGTAATGGAGCTCCTGCGCCTGAATGGCGGCGTTGAGCCCACTGCCCTGTCCAGGGACAAACTTGACGTGAAGCTGCCCTGGGACATGCTCCGGAAGCTGGCCAAATGCCGCGCAAACAAGGCCGAGCGCAGCCATCGCGAACGCATAACGAATCCTATTCATTGGGAACTCCCTCATACAAATACGGAAGACGACTCCATTATAGAGCACGTGTGAGCCGGCCAAATCGTTCTCCCGGTATGATCTTCTTCATGTTGTCACTCGAACAGCATGAAGCGCTGTCCAAGGCGAGAGGTCGCCTGGACGCTATCGGAGGTCATCTTTGACCTGCCTCGACTGCGCCTGCTGATTCGAGAGCTCGAGGAGAAGTCGGAACAACCCGACTTCTGGAACGACCCTCCTGCCGCCAACCGAAGCCTCCGACGACTGTCTCAACTTCGAGACCGTGTTGCTCCGTTCCTGCGTTTGGACAAGACGGAGCGGGACATCTCCGAGTTTTACGAGATGCTCAAGCTGGAACCCAGCGCGGATATCGAGAAGGAGGCCGACCAGATGGCCAAGGCGTTTCTCGACGAGTTGGACCGCTACGAACTCGAAACCATGCTGAGTGGAGAGTACGACGACCGCAACGCCCTCCTCGAGATCAATGCGGGGGCAGGTGGTTCCGAAGCCTGCGACTGGGCATCGATGCTCTTCCGGATGTACTCCCGCTGGGCCGAGCGTCGCGGCTATAAGGCGGAGATCCTCAGTGAGAATCCGGGGGACGTGACCGGCTACCGCAACGTGCAGATCCAGGTGACCGGGCCGAACGCCTATGGGTACCTGAAGTCTGAAAATGGCGTCCACCGCCTTGTCCGGATCTCCCCGTTCGACGCCGCTGCCCGACGGCACACCTCGTTCTGCAAGGTCGAAGTCCTGCCTGAGATCGAAGAGAGCGAGGTCCAGATCGATCCCGACGACCTCAAGGTCGAGACGCTGAGGGCGGGCGGCGCCGGCGGCCAGCACGTCAACAAGACCGAGAGCGCGGTCCGGATCACCCACATCCCGACCGGCATCACCGTGCAATGCCAGAACGAGCGCAGCCAACACAAGAACCGGGCGAGTGCGATGACCGTCCTCGCCGCGAGGCTGGCTGAAGTGCAGCGTGCCGCCAGCGAGAACCGGATGAGCTCGATGAAGGTCTCCGGCCCCGCCGAGTGGGGGCGGCAGATTCGAAGCTACGTGCTGCAGCCCTATACGATGGTCAAAGACCACCGGACAGCCCACGAGACCGGCAACATTCAAGGGGTTCTCGACGGCGAGATCGACGGCTTCATCGAGGCGTTCCTGCGAGTGAACCCATCGGAAGACGCCTACGTCGAATAATTGGGAACCCTGCGTGATGGGGTTGTCGTACAATGTTCAGAGATCGACCTCGCATTCAACCGCGAGATGCCGGAAGCGTTTGCATGATCGGTACTTGGTTCAAAGAAAGGACGAGCGCGACAGAAAGCAGACGGGTTCTATTCGAGAACCTGATGCGCAAGTCGTATCGCCAGGCATTCAGCTTCGCCGTCAAGCTGGCCGGTAGCTCCGCCGAGGCGGAGGACCTGGTCCAGGAAACCTACGTCCGCGCCTACCGTTTCTTCCACCGATACGACGAATCGCTTCCCTTCACGAACTGGCTCTACCGCATCATGAGCAACGCCCATATCGATATGGTGCGGCGTCGCCAGCGGATCAAGAGCACGAGCCTCGAGCAGCCGGGACAGAACGGGACATCGACAATCGACGTGCCGGATCCGGCGGCAACCGCCGAAAAGTCGATGATCGACGAGTCGATGGGTGAGCACGTCACCGACGCGCTGGCTCACATGACCCCTGAATTCCGAACTGCCGTGCTCCTTGCCGATGTAGAAGGTATGGCGTACGAGGAAATCGCCGAAGTCATGCACACGTCCGTGGGCACGGTGCGCTCGCGCATTCACCGTGGCCGCAAGCAGCTTCGCCGACACCTTTTGAGGCGCGCCCCTGAGACCTATGGAGGGATGGCCCATGACCTGTAACTGGGTTTCCTCCAAGCTGGCCACCTATCTCGATGGCGAGCTGAACTCGAACGAGTCGCGGATGATCCGCACGCATCTGCACGATTGCGACACGTGCCGGGCAGAGTTTGAGGCGTATGAGCGGGTTAAGCGGTGCCTCTCCGAAGCAACGGCCTGCGAGCCGCCAGAAGGCTTCGAAGAGCGACTTGTGGCGACGGTGTTCGCCAAGGAATCCGCACCAGCGCGCCGCCGCATGACTCTGGTGTGGGCCAGTGGACTGGCCTTTGCGATCGCCTTCGCCGGTGCATCCGTCTGGCTCCGATCTGGCCGCGAGCGGCAGATCGAGGCTGGCGAGCAGATGGCGCGAAGCAACTTCGAGCTTGCTCGGGACCAGGCCTACTCCGATGGCGCCGATCCCTTCTACGGGCCGACCGCAGTCCTGACGACTAGCCATGGGCGTTTCTAAGCTCGCTCTCCTTTTGCCTTTCGGGCTCTTGGCCGCCGGCGCGGTTGCGGACCCGAACGTGCTTTCTGACGACCCGCGCGAGATCCTCTTCCGAGCGATGGACAAGAGCCGTTGGCTCAACTTGGAAAGCATCGTCGTCCGGCGCATGTCGAGCGCGGACCGCACCACGAAACAGATTCGCATCGCACAGCGAGGCGGCATGTCGAAGTCGACCGTCCTTTCCCCGCTGCCCGAACAAGGAGTGACGACCGTCGACGACGGCAAGACGTGGACGACCTACTTCCCCGATGACAACATGATGGTCATCCAGGATTCGCCGAAGCGAACGTCATGGAACTGGCGTCGGCAAGCGGTTGCGGACGACAACTACCGATTCACATTCGAAAAAGTGGAGTCGATCGCGGGCCGCAAGGCGAACACGATCCTGGCAACACCCAAGTTCCCCGAGATGCCGGCTCGTCGCTTTTCGCTCGACCTGGATTACCCGCTTCTGCTGAAGATGGAAGTCGCGAAGGACGGCAGGTTCGTGACGATGATGGACACGAAGGCCATCGCCTTCACCTCCGTCGACGAGGATGCCATTCAGATCAACCCGCCGGCCGAAGTTCGCAAGGCCTTCCATGAGGCGCCACAACGGTTCCGCAGCGCGGCCGAAGCCCTCGAAATCGTCGGGTTCAAACCGTCGATGCCCGGCCCTCTGCCGTTTGGTTTCGTGATCTCGGAGCCGCAGGTCATCGGAGACCGTGGGCGCAAGTTCATCGCAATCCGCGTTTCCGACGGCCTTGCGTCGGCGACGGTCTACCAGTGGAACGGCTCGGAACGCGATCCGATCCCCTGCCGTGACCCCCGCTACCGCCGCGAAGCCAACGGCCTGAAGATGAGCCTGACCGGCGATTTGCCCGAAGTGGTGCTGACACGCCTCCTCGAAACGTTCGTTCGCGAGGCTCTAAAGGGACTTCAGCCCCTGTTGGGCACCGATTTTGATCTTTCTGCGTTGCTTTCATTACACGGCGAGGAAGGTGAAGCCGGCGGAAGCACGATCTTGATCATTCAGGTCGCTCCGTAACCACCGCTCAGACTTCCCGTCAGAAGGTTGCGAGTTTGATGATTATGAGAACACCGTTCCACAAGAGCGTCTTGGCGATGCTCGCCATTGGCGCAGTCGTCGGCGGCCTGGCGGTCGCCAATCTTTCTAGCATCGTGCCCAGGGCACAAGCGAAGCAGAACGCTCCGTATGCGAAAGCCATCTCCACCATTTCCGAGGAGAACATGGCCACGCTGCGCAGCCTCGATGAATCGTTTGCGAACTTGGCAGAGTACGTCGAGCCGTCGGTCGTCCACATTCGGTCCGAAGGCAAAGGCGGCACCGACCTGTTCGGACGCCGAACCGGCGCGACCGGTGGGATTGGAACCGGCGTCATCTTCCGGCCCGACGGTTGGATCGTGACCAACGACCACGTCGTGAACGGCTTCGATAAGGTGACGGTCGTGCTCGCGGACGGACGTGAGTTCAATGGCGAAGTCCGTCGCGCAGAAGACAGCGACATCGCGGTGGTCAAGATCGAAGCCAAGGATCTGCCTGCCGCCGCATTCGGCGACAGCAATAAGGTTCGCCCCGGCCAGTTCGCGATGGCGGTTGGGTCGCCGTTTGGCCTCGAGAATACGGTGACGATCGGCCATATCAGCGCTCTCGGCCGAATGAATCAGATTCCCGACCAGCGCGCCGAAGGCGGCTACCGCTTCTATCCGGACCTGATCCAGACCGACACTCCGATCAACCAGGGCAACTCCGGCGGACCCTTGGTCAACATCGAAGGCCAGATCGTCGGGATCAACTCGGCGATCATCTCCGCGACCGGCGGCAGCAACGGCATCGGTTTCGCGATCCCCTCCAATCAGGCTCGGCTCCTCGCTGAGACTTTGATCGAAAAGGGCAAGGTCACCCGCGGCGCCCTCGGTCTCGTTCCCATGAATCTGAAGGAGTATCAGAAGAAGGAAATGAAGATCGACGGCGGTGCGTTGGTCGACGAAGTCCCGAATACCGGCCCCTCGGCGGCAGCCGGCATCAAGAAGGGTGACGTCATCGTCCGTGTGGGCACGATGCCCATCAAGACGCAGATGGACGTCCGCAACTCGATGCTGCGCTACGCTCCAGGCCAAACGGTCGACGTCGAGGTCGTTCGAGACGGACAGCACAAGACCTTCAAGGTCACCTTGTCGAATCCGAAGGCGCTCCGCAACCTGCCCTCGGAGAACCCGCGGTCTGACGATGGCAAGGGTGGAGGCGAAGAGCCGAGCCCGTTCCAGGACATGCCCGACTGGCCCAACATGGACTTCAACCGAACGCCAGACACGAACGAGGTTCCCCCTGTTCGCGAAGGCAAGGCTCGACTCGGCGTCGGCATCGACAGTCTGACCGCCGAGAACCGCAAGAAGTTCGACATCCCGGCGAACGTCGAAGGCGTGCTCGTGACCAGCGTCGAGAGCGGCTCGGTGGCGGCTCGAGAGGGCATCCGCGAGGGCTTCGTGATCCAGGAGATTGATGGCCGCAAGTTGAAGACTCCGCAGGATCTGATCGAGGCGATGAAGAACGTCAAGTGGGGCGATCGGGTGACGATCACCTCGGGACGCTTCACCTCGAACAGTCAAATGCGGTCGACGACCCAAGTCGAGTTCCGCTAACTCGGACTCGCTGAGAGTCCCCCGCTCGAACCTGAGCGGGGGACTTTTTTGTCCCCCGAGGTGCCCTTCCAGAATCGAATTGGAAATGCTTCGCGTCTTGCCATTCGATGAAGCGCAATTTCTGGTTCAAATGAACTCAGAGTTGCGCTATACTCAACTCGGCAAGTTTGCGGTGGTCGTAGGCCCCGCGAGCCATATGAGGAGGAATTACAGGATGAAGTTCTACAACCTGAAGACCCGCTCGCACGTCGATGTGCCTGAGGACAAGGTCAAGAAGATGAAGATGGTTCGCAAGACCAAGTCGGGCGAGCAGACGCGATACGCCTT
>WBZR01003272.1_pt1 | contig 14966 bp, 14 predicted proteins | sample 5204231 | NCBI WGS metagenome assembly WBZR01 (sample SAMN12412403, study PRJNA552823) | activated sludge metagenome | isolation source: activated sludge from anammox sidestream of wastewater treatment plant... | place: USA: Virginia | collected 2017-08 | reverse complement strand
TCGTTACTCTCCTGCATCGGCGTACTCCTCTGCCCATCGTGGGCGGCTCGGAACCTCGAACAAGTCCCGAGAGTACGCCGCCTTTTTTTATCCCGCCACCATCAACGAAATTCGGTTATAGCTCGGGTTGGAGACCCAAGAATTGAGTCCAGATGAATGGGACGCTGTCACAATTCCCGACAATAATGGAACCATCGCCCGACGTCCTGATTCCGTCGCAGAACGAAGTACCTGGTAATCGCCCCAGATCCACAACGCCGGTTTCCATGGTCCAACGGAAGATGGTTCGGGCGCCGGACCGCGTGGCGTTGCCGACGATGACATTTCCGTCAGCAGAAATATCTGTCGCGCGGTTGCTTGTCTGACCAACAGCCAGACCAAGCGGGATCATCCCGGTAGGCTGTGTCCATCTAAACGCGCGTGGCCCATATGAGCCGTTTGTAAAAGCTGTTCCGGATCCTGCTATGATATTTCCATCCGGAGTGACCGCGCTGGCCTCAGTCCATGCGAAAGTATCCTGGGGTTCCATGACACCCAACAGTGTCACCTGGTTTCCATTCCATATTGCCGCCTGCGAAGATTCACTGAACAAAGAACTCGGAACGTATCCCACGGCCCTTCCGGTATCCGCCACGGCGTTTGCAGATCGACTATAACCGGGACCACTTGAGGAAAGCGCCATCATGTTATTGCCGGGTGACCAGCGGAACCCGACGCTGGTCGGAGGATCAAACGGCACCGCCGGATACGTCTCTTTCCCGACGATATGGATTCCATTGTCCGAAACACTGTTGCCTTCGGCATTACCATTGCCGAACTGCTGGAGCCAACCCAATGTGATGACACCGTTGGACTCAGACCATTTGAAAGGAGTACGTCGGCCGTTGGAAAGCGTGTAGCCGGTGATCACTGAGCCATCCGCGGAGACACTGCGTACGAAACCATCGCTTCCAGTCATGGACTGAAGCCTCATAATACCGGTATTGCCGGCATTCGCGGGCGCGGTCTTAAACATGAAAGAGCAGAAAAGGACGAACAGCGTGAGAGAGAACGAAAAACGAGAACTGATACTGAAAAGCATGGCGACCTCCTTCACCACTAATCCCTACTAAGTGGCATCATAATCACTTTTAGTATGCCAGTTCAATACTTTCTCACTCGTTGACGTTTCGAGTAGTGCGACCTAATTTGTCCGATTGGTTGATTTCGATGCAATTAGTGAGTACCTCGGTACTTAAAGGTGAACAGTGGATGACACAGTTCTGCTTGCCGGTCTGTTCTTCGTCGCCGCCGTGTTGTATGCGTCGGTCGGCCATGCCGGGGCGTCGGGCTATCTCGCGGCGATGGCGCTGGTCGGCGTTGCGGCGGAGGTCATGCGGCCGACGGCGCTGCTGCTTAACGTACTTGTGGCGTCGGTTGCGACGCAGCGATTTCTCTCGGCGGGCCGGTTTTCGTGGCGGACTTTTTGGCCGTTTGCGGTGACTTCAATTCCGGCGGCATTTGTCGGCGGGCGCATTCACCTGCCACCGCCGGTCTTTAAGCCACTCGTGGGAATCGTCTTGCTCTATGCTGCGGCGCGCCTGCTCATGACGGCCGGGCAGCAGGAGCGCGAAGACGTGAAGCCGCCAGGCGTCGGCATCTCACTCATCTTCGGCGCAGCACTGGGATTGCTCTCCGGCCTTGTCGGCGTTGGGGGCGGCATCTTCCTTTCGCCGCTCTTGATCTTCGCGGGCTGGGCGACGATTCGCGTCACGGCCGGGGTCTCTGCGCTGTTTATTCTAGTCAATTCCATCGCCGGATTGGCCGGCAATCTCACCGGCCTCCAGCAACTCTCACCCGTGATCGGGATTTATGCCGTCGCGGCGGGAATCGGCGGAACCATCGGCTCACAACTCGGAAGTCGGCGGCTGCCATCTCCGATGCTACGGCGCATTCTGGGCGTGGTTCTCATTGTCGCTGGTCTGAAAATGTGCGCTGGGTTGCCTCAGTGGCTGTCGGGCGTTATCGGTAGTCATTAAAGGGTGGGGCGGCGCTTACTTGCTTAGAAACCGAGCGATTGCAGCTTCGATCTCATCGCGCACGCGGCGGCAGGCCTGCAACTTCGCACTTTCATCACCGGCCGTTTTCGGCGGATCGTCGAACGGCCAGTGCAGGTGCTTGTCGGCATTGGCGAAGGCCGGGCACTCGCGCTCGGCGTTGTCGCAGACGGTCACCACCAGATCGAAGTGCTGCCCGGTGAACTGCGCCGCGTCCTTGGGACGATAGCCGCTGATGTCGATGCCGCTTTCGGCCATCGCCTGGACCGCGAGGGGATACACCTGATCCTTGGGCTGGGTGCCTGCGGAGACGACCTCCCACGATGCGCCGCCATGCTTTCGCCACAGGGCCTCGGCCATCTGAGATCGACAGGAATTGCCCGTGCAGAGGATGATGGCGCGTTTTTTGGCGGATGAATTCAATTCTGCATCGCTCATGGGTCGCCTGCCCCGGTTCACACTTGACGTAAACGCGATGAGACGGGTCAACTCGCGGATTGTCAACCGGCCAGTGATTCACGCCTTGCATCGGCGATCATCGCGACGATGATGGGTGAAGTGGATGAATTCCGCGTGAAGGCGTCGCTAAGATCATTGTGGATGCAGGCATGACGACTCATTGTGGTTCGCAAATGTCAGACCCGACCGGCATCGTGACTGCTGCGCGAAAGTCCGAGCAGGCTTTGTGCGAACAGCTATCGGAGTGGGAATCTCTGCCTTACGGCGTGGCGTTCTGGTCAGAGGCCTTTGCCTGGGCAGCCGAGGCCAATCAACTTCGCGACGTGTGGCTGGCCGACATGGATGGGGAGACTGCCTTCGAGCGGTCCGAAGCATACTTCGAGCAGCGGGGACTTAAGTGCGGACGATGGACACCGGCGTCGGGCCAGGCGGTCGAACCGGTCGCGGAGCTTCTCTTGCGGCACGGCTGGCAAAAGAAAACGAGCACGGTCTGGGGATTGTCGTCGTGGGCATTGCTCGAAGCGCCGGCTGATGAGTCGATTCGCGTCTTGCCCGCGCGGGCCATGCCCAAGGCGCTTCGCGCCACTTTTTACGATGGCGCTCCCGACTCCGACCGACGCGCGGAGTTGGCCGCCGAACGGCTGAACGACTCGCGACTCGACTTGTTTGTCGCGATGCACGATGGCAAGCCCGTCGGCCGGGTCGGCTACTTGCAGGTCGGCGACATCGCCCGGCTCAGCGAGTTGTTCGTGCTTTCCGAGTCGCGCAGGATTGGCGTGGGACGGGCTATGGCAACGCGTTTCCTGCAACTGGCCCGGCGGTTACTTCCCCAAGCGATTGTCGCCTGTAGCGATATCGACGATGCGCCGTCTGCCGCGTTTCTCGGGGCGATGGGCTTTACGCCGGCGGGGGAGCTTGAGCACTTCGAGCGGTAGCGCCGCCGCTAGTTCGACGTGGTGTCCCACTTGATTCGGATAGATGCGTCCAGTCGCTCGGGACGGGTCAGCCGTCGAACGTATGTCACGTTTTCCGCCCGTTTGGCGAGAGAGGCGAATTGTCGCACGGCGCGAACCGGATCGAGTACGCCGGGATCGAGTCGCGTCGCCGGACTCACCTTGATTTCCAGAACCAATTGCTTGCCTTCGCGAAGGACGGTCAGCGGGAAGACCTCACTCTCGCCGCGATCGCGATAGCGGTCCGCGACCTGCCGGGCCGGCTGGGCGTCCTCGAGTGGCGCGCCCGCCGCGGCGATCACGATGTCGCCCGGGTAGAGCATGTTGAAGGCAGGGGAAAACTCTCCGACCTCCACCACGGTCGCCTTGCCCGGTACGGCCGGGTCTTCGGAGAGCGCCACATCGAGCCTCGATCGGGCTTCGACTTTCTGATCGGCCCACCTTCGCCACCACTCCGGCTTTGTCGCCTGGGGGTGGCGTGTCTCCACATACTCGGCCCAACTCGTCAGCATCTTTGAAAGCTTTGTCCCGCGGATGAGGAGAAACTCGACGATCGGACCGTCATCGCGACGGCTGTGATGGTCAGTTTCCACGATGATGTCCTGATCCAGTCGATCCGCCTTTCCAAGCGTCGCGCGCACCAGTTCCTCGGCAAAGGCCCGCGAGCTTGAGACCAGGAGTCGCCCGTCCATCTGGCCCCATGCGAGTTCGGTATGTCGCAGGAAGGGCATCTCGAGTCGGCGGGCGAGCACCGATCCAATCCGAATGCCGTGCAACTCGACGCCCTCGCAGTTTTTCACAATGACGGGGGTGGGCGAAATGCGCTCGCCGGGGGCGGCCGCGAAGGTGGCCATACACTGGGCGAGGATGTCCATGATAGTGTCGAGATTGGCGACCATGTCCGGCGCTTTGCCGGCCTGAACGACGATGGCGGCGGCGGGAACCTGCAGCTCGGCCCTGGTGGCCGCCGGATCTTTTCCAAGAAGGATGCGGCACTCGGGGCCCAGCGTATCGATCAGCGTTTTCTGATTTGTTGCGCCCCAGCCGATGGCCGAGAGGAATGTATCCATGAGCGATTGTTCATCGAGGCGCCGGCTCTCCATATCCTCATTGCGCAGCGACTGGAAATCGAGAGAACCGCACCATGCGGCAATTGCCGACGCCGGAATGCCGGAAAGATCGGCCGGGTCGATCGGCTTGTCGCCCAGTTTTGGCTTTGCGCGATGACCGTGCAGTTCGCAGAGGATGTTCTCCGCTTCCATCCAGATGCCCAGGACCAGCCGCCTGCACCCCGCGAACGCCGTCGGATCGTCCCGCTTCCAGACGGCGTAGAGAAGCCCCTGCGGATCGGGGGACAATCGCGTTCGAAGTGCTGCGAAGTCTGCGCGGCCGGCCAATGTCGGCCCCTTTTGTCCGGCCATCAGTAGGACTGTCCGTCCCCAGAGCCCGTCCGGGTCGCCGGCCGGCGCGATGGCGATCACGCGCCCCAGCGATGCCAGCATGAGACCGCCGGAGAGCGTGTATCGCTTGACGGCGCCTTCGGAAGTCGTCTCGGTGGCATCCCAGGCCTCCAGCATTCGTTCGAGTTGGTCGTCGCGGGCCAATTCGGCGAGCAGGACTCCGTTGTCCCACTGGGCGGGTTCCGCGGCGATGAGCGCCGAGCGATAGCCCAGGAGTTCGCCAATCGCCTCTTCCGGCTCCAGCCCAAGCAGCTCGTGCGTGCGCTGCTGCCACGGCTGCGTCGCCGTCGCGCGCCGGGCGTCGTCTGCCCGAAGGTCCATGGCCGTATCCCAGATGCCCAGCCTCTTGAATTGCACGCGAACGGCGCTGAGACCGCGAAACTCGACGTAGAATCGAACGTCGCCGGGCACGATGCGCGTCCAGTCCGCCTCCTTCGAACGATCCGCGTGGACCGTTGAAGTCAGGACGAACAGGAAAGAAAACACGGCCGGAATCGTCGTGCGGCGTATCGGTTTATTTGTTCGGCTCGGGAAATACACGTGCGGACTATCCTCCAGGCAGAAGCGGCGCCGCGCTTCCCCCAAATCTTCAGGTGTCACTCATTGTCGCAGTGCTGATGTCAGAATCGAATGATTTTTTTCTCGCCATCCTTGGCGGTGGCGGGCTTCTCAGGGCGAAGTACCTCATCGAAGGGCTGGAAGAAAAGTTCCATCAGTGACGGCGGTTCGCTTCGCGGAGCAGCGCTGTCGATCTCGCGAAGGCCGTCCTGCATGCTCTGACGGGCCTCGTTGGCGGAGATCTGCAGTAGCTGATTGAGGCTTTGTGCCGCATCGCGTGCCCCGGCCACGGCCTCGAGTGTCGGGTCGGCGATGTCCTTGACGCCGACGGCGTCCACGACGGAAGAAGCGCCGGCGACCCGCGTGTCACGGGCGGACTGGTCGTCGGACGGCCAGATCAGGATGGCCAGGAAAACAACGGCCGCGGCGGCAGGCAGGCTGCCCACCATCGCAAAACGACGCCATCGGCTTGACTGTTCACGTCTAAGTTTGACCGGTGATGTGCGGACAGGACGCTTTTCCGCCATCGCCGCGACGACGCGACTGGCGAATCCGGAATCGAGCGACGGCTCCGGAAAGTCTTTGGCCAGCACATGTGCGGCGGCGCGGGAAATCTCCACCTCGCGCTGACATGCCGGGCACTGAAGCAGGTGGGCGTGGACCTCCGCGATCAGGCTGGCTGACAAAGCACCATCAATGAATTGATGATGAAGGTTTTGTACCTGTCGGCACGTCAACATGAAACCTGCTCCCGGGCGGCCGCCGGGTGGGCGACCGCGCTTATCGGCCGGCAATCTAGGCCCCTTCGGCCTGGCCGGCAAATCGAACCAGCGTCCAGTCTTCCACCAACTGGCCGCTGAGCATTTCCTTGAGCCGTCCGCGGGCACGGTGCAAATGGCTCTTCACCGTGGCCGCCGGCATGTCGAGGATCTCACCGATCTCCTGACAACCGAGCGACTCTCTATAAAAGAGTAATACAGTCGCGCGCTGCTGCGGTGTCAGTTGATCCACGGAATCCCAGATAACTCTTTTCAACCGGTGGGCCTCTTCGCTGTTGGCGATGGCGTCGGCATGGCCTTCGTCAGCCTGCCCGCGGCCCGTGTCGGCGAAACCGCTGAAGTTCAGGTCGCCGGTGTAGTCTTTTCGGCGGCGAATGACGTTCAGGCTGAGCCGATAACCGATCGTGAATAACCAGGTGCTGAACCGGTACGTGGTATTGAAGGTGTCGAGGGCCGAAAACGCCCGAAGGAAGGTGTCCTGACAGATTTCCTCTGCTTCGTGCCGGTCGCGGACAATTCGCCAGACAAAGGCGTGGAGCCGGTCCTGATGGGCCTCAATCAGTTGATGCGCACTTTTTGCGCATCCCTGCTGAGCTTCGGCAATGAGGTGCCGCTCGCGGGCCGGATCGAGCCGTCCTTCGATGACATCTGACTGGTTCATATCGCTGCCTCTCTATTATACCTATTCGCCCGGACAAGGGCCGCAGCTTTTCAAAGAGTTGCCGGTTTTTGCGGATTACCGTAACATGTTGTCATGACCAAGGATACGTCAGGTAAGCGATCCTCCCGTACCGCCCCTTTGCAGAATAAGAAGGCCCGATATGAGTATGAGGTGCTTTCTAAGGTGGAGGCCGGCGTCGCATTGAAGGGGACCGAGGTCAAGAGTTTGAGGCAAGGCGGGGCCAGCATTACTGAGGCCTACGCTCGAATCGAGAGGGACAGCGTCCAGCTTCTCAACTTCCAGATTGAGCCGTACAAGGAGGGAAACCGCTACAATCACGATCCGAAGCGGCCCAAGCAACTGCTCCTCCATAAGCGAGAGATCAAGAAGCTGGCAGCCGCCGTCCAGATCAAGGGCCAGACTTTGGTTCCCCTGAGCGTGTACTTCAACAAGGACGGCCGGGTAAAGGTGGAACTGGCCCTGGCCAGAGGCAAGTCTCATCACGACAAGCGGCAGAGCGAGCGAAAAAAGGAAGACCGCAAAGAAATACAGCGGGCCCAGCGTCGCGGCGGCATGTGATCGCCTCCCGGGTTTTGTGGTAACGAACGAGCGAATGAATGGCATCTCTTGCTGAACGAACAATCAGCCTCAGGCGATTCGGGATCTACGGGTTGATTCTGATTGCCTTTTTCTTTGTCAGCGCGGTTGTGTTCGTGCTGATCACGGAGGAGCGCGTCCTCACCGAGGAAGAGGCGTTTCCAGAGGCGGTCATTCTCGATGCCGAGAACAGTCCGGAATTCGGGTTCCCGGTGTCCGCGAGGAGCTTTGATCTTTCCTTGAATCGCTTCGTGGATCGATTCGCGAGGGTTTGCAGGGAGGGCAAGTATTCAGACTTTCGGATGATGCTCAGCAGCCGCCACCCGCCGATCCTTCCGCCGAGGTTCGAGTCGAACTTCAACGCGCTCAAGCGCATCAAGATTCTCGGCATTGAGAAGATGCCGCCGCTTCCGGATTCCGCCGGTGACGTGTTTGTCATGAGCGCCGAGTACGAACTAGAGGACTTCGCGGCCAAGACGGGCGAGACGGTCAAACAGGTCCAGGTGGCCATCGCCAAGGAAGAGGGCGAGTGGCGCCTGGGGCCCATCCCCAGTGAGGCCGTCGAGCGATTGCGTGCATACCGCGCTCAACTGGCGACATCTCAACCGGGGCAGGACGCTTCGCCCGACTCGCAGCCCACATCAGCAACCCCGGACGGCAAGGCCGTCGCCAACCGTCCCGCGCGCATCGGTTCCTGATTCGGACGTTACTTTTTCAACATTCTTAATCGTGGTCTGAAAACCATGACGCCGGTTGTGCAATTGGCGTGATGGTTTTTATGCGCCCTCGCGATTTCACGTCACAATTTTTCACTTCGACTTGGTGAATCCTGATTTTCTATCTTAGGTTTGCTCAAGCGTTGGGCGACAAGCTTGCCAGTACTGAAAATCAGGTTGGTGGGCCAGTCCCTGACGTAGCAGCACTATGGGACAGGGGGTCAAAAGTAGCCTTGGAGAAGGGAAAGAAGTTATGGGTCTGACAGTTACCAACACAAACACACTCTCGCTCCTCAACATCTTGAACCGGACATCCGCGGATCAGGCGAACAGCCTGACACGGTTGTCGACAGGGTTCAAAGTCAATCGGGGAGCCGACGACCCGGCAGGCCTGATCGCCATTCAGAGCCTCAGTGCCGAACTGACGGGCGTCGACGCGGCCATCAGCAACGGCCAACGCGCCAAGTCGATTCTTGGCGTCGCGGACGGGGCACTCACAGAAGTTTCGAATCTCCTCTCGGAAATCGAGAAGCTGGCGGCGTCCAGCACCAGCTCCGGCGGTCTGTCCGCCGCGGAAATCTCCGCCAATCAGGCGCAGATTGACAACGCGATCAACTCCATCGACCGAATCATTCGAACGACGACCTTTAACGGCAAGACGCTGCTCGACGGTCAGCAGTCGATCCGCGCGACCGCGACGGACGCGACCAAGGTCAGCGACGTCCGCGTTTACTCGCGCCCGTCCTCGTCGAGCTCGCAGACGCTCGCAGTCCAGGTGCTGACGGCCGGCGCCGTCGCTTCGGCTACGCTCACGACGGTGAGCGCCGGCTCTCTGGACGCTGCTGAGTTCAGCATCACCGGCAAGCTCGGCTCCGCGACGATCGCCGTCTCGGATACCGACACGTTCACGGAGATTCGCGATCGCATCATCGCCGCCGCCGCCGACACGGGCGTCTCCGCGTCGATCTCGGGCAGCGAGTTGCATCTCCAGAGCCGCGACTTCGGTACGGCGTCGTTTGTCTCCGCGACGTACATCAGCGGCGACACCGACTTCAGCAACATCTCCTACACCACCGGTACCGACGCCTCGGTCACCGTCAACGGCGCCACGGCTTTCGTGGACGGCCTGCGTGTCTCCTTTAATACCGGCGGCACCAGCGGCGAATTCACGCTGACTACGACCGGCAACGCTGCGGGCAGCGCCGGCGATCTCTCCATCACCGGCGGCGGTTCGACGTTCCAGCTCGGAACCGAGAGCAACACGCAGTCCACGATTGGTGTGAACGCCTTGTTCAGCCAGAACCTCGGTAACAGCACCCTGGGCTATCTGAACACGCTCAAGAGCGGTGGTACCAACTCGTTGTCTTCCAACGCCAACAACGCCGTGGCCATTGCCAAGGCGGCGATTAACCAGGTCGCCACACAGCAGGGTCGTATCGGCGGCTTCCAGAAGTTCCAGGTTGAGACATCCATCAACAGCCTCAACGCCACCAAGGAGGCGTTGGAAAGCGCACGAAGCGTCATTCGAGACGTGGACTTCGCTGCGGAGACGGCCGAGCTGTCGCGCCAGAACGTTCTTCTCCAGTCGGCGATCTCGCTCCTTGGAGTTGCATCACAACAGTCGGGGCAAATCCTCTCGCTGTTACGGTAAGCGCGAGCAGCCTCGGCTTGGTGGAAAGCCTTTGACGCGGCGGGATCGAGGTGAGCCCTCGGTCCCGCCGCTCTTTTTTTACTTCGGTTTATTCCGGCGTCACTTACGCCGTCTCGTCGTGTTTGAATCGTCGAAGGGGGCACGCCTCGCATCGGGCCTTCGGACGGCAATAGTCCTTGCCGACGGCCACAATCAACGCGTGGTATTCATTGAATAGGCCGACCTCCCGCGGAAGATTATCTTCGAAGATCGCCTGTAATTCGGCATAGCCCGAAAACGACATTCCGTGCCGCCGCATGATCCTCGCCGTGTAGGCATCGACGACGAATGACGGTCTATCAAGCGCATAGAGCAGGATGGAATCCGCAGTCTCCGGGCCGACGCCGTTGATGGACAGTAATTCCTCGCGCAGGCGTCCAAGCTCAATTGCCGCCAGCCGGGACAAGTCGCCGTCGTATCGACGCCACAGCCATTCAACGAAGTTCTTCAGCCGCCGGGCCTTCACGTTGAAATACCCGGCCGGGCGGATGAGTTTCGCGAGGCGTGATGTGTCGATCTGTCTGAGTGCTTTCCAATTCAGTACGCCCGCGGCCTTCAGGTTGGCGATGGCTCGCTCGACATTGCCCCAGTTGGTGTTCTGCGTCAGGATCGCTCCGACGATGATCTCTACCGGAGATTCGCCGGGCCACCATTTTTGCGGCCCCAGCGCCTTGTACATCGCCGCGTAGAACTGTCGGAGTGTTTGGGTGGTGCCTTTTGACATGAGTCCCGCCCGGCGCCGTCGGCGATGCGCCCTGCGACAGATCGCGTGAGTTTGCGAAATCGCGTTTCCGTGCCCATGATAACGGTATGGCGAAGCCACGGACACGGCGAAGGCCTCCCGCGACGCAAACGCGTCGTCCGGCGAAGAAGCAAGCCAAATTGTCGGAGCATTACTGGGATGTCACCCATCGGCCGCTCCAATGCCTGGTGTTTCTTCTGCCCATGGTGATTGCCTACGAGGCGGGCATCATCATGCTGCACGGCAGCACGCCCGAGTATGCACGACCTGCTCTGGCCGCCAAGCAGATCCTTCAGTGGTTCTTCAGCCTTTTCGGCGCCACCGGTTTTTACCTGCCGGGCTTGGCGCTGCTGGTTGTTCTCTTCGTCATACACATCGCGTCGCACCAGCCCTGGAAGGTTCTGCCTCAGCCGCTTCTGGGGATGGCGGGCGAGAGCGTTCTGCTTGCCATACCCCTGCTGATGCTCAACCACTGGCTTCCGAGCCTGTCGGCGGTCACCGTCAGCGGAACCGCGAACGGCGCGCCCGTCACCGACGGACTCGATAACCTGCTGCTCAGCGTCGGCGCCGGACTTTACGAGGAAATGGTCTTTCGGCTCATCATCATCACACTCATCAGCATCGTCCTCGTCGACATCGCCCGCGTGCGGCAGGTGACCGGCGTCGCCCTCGCGGTCATCGTCTCATCTCTGCTCTTTGCAGCGCATCATTATCATCCGATCGGGGCCGATGCGTGGTCCAGCCGGGAGTTTGCGTTTCGTGCCGCGGCAGGCGCCTACCTCGCGGCGGTCTTCGTCCTGCGCGGTTTCGGGCTCGCCGTCGGATGCCACGTGATCTATGACGTGATGGCGTTTCTGTCGTGATGCCGGGTCCTCCTATGACAGCTCACGAAGGCAAGTTCATCACCATCCGCGGCGCGCGCACCCATAACCTCTGCAACATCGATCTCGACATACCCCGCGACAAGCTCGTCGTCATCACCGGCCTCTCCGGCTCCGGCAAGAGCAGTCTCGCCTTCGACACCATCTACGCCGAAGGCCAGCGAAAATACGTTGAGTCGCTTTCGGCCTATGCCCGGCAATTCCTCGGCCAGATGGCCAAGCCCGATCTCGACCACATCGCCGGGCTGCCGCCCACCATTGCGATCGCCCAGCAAAGCGTCCGCGCCAGTCCGCGCAGCACCGTCGCGACGGCAACGGAGATTCACGACTATCTACGATTGCTCTTTGCCCGCGTCGGCACGCCGACCTGTCCAACCTGCGGCCGCGCCGTCGCCGCCCAGACGATTCCACAAATGGTCGAGCGCGTGCTCTCGCTGCCGGCCGAGACGAAAGTCATGATCCTCGCGCCGCTGCCCTGGGGCACCAAGCGAGATGCGAAGGAAGGTCTCGAAAACGTCCTCCGCGCCGGCTTTATCCGCGTGCGAATCGACGGCCAGATTCACGATGTCAAATCTCCGCCGGCACTGGAGAAGGCGAAGGCCCGAGTGGTGGAGGCCGTCGTCGATCGCATCTTCATTAAGCCGGACATTCGCACGCGCGTCTCCGAGTCGATCGAGACGGCGCTGAAAGTCGGCGACGGCGTGGCGGTCGTCTCCTACCAGCCTCCCGGCGAGGCCGACCAATGGCGCGACGACCGATTCAGCGAGAGATACGCCTGCACCCATTGCGACGTCCGCTTGCCGATGCTGGAGCCGCGCCTGTTCTCATTTAATTCTCCTCACGGCGCCTGTCCGAAGTGCGACGGTCTTGGCACCGTGCTGGAGTTTGATCCCGATTTGGTCGTGCCCGACGAGAGTCTCCCGCTTGACCGGGGGGCGATCGCGCCGTGGAAGGGGGGCGGGGCCGTCTATGCCCGGCTCATCCGCCGCTACTGCGAACAACTCAAGATATCTCCGTCCACGCCCATCAAATCCATATCGCGCAAGGCCCGCGATGTCCTCATGAACGGTGCCGGCGAAAAAGCTAAGAAAGCGGGGGGGATGGAGTTCGAGGGCGTCCTGCCCAATCTCCACCGCCGATGGCGACAGGCCGACAACGAAGCGGCAAGAACCCGATTGCACGCCTTCATGTCCGATCGCCCCTGCGACGCATGCAAAGGCGCGCGGCTGCGCCCCGAAGCCCTCGCCGTGAAGCTGGATGGGCGCAATATCGAGGAGTTGTCGAGCCTGAGCATCGACGCTGTCGCGGGCGTGTTCTCATCGATCGCATTCCCGGGCCAGGAAGGCGTCATTGCCGCGCCGATCCTCGAAGAGATACGCCGAAAGCTGCAATTCATGATCGACGTGGGCATCGGCTACCTGACCCTTAATCGGGCGGCGGCCACGCTTTCCGGCGGCGAGTCGCAGCGCATTCGACTGGCCACCCAGATCGGCAGCGGCCTGGTCGGCGTCTGCTACGTGCTCGATGAACCGACCACCGGTCTTCACCAGCGCGACAACGCCCGGCTGATCCGCACGCTTCGAAACCTGACCGACCTCGGCAACTCCGTCCTCGTCGTCGAGCATGACGCCGAGACCATCGACGCCGCCGACTGGATCGTCGACATCGGTCCCCATGCCGGCTCAAAAGGCGGTCGCGTCCTGGTAAACGGCACGCGCGAAATGCTCCTCGCATCGCCCGACTCCCTCACCGCCGCCTATCTCCGCGGTGAATTGCGCATCGCCAAGCCGTCCGCCAGGCGCGCTATTGATTCGGCCCGCGCGATTGAGCTGAAAGGCGCCGCCGAGAATAATCTGAAGTCCATCGACGTTCGCATCCCGCTCGGGCTCTTCTGCTGCGTGACCGGCGTCAGTGGTTCCGGTAAGTCCACGCTGGTGAACCAGATTCTTCTGCCCGCCCTGCGCCGTCGCTTGAACAATTCCCGCGAGCGACCCGGTACCCACGCGAGCATCGAGGGCTTGAGCCAGATCGACAAGGTCATCGAGATCGACCAGTCGCCGATCGGCAAGAGCCTTCGCTCGAACCCCGCCACCTACACCGGCATCTTCGACCTCGTCCGGCAGCTCTTCGCCAAGACGCGCGAGGCGAAGCTGCGCGGTTACAACGCCGCGAGATTCTCGTTCAACGTGAAAGGGGGGAGATGCGAGGCCTGCCGCGGACAGGGCACCCGGCGCATCGAGATGCATTTTCTTCCGGACATTCTCGTGGAATGCGGCGAGTGTCGCGGCACGCGCTACAACCGCGAGGCCCTCGACATCCGCTTTCGTGGAAAAAACATCGCCGATGTCCTCGCCTTGCCCGCCGAAGAGGCGCTGGTTTTCTTCGACGGCTTCGCCCGGATCAAGCAGCTCCTCGTTGCCCTCTGTGACGTGGGCCTGGGGTATCTGCAACTCGGCCAATCATCCGCGACCATGTCGGGCGGCGAGGCCCAGCGCGTCAAGCTCGCGGCGGAGCTCGGTAAGTCGGCGATCGGCCACACGCTTTACGTCCTCGATGAGCCCACCAGCGGCCTGCACTTCGCCGACATCCACCAACTTGTGGACGTGCTCGACCGGCTGGTCAAGCTCGGCCACACGCTCGTCGTCATCGAGCACAATCTGGATGTCATCAAGCAGGCAGACTGGATCATCGACCTCGGTCCCGAAGGCGGTGACGCCGGTGGGCGCATCGTCGCGCAGGGAACGCCCGAGGATGTCGCCGCCGATCCGAAAAGTCATACCGGTCAATATCTACGTGTGGTGCTCGCCGCGAATTGAATTGCTTAGTGCAGCTCGTGTCGTTCGTGGATTTTCTCGACGGTGAAGACGAACACTTCGCAGTTCGGCTTGCGCCAGCCGCCTTTGCCCATGCCGGCCTTCTGCGAGCAGCACTCGTCGAGGAACTGTTCCCGGGTCCATTTTCGTTCGGTGGCCACGTCCGGCAGGAAGCAGCCGCTGTGCCCGCCGCTTCGCACGAGGATGCCGTGCCGGCCGAGTTCGAAGTCCAGTGGGTTCTTAATGCGTTCAAGAGGTGACAGGATGGAAAGCTCGATGTCGATATCCACGAACTCAGCCGCCCCGATCGGGCAGCCCGCAAATCGCGGATCGTGCGCCGCCGAGACCGCCATCGTCTGGATCGTCTCGATGAGTCCGCGACTGGTATCAAATGTTCCGATGCAGCCTCGGAGCTGTCCGCGCTTTCGCAGCGTCACAAACGCCCCGGCCGCGGGCAGCGCCGCACGTCCGGCATCGGTCGACGCAGGCGGGGCCCCGAAAAGCTCGGACTCGATGGCGTTCCTTGCGAGCCTCAGCAGATTCGTACAGGTCTGGGCATCCAGCGACATGAGCGACACCGCCAAGCGTCATGAGTAACTTGCCCCGGATTCAATCCTAGTC
>WBZR01003271.1_pt1 | contig 14970 bp, 12 predicted proteins | sample 5204231 | NCBI WGS metagenome assembly WBZR01 (sample SAMN12412403, study PRJNA552823) | activated sludge metagenome | isolation source: activated sludge from anammox sidestream of wastewater treatment plant... | place: USA: Virginia | collected 2017-08 | reverse complement strand
ACCACGCGTTCGAGCAGCGCCTGCACCCTGGGAATGTCGGCGATCGCCTGCCAGTCGTCGCTGTTGGCCTGGATGCGGCCGGCCCAGGCCGCGGCCAGCGCCTGGGCCACGGCCACGTCGCCGCGCTGCAGCTGCGCGACCTGCGCCGCGAACGCCTCGAAAGGCGCCGTCAGCTGCTCGCACAGCGCCGCGCGCCGCACGCAGCTCGCGCGGCGGGCGTAGTCGAAGCTGCGCGCGGACAGCCGCCGCGCGCGCTGGGCGTCGTCGACGAGGCCGCCCGCATAGGCACCGTAGAGCCGGCTGCCGGCCAGCAGCAGGTCGACGTTGCGCGGATCGTCGTGGATGAGGCCATCGACCAGCAGCAGCCACGCGGGGATGCCCTCGCGCGCGGTGGCGATGTCGTCCTGGTCGAGGATGCCCGCGGACAGGCTCGCCGACAGCCGCGCACCGGCCTTGCTGGCGATGCCGGCGCAGCCGGCGAGCGCGAACGCAAGCAGCGTGAGTGCGAGCACGCGCCATGCCGCGATCGTGCACACGCGCCGCGTGTTCATGCCTCCACCCCGAACTCCTCGGCCGCCTCGAGCGTGTTCTCGATCAGCGTGGCCACGGTCATCGGGCCGACCCCGCCGGGCACCGGCGTGATCCACGAGGCGCGCTCGGCCGCGGGCGCGTACTCGACATCGCCGACGAGGCGGCCATCGTCGAGCCGGTTGATGCCGACATCGATCACCACCGCGCCTGGCTTGATCCAGTGGCCCTTGATGATGCCGGGCCGGCCCACCGCCACCACCACGATGTCGGCCGCCCGCACCTCGGCCTCGAGGTCGGCAGTGAACTTGTGGCACCCGGTGGTGGTGCAGCCGGCCAGCAGCAGTTCGAGGATCAGCGGTCGTCCGACGTGGTTGGACACGCCGATCACCACGGCCTTGCGCCCGCGCACCGGCTGGTCGGTGTGGGCGAGCAGCGTCATCACGCCCTTGGGCGTGCATGGCCGCAGGCCGCGCTGACGCAAGGCGAGACGGCCGACGTTGGCGGCCTGGAAGCCGTCGACGTCCTTGTGCACATCGATGCGATCGATCAGCGCGGTGGCGTTGATGCCGGCCGGCAGCGGCAACTGCAGCAGGATGCCGTGCACCTGCGCATCGGCGTTGAGACGGTCGATCAGCGCCACCAGCTCGGCCTGCGCGGTGTCCGCGGGCAGGTCGAAGTCGAACGAGCGAAACCCCACCTGCCGACAGGCGCGGCGCTTGTTGCGCACGTACACCGCCGAGGCCGCATCCTCGCCGACCATGACCACGGCCAGTCCCGGCGCCGGCAGCCCGCGCGCCACGCGCGCACGCACCCGCACCGCGACGCGCTCGAGCACGTCTTCCGCGATGCGGCGGCCATCGAGCAGTCGTGCGGCCATCGGTGCTCCAGTGAAAAGCGGGCATTATCCACCGCGCCGCCACGCCGCTCAAACCGGCAGCGCAGCGCGCGCGGGCATCATTCAGCCGGCATCCGGCCGGCGGCGGGATTCAGCCGCCGCGCCGCGCGTTGCGGATCATGCGCGTGCGCCGGCGCTGCTGGCCCTCGGTGAGCTCGTTGCGCTTGCCCGCGAACGGGTTGTCGCCGTCACGGAACTCGATGCGGATCGGCGTGCCTTCGAGACGGTAGCGCTTGCGCAGGAAGTTCTCCAGGTAACGCCGGTAGCCATCGGCGATGTGGCGCGTGCGCGCGCCATGGATGAGGATCGAGGGCGGATTGGTGCCGGTTGGATGGGCGAACTTCAGGCGTGGGCTGTGGCCGCGCACGAGCGGTGGCTGGTAGGCCGCGGTGGCGGCCGCGATCGCGCGCGTGAGCTCGGACGAGGTGAACTTGTGGTGGGAGGCGGCGTGCGCGCGGTTGATCGCCTTCATGAGCTCACCGATGCCGCTGCCGTGCAGCGCCGAGATGAACACCTGGCGTGCCCACGCGACGAAATCGAGCCGACGCGACAGCGAGGCCGCGCACTGCTCGCGCTGGTACTTGTCCATGCCGTCCCACTTGTTGACCGCGATCACCAGCGCGCGGCCGGCTTCGAGCACGTGCCCGAGCAAGGTGGTGTCCTGCTCCGACACGCCTTCGCGTGCGTCGAGCATGAACACGGTCACGTGCGCGGCCTCGACCGACTGCAGCGCCTTGATCACGCTGAACTTCTCCAGCGCATCGTCGATGCGCGCGCGGCGCCGTACGCCCGCGGTGTCGATCAGCGTGTAGCGCCGGCCATCGCGTTCGAGCGGCACGCGGATCGCATCGCGCGTGGTGCCGGCGACGTCGGAGGTGATCACGCGCTCCTCGCCGAGCAGGCGGTTGACCAGCGTCGACTTGCCCGCGTTGGGGCGGCCGATGATCGCGACGCGGATGCCGTCGTCGGGCTGCTCGGCGAGCGCATCGGCGGCGAGCGCCGGCAGGTGCGTGCCGATCACATCCAGCAACGGCGCCATGCCACGGCCGTGAGCGGCGGCCACGCCGAACACCTGGGCCACTCCGAGCGCGGCGAAGTCGGCCAGCGCGGCGTGTTCATCGAGGCCGTCGATCTTGTTGACCACGAGCAGCGTCGGCTTGCCGGCACGCCGCAGCCGGTCGAGGATCGAGCGATCGGTCGGCAGCAGCCCGTCGCGCGCATCGACGATGAGCAGCACGAGATCGGCTTCGGCCATCGCCAGCTGCGCCTGGTGGGCGGTGTGCGCGTCCAGGCCCACCGCGTCGTCGACGAAGCCACCGGTATCGACCAGCGCGAACGGACGTTCGGGCAGCAGCCGGCACACGCCGTAGTGGCGATCGCGGGTGACACCCGGCAGGTCGTGCACCAGCGCATCGCGCGTGCGCGTGAGCACGTTGAACAAGGTGGACTTGCCCACGTTGGGGCGCCCGACGAGCGCGACTACGGGAAGCATCACTGGCTCCGCAAATGGGACACGCGGCCACGCCGCGCACGCGGCATTGCCGCACGATGGTGCTGCTCGCGCAAGCACCCGTGGCGGCGATCACCGATCGCCGCGCGGTTCAGGGCCGGATGCGGTATGCGCCCAGTCGCCCGCCGATGTCCTGGACGTAGGCAACATCGCCCGCCACCACCGGCGCAGCCTCGATCGGCTGCTTGCCCAGGCGCTCGCGCGCCACGAACTTGCCTTCGGCGAGGCTGAGCCAGTGCACGTAGCCTTCGCTGTCGCCCACCACGACCTGGTTGCCCTGGATCGCCGGTGCGCTGAGCCAGCGGTACTTGAGCTGGTCCTGCTTCCACAGGTTGGCGCCGGTGTCGCGGTCGAACGCCCACACGTTGCCGTCGCTGTCGATCGCCACCGCGGTGGTGCCCGCGAGCGCGACGCTCGCATAACTGGACAGGTCGCGTTGCCACAGCGGGCGACCGCTGTCGAGCGCCAGCGCGGCGATCTGGCCGCGATAGCCGACCGCGAACAGGGCGCTGCCGTCGCTGCTGATGTTGCCGTCGACGTCGGCCAGGCGCTCGACCTCGGTGCGGCCCTCGCCGGTGGACAGGGTTTGCGTCCACAGCTCGTTGCCGTCATCCAGGCGTACCGCGCTCACGCGTCCACCGTCGGTGCCGTCATAGACCACGCCGTTGGCGATGAGGGGCGCCGAATTGCCGCGCAGACTCAATGCGGGCACGCTCTGGTCGAACACCCACTTGCGGCTGCCGTCATTGGCATCCAGCGCCTGCAGCCGGCCATCGTTGCCGCGCACCACCACGAGGCCGCCGCCGATCGCGGGCGTCGAGATCACTTCCGACTCGATGCGCGTCTGCCAGCGTTCGCCGCCATCGGCCGCCGACAGTGCGATGACCTGGCCGTCGAGCCCGCCCACCACCAGCAGGTCGCCGTCGATCGCGGGACCGCCTGACCAGCGCATGGAGTGTTCGCCGCGCTTCCACAGGAAACCCCGGCTGCCGCCCAGACGCTTGCGCCAGGCGCTGCGGCCGCTGGCGCCATCGAATGCTTCGATGCTGCCGTCGATGGAGACGGCATACACGCGACCATCGGCACCGACCGCAGGCGTCATGCGTGCGCCCGACAGGCCGGCGCCGTCCCCCACGCTGGCACTCCACAGGCGTTCGACCTGCAGCGTGGGCGCAAACTCGAGCAATGGTGTCGGCGGCTCGACGTTGTCCTTCCTGCCCATGCTCTTGAACCAGTTGCAACCGCTGCCGGCCAGTGCCAGCGCTGCGATCGCGACGACAGCCAGTGCGCGCTTCATGTGGTCGGCTGCTCCGTCGCCGCGGCGCTGCCACCGAGGTCGTCGAGCTTCATTTGCACGGTGGTGCGATCGAAGCCCTGGCTGCCGTCGCTGGCCAGCACTGCGGCGTAGGCCTTGCGCGCCTCCTCGATGCGGCCGAGCTTGACCAGCGCATCTCCGCGCAATTCGCCGGCCAACGCGGCATAGTCATCGGCCGCGCTGCCCTCGGCCAGCTTGAGCGCACCCTCGGCATCGCCGCTGGCGAGCTTGACCCGGCCGATGCGCAGGTCCACCAGCTGGCGCAGGCTCGGCAGCTTGACATGGCCGCGTGCCCAGTCCAGATGCTGTGCCGCACTCGCCAGGTCGTTCTTGGCGGCGGCGATCTCGGCCTGCTGCAGGGCTGCGAGCACCGCGTAGGTCGAATCGGGATATTCCTTGCGGATCGCCTCGGCGACCTTGCTCGCATCGTCGGGCTTCTGCGCGCTGAGCGCGTCGGCCAGCGCCTGGTATTGCGCCGCCGCCGCCGCGGCCTGGCTCGCGCCATGGGCCTTCCACTGCTGCCAGCCGAAGATGAGCCCGAGACCGATGACGATGCCCATGACGATCGCCATGGCGTTCTCGCGCAGCCACTTCTGGACCAGTTCACCTTGTTCGTGTTCGTCGAGGAGGTCGAAAGCCATGCAGGTACCCGTTGGAAATGCGTGACGGCGAGGCGCGGCCGCGCCGCGCGCCAAAGACGGCAAGATTAACAGGAAACCACGGGGCGGCGCTGCGCCGCGCGCGGGTCGCGGCCGGTGTTCAGCGGCAGTGCACGCGGCGCCGGGGCCGATGGGTGCGCGGTCGGGATCGCGTCCGCATCGCCGGCGGACCGCCAGCCCGGATCGACGCCGGCCGCATCAGGGCTGGGCGCGCTCCGCGAGCGCGGCTGCGCTGCCGAACAGCTTCAGGTGCGCGACGTTGCCGCGCCGGAACTGGGCCAAGTCGATCTCGTTGCCGTCGGCATGCACCTGCACGCCGCCGCTGTTGCCCAGGCTCAGGCTGAGGACGCCGTCGCTGCGGTACTCATGCACCGAGCCGGCCGGCAGCATCGCGTACTCGAGCTTGCGACCATCGGCCGCGGACACTTCGACCCAGCTCGGTTCGGCCAGGCGCAGCACGAGCACATGCGCGCCTACGCTGGCGGCCGCGGGTGCCACGGCTGGTGGTTCGGGCAGGCGCGGCGCTTCGACCAGCTGGAACGGCGTCATCGACGCCACGATGGGCTCCTGCAGCACGGCCGCCGCGGCGCTGCCCTCAGCGTCCGTGGCGGAGGTCGCAGGCGCGCTGTCCTGGTTGCCGTGGCCATGCGTGCTGTCGGCCACGAATGCGCCGGCCGTGGCGGGAGCCGCCAGCGGCGCCGGGGGATCCAGCGGCGTGATGCGCGTGAAATCCTGGCGCAGGCCGCCATGGGTGGCCAGCCACACCGCCGGAACGACGATCAAGGCGGTCAGCGTGAGGTAGGTTGCGCTGGCGGAATAGCGCTCGAACAGGTAGCGCGAGCGCGAGATCGTGCCCGTTGCGACCAGTGGCGCAACCTGCGAGTTGGCGTCGGCCACGCGCAGCGCCTCCTCGACCGGCACGCCCACCAGTGCCGCGTAGCTGCGCAAGTAGCCGCGCAGGAATACCGCATCGTTGATGCCGGCATAGTCGTCGCGCTCGAGGCGTTCGACCAGCTGCTGCGGCAGGCGCAGCTGGCCGGCGACTTCGGCCGCGCCCCAGTCGCGTGCCTCGCGCGCCGCGCGCAGGCGCTCGCCCAACGAGGACTGCCCGGTAGCGGGCATCCTGAACTCGGTCACGGCTGCATCGTCGTGGATTGGTTGCACGGTCGTCACGTCAACTTCCTCGCGCCGCGGCGACGCCACCCGGTCGCTCGCTGCCTGGATTCGGTAGTCGATCCGCTGTATCCCGACAGCGGACCCGCTGTGGCCTTCCCTTGCCGTGCCGGACTGCGCCCTTCGTGGCGGTCCATGGATCGGAACGGTTCACTCCAAGCCGCCGCACACCCGCAGCGACCCTTGCCTCCGCCGCGTGCCGCCCGTGCCTGGGCGATCGCACGAGGCGCCCCGCCATCACCTGTCAGCCCTGCGCGCCGAGCGACAACGCCTCGCGCGACTTCGGGAACTCGCGCAGCAGCCTGCGTGAGTACTCGCTGGCACCCTTGGCATTGCCCAGGCGCAACTCGATGTTGCGGCCAAGCAGCAACGCCCCCGGCTGCGTACGTCCCACCGCCTCGTAACGTTGCAGGAACGCGCGCGCATTGAGGTATTCACCCTTGTCGTAGAGCACGCTGCTCAGCGCCAGCAGCGCGGCATCCTCGTTGGGGGTCAACGCCAGCGCGCGCCGCAACATCGTTTCGGCCTCGTCGCGCTTGCCCGCTTGCAGCAGGCAGGTGCCGGCGTTGCTCATCGCCAGCGCGGGCGTGTCGTAGAACGGATCGGCCAGCGCCTTCTTGAAATGCTCCTGCGCCTGCGCGTAATGGCCCTGCGAGCACAGGAAGCGACCGTAGTTGTTGTTCTCGGCGCCACCCTTGGGTTTGAGCTGGGCCGCGCGGCGGTAATGCTCCTCGGCCTTGGGCAGGTCGTTGATGCTTTCGTACAGCACCGCGATCACGGTGTGCGCGTCCACGTAGTCGGGATCGAACTGCAGCGCCTTGTTGAGCTTCTCCAACGCCACCTCGGTCTTGCCCTGCTGCAGGTACTTCTGCCCGAGCTCGGTATGGATGCGCGCGGCCTCGGTGCGTTCGCTGTTCACGTCGCGCTTCTTCACCGGCGCCGACGCGGACGGGCCGCAAGCGCCGAGCGAAAGGCTCGACAGCGCGATCGCGATGGCCCACAACACTGCCTCAAGCCGCATCGACCGCACCTCCTTCGAGCCGGCGCCGGAACTCCTGCTGGCGCCGCGTGCGGTCCACCACCTGGCCCTTGAGCTGGCCACAGGCCGCGTCGATGTCGTCGCCGCGCGTGCGTCGCACCATGGTGAGCACGCCGGCATCGAGCAAGAGCTTCTGGAACGCACGGATGACCGTCTCGTCGGAACGCTCGAACTGCGTGCCATGGAAGCTGTTGAACGGGATCAGGTTGACCTTGGACGGCACCTTGCGCATGAGCTTGATGAGCTGGCGCGCGTGCGCCGGCTGGTCGTTGACGCCCTTGAGCATCGTGTATTCGAACGTGATCGTGGTGCGCGGCCGGCGCTGGGTGTAGCGCACGCAGGCATCGAGCAGTGCCTGGATCGGGTATTTGCGGTTGATCGGCATGAGCTCGCTGCGCAGTTCGTCGTTGGGCGCGTGCAGCGACACCGCCAGCGACACGTCGGCGACCTCGCCGAGGCGGTCGATCATCGGCACCAGGCCCGCGGTCGACAGCGTGACGCGCTTGTTGGCCAGGCCGAAACCGAGGTCGTCGCGCATCACGCTCATCGCGGTCACGACGTTGTCGAAGTTGAGCAGCGGCTCACCCATGCCCATCATGACCACGTTGGTGAGCTTGCGCTGGTGGTGCGGCACGTTGCCGAGGTGGCGCGCGGCGATCCACACCTGGCCGGTGATCTCGGCCGCGGACAGGTTGCGGTTGAAACCCTGCGCACCGGTCGAGCAGAACTGGCAGGCAAGCGCGCAGCCGACCTGCGAGGACACGCACAAGGTCCCGCGCGAGGTCTCCGGGATGAACACCGCCTCGATTGCATTGCCGCCGTCCATGCCCAGCAGCCACTTGTGGGTGCCGTCGCTGGCCTGCTTCTCGAAGATCGTGTTGGGCGGCACGATGTCGATCGACTGCGCGAGCTTGTGCTGCAGCGCCTTGCCGATGTCGCTCATCTGCGCGAAGTCGGTGACGTGGCGGTGGTACACCCACTTCATGACCTGGTCGGCGCGCCATGGCTGCTCGCCCAGTTGCACGAACAGCGCACGCAGGCCGTTGCGGTCGTGGTCGAACAGGTTCGGCCGTGCCGGTGCCGCGGCCGCCGCCGCGCGCGCCGCGGCGGCGGCGGACACTCGGGCGGCAGGGGCTGGCACGGGTGCGGTCATGGTCCCGAACTTAGCGCGAACAGAGCTCGGCGTCGGTGAAGAAGTACGCGATTTCGGTCCTGGCCGTATCGGCGCCGTCGGAGCCATGCACCGCATTGGCGTCGATGGACTGGGCGAAATCGGCGCGGATCGTGCCGGGTGCCGCGTCCTTGGGATTGGTCGCGCCCATGAGCTCGCGGTTCCTGGCGATGGCGTTTTCGCCTTCCAGCGCCTGGATCATCACCGGGCCCGAGATCATGAACTCGACCAGCGGCTTGAAGAACGGCCGTTCGCGATGCACCGCGTAGAAGCCTTCGGCGTCGGCGCGCGAGAGCTGCTTCATCTTGGCGGCGACGATGCGCAGCCCGGCCTTTTCGAAGCGTGAATAGATTTCGCCGATCACGTTCTTGGCGACCGCGTCGGGTTTGATGATGGAAAGGGTGCGCTCCAGCGCCATGAGCCGGTGTCTCCACAGTGGATTGTCAGGGGTGCGCCCGCAGGGCGCGCGATGGGCCAAAACCGCGCCAATCCGCAGACTTGGACCACATTATCAGTGCGGATTCTAGCGAAAGCGCGCGCGCTTGTGCACTCCGTCGCGCGAGTTTTCCCGCAGGCGTTTGACCGCCACCACGAGCGGCGCCTACCATTCAAACGATCGTTTGATCCGCGGCGACGCCCTTGCCCCCATGACCCAACCCGGTTTCTCGACCCGCGAGCGCATCCTCGGCGCGGCCGAAGTCCTGTTCGCGCGCCATGGATTCGCCGGCGCCTCGCTGCGCCAGGTCACGGCGGGTGCGCGCGTCAACCTCGCCGCGGTGCACTACCACTTCGGCTCCAAGGAAGGGCTGATAGAAGAGGTGTTCCGGCGCCGCCTCGACCAGCTCAACCGCGAGCGCCTGGCCGCGCTGGCGCGCGTCGCCGAGCGTGGCAATGCCAGCCTCGAAGACGTGCTCGATGCCTTCATCCGCCCTGCCCTCGAACAGTCGCTGGAGGCCCACGGCGGCGGCGCGTTCGTGCGCGTGCTGGCGCGCGCCTACGCCGAGCACGACGAGCGCCTGCGCCGCTTCCTGTCCGAGAACTATGGCCATGTGCTGCGTGAATTTGCCAGTGTTTTCATGCGTTTGTTGCCACATCTGGACAAGGAACGGCTGTACTGGCGGCTCGACATCATCGCCGGCGCGGTGACCTATGCGATGGCCGATTTCGGCATCGTCAAACGCCGCAGCACCACCAGCGAGGAGACCCATCGCCGCCAGGCCGTGACCCACCTCATCGCCTTCGCCGCTGCCGGCCTGCGCGCATGAGCGCGCGCGCCGCACGCAGCTTCACTCATCCCCCGATCCATCCTTGCATTCCACACCGGAGCCAGCCATGAACCATCCGCCCCTTCGCATCCGCCAAGCCGCGGTCCTCGGCGCCGGCGTGATGGGCGCGCAGATCGCCGCCCATCTCGCCAACGCCGGAGTCGCCACCTTGCTGTTCGACCTGCCGGCCAAGGAAGGCGACAAGAGCGGCATCGTGCACAAGGCGCTGGCCAACCTTGGCAAGCTCTCGCCGGCGCCGCTGGCCAGCAAGGCGGTGGCGGCGACGATCCGCGCGGCCAACTACGACGAGCACCTGGACGCGCTGCACGATTGCGACCTCATCATCGAGGCGATCGCCGAGCGGCTCGACTGGAAGCTCGATCTTTACAAGAAGATTGCTCCGCATGTATCTGATTCTGCAATAGTTGCAAGCAATACTTCCGGCCTGCCCATCAATACCTTGGCCAGCGCGCTGCCGAGTGCGATGCGGCCGCGCTTCACCGGCATCCATTTCTTCAACCCGCCACGCTACATGCACCTGGTCGAGCTCACGCCCGACAGCCAGACCGATCCGGCCGTGCTCGCGGGCCTGGAAGCGTTCCTCACCACCACGCTGGGCAAGGGCGTGGTGTATGCCAAGGACACGCCCAACTTCATCGGCAACCGCATCGGCGTGTTCTCGATCCTCGCCACCATCCACCACACCGCACAGTTCGGCCTCCCCTTCGACCTCGTCGATGCACTCACCGGTCCCGCGATCGGCCGGCCCAAGTCGGCCACCTACCGCACCGCCGACGTAGTCGGGCTGGACACGATGGCGCACGTGATCAAGACCATGGCCGATACGCTCGCCGACGATCCCTGGCATGCCCATTTCGCCACTCCGGCATGGCTGGGCGCACTGGTGGACAAGGGGGCGCTGGGCCAGAAGAGTGGTGCAGGCATCTACACCAAGCGGGGCAAGGACATCCTCGTGCTCGATCTCGCGCGCCAGGACTACGTGGCCAGCGGCGCGCAGCCATCGGCCGAGGTCGCCGCGATCCTTGCGATCAAGGACCCGACCGAGCAGTTCGCGCGGTTGCGTGCGTCGGCCGACCCGCAGGCGCAGTTCCTGTGGGCGATGTTCCGCGACCTGTTCCACTACAGCGCGTTCCACCTGCAGTCGATCGCACAAACCGCGCGCGACGTCGACCTGGCGATCCGCTGGGGCTATGGCTGGAAGCTCGGCCCGTTCGAGACCTGGCAGGCGGCCGGCTGGCGCCAGGTCGCGCAGTGGATCAGCGAGGACATCGCCGCGGGCAAGGCCATGAGCAAGGCGCCGCTGCCGGCCTGGGTCGCTGCGGTCGACGGCGTGCATCATGCCGAAGGTTCGTGGGCCCCGACCGGCGCCCGCTATGAGCCACGCTCGAACCACCCGGTGTATGCGCGGCAGTTGTTCCCCGATCCACTGCTGGGCGAGCGTCCGGCCAGCGGTACCACGCTGTGGGAGAACGATGGCGTGCGGCTGTGGACGCTCGGCGATGACGGAGTCGGCATCCTCTCGTTCAAGACCAAGATGAACACGGTCAACGATGCGGTGCTCGACGGCATCCAGCATGCGCTCGACCACGCCGAGCGTGCGCTCAAGGCGGTGGTGGTCTGGCAGGCTTCGGACAAGGCGTTCTCGGCCGGCGCCGACCTCAAGGGCATGCTCGGCTTCGTGCAGGGCGGGCAGATCGCGCGCCTGGAGTCGATGATCGCCAACTTCCAGTTCACCAGCCAGCGCATCAAGTACGCGCTGGTGCCGGTGGTGGCGGCCGTGCGCGGCCTCGCGCTCGGCGGCGGCTGCGAGTTCCAGATGCACTGCGCACGCACGGTGGCGGCGCTGGAAAGCTACATCGGCCTGGTCGAGGCGGGCGTGGGCCTGCTGCCCGCGGGCGGCGGCCTCAAGGAAATCGCGGTGCGCGCCGCGCAACGCGCCCACGACGGCGATGTGTTCCCCGAGATCAAGCGCATGTTCGAGACCGTGGCGCAGGCCAAGACCTCGGGCAGCGCGCTGGAAGCCAAGGAACTGGGCCTGCTGCGCCCCGACGACGTGGTCGTGTTCAACAGCTTCGAGCTGCTGTACGTGGCCAAGCGCGTGGCCGCGGCGATGGCCGATGCGGGCTACCGTCCGCCGCCACCTGCACAACAGGTCGGCGTGGCCGGCGATGTGGGCCTGGCCACGCTGCGCATGATGCTGGTCAACATGCTCGAGGGCCGCTTCATCTCGGCCCACGACGATGTGATCGCCACGCGCATCGGCGACGTGCTGTGTGGTGGCCGCATCGAGCGCGGCAGCCAGGTCGACGAGCAGTGGCTGCTCGACCTGGAACGACGCCATTTCTTCGAACTGGCGCAGATGCCCAAGACCCAGGAGCGCATCGCGCACACGCTCGCCACCGGCAAGCCGCTGCGCAACTAGTCCGCCTCCCCCACTCATCCAGCATTCCCGCCGCGCGGGAGTGCGCCACCGGGAATCCCCATGAGCAAGCAAATCCAGGACGCCTACATCGTTTCCACCGTGCGCACGCCCGTCGGCAAGGCGCCGCGCGGCGTGTTCCGCAACACCCGCCCCGACGACCTGCTCGCGCATGTGCTGCGTGCGGCGCTGGCCAAGGCGCCGGGCGTGGACCCGGCCCGCATCGGCGATGCGATCATCGGTTGCGCGATGCCCGAGGCCGAGCAAGGCATGAACGTCGCGCGCATCGGCGTGCTGCTGGCCGGCCTGCCCGACAGCCTGCCCGCGGTCACCATCAACCGGTTCTGTTCCTCGGGCCTGCAGGCGATTGCGATGGCCGCCGACCGCATCCGGCTCGGCGAGGCCGACCTCATGCTCGCGGGCGGCACCGAATCGATGAGCATGGTGCCGATGATGGGCCACAAGATCGCCTTCAACCCGGCCGCGTTCGACAACGAGCATGTCGCGATCGCCTACGGCATGGGCATCACCGCCGAGAAGGTGGCCGAGCGCTGGCAGGTCGGGCGCGAGGCCCAGGACGAGTTCGCCTACGCCAGCCACCAGAAGGCCCTGGCAGCGATCGCGGCTGGCGAGTTCAACGACGAGATCGTGCCCTTCACGCTCGCCGACCACTATCCCGACCTGGCCGCGCGCACGGTCCGCGACGACGCGCGCGAGATCGTGCAGGACGAAGGTCCGCGCCACGACACCAGCCCAGCGCTGCTGGCCAAGCTCAAGCCGGTGTTTCGACTTGGCGGCAGTGTCACTGCGGGCAACTCCTCGCAGATGTCCGACGGGGCGGGCGCGGTGCTGCTGGCCAGCGAGCAGGCGCTCAAGGACTACCAGCTCACCCCGCTGGCGCGCTTCGTCGGCTTCGCGGTCGCCGGCGTACCGCCCGAAATCATGGGCATCGGCCCGATCGCGGCGATTCCCAAGGCGCTCGCGGGCAGCGGCATCGGCAAGGACCAGCTCGACTGGATCGAACTCAACGAGGCCTTCGCCGCGCAGTCGCTCGCGGTGATCCACGACCTCGGCCTCGACCCGGCCAAGGTCAATCCGCTCGGTGGCGCGATCGCGCTGGGCCATCCGCTCGGCGCGACCGGCGCGGTCCGCACCGCGACGCTGGTGCACGGCATGCGCCGGCGCGGGCACAGGTACGGCATGGTCACGATGTGCATCGGCACCGGCATGGGCGCGGCCGGGATCTTCGAGGCGCTGTAGGCGCGCCATGGCCGGACACGGCATCCACTGCATCGACACCGGCTTCCATCGTCCGCGCTTCGATGCGAGCTATCTCGTGGTCGAGGGCGGCCGCGCCGCCTTCATCGACTGCGGCACCAACCATTCGCAACCGCGCCTCATGCATGCACTGGCTGCGGCCGGGCTGGCGCCGGCGGCGGTGGACTGGCTCATCCTCACCCACGTCCACCTCGACCATGCCGGCGGCGCCGGCGAACTCATGGCGCGCCTGCCCAATGCGCGCCTGGTGGTGCATCCACGCGGTGCGCGTCACATGATCGACCCGGGCCAACTGGTTGCCGGTGCCACCGCGGTGTATGGCGAGGCGGAAATGCAGCGCAGCTACGGCAGTCTGCGTCCGGTTCCTGTCGAACGCGTGGTCGAGGCGCGCGATGGCCATGTGGTCGAACTCGCCGGCCGCGCGCTCGTCTGCATCGACACGCCCGGCCATGCCCGCCACCACAACGCAATCCTCGACGAGCGCAGCGGCGGGGTGTTCACGGGCGACTGCTTCGGCCTGTCCTACCGCGAATTCGACAGCGCCGACGGTGCCTTCATCCTGCCCACCAGCTCGCCCGTGCAGTTCGATCCGGAGGCGATGCACGCTTCGATCGAGCGCGTGCTCGCGCACGCCCCCACGGCGCTGTACCTCACCCACTTCGGCCGCGTCGAGCAGCCACGTCGCCGCGGCGATGAGCTGCACCTGCAGGTCGATGCGATGGTCGCGATCGCGCAGCGGCATGCCCAGGCCACCGACCGCCATGCCGCGATCAAGGCCGGACTGGCGGGTCTGTACCTGGAACGGGCGCGCCTGCATGGCTGCACCGTCGATGCCGCGCAGGTCGACGCATGGCTCGATGTCGACATCGAGCTCAACGCCCAGGGCCTGGGCGTGTGGCTCGACCGCGTGCGCCAAGCCTGACGCGCGTGGGCGGGCCTCAAGGCGTCGCTTGCGCGCGCTCGAGCCCGACCTGCAGCCAACCGAGGTTGATGCCGATGCGGCTGGCTTCGGGATTGGCCCAGGCGTAGGCGAGCGTCTGCCCGCTGCTTTCCTCGATCACCGACAGCTTGAGCACGGGCACGTTGCCATCCTGGTAGGCGATGCGTTCGAGCTGCAGCGACCACGGCGCCGCGCTGCCATCGCGCCAGCGCAGGCGATGGCGCCCGCCCTCGTTCTCCAGGCGCAGCGCGCGGTCCATGTGCCAGTCCTGGTTGTCGGCGGCGGCCTTGGGGCCGCCACCGTTGACCGCCGCCCAGCCGCTGAACAGCTGCACCCGGCGCAGGTCCTCGCGCGCGTCCGCGCCGCGGGCCTGGTCGGCATACAGGCGCAGCCGCAACCATTCGCCCTCGCGCGTGAGGGCGAGCGGCAACAGGGCCATGCCCGGGCCGATGCCGGGCGCGAGCACGGTGCAGGTCGCCGCATCCCCCGTCCAGGTGCCGGCAGCGCCGCCGCGCAAGGCACAGGCATCGAGCGCGGCCCACTGCGCAGGATCGAATTGCGATCCCGACGCGGGGTCGGCCACCAGCGCGCGATACGGCACCAGCAACGGCACCTCGGCCGCGACCTCGTGCATCGCCCACAGCGCCTGCATCGGCTGCGCGCCATCGAGCTGCACGCGCCACAGCGTCCATTCGGGCCTTGCGGTCGCGCTGAGCGTGACGCGCAGGTGCGGCACCGCGACCGGCGTGGCCTG
>WBZR01003269.1_pt1 | contig 14981 bp, 14 predicted proteins | sample 5204231 | NCBI WGS metagenome assembly WBZR01 (sample SAMN12412403, study PRJNA552823) | activated sludge metagenome | isolation source: activated sludge from anammox sidestream of wastewater treatment plant... | place: USA: Virginia | collected 2017-08 | reverse complement strand
GAGGCCCCCGGCGCGGCAATGTGCGACGGAACAACGACCGCCACCGCGGCCCAGGCGAGGAGGCTCATCGCCGACGTGCCGGCCACCGCAGCGCGCCAGCCCCAGGCGGCGCCGGCCCAGGCCACGGCAGGCAGCCCCAGCACCCAGGCCAAGCTCATGCCGAGGAACACCAGCGCCAGAGCGCGCCCGCGCCGCTGCTCGTCGACGAGTGCAATCGCCACTGCCGCCGCCACGGGCACGAACGTCGTCCCCAGGCCCATCAACACGCGGCCGGCGATCAGCATGGCCAGGCCGGTTGCCAGCGCGCACAGCGCGGTGCCGATGACGAACACGCCCAGAGCGGCCAAGAGCAGGCGCTTGCGCGGCCAGCCGCCCGTGGCCAGCAAGGCCAGCGGCATCAGCACGGCCGTGCTTACCGCGTAGGCCGTCATCGACTGGCCTGCGGCGGCAACGCTCACCGCCAGACCCTGCGCCACGATGGCGAGGATCGGCGCCAGCGCGATCGCGGCGGTGCCGATCACCAGGTTGACGGCCGAGAGCAGAAGAAGCAGCGAGCGGGGCACTTGGGCAGCGGGCGCGTCGGCGGAGCTTGCGCGCAGCGGTCACAATACAAGTTTTTTTGCGCCCCTCCCGAGCTCCGCCATGACCCCGAACCTCCCCGCAAGACAACTGCCCGGCTGCGCCGGCCTGCACTCGCTTCGCTCATGGAGGGCCATGTAATGGCGCAGTATGTTTTCGCGAAACAACTGCCCGGCTGCGCCGGCCTGCACTCGCTTCGCTCATGGAGGGCCATGTAATGGCGCAGTATGTTTTCGCGAAACAACTGCCCGGCTGCGCCGGCCTGCACTCGCTTCGCTCATGGAGGGCCATGTAATGGCGCAGTATGTTTTCGCGAAACAACTGCCCGGCTGCGCCGGCCTGCACTCGCTTCGCTCATGGAGGGCCATGTAATGGCGCAGTATGTTTTCACCATGAACCGCGTCGGCAAGATCGTGCCGCCGAAGCGGCAGATCCTCAAGGACATCAGCCTGTCGTTCTTTCCCGGCGCGAAGATCGGCGTACTCGGCCTGAACGGCTCGGGCAAGTCGACGCTGCTGCGCATCATGGCCGGCCTCGACCAGGAAATCGAGGGCGAGGCGGTGCCGATGCCCGGCCTGAAGATCGGCTACCTGCCGCAGGAGCCCGAGCTCGACGCCGAGCAGACCGTGCGCGAGGCCGTCGAGCAGGGCATCGGCGGCGTGCTCGCGGCCAAGAAGCGCCTCGACGAGGTCTACGCCGAGTACGCCGAGCCCGACGCCGACTTCGACAAGCTGGCCTCCGAGCAGGCCGAACTGGAAGCCATCATCGCCGCCGCCGGCAGCGAGAACACCGATCTGCAGCTCGAACTCGCCGCCGACGCGCTGCGCCTGCCGCCCTGGGACGCCCTCATCAAGAACCTCTCGGGCGGCGAGAAGCGCCGCGTCGCGCTGTGCCGTCTGCTGCTGTCCAAGCCCGACATGCTGCTGCTCGACGAGCCGACCAACCACCTCGACGCCGAGAGCGTGGAGTGGCTCGAGCATTTCCTGCAGCGCTTCCCCGGCACCGTGGTGGCCATCACGCACGATCGCTACTTCCTCGACAACGCGGCCGAGTGGATCCTCGAGCTCGACCGCGGCAGCGGCATCCCCTGGAAGGGCAACTACTCCGACTGGCTCGACCAGAAGGAGCGCCGCCTCGAAGTCGAGCAGAAGAAGGAAGACGCGCGCATCAAGGCGATGAAGGAGGAGCTCAAGTGGGTGCGCTCCAACGCCAAGGCGCGCCAGACCAAGAGCAAGGCGCGCCTGGCGCGCTTCGAGGAGCTCTCCGACGTCGAATACCAGCGCCGCAACGAGACCAACGAGATCTTCATCCCCGTGGCCGAGCGCCTGGGCAACGAGGTCATCGAGTTCAGGAACGTCAGCAAGAGCTTCGGCGAGCGCCTGCTCATCGACAACCTCAGCTTCAAGGTCCCGCCCGGCGCCATCGTCGGCATCATCGGCCCCAACGGGGCGGGCAAGTCGACGCTGTTTCGCATGATCCAGGGCGTCGAGCAGCCCGACAGCGGCGAGGTCGTCATCGGCAAGACCGCCCGGCTCGCCTTCGTCGACCAGAGCCGCGAGAGCCTGGCCAACGACAAGACGGTGTGGGAGGACGTCTCGGGCGGCCTCGACAACATCGTCGTCGGCCAGTTCGTCATGCCCAGCCGCGCCTACCTGGGCCGCTTCAACTTCAAAGGCAACGACCAGCAAAAGCGCGTCGGCAATCTCTCCGGCGGCGAGCGCGGGCGGCTGCATCTGGCCAAGACGCTGGCGCGCGGCGGCAACGTGCTGATGCTCGACGAGCCCAGCAACGATCTCGACGTCGAGACCCTGCGCGCGCTCGAGGAGGCGCTGCTCGAGTTCGCCGGCAGCGCGATGGTGATCAGCCACGACCGCTGGTTCCTCGACCGCATCTGCACGCATATCCTGGCCGCCGAGGGCGACAGCCAGTGGGTGTTCTTCCCCGGCAACTACCAGGAGTACGAAGCCGACAAGGTCAGGCGCCTGGGCGAGGAAGGCGCACGGCCCAAGCGCATGCGCTTCAAGCCGATCCACTGAACCGGGCCGCCTGCGCCCTGCACCCTGCGGCACCGGCATCTCCCCCGGCCGCACGATGGACGCGCACGGCCTGCGCGTGTCCAATCACGGGCAGGCCGCGCACCCGGCGGCGCGCGGCGAGGCAGCACGGCAGGAGGTGAACGATGCCACTGCGATCGAGACTGTTCGGCGGCGATGCGCTGCTCGAGCGCTGCGCGCTCGAGGACGCGGCCCACGTGATGCCCGGGGCGCGCGGCGCGCATGTCGGCAGGATCCAGACCGCGCTGTTCGCCATCGACGGCCTGAACGTCGCGCGCGCCGAACTCGAGCGATCGCATTACGGCCCGAGCACCGCCGCCGCGGTGCTGCGCTACAAGCGCCGGCGCAGCATCGTCAACCGCGCCTACCAGACGCAGGCCGACGACATCGTCGGCCGCATGACGATCGCCGCCCTCGACGCCGACATGCTGCTGGTCGAGTGCCGCCCGGCGGCCGTCGATCCGCGCAGCGTCGCGGTCGCCACGCGGCGCGAAGACGCGCGCTGAAAGCCATGGCGCCCGCGTTCGACGCCGCAACCCTGGCTCCCGACGACCGAGGCGCGCGCGCCACGGTCACGCCGGGCCGCGCCAGCGTGTTCTTTCACCTCGCGCGCGGCTTCGACCTCGGCGCGGCCGATGCCGGACGCGAACCGGGCGAGGCCGTTGCCGTGCGCGGCAGTTTCGTCGCCGCCGGCGGCGGCGCACAGCCGACGGCGGGCTGGGACTTCGGCTTCGTGCAGCTGACCAAGATGGTCTCGGGCCAGGCCTACTACGCGGGCCGCCTGTCGCGCGAAGGCAGCATCGCGGTGATGTTCGAGAACGCCATGCCCGCGCGCCTGCTGCTCGACAGCCTCGACGACCGCAGCCCGTGGACGCGGCGCGCACCGCGCTTCGCCGCTGCCGCCGGGCGCATCGAATGCCGCAGCTCGGATCACCCGACGATGAAGCTGCCGCGCAAGCTGCGCAATTCCCTGCGCAACGTCGACAACTTCCTGTTCCACGCCGTCGACGAGCGGCTGTTCTGGACCGTGCTGACGGCCATCGAGACCTCGAGCCGCCGGCGCCACCATCTCGCGCACCTGCACTGGCGCGTGCACCACGACGTGAAGTTCCAGTGGCGCGGCGGCGAACCGATGCCGATGCCAAGCCGCGGCCGCGGCTACGAGCTGCTGCGCAATGTGCGCGGTGCGCCGCCCGAAGCCGAGCTGCAGGCGCTGCTGGCCGACCCGCAGCCGCCGCAGTTCAATCCGGCCTCGTCGCAGGCGCTGCTGCAGGCCTTCCTGGGCGCACGCGGCGCGAACCGCAGCGAGAACGCCCACTGGTTCATGAACGTGCCGAGCGACTTCTACGCCTGAGCGGCACGGCGGCCGGTGCGACTCCCGGCCCGGATGCGGCCCTGCTCAGGTGCCGGATGCCAGCGCGTCGCGCAGGCGTTCGGGCCGAAAACCCAGTTGCGGCACGCCGCGCACCACGATGAGCGGCGTGCCCGGCGCGCGTGCCGCGTCGAAGTCGGCGCGGCACTGCGCGTCGCGTTCGATGAAGCACTCGGCAAACGCCACGCGGTGCTGCTGGAACCAGCGGCGCGCCAGCGCGCAGATGGCGCAGGTCTCGGACGAGATCATGCGGATGTCGCCGGGCCGCGCCAACGCCGCCACCTCGTCGCCCAGCGTGCTGCGCGCGCGCGCGCTCCACCACTGGCCCGCCAGGCTGGCGCCGATGACGAGCAGCGCCAGAACGGCGAGATCGCGGCGCGCCAGGTTCATCCGCGGTCCGGCACGAAGGGCAGCGGCGCAGCGCACATCGAGGCGCAAGCCCGTCTCACAACGCCGCCGTGACCACGATCTCGACCTTCCACTCGGGCCTGGCCAATCGCGCCTGCACGGTGGCGCGCGGCGGTGCCTGGCCCGGGCTCACCCAGGCGTCCCAGACCGCGTTCATGGCAGCGAAGTCGGCGAGGTCGGCGAGGAAGATCTGGCACATCACGATCTTGCGTTTGTCGCTGCCGGCACGCGCCAGCAGTGCATCCACCGCGGCCAGCACCTGGCGCGTCTGGCCGCCGGCGTCCTGCGTGGCGTCTGCGGCCACCTGGCCGGCAAGCCAGCACATGCCGTTGTGCACGGCCATCTCCGAGAGCCGGGCGCCCACGTCGAAACGCTGCACCATGATCAATGTCCCTTCTTCGTGTGGCGCGCGCGCCGCGCGCGCGGCCGCGCCGCGGGCGCTGACGCGGCCACGGCCGGCGCTGCGGCTTTCTGGCCGAGCTTCGATTCGGTGCCCGCCAGCAGCTTGCGGATGTTGGCCTCGTGGCGCCAGATCAGCAGCAGGCTCATGCCCACGAGTGCAAGCAGCAGCGGCTCGAGGCCCCAGACCAGCGCCTGGTAGAACGGCGCGCAAACGGCCGTGACGAGCGCGGCCAGCGACGAATAGCGCGTCAGCGCCGCGACGAGCGCCCAGGTGACGAGGCAGGCCAGGCCGAGCAGCGGATTGACGCCGAGCAGCACGCCGGCCGCGGTGGCCACGCCCTTGCCGCCGCGCAAGCGGAAGTACACCGGCCACAGATGGCCGGCGAAGGCACCCAGTCCGGCGAACGCGGCCGCCGTCTCGCCGAGGCCCAAGCGCGCGCCGAACTGCTGTACCAGCAGCACCGGCAGCCAGCCCTTGAGCGCGTCGAGCACGAGCGTGAGCACGGCCGCCGCCTTGTTGCCCGAGCGCAGCACGTTGGTTGCGCCCGGGTTGCCCGAGCCGTAGCTGCGCGGGTCGGCCAGCCCCATCGCGCGGCTGACGACGACGGCAAACGAGACGCTGCCGATCAGGTAGCCGCCGGCGACGGCGGCGAGGAATGCGAGAGCTTGCATCGGGCGGGCAGTGTAAGCGGCACCGCGCCGACGACCGGCGCCGCAGGCAGCAGCGCCCGATCAAGGCCCCGGCAGCGACCGATCGGCGCCGCGACCACGCAGCCCACCGCCCGCGGCCGCAATGCCGCCGCCGCTTGCGCAGCCCGGCGCCGCTCGGCCGCGGCTCCTACTTCGCGGCAGCGGTCTTGCGGGCGGCCTTCTTCGCCGCCGCCTTGCGGGCCGGAGCCTTCTTCGCCGCCTTCTTCTCGGCCGCGTGCAACTCGGCCAGCCTGCGGTTCGACGCCGTGTAGACCTCGCCGGCCTTGGCCTTCACCGCCTTCTTGGCCGCGCGCTCGGCGCTCGTCCATTCCTTCTTGGCCGTCTTGCGCGCCTCGGTGAGCTTGCCGCTCACGCTCTTTTGCGCCGAGACGACCTTCTTCTTGACCGCGACGCGTGCCGCTTCGAGCTTGCCGGCCAGCCGCCCGGCCAGGCCCTCGACCTTGTTCGCGACGGCGGCCTTGACGCCACGCGCGGCCGCCGACAGATCCTTGCGGGCCTTGGCGATCGTCGGCGCCGGTGCTTTGCGAGTGACCATCTCGACTCCTCGGTTGTCCGGCTGCAGTCTATGCCGGCGCCGTTGGAGAGCGCATCCCAATCGCGTGCACGGCAGCGCCGTGTCTACAGCGCGCAACGCACCGGGAGCGCACCGAGCGCGCCGGCAAGCACCTGCGGCGCGATGCCGACGAGGAAGCCGCGCCGCCCGCCGTTGATGTAGATGCGCGGCAGCGCGAGCACGGTCTCCTCGACGTACACCGGCATCGCCTTGCGCGTGCCGAACGGCGAGGTGCCGCCCACCAGATAGCCGCTGTGGCGCTGCGCCACGTCGGGCCTGCAAGGCGCCACGCTGCGCGCGCCGATCGCACGCGCCAGGTTCTTCGTGCTGACCTGGCGGTCGCCGTGCATCAGCACCAGCAGCGGCGCGGCGCGCTCGTCGTGCATCACGAGTGTCTTGACGACCGCGTGCTCGTCGACGCCGAGCTGGCGTGCGCTCTCGGCGGTGCCGCCGTGCTCGACATAGCCGTACGGATGCTCGCTGTAGGCGATGCCGTGCTGCTCGAGCCAGGCCGTGGCCGGGGTCCGGCTGACGTGCCGCTCCTTGCGCGCCATGCGCTCAGCCGCGCGCGTAGCCGAGCGTGGCGAAGAAGTGGCTGGCGCTGCCGGCCAGCACCAGGAGGTGGAACGCGAAATGCGCGTAGCGCACGCGGCCGTCGAGCAGGTACAGGACGGCGCCGAGCGTGTAGCACAGGCCGCCGGCGACGAGCCAGGCCAGTCCGGCGGCAGGCATGCGCTCGATCATCCACGGCGCCGCCGCCACCACCACCCAGCCCAGGGCGACATAGAGGCCGGTCGACACGAGCGCGTGCCGCAGACGGTCGAGCAGCTTGACGGCGACACCGAACGCCGCCACCCCCCACACCACACCGAACAAGGACCAGCCCCAGGCGCCGCGCAGCACGCCGAGCGTGAACGGCGTGTAGCTGCCGGCGATGAAGACGTAGATCGCAGCGTGGTCGATGCGCCCGAGCCAGCGCTTGGCGCGCCCGGCCGGCACCGCGTGGTAGAGCGTCGAGACGAGGTAAAGCAGGATCATCGTGCCGGCGAACACGCTGGCGCCGACGACGTCGGCCGCGGCGCCGCGGCTGGCCGCCACCCACACGAGGATGGGCAGCGCCGCCACCGCCAGCACGAAGCCCAGACCGTGGCTGACGGCGTTGGCGATCTCCTCGCCGAAGCTCTGCGGCCGCGCCGTCGCGGCGGCTGCGCCGGATATCGGGTTCGCCTCAGTCACCTTCCACCCACTCGATCTGCGCGCCGAGCCGGCGGATGTTCTCGGCGAAGTGCGGGTGCGCGCGCCGCACCGGCGCGGCGTTGCGGATGAGCGAGCGTCCCGGAATGCTGCACGCGACCATCAGCAGCGCGATGGCCACGCGGATGATGTAGGGGCTCTCGACCTCGGCCGGCGCCAGCGGCTTGCCGCCGAACGTGATGACGCGGTGCGGATCGGCCATGAAGGCATGTGCGCCGAACTTGCCGAGCTCGCTCGTCCAGCCCATCGCGCCCTCGTACACCTTGTTCCAGTACATCATGCTGCCTTCGGCGCGCACACCCAGAGCAACGAATATCGGCAGCAGGTCCACCGGCAGATAGGGCCAGGGCGCCGCTTCCACCTTCTGCAGGATGTTGCGCGTGAAAGGTTCCCGCACGCGCAGCACACGCTCGGCCTGCGCGCGCGACCAGCCGGCCTCGTGCACCACCTGCACGCCGAACTTGGCGAAGGTGCGGTCGATGAGCGGGAACTGCTCGGGCGCCGAGTTCTTCACCGCGACGCTGCCGCCGGTGATGGCGCCCAGCGCCATGAAGGTGACGGCTTCGTGGAAATCCTCGGTAAAGCTGAAGCTGCCGCCGCCCAGGCGCGTGACGCCGTGCACCGCCAGACGCGAGGTGCCGACACCCTCGATGCATGCGCCCAGCATCGCCATGAAGGCGCAGAACTCCTGCACGTGCGGCTCGCTGGCGGCGTTCATCAGCGTGCTCGTGCCGCCCCCGCCGGTGGCCAGCGCGGCGCACAGCACGAAATTCTCGGTCGTGGTGACGCTGGCGTAGTCGAGCCAGTGGTGGCTGGCCGCGAGCCCACCCTCGGCGCGCATGACGAGCGCGTCGCTCCGGCGCTCGACGGCGGCACCGAAGCGCTGCATCAGCTCGACGTGCGGGTCGATCTCGCGCACGCCCAGCGTGCAGCCCTGCACGTCGTTCTCGATGCGCGCCACGCCGAAGCGCGCCAGCAGGCCCGGCACCAGCATGATCGAGCTGCGCATCTCCTCGGGCAGGTGATCGCGCTGCGGGTCGAAGCGGGTGGCGCGGTGGTGCAGGTCGAGCGTGCCGGCAGCGAAGTCGACCCGCACCTCGCTGCCGAGCTGGCGGAAGATCTCGAGGATCTTCTTGACGTCGGTGATCTCGGGCAGGCGCGCCAGATGCACGGGCTCGCGCGTGAGCAGCGTCGCGCACAGGATGGGCAGCACGGCGTTCTTGTTCGCCGAGGGCACGATGCGCCCGGCAAGCGGCGTGCCGCCGTGGACGATGAGATTGGACATGGAGACCTTGCGCGCTGCGCCGAAGCGAAAACCCCAGGAACGGCGGCACGGCGCACCGCCGCGCCGGCACCGGCCGAGGCGTCCAGTGTGCCCCAAGCCCGCCCCGAGCCGCGCAGACCGCGGCATTCGCGCCGCCGTCGCGTCAAGTTCGCGCCGCGCCTGCCGAAACCCTGCCCAGCGCCAATGCTCAGGCAGCAGCCGACCCCGAACCATGCAAACGGCAGCCCTCTCCTCGGTCACCCATCGCATCGTCGCGGGTGCACCGCTGCCGTTCAACGTGCGCGACGCCCAGCACGCGCTGCTGCTGGCGCGCGGCACCGTCGTCGCCGACCGTGCCCAGCTCGAAGCCCTCGTCGCGCGCGGCGCGCTCGTCGATCTCGCCGAACTCGGCAGCGCCGCCGACCAGGCGCGTGCGGCGCCGCGCGCGGCGCTGCCGCAGTTGTGGCGGCAGACGCTCGCGCGCGTCGCCGACACGCTGGCGCGCTGCGACGGCGAAACCTTCCGCGGCGCGCTCGACGAGGCGGCGGCGCCGGCGCTGGCGCTGGTCGAGCGCGACCCCGACCTGGCCATCTTCCAGATCCTCACGCAAGGCGCCGGCATCGACACCGGCTACGGCGCCCGCCGCTCGCTGCATACCGCCATCACCGCGAGCCTGGTGGCGCAGCGCCTGGCCTGGTCGCCCGGCGAGGTGGAGAAGGCCTTCAAGGCGGCGCTGACGATGAACCTGTCGATGCTCGAGCTGCAGGGCCTGCTCGCGCGCCAGACCGAGCCGCCGACGCCGGCGCAGCGCGCCGAGCTGCGCACGCACCCGATGCGCAGCGTGCAGCTGCTGCAGCGCGCCGGCGTGCGCGATGCCGACTGGCTGCGCGCCGTGCTGCAGCACCACGAGCAGGAGGACGGCAGCGGCTACCCTGCGGGCCGCCGCGAGGTCTGCGAGCTCGCCTCGCTCGTGCGCCGCGCCGACGTCTACACCTCCAAGCTGTCGGCGCGCAGCACGCGCGACGCCCTGGCGGCCGACGCCGCCGGGCGCGCGATGTTCATGCAGGACCCCGGGCATCCGATGACCCAGGCCCTGGTCAAGGAGTTCGGCATCTACCCGCCGGGCAGCCACGTGCGCCTGGCCTCGGGGGCGCTGGCGATCGTCGTCGGCCGCGGACCCACGATCACCGCACCGCTGGTCGCCTGCCTCACCGGGCCCGACGGCCAGGCGCTGCCGGCGCCGCGCCGTCAGGCCACCACCGAGCCGGGCCAGGCCGTCGTCGCGCTGCAGGCGCCGCGCCGCGACGGCATGCGCCTGCCGGGCGATCTGCTCGTCATGCTCGACTGAGCCTGCAGCCTGTGACGACAGGCATTGCGCCCGCGTGATTCATGTCGCCACAGGCTCAGGTCGCGCGAAGGCCGCCAGCGCCGCGCCGGTGACGCGGCAGATGCGCCAGTCGGGCAGCAGCTTGGCGCCCATGCGTTCGTAGAAGCCGATCGCGCTTTCGTTCCATTCGAGCACGGCCCACTCGAAGCGGCCGCAGCCGCGCGCGACCGCCAGCGCGCCCAGGTGCTCGAGCAGCGCCTTGCCCAGGCCGCGGCCGCGGTAAGCCGGCTGCACGTACAGGTCTTCCAGATACAGGCCCGGCTGCGCGAGAAAGGTGGAGAAGTTGGTGAAGTACAGCGCGAAGCCCACCACCTCGGGCCGGCCGGCGAGCTCGGCCTCGGCCAGCACGACCTCGGCCGCAGGTCGTGGCCCGAACAGATGCGGCGCCAGCGACTCGGGCGTCGCCACCACCAGGTGTTCGAGCCGCTCGTACGCGGCCAGCTCGCGGATCAGGCCGACGATGGCGGGGAGGTCGGCCGCCGTCGCCGGGCGCAGCGCGGCCGCGCCGGCTGCACCTGAAGTCCCATGCTCGTCCATGGGCGGCGATTGTGGGCCCGCAGCGGGCACCGCAAGGCAAGCCGCACGGATGCGCGTGGCCGGGCGAGTGTGCGCGATCGCGCCGCGCGCTCACGACGCCGGCGCCTTGCCCATCGGTAGAATCGCCCGTCCCCGCGGAGGGATGGATGAGCGGTTTAAGTCGCACGCCTGGAAAGCGTGTGGGGGTTAACAGCCCCCCGCGGGTTCGAATCCCGCTCCCTCCGCCAGGTGCCTGCGCGCGATGGCCCCGAGGCGCTGCTGCCGCGGCAGCGCGCGCCGCTCAGCCTGCCGGTGCCTGCGGTTCGCGCTGCGCGGCCGCCGCGACGCGCGCGTACTGAGCCAGATACTCCTGCGCCGGCCCGCTCCAGCCCAGCTCGCGCGCCATGCCGGCTTGCATGGCGCGCTGCCAGGCCTCGGGCTGCGCCTTGAGCGCTGCGGCGCGCCGCACGGCCTCGGTCCAGGCCTGCGGCGTGGCCGCATCGAACACGAAGCCGGTGCCGTTGCCGCCGGCGAGCGCGTCGGGCGTCAGGTCGCGCACGGTGTAGCGCAGCCCGCCGACGCGGCGCACGATCGGCAGCGTGCCGTAGCGCATGCCGTACATCTGCGTCAGGCCGCAGGGCTCGAAGCGCGAGGGCACCGCGATCGCGTCGGCGCCCGCGATCAGGCGGTGCGCGCGCGCCTCGTCGTAGCCGATGTGCACGTGCACGCGTCCCGGCTGTGCCTGCTGCGCCATGCGCAGGGCCGCTTCGAGCGCGCCGTCGCCGCTGCCCTGGAGCGCGAACTGCACGCCTTCGGCGAGCAGCGTGGGCAGCGCCGCAAGCAGCAGGTCGATGCCCTTCTGCGCCGTGAGCCGGCTCACCGCCGTGACGAGCAGCGCGCGCTCGTCGAGATCGAGGCCGAGTTCGGCCTGCAGCGCGCTGCGGCAGGCCCGCTTGCCTTGCAGCCGGGCGGCGTCGTAGCGCACGGCGAGCGCCGCGTCGGTGGCCGGGTTCCAGACCTCCAGATCGATGCCGTTGAGGATGCCGCACACCGCCGCACCGCGGCTGCGGATCACGCCGTCCAGCCCGCAGCCGAACTCGGGCGTCGCGATCTCGGCGGCGTAGCTCGGGCTGACCGTGCTCACGAGGTCGGCGAACTGCAGCCCGGCCTTCATGAAGTTGAGCTGGCCGTGGTACTCGAGGCCGGCCGGCGACATGTGGCGCGTCGCCAGGCCGAGCATCGGCCAGTCGTGCATCGGGAACAGGCCCTGGTACGCGAGGTTGTGCACCGTGAACACGCTGCCCACCGGTGTGGCCGGGTGGTCGGCGATGTGCGCGCAGGCGAGCGCGGCGTGCCAGTCGTGCGCGTGCACGATGTCGGCGCACCACTGCGCATCGGCGTCGTCGGCCGCCAGGTGCGCGCCGACCCAGCCCAGCAAGGCGAAGCGCTGCAGGTTGTCGGGCCACTCCTCGCCCCCGGCGCGCTGGTACGGACCGCCGGCGCGCCGGTACAGGTACGGCGCGTCGACCACGTACACCGGCAGTCCGCTGGCGCGCGCGCGGCCGAGCAGCAGCCGCACGCGCAGCGCACCGAAGCAGCTGCCGATGTCGAGCACCGGCCGCAGCGCGTCGACGCCGTCGAGCACGGCCGGCAGCCCGGGCAGCAGCAGCCGCACGTCGGCGCCCTGATCGGCCTGCGCCGCCGGCAGCGCGGCCACGACGTCGGCCAGGCCGCCGGTCTTGACCAGCGGGTACATCTCCGCCGCCACGTGCAGCACGCGCATCGCAGGGCCCGCCAAGCCCGTGCTCACAGCACACGCAGCATGTCGCGCGTGACGAGCGTGACGCCGCTGTCGGTGCGGTGGAAGCGCGCGGCGTCGGCCGCGGCGTCTTCGCCGATCACCATGCCGTCCGGGATCTCGCAGTCGCGGTCGAGCACGGCGCGGTGCACGCGCGCACGGCGCCCGATCTGCACGCCCGGCAGCAGCACCGACCAGTTGACCGACGCGTACGAGTGCACCCGCACCTCGGAGAAGAGCACCGAGCGGTAAACCGCGCCGCTGACGATGCAGCCGCCCGAGGTCAGCGATTCGATGGCCTGGCCGCGCCGATCGGCCTGGTTGTGCACGAACTTGGCCGGCGGCAGCTGCGGCTGGTAGGTCCAGATCGGCCAGTGCGTGTCGTACAGGTTGAGCAGCGGGTCGGTGGCGGTGAGGTCGATGTTGGCGTCCCAGTACGCGTCGATCGTGCCGACGTCGCGCCAGTACGGCTCGTGACCGGGCTTGGTGCCGACGCAGCTCAGGTCGAACGGGTGCGCCGCCACCTCGCCGGCGCGCACCATCTTCGGGATGATGTCCTTGCCGAAGTCGTGGTTCGACTTCGGATCCCGCATGTCGCGTTCGAGCGCGTCGAACAGCTCGCTCGCGCCGAACACGTAGATGCCCATGCTGGCCAGCGCGCGCTCGGGCTTGCCCGGCATGGCCGGCGGGTCGGCCGGCTTCTCGACGAAGTCGGTGACGCGGCGCTGCGCATCGACCGCCATCACGCCGAAGGCCCGCGCCTCCTCGCGCGGCACCTCGATGCAGCCGACCGTGCAGGCGCGTCCCAGCGCCACGTGGTCGGCGAGCATGAGCGCGTAGTTCATCTTGTAGACATGGTCGCCGGCGAGCACCACGATGTACTGGGCCTCGTAGCCGGCGACGATGTCGTGGTTCTGGAACACCGCGTCGGCGGTGCCGCGGTACCAGCGTTCCTCGTCGACGCGTTGCTGCGCCGGCAGCAAGTCGACGAACTCGTTCATCTCGCTCTTGAGGAAGGCCCAGCCGCGCTGCAGGTGGCGCAGCAGGCTGTGGCTCTTGTACTGCGTGATGACGCCGATGCGGCGGATGCCCGAGTTCATGCAGTTGGACAGCGCGAAGTCGACGATGCGGAACTTGCCGCCGAAGTACACCGCCGGCTTGGCGCGGTTGTCGGTCAGGTTGAGCAGGCGCGAGCCCCGCCCCCCGGCCAGCACCAGCGCCACCGACTTGCGCGGCAGGTCCAGGCCCTGGGCGACATCGATCGAAGCCATTGCCGATTCCTCTCCATTCACGGTGAAACTCGACGTAACGGCAACGGGGCCGTCCCTTATCCTAAGCAGCCGAGGAGCAGTCACCCGGGTTGCACATGATTTCTTCGCTTCCTTTCGCCGAATCGGCAACGGCCGCGGTCGACCGTCACCTGCTCGCCACCGTCGGCACGGCACCGGCGCGTGCCACGCCGACCGACATGATGCACGCGATCGCCCTGCTGGCGCGCGAACGGCTGGCGCGCCGCTGGGTCGCCACCGACGCCGCCGACCGCGCGGCGCTGGCGCGCCGCGTGTACTACCTGTCGATGGAGTTCCTGATCGGCCGCACGCTGGGCAACGCGCTGGCCGCACTCGGCCTCGAGGGCGGGGCGGCGACGGCGGCGCAGGCGCACGCTATGACGCTCGAGGACGTGGCGGCCGCCGAGGCCGACGCCGCGCTCGGCAACGGCGGGCTGGGCCGGCTGGCGGCCTGCTTCCTCGATTCGATGGCCACGCTCGAGCTGCCGTCCTGGGGCTACGGCATCCGTTACGAGTTCGGCATGTTCGCCCAGAGCATCCAGGAAGGCCGCCAGATCGAACGCCCCGATCCCTGGTTGCTCGACGGCTCGCCCTGGGAGTTCCCGCGTCCGGGCATCGCCTACCCGGTGCGCTTCGGCGGCTGGGTCGAACCGGCCGCGCAGCCCGGCCACGCGCCGCGCTGGCGCCCCACCGGCGAAGTGAGCGCCAAGGCCTACGACATGGTGATCCCGGGCCACGGCACCGAGCGCGTCAGCACGCTGCGGCTGTGGCGGGCGGTGGCGCCGGCGCAGATCGATCTGCACGCATTCAACAGCGGCGACTACGCGCGCGCCGCCGAGTTCAAGAACGCCTACGAGAACATCTCCTGGGTGCTCTACCCCAACGACAGCACGCCCGCCGGGCGCGAGCTCAGGCTGCGCCAGGAGTACTTCTTCACCAGTGCCAGCCTGCAGGACATCCTCGCGCGTCACCTCGCCGAGCACGGTCGGCTCGACAACCTCGCCGACAAGGTGGCGATCCACCTCAACGACACGCACCCGGCGATCGGCATCGCCGAGCTGATGCGGCTGCTGCACGACGAGCAGGGCCTGGCCTGGGAGCCGGCCTGGGAGACGACGCGGCGCGTCTTCAGCTACACCAACCACACGCTGATGCCCGAGGCCCTCGAGACCTGGCCGGTGGCGCTGCTGCAGCATGTGCTGCCGCGGCACCTCGAGATCGTGTTCCGCATCAACGCCGAGTTCCTGGCGCTGGCCGCGGCCGCGCGGCCGCACGACGCGGACTTCCTGCGCCGGCTGTCGCTCGTCGAGGAAAACGGCGAGCGCCGCGTGCGCATGGCGCATCTGTCGATCGTCGGCAGCCACCGGGTCAACGGCGTCTCGGCGCTGCATTCG
>WBZR01003010.1_pt1 | contig 14982 bp, 15 predicted proteins | sample 5204231 | NCBI WGS metagenome assembly WBZR01 (sample SAMN12412403, study PRJNA552823) | activated sludge metagenome | isolation source: activated sludge from anammox sidestream of wastewater treatment plant... | place: USA: Virginia | collected 2017-08 | reverse complement strand
GTATTTTTTCTTTGCAGCCCATTACTCACCCCTCAATATACAATCAACGGCAACCTTATAGACTTTGCCAAATATGCCAGTTTCTTTTTCTAATGCCCTGGCATCTTCAATTGCTTTCAAGTCGTCTTCCACCAGCATTGCTTCTGATTCCATTTCTTTTACCTGCATTTCTAAATCAGATATTTCGTCTTCCATGTCCACCTGCCCAGTGAGCTTGTTTTCTTTTATTGTCGGCCTTTCTGGCGCAACAAAGACTTCCTCGTTGGTAGAAAAATCAAGAGGTCTTCCCTGTAGCTCTGCTTCCAAATCAGATATTTGCTTATTGACGGCACTCAACTCTGGTGTTATTTTTTTTACAATGCTACCTTCGTCAGGCATCGGGAGACTGTCTGTTGTATCCAGCACAATTACAGCTTCACCTTCTGTCTGTCCAGTGCCAAGCATAATCTTTCCTTCCTCATCAAATCCTTTTACCACATATTGTTCACCATAAATCTTAAATTTATCGCCAGTTTCAAGTCCTATATCTTGGATTGCGGCACTGGGTCTTGGCTTCGAGGCGGCCTCTGTCTCAATCATATATTTTGCGCTTTCAAGCTCTTTTGTTTTGCCTTCAACAATATCGGATAATATATTATTTTGTTTTTCTGTAAGTTTTTTTCCTTCAACTGCCTTGTCTATGATATTCAAAACTTCTTTTTTCCCATAACCCTTGTTTTGAAAATATTCTGGAAAGCCAGGAGAAATACCTTTGTATTCGGTTATTACACCATACTCGTCTTTAACAGGCATTCGATAACCAGCTTCACCCCGTTCAACGTCTTGTCTAATTGCATTTAACACGTCCTCATGCTTCACGAATGGTTGTTCCGCACTAAGTTTTGTTTCAATTTCCGATTTCTGTTTTTTTAAATTGTCCAGAAGCGACACCTTCTCTTGTCTTATTCTGGCCAGTTCGGTTTCCATTGCGGACTGGACGTTTACTGGCCTGCCACCTGTTAGGTCGTCAACTCCCATAGACACGCCGTCAACATGGGTTTTGGTTCTCAATCTTCCCACGCCTTCGGCCACAGTCCCAAACAATCCACCAAATACTGTGGATGCCAGCACGTTCTGCATGGCCATTGCAACGTCATAATCACCCTGTGATTGTTTTTCGGCGGCCAATATGAGCGGCTGCGTTATGAGAGAACCTGCGGTAGCTTCAATTGCGCCTTTTGCGGCGGTTGCGGCAATTCGGCCTATCTTGCTAATCATCCATGCTTTTGTAGCTTGCCCCACAATGGGAATGTAATTTATCGGGTCTGGAATGTTTCCCACTATATTTCCCATAATCCCAAGAGCCATTGCGGAGCCAGAACTGGCTGCATGTTCTTTGATAAAATTTCGTCTGGTCTCTATATCTTTTCTGTATGCCAGTATTTCAGCCCTAGCCATAGTCATGCCTGTATCGTAGGCCAAGCCTTCCCTGTAATGCGGGGAAGCCTTCCATGTCTCCTCATCAATGCGCTCATCATTTCCAGCAGCGTACCAGGAAGCAAGGCGGCCAACGGCTCCTGGCGTGGAATATTGAAGTCCCTCACCCACGCCCGTACCGAACAATTCCAGCCCTGTAGACCTAAACCTGCTTTCTTGTGTGGCAGTTATGAGTGGTTCTGGTGTAATAACATTTGTCGGGATGGGCATTATTTTACCTCAGCCTTCGTTGTGACCTGCATTGTCGGGTAGCCCGCAATATCAATCCCTATCTGTTTCTTTTCTACCGACTGTGCCAGAGAAAACGGAAATTCAACAACATATCCAGTCTTGGTAATTACTGGCACGCCCTCATTATACAACACCATGCCGTCTTCTGTTTCGTTGATATACCATTCTCCATTTGCCTGCAATCTCGAAAGCCACAATTCAGGCAATATGCCGCCTGTTTCGATTTTATCCACATCTTTCCTCATGCCCTCATTCATCATATAGCTGGCAAAGGACGTGACCTTAGACTTATCAAATGCCATTGGTATACGAAGCGTTCCCGCATAACTATATGAACCGTACAAATCGTTTATTGCACGTTCGGACGGATTCTTGTATCCTTTAGCAGCGTAGAGCAACGACAGCTTCGAGACTGCCTCAGCATAGTTTTGTGACTGTTTAATATTGGTGGGTATGATAGTTTTCCCGAACTGCTCCTGATATTGCTTGACAGTCTCACGCATAATATTGTTTGCATTCTTGTCATCACCCAGCATTTGTTTTAATTGATTAACTTTCATAACAGATGTCTCACCCAGCCACAGTGCGGTTTGTGGATTGACTTCCGTCATGAGAGTAGATTCTACAGGCAACCCCTTCTCCACCATTTCAGCCACAGCCCTGGAAGTATGCCTGCCATACTGAGATTGTAATTTCGACATGGCATCAATTCTCTCTGTTGCAGACGGAGCGTTTATGTAATTAAAAATAAATCTGTCCCGCTCGTTCTCTCCCATCACCTTTGGATTATAGATGCCCATATTTCTTTGTCTGGCCAGCGCATCGTCAAGCACTATCTGGTAATCAGAATTTGGCGATACGTCATCTATTACAGCCGCAAAGGGGTCTTTGTTTCTCATGGCAATCTCTTTGGCGGCCAAAGATTGTAAAACCGAAAAGCTTTTTATATCCGCATCGAAATTGACACCAACGGGCTTGTTTGTGGGATTGTGCGTATCCAATAATTTTTTTATTTCATTCTCAGGCAACGTCTTAAATTGTTGCGCTATGGGATACAAAGCCTTTGCGGATGCTATCTCCTCAGACACGGACTTCCAGTCCTTGCCAAACACCACCTGCCCCCTGTCCTCAAACCCCTGTATACCAACGCCGTCCGTAACAATCTTTTCAATATTAGCACCCCTCAAACTATCATATTTTGAATATTCCGCTCCCCTGTAATTTTCGGCTACGGCTCTGGCTTTAATTGCTTGTTGCGGGTCTAAATCATATATTTTGATTGCGTTGTCAATGTTTTCTGCTATCACAGTTGGATTGAGAGATACCGCCTGCTGGAACGCTGTCCATGTAACATTGTTGCGAAACTTTTGCATTTTTGTTTCCGCATCATTCGGGTCTATAGCTCCAATTTTTAATTGCTCACCGACCAAAATATTATATTTTGCGATTGCTTGCCTGCTGGCATCTGGATTAGACCCGCCCTGAAAATCAATGAGAGCCTGATTTGTAAGAAGTTCTTCCTGTCGTGTCAAAATGGCCTGCCCATTATCGGCTGTCTTGCGCAATGAATCCTGCATGGTACGCACTTTCAATCTAGCCATTTGCATATTTTGGTCAGCCCGTATTGACTTGGCGACATCACCACCGTACTTACCGCTTATTTTGTCTAACGCCTCTTTTGATTCGGATTCCACTGTTGACTGGAAAAGAAGCGGGTCATTTATTTCGGCTTTATTTCTGGTGTAGATTTCTTCAAGCTGCACCATTGCATCGGCTTCGGCCTGCTGTCTGTCTATCACATCCTGCGCCTCTTTCTGTTTTTTTGCAAAAGCTCCCAGTGTTTCTCCTGTTTGAACCAGCGCATTAGCGGTAAGTTGCAAGTTCTGAGATGGACTTCCAGCGAGACGCACCGCTTCCATACTTCCACCAGGAAGGTCTCCACCACCTGGCCCGAACTGCTGTCTTTTGTAAATAGGTATTCTAGCCACCTTTTTTCATTCCTTTCCATGTCTGGATACCAGAACCCAAACCTGTGAGTATCGTGGAGCCAGCCTTGAAATAAGATGATGTCGTTGCCTGTGTTGCGGTATCCTCAAAAATACGTGATTGCATTCTGTATGACAACGCCCTGGCATCCGTTTCTTTCTGTAAGGCAAGGATGTCTTGTTCGCTGTCTTGTATTGTCTGTGCCATAACAAGAAGTGGAGAACCTGTCAATCTCACGCCAGCAGCGGCATAGGCCGCCCGCTGCTGCCCAACCAGCCTGGATGCCTCTCTCCTCATGCTTTCTTCTTCTCTATCGCCACGCTTTATTTCAGCATCGGCCTGAAATGCGGAAAGTTTTGCCTGCGCCTTTGCCGCCTCAGCCTCTCTCTTTCCTTGCATAATAGCACCAAAGGTGGATACCCCAGTGCCTATTGCGGTGGTTGCCAGTGCTATCATTGGTAATGCGGCGGCCATACTTTACTCCAAAATTAAGGCATATCGAAAGTAATCATTTTTTCTTGAGTCAAACTTGCGCATTATTCCTTCCCGCACAAAACCTAACCGTTCAGCCCATCTCTGGCTTACAACATGGTCAGTAAGAATCGTGGTTTCTATGCGATGTAAATTCTTTGCTTCCGTGACAAGCTTTATAGCATTTTTTACAGTTTTATGCAAGAACAATTGGTATTTATCTACCAACGGCGTGGATAGCAGCCAGGCGCACGCCACGCCTTCCCAAATGGGAGATATTCCACCAGCAGCAATAATATCAGTACCCACAACGCCCGTCCACGAATAGCCGCCACGTTCGTAGGCAATCAACTCCCTTGTACTGCTGGGAACCGAAAGAAATACTCTCCTGTCGAACTCCCGCAAGTCCATATATTGAACTTGATAAGTATGGAATGGTATCAAAAATGGTTTATTCAACGCTCAATGCTCCCGATAGAGACAACAAAGTAAACGGCAGTGCCTCTGGCTGTCCAAAACTTATCCTGCCTTCCGTGTCATATCCCAAGTTATAGACCGTGTAATCACCACTAAAAACTGGCGGGGGCTTGTCTGTCAAGTCACCCGATGTTCTTGTTTCTATGTACTCATCATTTATTTTTCCACCCAAACTTTTATACAGTCTTGCAGTAATGGCAGACCAGCCCTTTATTTTGCCCTGTATGCTGCCATTTGCCGTACTAAGTTCTGGCCGCACAGTAAGCCCTTCGGCAGCATACGCAAGCCCTACCTCGACTTCTGTTGCCTCTATATCAAGAGTCACCATACCACCTAAGACAGTTCGGGCGGCGTGCAGACCGCCATTAGCAAGAATAGTTACCGTTTTTCCCTCTAAATGACCCAGCCCTGTTATTACAGTCGCAGGAACTCCGCTGTATTTTATTGCACTATCGGTCATGGCCTGTCTCCACTGGAACGTGGAAGAGACAGCCCACAGGTCGGTTGAAAAATATTCAATATACCGCTTCCAAACGCCGCCAATTTGCCTTGCCACCACAAACCATGCCTCGTCTTTGCCTGTTGCAGGAATTACCGCAACGGATTCAAACAAGCCCTGTGTGATTTGTCGAGACCATCCAACAACGCCCTCGTCTCTCTGATATGTCATAGTAGGCAACTGGCCGTCTCCCCTAACTGCATACACTTGGCTATCTGGCTCCTGCTGGTAGGCGGTCTCAACAATACCACCTTCCGTAATATGTTCCGCTAATATGGTCAGGTCGGGGGCCTTGTATGAATCGTTCTCAAAAACAAAGGCCAATTCTCTCAGCTTGCGTCCCGCTCTCTGTATAAAGAGCGTGGTGTTCCCAATGGTTATTGGAGCTATAAGCGCACAGCCATAAGAAGTATCTCTTGAGGTTTTAACATTGGTTGCCGTGAGGGCGGTATCGTCTCCCGTACCCAAAATCCTTTCATCTCCCAGCGTGCCTATGGCCAGATTTTTGGCTTCCGACAACCATCTTATCTTATTTTGCGATGTTATTGTATATTCCAGAGAATTGTCATCGCTTGTACCCACCGCAAAATTTTCAAATGAATCCGTTACTGAACCCCATACCGTTGTGGGCTGCTGATTGCTGCCACCGAAATACAATCTCTGCTGAAAAAAGGCGCAAGCAGCGGGGTAGCCGTTAGCATCTGTCCATGACTCACTTTCCAGAGACCACAGACCTGCCTCAGATTGCGTCTTGGCCGATAGTACGCTAATTATGTCGGCCTTTACTTCCACTGCCGATGTGACCACTTTTATCTTGCAAAGCCCGCTATTAATTTTAACGTATTTGTCTTTATCAGCCGCACGAAAAGCAGCTTTGGCCCTGGCCGCAGTTATAGTTCCCGTCGCTGGCGTTGTGGGAGTCGCAGAACCTATATTAAAAGTAAACGTAGTAGAATTTGTTACCGTGATAAGCCATCCACCATTGTATTGTTTTTGAACAGCTCCATCAATTAAAACATATTCATTACTGGCAAATCCATGCGCTGTGGACGTAACAACTGTTACGGTGCTCCCACTCCGAGTCATAGACGTAACACTTTTTGCAGTTTCGGTCTCAACCGTCAATTTAATTCTTTTCTTTACGGGAGATTTTGCACTGGGAGTCAGCCCACAAGAAGGAGACCCTGTAAGCTTCCACGCTCCCGCCGCCATTGTAGACGTATCTGGCCAATCGTCTATTATGTCGGCCACCACAGCCGTTGCGCTCGTCCATTCCGTTATTATCGCTCTGGATGCGCCAAAGATTATCAGCCTGTCCACATCGGCAGGCAAAAACACGCCGGAGCCAGCCGTAAACGTTACATCTTCTCCTGTGGTTGCAGACGGGGTCAGCGTCTCATTCAAATCTGTATCGGCAATATAGGAAGGCGGCGGGTCGAATTTGACAGTAGATAGCGTCCATGACGTGTCGCCAGTTCTACTCAGTTTTCTTTGAGCATAACTGGAATGCGAGATATACATCACATCGGCAAGAGGGGCGAATTGTAATTCAAAGAGATGTTCTTCTTTGTAGGGAGTGCTTATTTCATACGCATCGCCGCCAGACAATAGCTGGGCATGATTCTTATAAAATCTAAAATAATATTCTCCTGCCTCGATGATATATACATCGGTTGCGCTTGCGTTGAATTTAAACGAAAAGATGCGGGTTTTTTTTGTGCTGTCTTTTACTTCGTTAACAAACACCAAACCTGGTCGGCGTGTTATTCCACCGTGCGGATAGATGAAGAAGTTTTCCAGCTTTTCGCAACTGGAAAAATATTTATCATAATCAATGCGACTGGATAAGAGAGGAGAAATTTCACCGTTGGTGAACGATGAAAAAGCATTTTGTGTTTTTGGCATAACATTATATCCTCACGGTCAGAAGGTCGTTATTTTCTATTTCGTCTACCGTGCCTTCCTTGCTATTCATGGTACGTGCTTCGGATATTACACCCAAATACATATTGAAATATTTGGTGGCCAGCGTTTCACTTCTCATTATGGGAAATGCTCCCAAGCTTGCCAGATAAAATTGTAACGCCTTAACAAACATCGAACTGAAAAGTGCCGTGTCTGTGACTCTTTGCATATATCTTATGTTTGCCGTGTCGTCATCTGTCAATAAATTCCTGCCCTCGATTTTCCAAATATAATCAGAGTCATATAGCTCTATAACCCGCAAGCAATAAGGGTCGGCAGGCAACGCATATTGATAACTAAATTCAAAAAGCGGCGGCGCAACCAATCTACTGAGCGCGGCCCTTCCCGTTGCGAAATTCCAATCGGCGGCACTTATAACCTCATCCCTCGTTCCAGGATAAAAGTTATTCATTATCCTGCCATTACGTTCGTCAATACTTGTAATGAGATTTGCTCCAATAAGAAGCAGGCTGCCATTCACAATTTCAACCAAATTCATTATTTATGATTGCCTTTCTTTTTCCTAGACACGCCACGAATAGTGCCTTTTCGTTCGCTTGCATAAAAAACCTGTTTACCCTTTTTGCCATCATATTCCCGCATCATTGCCGTCATGATGGTACGTCCCTTTTTAGTCAATGGCATTTTTATTACTCTCCTTCCTTTCATCCACACGCCCTTGAACAAAATTATGAAAACCAGCAATGGCGCCGACAGCGGTAATTGCAGCCATATAAACGCTTCTGTCAGTGTTTTTATCAAGGTACGCTATCGTACAAATGACCATTACACTTGTGATAGCGTACCCGATAATAAATACCTTCTTGCTCATCAAATGTTTGAAATTATCAAGCATGGTTATTTTGTGTGCATTATGCCTTTCGGCTCAGACTGAGAACGAGAGTGGTGAACCGTTAGCGTACCCACATAAGAGCTAGTGGTAGAACCATTCGCAAATACGATATTTTGCATATCGTACAGCGTGTAGAGTTTGAGCTTGTCGCCATTCTTAAGCAATGTGCCATTGCTTGCGGTGGGCGTGCCAGCGATAATGTATCTGAAATCCTGCGTTCCTTCGGCCACAATCAAGCTTTCCACATACGTATATTTTGTCCACGATGTGTCAGTCGTGAGCGTATTGGAAAGCTTGCCTGTGTTTGTGCCTGTTATTGTCACGTTTTCGTATATTTCACTATGGGCGGACACGGATTCGATGATAGTGAAAAGCAACATCAAGCTTATAATACTTGCCAGAATTTTTTTCATTGCGTTGTCTCCTATTTTTTTTCTTTAAGGGATACGTCCGACTGCGGGACGGATACCGCAGTCGGACGTGGTAGCGAAGTACCCCATCCCGAATTTTTATTCCTTGATATAATGTATACTACCAATAAGCTTCTTGCCAGCAGCCCACGCCTCAGTCTTGGCGGTCGCCACAATGCTCCTATCGCCAGCAAGCGCAACGCCACCCGCTCTGGACGGCCTGTTGAAGAATGTCGTGTTACCAGCAGCATCAACAGAGGTTTCCTCAAGGTAAGCATTCTCTGTCGTGCCATCGCCGATAACAATGCCAGCCGTGCCGCCTGCCGTACTCATTGCCTCGAATCCAATATTTGCAAACACTGGCCTGGCATCAACAGGAAGCCTGCATAATTCAACAGTCTCTCCTATTGCAAGACCTAGCGTTGCATGTGTGGTATACGAGAAAAAGACAGCGTGCAGCTTTCCCTTCTCGTTTGCCTGCCTTTTGACCATTGGAACGGAATCCACGTTGGTCAATTGGTCGCTTTTATAAGTTGTCGTCATTTTATACGTCTCCTCATTAAAATTTTAACAAAAGTTTTGCGGGATGAACAATATGCTCATCCCGCATTATTGTTATTCATTAAGGCGCAGGACTGTTGTCGCAATCCACCGTTACAACGCCCACTTCCTCAACCCTCGTGGCCCCCATGTCCATTTCAACATAAAGCTGTTTGTTGAAGTTCTTGTCTGGACGCACTGCCAGGTCGAATTTATCCATCAACCCAATAGCCAAACCAATGGATTGCCCGTAAAATGCAATGCAGGTAGTGACATCCGTAGTCTGGTTGTAAGGCAGGCCGTGATAATTATCCCCCGATGCAGTACCCGCAGATGGAGCCGCCTTTCTTGGCTCGATGCGAACGAATGTGAATCCCAAGAATTGCTGAATAATGCCCCGCTGTAACGCCTGCAATGTGTTGTAATCGGAAGATGTCAACTTGGTGTCGGTAAGCAATTCCGCAAGTTGTCTGGCACTGTAAATAAACACCCTGCGCCCGCCACCATTTTCTGCATCCGCTTCTCCACCATCACCAGGGACTTCGTTGGAATCAAAAAGCTCTTTCGTATCCAACAATTTCTGGAATGTCAATCCCTGCCCACTAGCGGCTATCTTCTGTGCGGCAGGAAGCACTATTGCCGTATCACCCTTCTCACCACCATAAGATGTACCAACGGCAGCGTCTATGATGAGACCATCCTTTTCCCGGCCCACCGCACTGGCGGCACTCTGAGAATAGGCGGACGTGGGGTCAAGAAGAATCCTTATCTCATCGTTCTTGTCCACCATATCACCCCAGTTTCTTGCTTCCATTGTCACCATGCGTCTGGAATGCGGTGTATTCATGATGGGTGTGTCATCATGCCTGGTGGTGATTTTCTGCATTCTGGACGTGCCAATTCTGTCGAAAAACTCAGACTTCCCTTTCACATTGTCTTTTAACTGCACAAACTCCCAAAGCCTTGACCGCTTCTGCTGGGCAAGGTGCAGGACGTTTGCCCTATACTGCTGTACATACGCTTGGTCAATCGTATTTGTAGCCATACTATAGCCCCCCGAATAAGTTTATTTCTTAACAACTGTCACTATTTTCGGACTGGCTACCTGTATACAAACAGACCATTCCTGTATAAAAAGTCTCCCGACTATATAATCCACTACCCCTTGCGAGATAGATTATACCTCTTGCGCCACTGTCAATTCTCTCAATTCCATTATCTTGTCCACCGCAGCTTGATGCCCTGGATTTCTCTTGTTATAGAAGGCATCCCCGAAATCCTTATCTCTCATCAATCTGTTTATTTCAGCCTGAGCATCGGCGGCACTCAAGGAGCCACCCCCGCCAGAACCATGCCCATTTCCACTCTCTTCTACCATGCCTTCGGTCACATCAAAGAAAAATTTTATAAATGCGGGATTGCTTCCAAGATTGTTCTTTTCCAATGCCTCAACCAACCCTGGATAACTGCCCTCATATTCAGTAACAACTCTTTTCACCTGCGCAAGCCGTGTATCAAAATTGTTACCCCAGTCCTTTCTTAACTGGGCCAAGCCCTCTTCCATAATTCTTTTATCATTTGCAGCCTCAGCGGTGACGGCATCCGTTTGCCACTTGACAAGCGCATTTGCCTGTTTTGTGTTCAATCCTATTTTGTGAGACACATCCTTAAATGATTTTTCAAGCTCATCGCTATACCCTATGTCTTTGGCGTTGGCGGGACGTTCGATTTTATAATCATCCGCACTGGCGGGCCTGCCCAGCTTTGTATATACCTCTCCCCATCCCTTCTCGTCATTCTCGTCTTTCGGTAATGGTATTCGGCCACCTATCATCTTTTGTGAATTGACGGCCTGCACCACCATATCGGTAAACGATTTTGAATTTTTAACAAACTCAGTATTTCGTATATCCTGTGGCAGCGTTCCCTTCATTTCTTCCCATCTACCAACCATGTCAGCCCCGTTGGCAGGCGGAGTTGGACTGGGATTGCCCGCAGGAGGCGGCTCTCCATCCACACCACCCCTTATTCCATATTTTGCAATAAATTCTAAAATTGCTTTCCGTCTTGCATCCATAAAATTCTCCCTTGTTAAAATGTTATATTTTACACCCTCTACTAACGAACATCGTACACAATCAATACAAGTCTGTCAACAAAATTTTTATTTAATTTTCTTCCATGTCGGTATCTTCTTTTGGTTTTTTCACTATATCATCCGAAATCATGCACTCCACGTCACCCAGCATTTTTGCCGTTATTTTCGGATTAGCGGCACGCATGCTGTCTATGATGTGTACCACCACCGCCCGCTTTCCCTCGTTATATGCGGTTTCCTCAGCCTTCCCGCTCACAAACGAGGACGGATGATAATAGGATTGAATAAGATATTTTAATCCCAGCATCCCCAACTTGGAATTAAAGACATTTATCAAATCAAGTCCGTCAACATTTTTCATTGCATGCCCCCCCCTTGCAGAGCGGTCATCGCCTTTGCCACACCTGGGAAGGCTTTCGCACCTTCCATCACGTCCAATTTGTTCTGCTGCTGTGCCTTTGCGTTTGCCCTGGCGGTTCTGATGCTATCAATCTTAGCCTTGCCATTAACATATTTCTCTGGCACGCCCAGCATTTTGGCCGCTCCCATAGTAACTGCATCCGTGTCAACGGCATCAATGACCTCTGGATTTACTCCCGCAATGGTGGCCACCACTTCCAGCCACGCATTGACCGCCTGCAATTCGGCCTGTCTTTGTGCCTTCGCAAGAGGGCCGACATATTTGACGTTTATGTTTGCACCCGCAATTGATTTTGGCACGGGCAGGAAAGCCCCAGCCCTCAGCATTATTCCGAATATTCTCTCCGCAGTGGGTTGATATAATTCACTTCCCAGCCGTCCGAACACAGGGCCCAGAAGCCGCTGCATCAATTCAAACGTGATATTTGATTCCGTTGCCGTCATCTGTGCCTTCTTTTGTATCTGCAATTGGTCGGTATAGTATATTTCCTTGATTGCGGTTCTCAGCTCCTCAATTTTTATCTGGCTGGCATCGTATCTGGCCTGAGAAAGAAGCGGCTTAATTTTATCAATCAAATCCGCACGCATAACATTCTGAGAACCTGGAACTAATTTCAACTTGCCCACCCCTTCTGGTGTGGCATAGGGCGGGTCAATATCTTTCGCTATCGCTTTCAGTCCATGCATTTTCATTCTATTGACCGTCTTCACATCGGCCAGCGCATCCCACGATGGAGAACGTCCATACATTTCCTTCGAGTATTTTTGCCAGCGTGGCACGGCGCATGGGAACTCATGGTAGCCGCCAACCTTTACCCGCTCACACTCGTTGAGTGTTAGTATGACCGACACAAACGGAAGCTTGCCCTTCACCCCGTCCCAGTCTTCTTGCGGAAAAATGGCGTGCAAATACTCTGTCTTCTGGTCTGGTTTTCTCTCGTAATTGTTTAACGCCTCTTTGCCAGCCCTCTCCCCAAACCTTCTCACCGCCTGTCTTGCACTATATGATATTTTGCGAATTACCGTATTGACAAATCCGTCCGCATCCTCGTCAATCACGTACTCGTCAATGGCAAATGTTTTAAAAACAAGTCCATTGAATTTGTCTATTCGCAACGGTTTTTCGTCAATCAGAATGCAGGCTGTGCCGATGCTTGTCAAGTCCAGAAACCCTTCGTGTGTTTCACCTTGAAAATTGGACTTACCAATTGCTTTGTACATTCTTACCACCGAATCATCCAGCCATTCCCGGCCCGCTTCATCCTCATTCAATTCTTCTTCCTCAAAATCCAGCCCAAACCAAGCCGTACTAAACGCACCTTGCAGGCTGGATGCCAGCATATTGTTTGCATGTATGGCCGTGCTGTCGTACAATACGGGCGTACTCTTACTGCCAGGGGAACGTCTCGAAAGTATCATATTCTTGCGTGGCATGACATAATCCACAATTTCCTGGAATGTGGCCAGAAATGTGCTTCTATCGGCATCGAGTGACCGATAGCGCAATGCAATTTGTTCGGACTGTTTATCTTTTGGCATTTTACCCTCTCTTTGCCTTCCAATTATCCCAGGGACTCGTCATTACCGCCAAGTCCCATCGGAGTAGTCAATACGGTTCTACTGCCCTGCTGTCTCTGTATTTTTTGCGCTCCCTCACTCTTGCGTTCGGCCTTCTTTTTCGCAGCCTTTCTGGCACGTTCAGCCGCCAGCCTTTTCCTCTCCTCATCCGCACTGTCGGCCATGCCGCCGCCCCTAAATATGCTCATAACGCCCATCCCTTCCTATTTGTTCGTTTTTCTATCCCAGCGGCTGCCCTTGCTCACCAGCCAGCCCCATAGAACTGGTCAATACGGTACCTCTCCAACCTGGTCTGTTTCTGGACAACAATCCCTCGCTTGCCCTTTCCGCACGCTTTTTTTGCCTTCTTGCCTTTCTTGCCTCTCGCTGCGCCTCAGTAAGCCCAACATCTCCCGATGATTCGGGTCTCTTGCTTGACATTGCCTTTCTCCTCAATATTGTACCACACAAATGCCTACCCGCAAGCCACAACTAATGTGGTTATGGTATGCAATCAATTCTGGTCGTAAGTATAGGGGTCAAAATCAATATCCGATTGCAGCACAGTTATAACATGCTCCCCACGTCTTGGCATCGCAAACCTGAGCATCTGATGCGCATAGCGTGTGGCCGACATAATATCCTCATTCACTCTCACCACCTTCCCATCCTTCCTGTGATACATCCTTTTCTCCTCAAACCAGTCCCTGCACGTCTTAAACACCTTGAACCGGCCCGTCTCCATTCTGGTCAACATCTCTATCAGTCCCGCATCCACACTTATACCCCCCTGCCCTTCTTCTTTACCAACGGGCGGTGGATTAGTGTAATGCGTGGTATGCATATTGCATCCCAAATTCCTGTATAGCTGTGCCACCGATTCTCCCGTGTGCCTGTCTCCCTTCTCCCCATCGTGCGGATAGACAATCAATATGTCCTCTCCATTCCCCTTAAATCTGGCCGCATGTATGGGCGGCGTCTTCCCTTGCGCTTTATACGTATCATATACGTATACCGTGTCATTGTCCGCATTATAAGCCAGCCACGCCCCCGCCGTATTGTGATTCCACGCCCCAATGTCAATGCCCGCAATGTGCCTGTACCATCGTGGTATAGCAAACGGCTCAACCATGATGTCCTCATCCGCAATGGGAAATACCAGCCCACTCCCAATAACGGGTATGCCCTTTGACCGCATGTCCCGCTCATGCTCAGGCAGCGCATCAAGTATCTGCTGCCTTCTCTCTGGCGTGAGATGCGGCGCATCATCCCATGTCGCATTTATCAGGAATTGACCTTTTGCCAACCTGTTCATAAACTGGTCTACCACCAGCGTTACCCCTTCCTCTGGCGTAAACGTCATATACAATATGCCCTCATTGTCCACCTGCCGTATCATGGCCTGCGTCATGATATTTTGCGGCGGCTCCTCATCCAACCAAATCACGTCCACGCTCTCAGATGTGAATATCTTGTATCCAGCCTCGTAAGCCTTCAACGTGCAAACTGACCAGCCGTCAAATATGCCGTCCGTATGATGCCTCACCATGACCGATTGCCACGCATTCGGCACGTTCGGCTTTCGTACCCTTCCCTCATCCGCATCAGACAAATAATTGAGCGGCACAAATCCCGTTCCCCACGCATCGGGCAGCATCGGGTCTCCAAACAGCTTCTTCTGCACCGTGTCCCTCGTCTTCTCGTTTGTCGCACCGCACACCCACGCCAACACAGGCTTCCGAAACCGCCTTCCCTTCCACCACGCAGGATATTTCCCCGTCAAATGGTATGTCGTCTCAGCCGCCGCACCTTCCGTATTGTGTGTTACGATAAAATCGTTTATCAGATATGTCTTGCCTTCTCCCTCCACCTCGATACATCTTGCTGGTTTACATCCCACATACTCTATTTTATGCAGTGTCCTGAAACCATTATTACGTCTGTCTTCCCTGTGCCTGTCAGCTTTCCTTTTAAGATGAAAGGGATTGATGTCACGCAA
>WBZR01002113.1_pt2 | contig 14988 bp, 13 predicted proteins | sample 5204231 | NCBI WGS metagenome assembly WBZR01 (sample SAMN12412403, study PRJNA552823) | activated sludge metagenome | isolation source: activated sludge from anammox sidestream of wastewater treatment plant... | place: USA: Virginia | collected 2017-08 | reverse complement strand
CATCGCCAGCGCCCGCGCGATGGCCACCCGCTGCTGCTGCCCGCCCGAGAGCTGGCCCGGGTACTTGTCGGCCTGCTCGGGGATCTTGACCTGCTCCAGAAGGTCGCGGGCGATCGCCTCCGCCCGCGCGCGCAGTGCAATGTCGGGCGATTCGGCGCACATGCACGGTTCGCCTTGCGGCACGATACGAGACTGGACGGCGGCCTGATGCTCGTACGGCCATTGTGCGGTCATTGGGCTCCGCCGCGGAATGGGCTTTCCTATGAACGGGCACGCTCAACGGCCACTGCTCTGGCCCCAGTCGTCTCAAGCTTGGAGCGGGACAGGTCGAACCTCGGTGTTTCCGATAGTGATTGACAAGGTACGTGGCACAGTATATAATGGGGTTGTTTTTCGTGCACGACTGCGCAACGTGCCGTCGTCCGAATCTCATCGATGGTTTCGCGATCGGCGGGCTCGCCACGTTCTGGTCCGAGCTGCTTTCTAGATGCCCCCAGGAGGTCACATGCGGCGATCCCCAGTATGGATGACGCTCGTTCTGGTTGCAGCCATTGCGACTGGGCACGCCCTAGCTGATGTTGCTCTGGCCGCACTCACCAGCTCCCGGTCCGAAGGTCGCGCCTGCTGCTCCCCTACAAGAGGTGTGATTAGCACGATCGACGTCGGTTTCCACAACAGCAATGTTGGTAGTGGAGATAATTGGATCCAATATATGGCCCATGCTGTCACGTGGGACGGCGGGTGGGAGAGTGGTCCCCTGCGAGTCCTGGAGTATGGGAGAATGTTGTCGGGCAATCCCGGTGCTGCGCGTGGTTGGCACGATTATGGATGGGTTATCGACAGTTCCCATCCGGGTGGAGCGTACTTTCCATTAGGCACTACAATATCGCACTTCGACGACCGATACCAAGTGTATTATTCTGACATCTTCTGCGCCAACATCGGATTGCTTCTAGACCCTCCATGCTACAACTTCTTCCTAAATGGGACAGCGACCTTCGCAATGAATGCCCTCACGTGGTCGAGTGGGCATGACCGAGCCTTCGCTGGGTTACAAGTGCTGAGAAGCGGTTCGCCGAGCCCGTTCGCAATCAGCGGTGAATTCGTAGACAACAAGTTCGCCACATTCCCAGTGTCAGGTACTACCTGGGCTAGCTACTCTGGAAGCCCACCAGGTGTGTCACCGGACATGTTGTGGATGTCCACGGGATCCGATGACTGGCATGCAGAAGGCTGTGAGCCAGGTGGTTGTCCGGTTTACTAGCATCGTCAGTTCAATTCAAGGAGCCTAACATGCACCGTCTAATTCCGGTCGCCGTTCTGGGTCTTGTTATGGGATTCGTGCTGCGAGTCCCATCGGGCAACTTCTCTCCTACAAGTGCGGATCCTGCCAACCCAGATGACTTAGTAGATCCCGCCGACTGGCAAGAGTCCCTCTCCTATGAGTTTCGGGAGGTGTACGACGGCACGACGCTGACATCGGAGGATGATGCCGTCACGCTCTTCGACGACCGATACATCCGCAAGCGAATCAAGTCGCGCACAGTCGCTCGTCTCACTACACTCAGCGAGTTCGACCAATTGGTGGGCGCCGCGAGGGCGTACGGCATCAGAGGCATCCCCGACGCCGATCAGCCAGTCTGGGTCATCGCCGCGACGATTGACGGCGGAGTGTCGCCGAAGGAACTCGGATTGGGCATGGGCACCAATAAGATGCCTGGCGTGTATGTGGCGCTCAACGCTGGCAACGGAGAGCCCCTCATCGTAAGCTTCCTCGATCACGAAGGTAGCTGGCTCAGCAAGATAGAGACCCTTTCCACCAAGGATCTCGTAGTGGAGCCTGCACCGCGCCTGGTACCTTGACGAATCCACTGTATCCACCCGACGACCGGCGTGCTCGCCGTGATGCTCACGACACTCCGGCTCGTCGCGCTCTTGCACGCATGCCACATCGGCCGGGCCGTCTTCCTGGACATCCAGTGCTGACCCCCCGCGCATCGCCTACAGGATCTGCGACAGGAACTGCCGCGTGCGCTCGCTGCGCGGCGCCGTGAAGAACGCCTCCGGCGGCGCCTCCTCGACCACCCGGCCCTCGTCGAGCAGCACCACCCGGTCGGCCACCGCGCGCGCGAAGCCGACCTCGTGCGTCACCACCACCATCGTCATCCCGCTGCCCGCCAGGTCCTGCATGACCTCCAGCACCTCCTTGATCATCTCGGGGTCGAGCGCGCTCGTCGGCTCGTCGAACAGCATGATCTTCGGCTGCATCGCCAGCGCCCGCGCGATGGCCACCCGCTGCTGCTGCCCGCCCGAGAGCTGGCCCGGGTACTTGTCGGCCTGCTCGGGGATCTTGACCTGCTCCAGGAGGTCGCGGGCGATCGCCTCCGCCCGCGCGCGCGGCCACTTGCGGACGTGGATCGGCGCCAGCGTGATGTTCTCGAGCACCGTCAGGTGCGGGAACAGGTTGAACTGCTGGAACACCATCCCGACCTCGCGGCGCACGGCCTCGATGTTCTTGATGTCGTGCGACAGCTCGATGCCGTCGACGACGATGCGGCCCTTGTCGTGCGGCTCGAGGCGGTTGAGGGTGCGCACGAACGTGCTCTTGCCCGAGCCCGACGGGCCGAGGATCACCACCACCTCGCCCCGGCGCACCGTCAGCGACACGCCGGCCAGGGCCTGGAAGTCGCCGAACCACTTCTCGACGCCTTCGGCGACGATGATCGGCTCGGCATCGCCCGCCGCGGTGGCGGCGCGCCCCTCGCCCGCAGGCACGGCGGCGGATGCGGATTCGGCGTCCGGGATCATGGCGCTCCCCCCGAGTCGGCGCGCAGGCGGCGCTCGAGCCGGCGGCCCGAGCGCGACATCGCGTAGCTGATGACGAAGAAGACGGCCGCGATGAACACCAGCGTCTCGCGGAACGTCCCGATGAACTCCGGCTGGTTGGCCACGGCGCGCGCGATGCCGAGCAATTCGCGCAGCCCCAGGATGATCGCCAGCGCCGTGTTCTTGAACAACGAGATGAACTGCCCCACCATGGCCGGCACCACCGCCCGCAGCGCCTGCGGCAGGATGACGCGGCGGTAGGTCGCCAGCGTGCCGAGCCCGAGCGCGCGCGCCGCCTCGTACTGCCCGGCGCCCACCGCCGCCAAGCCGCCGCGCACGTCCTCGGCGACGTAGGCGGCCGTGAACACGGCCAGCCCGGCGATCGCGCGCCACACGTCGCCCGGGCGCACGCCGTCGGGGAGCACGAGCGGCACGAGCAGCGACGCCATGTAGAGCACCGTCACGAGCGGCACCCCGCGCACCGCCTCGATGACGGCGATGCACAGCCAGCGGACGAGCGGCAGCCCGCCGCGGCGGCCGAGCGCGAGCACGACGCCGAGCGGGAAGGCCAGCGCCAGCGCCGCCACCGTCAGCGTCAGCGTCAAGAGGAGCCCGCCCCACTGGTCCGGCGGCGCCACCCCGCTCCCGGCGCCGCGCAGCGCGGCCCCGGCCGCCAGCAGCGCCAGCAGCCACCCCGCGCGCGCCACGCGCGCGGCGGCGCGGCCCCCCGCGCGCCCCGCCAGCCCGCGCCCGGCGGCCCAGCCGGCGGCCACCGCGGCCAGGCCGGCCGCCGCCCACGGCGCGGCGCCGCCGAAGGCCGCGAGCAGCCCGCCAAGCTCGCCCGTGCCGGCGGCGCCGGCCAGCGGCGCCAGCGCGGCCAGCGCCAGCACCGCCGCCAGCGCCGCGATCGCCAGCCGCGCCAGGTCGCGCGCCGCGCCGCCCCACACCGGCGCACCGAGCCCGAGCGCGAGCGCCACGATCGCCAGCGCGACGCCGGCGCGCCACGCGTGCTCGGGGGGATACGTGCCGAGCGCGAACAGGCGCAGGTTGGCCGACACCGCCGACCACCGGGCGGTCTCGATCGCCCAACGGCCGGCCGCCGACACCGTGAGCCACAGGCCGGCGACGGCGGCGGCGGAGAGCGCCGCCTGCCACAGGAGCCACGCCGGCCCGCGGCGCGCGGCCGCGCGCCGCAGGTCGCCCAGCCCGGCCAGACCGCGGCCGCCCCCGGCCGGCGCCATGCCGCGCGCCGCCGTCATCGCGCCACCACCTGGACGCGGCGGTTGTAGAGGTTCATCACCAGCGACGTGGCCAGGCTGAGGCCGAGGTATACGGCCATGATCATGGCGGTGACCACCACGAACTGCCCGGTGTTGTTGCCGATGGTCAGGCTGACGTTGAACAGGTCGGGGAACCCGACGTAGATCGCCAGGGACGAGTTCTTGACGAGGTTGAGGTACTGGCTGGTCAGCGGCGGCACGATGACCGGCAGGGCCTGGGGCAGGACGACGCGCCGCATCACCTGCGGGTCGTGGAGGCCGAGCGCCCGGGCGGCCTCGCGCTGGCCGTGCGGCACGGCCAGGATGCCGCCGCGGATCACCTCGGCCACGAAGGCCGCGGTGTAGGCCACGAGGCCGATTAGGAGCGCGGCGAGCTCGGGCGACAGCACGGTGCCGCCGGTGTAGCTGAACCGCGACAGGGCCGGCAGCACGAGGCCGTCGGCCGTCAGGGCCGGCAGCGCCAGCCCGCGCTGGCTGAGGAACACCCACGCCGTGGGCGCCGCGGCGCCGCCGGCCAGCGCCTGCACGCCGCCCGCGGCGCCGGCGGTGCCGCCGAGGGCGAGGCTGTCGGCGATCGGCGGCAGCCGCAGCACCACGCCCTGGTACCAGAAGATGAGCTGCACGACGAGCGGGGTGTTGCGGAACGCGTCGACGTACACCAGGCACAGCCGCTCGACGAGCGGGTTGCCCGACAGGCGGCCGAGGGCGACGGCGAGCCCGAGCACGGTCGAGAGCACGACTCCGGCCAGCGCCACGCGCGCCGTGTTGACCAGGCCGACCCCGAACGCGCGGGCGTAGGTGTCGGTGGCGCCGTCGAACGCCGGGCCCTCGCCGATGCGGAAGCCGGCCGTGTTGCCGAGGAACGCCAGCCCGGGCGCGAGGCCCCGGGCGCGCATGTCGGCCAGGATGGACTGCGCGCCGTAGCCGACGACGGCGAGCACGGCCGCGGCGACGACGAGCTGCGCCAGCCACGCCAGCACGCGCTCGTCGCGCCACGGCGGCGTCGGGCGCCCGGTCATGCGCGGGCGCCCCGCGTCATGCGACCCCGCCGCTCAGCGGAACGGCGGGCTGTACAGCAGGCCACCGGCCTCCCACGACTGGTTCAGCCCGCGCTCGAGGTTGATGGTGGTCTCGACGCCGAGGTTCCGGTCGTAGATCTGGCCGTAGTTGCCGACGGCGCGGAGCACGGTCACGAGGTAGTCGTTGGCCAGGCCGAGCCCTTCGCCGAGCTTGTCCTCGACGCCGAGCATGCGGCGGATCTCGGGGTTCTCGCTGGCGAGGAACTCGTCGACGTTCTTCGACGTGATGCCGAGCTCGTCGGCGGCGATGGTGCCGTAGACGACCCAGCGCACGACGTCGGCCCACTGGGCGTCGCCCTGGAGCACGGCCGGCCCGAGCGGCTCCTTGGAGAGGGTGGCCTCGAGGATCGCGTGCGCGGCGGGCTCGAGCAGCGTGGGCTGCCGCGCGACGAGGGCGGAGCGGTCGGCGGTCACGGCGTCGCAGCGGCCCTGGTCGTAGGTGTTCATCAGGTCGTCGGGGGTCTCGAGCACCACGGGCGTGTAGGCGACGCCGTCGGCGCGCATGGCGTCCTCGAGGTTCTTCTCGGTGGTGGTGCCGGAGGTGACGCAGATGGTCGCCCCGGCGAGGTCGGGCAGGGTCTTGGCGCCGGAATCCTTGCGGACCATGACGCCCTGGCCGTCGTAGAACGTGGTGGGCCCGAAGTCGAGGCCGTTCTGGGTGTCGCGCGAGAGGGTCCAGGTGGTGTTGCGGATCAGCACGTCGACCTCGCCGGTCTGGAGGGCGGTGAACCGCTGCTGGGCGGTGAGCGGGCGGAACTCGACGGCCTCGGCGTCGCCGAGGACGGCGGCGGCGACGGCGCGGCAGAAGTCGACGTCGAACCCGCTGTACGTGCCGTCGGGGCCGAGCGACCCGAAGCCGGGGAGCTGGTCGTTGACGCCGCACACGAGCTTGCCGCGTTCCTTGACGGCGGCGAGGCGGCCGCCGGGGGCGGCGGCGGGAGCGGCGCCTTCGGCCGGGGGCTCGGCGGTGGCGGCGGTCATCTGGGCGCCGCCGGCGGTGTCGCCCGCGGCCGTCCCGGCGGTCTCGCCGGCGGCGGGGGCGTCGGCCGCGGCGGCGGCCTCGGTGGGCGCCCCGGCGGGCGCCTCGGGCTGGGCGGGGCCGCACGCGGCGGCGCCGAGCAGCCCGGCCAGCGCCATCGTCGCCCGCATCGAATGTCGCACGCGCACCATATTCGTGGCCTCCTTGCCTGTTTGGCTCTTGCCTTGCGTTCGCGTCGCGGTCCGGCGGTGGCCGGTCCGGGGGCGCGGCGGGCGGAGTATACCGGGGGTGGCTTGGCGGCGTCAACGTGGGGGAGCGGGGATCTGGCGGACGGGATGGTGAAAGCGGACGGGATTAAGAAAATCGGGCGTCGCACGTTAATGGATGTAGGAGGACGTGATTCCATGGCACATCTGGTTCGGTGGATCGCCGGCATCGTCGGGTCGCTGCTGCGGGGCGCGGCGGCAGCCCTCACCCGGAGGGCGCAACGCAGCGCTTCGACGGCGGCGCCGTCCCTGGGACCGCGGGCTTCCAGCCCGCCCGGTTGCATGCGGGCTGGAAGCCCGCGCTCCCAGGGAGCAAACGCGGTGTCCGACGGCGGTGCGGCTGCGACGTGTCCCGCCCTGCGCGCCTTCACCTCCCGGCCCCTTCTCCCGATGCTGGGAGGCGGGGAGAAGGCCGGTCGTGGGTGGGCGGGCGCCGCCATGTCGGGGGTGCCGCCGTAGCGGCGCGCGGCGCACGCGCGGACCGCCGTCTTCCTCGTCTGACCCCTCCACGTCCTGCCCCCTCGCGGCGTGCCCCGGGAGCGGCGCCGCGCCCCACTTCGAGCGCGATCGCGGCCATGACCTTGCCCTCGCATGCCCGTTCCCGCGGTGGATCGCCCCTGCGGGTGCCTGGATCGGCGGCGACTTCCAGGCGTGTCGCCGGCAGGTTCTTTGCTTAGCGGGGGTGACTTCTTTGGCTGTCGCGGGGTGGTTCTTTGCTTATCGGGGGTCGGTTCTGCGCTGATCCCCGGCCGCGATCAGGCTTGTCTCGCCCAGCGATCGGGCGCATGCCCACGCCGGGTCGCCGCGACGGTTGGCGGCGGCCGGCGTGGGTGTGCGCCGGTGTGACGGGCGTGCCGGGCGTCGGGAACGGCCGGCGGGCCGGCTCCTCTGCGCCCCTGCGGGCCCTCACCCTGGCTGAGCTGCGCTCAGCCGGTCCCTCTCCCAATTCTGGGAGAGGGACGTGTGCCTGTTCGGCCCCGGTCGGCGGTGTTGGGCCGGGCCGAGCAGATGCGCCGACGACGCCCCGGATGCTGCCGACGATGACCCGGGCCCGGTAGGGGCAGGTTTGAAACCTGCCTGTATGCGTTCAGCAGGGGGACGAGTGGCTGAACGGACGATGAAGGATGGGGATCGCGGCGATGGCGGTGGTCGGGGCGCACCTGTCAGCCGGCGATGACCTTGATGATCTCGGCCACGACGGCATCGAGCTTGGCGCTCGATAGCCGGCCCGCGTGTCGGGCGATGATGCGTGCGTCGGCGGTGAACAGGCGGTTGGGGCGCACGTTGCTGTCGCGTGGCAGGCCACCGGCGTCGAAGTCGGCGCTTGTCACGGGAATCGCGTGAGCGTCGGTGGTGCTGCGGCTGGTGATCATGCAGAGGATGACGTCGTCGTGGGTGTCCAATGGGGCGATCACGAGGGCTGGCCGCTTCTTGCTGGCGGCGAGGTTGGAGAACGGAAATGGGACGACCACGACGTCGCCTCTTACAGGTCGGCCCATGCCTCGTCCTCCTCGGGGGTGCTCCAATCGCGGGCGAGGACGTGCTCGGAGGCCAGCATGGTCGCGAGCGCTTCGTCTTCGGTGCGTTGCCACGATCGCCGCGCCGCGCGGCGCTTGACGAGCTCGTCGCGCACGGCGAGGTAGTCTTCGTAGGCGACGACGGTCACGACGGGCTTGTTGTAGCGGGTGATGACGACCTCGGTGTGCTCGGTGAGGACGAGGTCGACGATCTCACGCCAGTGGTCACGGGCTTGCTTGCTGTCGAGGGTCTTGGTCGTCACGGGGAAGCCCCAGGGGGTGAGAGATGTCAAAGATGTACATCATACTAGGCGTGTCGGCGATGTCTGGCAAGGTCATCGTGCCGGTACTCGGCAGGCACAAGGACTGCCCCTACCGGGTTACGAGGATCGCCGCGCGCACATCCAGGGTCATGACCGTGGCCGTTCGGGATTGCCGTGATCCGCCGGGTCCTCGGCCGCCGCCAGAGCATCGATGGACGAGGGCGGGGCGCCACCGTGCGGTGACCGGCGGCGCCCCGCCCTCACACCTCTCCGTACCGATACTTCGTCGCCTCCTCGACCAGCCGCACCTCGTCGCCGGTGAGGTCGAACAGCGCGTACACGCGGCGGTTGAGATCGGTCTCGAGCCGGACGATCTCCGCGGTGTGGGCGGCGTGGGCGGCACGCTGCTCGGCCAGCCACGCGTCCCACGCGTCGCGCTCCTTAAGCGGGATGTCGGCCTTGAGGGCAGTCGCGACCTGGGCGCGGAAGGCCGGGAAGTCCAGCCCCCACCACGCCGTCAGCTTCTGGTTGAGCCGCGCCCCCGGCCCGCCCAGGTCCGCCGCGATCCGCCGCCGCACGCGGGTGTGCAGCGCGTACCGCTCGCGCGCGATGGCGGTGATGGCGGTGGCGAGGTTACCGATGGCGTCGCGGTCGGCCGCGGGGGCGTCAGGGATGGGGAGGCGACCCGTAAACTGCGTGAACATCTGGAACTGCCATAGGCCCGCTCTTAGGCGAAGTGGTTGACAAAGCTGTGACACGGCAAACCAATTCACACGACTTTGGAGTATTCCAAGCAACGAGGGTTCTGCATGCGGTATGATGTAGCCCTTATTGTTGATGAAGAGTCCATAGTCATCCCACGAGAACCGCGGCAGCTTCGCGATGTCCGGCCAGAAAATCTTCGGCTCGTCGAACGCGTCGTAGTAGTCAACGGTGTCCTGAATCTCATACCACTGGTATGCACCCGGCTTCCGCCCCGGCCATGGTCTGCTCAAGTCCCAATCGGCCGGCCGCGGCTCGAGTTGCTCTCGGAATTGCTCGAGGTGCGCTTTGATCGTGGGGAAAGCGTCGATGTCGATGCCTCGTCGAGCAAAGATCAACCACCGCCCCTCATCCTCCTGATACCACGGCCGCAGATCCTCCCCGCGCAGCACCTTGCGCACCACCGCTACGCACGCGGGATCCTCCGCAACAAGCCGGTCCCGGGTGGCTTGGTCGACGATGAACGCCTCGTTTAGACCTGTCAACACACCGCGGTACATCTTCCCTTCGACCACATCCAGCAACGGACGACCCACCGCCATGATCTTGCCGAACAGCCGCGTGCTGTCCGCTGCCTGGAACGTCCACTCCGGCTGCGCCAGCGACTCCGGCGCGCAGTCCACCCCGTCCGCATCGACGGCCTCGTCGAGCGACTCCGGCACCTTGTCGGCGATGAACAAGCTGCGGAACACCCCCGACTGCGGCGCGCGCCGCAGCACCACGATGGACGGCCGCACCATCTCCGCGCCGGGGAACGGCTGGTTCTCGCCGAAGTCGACCAGCGCGTCGATGCTCGCGGCCGTCGGCAGCCATTGGCGGAACGCCTTGGCAAAGTTGGCGCGGGCAAAGGTCCCCGACGAGATGAACGCCATCCGCCCGTCCTGCTTCAGCAGCGTGATGCCACGCGCGTAGAAGTAGAGGTACAGGTCCGCCGTCCCCGCGTACACCTCCCCATACCGCGCCCGCAGGTACGGCTTGAACACCGCGAGCTGCTCCTGCCGGATGTACGGCGGGTTGCCGATGACCACGTCGAAGCCCCCCGCCTCGCCCAGCGGACGGCCGTGCCGGTCCACGAAGACCTCCGGGAACTCCAGCTCCCAATGGAACGGCCGGTGCCGCTCCGCGAACGCCTCCGCCGCCGCCAGCCACGCTCCGAACCGGGCCGGCGCCGCCAGCGATCGCCCCGTCGCGTAGTCCACCAGCGGCCGCCACAGCTCCGCGTCCACCGTCAGCCCGAAGTGCGTCGCCGTCGACAAGTCCGCCAGCCGCCCGTATCGGCGCGTCAACCGCTCGCGCAGATCCAAGTAGAGCTGCTCCTGCTCCCGCACCTCCGCCACCGTCACGCCCGCCGTGCCCTCGATCAGCCACATCGCGTCCACCGCCAGGCTCAGGTTGCGCCGAAACCCCGCGTCGTCCAGCATCGAGAGCTGTGCCGGGGCGGGCGCCGCGTCCGATGCCGATTCACCCGTCGACCCCGCCCCACCCGCCGCCACATCCGCCGTCGCTCCCTTGCGGCGGCCCGTGCGATCGGGACGCCCGCGCTCCCAAGCCATCGGCACAAGGTCGTCCAGCCGTGCCCCCACCAGCGCGTTGCCCGGGCGCAAGTGGTGGTCCAAGAACGACAGCGGCCGGTCGCGCGACACCGTCGTCAGCCACAGCGACAGCTTCGCGAGGTCCACCGCCAGCGGGTTCAGGTCCACCCCGTACACACAGTTCTGCGCCACCCGCCGCTTCCAGTACGCCACATCCGGCTCGCGCGGAACACCCTGCGCACCCGCCACGCCGCCGTCCGGTGCGTCCCCCACGCCCCCCGCGTCCGACTCCGGCGGCACATCCAGCGCCACCAGGTAGCGTGCGATCGCCTCCACCACCTCCACCAGGAAGTGCCCGCTGCCCATCGCCGGATCCAGCACGTTCAGCGCAAGCACCGCATCCACCCGTGCCCGGTCATCCGCAGCCGCCGCCGTCGCCGCTTCCAGCGCCGGGCGCACCGTGCGGTCCACCATGTACTTCACGATGTAGTCCGGCGTGTAGTACGACCCCGTCGCCTTGCGCTCCCCCTTGTCGTTGACGAGCGCCACCGTCCAGCGCAGCCCGTCGTCCGCCTCCGGCGCCTCCAGCGCCGCCAAGTGGAACTCCAGCAGCCCCTCGTAGATCGTCCCGAGGTGCCGCACCGAGAGATCCCGATAATCCACGAACTGCCCGTCTACCCGCGCCAGCTTGTCGATCGCCCGCTGCAGGTGCGCGTCGCCCACCGCGTGCGCCGCCAGGAACGGGTGCGTTTTCGCCGCAAAGAGCCCCCCGTTGTACGCCGGCACCCCCAGCTCAGCGCTGCCCGTGTCGATGATCCCGAACAGCGCCACCAGCCGCGACCACAGCACCGCCGTGCCCGCCAGCGGCCGACGACCCGCATCGAGGTCCCGCGCCACCGCCTCCTTCACCGCCTTCAGGCCGTACACCTCTCCATAAGCCGCGTTGTCCCGCACCGGCAACAACCCGCCCGCCTCGGCGTACAGCAGGAAGAGCAGCCGGTACAGCACCCGGAGACTGTGGTCGTAGATCTCGGGCAGCCTCGCCCCGTCCACCGCCAGCCCGTTTGCCGGGTGGTCCAGGAACCCCTGCGCGATGTGACGCAGCGCGTCGTACACCTGCCGCTTCAGCGAGTCGCTCACCCCCCGGGCGTAGTCCGTGCTCGCCGCCAGCAGCGCACCAAGCCCCAGCGGTCCCGCGTCGAACGCCGCCCGTCGGAAGAACGCGTAGAAGTAGAGGAACCCCGCCGGGTCCTCCGCGCGCACCGCCGCCGCGAGGTCCACCTGGTAGAACCGGTCGAGCTTGTGCGCCGTGTCCCGGTGGTACAACCGCCACAGCCGGCCGTTGGTCAGGATCCCCCACTCCAGCCCGCTGTGCTGCATGTAGAAGGCGATCTGGTACGACGGATTCCGATTCGTGAACGCGTCACCCCCCCGGACCCGCAGCGCCACGTCCAGCGGCCGATCCCAGAACTTGGCGTCCGCCACCGCCAGGCCTCGCCCCGCCAGCCGCTCGTCCGTCAGCCGCTGCCCCCGGTTTTCCGCCAGCGCCGCCGCGTCGCGGTACAGCACGTAGTCCGGCGTCCGCACCCCGTCCGGCGTCGCGAGCTTCGCCTGCACCTCGAACACGTGCCCCAAGAGCCGCAGCACCGGCTTGATCAGCCCGTCCTCGGTCTGGGCCTCGTTCGCGCTCGGCGTGTAGCTCCCCAGCACCTCGCCGATCGCGCGGCGCACCGGCTCGGCCTCGACCGTCAGCGCCGACCACTCCGGCCGGGCCGGCAGCCGCACGTCGAGGTAGTGGTCCGAGAAGAGCCGCTGGTTGGCGTGCCGCGCCTCCGCGGCCGCCGGGGCATCGACGGTCATGCGCGATAGGGTAACGCGGCACCCACGCGCGGGTCAAAGCATCGCGCCGGGCACGTGCGTTCGTCGATGCACGGGGTGCGGTTCAACACAGGCCTGGCGTGCCGCCGAGCCACCGTTGCTGTGGGCGCGGCGAAGCAGCCGCTATCATTGCCAGCATTCCAATCGCGAACGGCCCCGCGCAACAGGACCAGTGCAGATGCCGCCATCCACAACCCACAGGCCCTGCCTGCAGCCGAGAGCGACTCGGATCGTCCCGACTTTGTCCGAGACCGACGCCTGACGGCCTCCTCAAGCAACGTCGCAAGCGTTCAGGCCGAGGACTCGCCCGCCTGGGCTGGCATCAGCGCTGCCATCAACTGGCATCAATGCACCGCGACCATCCGAGCGTGGGCGATTTCGCGGTGCGCGATCGGGCGGACCTGCGCGGCGAGCAAGGGAGTCGTCAAGAAACAACCCACCCTGGGAGCGCCGCCTTCCAGGCGGCATCGGACGACGCAGGCCGGCAAGATGCCGGCGTTCCCAGCAGTGGCCTTGTTGTTTGACGAGTCCAAGGTGGTCACGGTGATCGTCTCGCCATCGAGCGCGACGAACTCTACCTCGTAGCCCTTGCCGCCGGCATGGACCAGCACAACGGTTCCGATGTCGCCGGCTTCAAGGCCATGCGCCTTCACAGGCGTGGCGAGGACGACTCGGTCAAGTTCACGAATCATGCTGCAACTCCTGCGCCGGAAACGCGGTCACGAGCCACGGCACGTCGGTGCCGGCTGCAATGAACCAGACACTTCGAATGAAGCAGGTGCGACCGTCAGGCGCATGAAGGGTACCTTCGATGACGTAGCGCTGACCGAACGGCGACGGCTCGGTCCGTCGTACAGGGTGGTCGGCCGCATGCCGACGGAGCGCAGCCGCCAGGACCTCCCAACACTCTGCCGTGAAGCCGAAGCGCACAAATAGGCGCGCCTTGCTCTGTCCGTCGGGGTGAGTGCTCGACAGCAGGTAGTCGGCGATCTTGGCGCGGGGAACGACCGCGCGCTCACGGTTAGGACCTGACGGCGTGACAGAACGTTCGTTCCGTTTCGGCGCTGAGGCTGCCCGGGCGGCGGGTGGCAGATCCTGGGAGCGCCGGCTTCCAGCCGGCAAGATGCCGGCGCTCCCAGGAAGCCCTTCGATCAAACGTTCTGTCACGCCCTCAGCGGTTAGGACTCGTCAAACAACAAGGCCACTGCTGGGAACGCCGGCATCTTGCCGGCCTGCGTCGTCCGATGCCGCCTGGAAGGCGGCGCTCCCAGGGTGGGTTGTTTCTTGACGACTCCTAACGGAGCGAGAGCGACGTCGAGCCGAGTAGCGGCGTGACGTCGTGGCCCCGCTCGCGAAGGATGGCCGCCGCCTCGGCCCGCACGAGCATGTACCGTTCGTACTGGCGCACCAAGCGGGCGAGTGTCTCGGCTTCTGCCGCCCCGATCGCCCCCACCGCCTCCATCCCTTCGCCCCCCTTACTCCCCCACCGCCCACGGCGCCGCCGCCGCGTCGCGCTCCACCTCCAGCCGGACGCGCCCCAGCATGAGGTACACGTACAGCGCCGTGTAGGCCAGGAACGACAGCGCCAGCGCGTACACGATCCACTCCGACGCCCCCCCCTCCACCGCCGCGCCGTCCGGGCGGCCGAAGATCGGCCGCGGGTGGTAGCGGTTCCAGAGCGTCACCGCGAAGTGGTTCAGCACCATCACCGGCAGCCCGACGATCGCCAACACCGCCGAGAGCCGCGCCCGCGCCTCGCCGGCCGTGTACTGCCGCAGCACCAGGTAGGCCACGTAGAGGAACCCCATGAACAGCGTGATCACCAGCCGCGGGTCGTCCCAGCGCCACCACCAGCCCTGCGCCACCTTGCCCCACAGCATCCCCGTCCCCAGCGTCACCGCCGTCAGCACCACCCCCAGCTCCGCCGACGCCACCGCCACCCGGTCCCACCGCCGGTCGCGCCGCCACAGGTAGCCCACGCTGCCCGCCGCCGCCACCGCGTACGCCAGGTACGCCGTCCACGCCGCCCCCGCGTGGACGTACAGGATCCGCACCGTCTCGCCCAGCACCCGCTCGGCCGGCGCGACGAACACCGCCACATACAACCCGGCCAGGACCAGCAGCCCCGCCAGCCCGCCCAACGCCCGTTCCAGCCGCGGCGCGCCGGCCATCGGCCGGCCCGGCGCCCCGGTCACCTCGGCAGCGGTCATGTCTTTCACCCCTCCACGACGATCGGGAACAGCAAGAAGCCCAGCACCACGAACAGCACGTCGCACGCCGCCATCAGCGTCACCAGCGGCCACAGCACCGTGCCGCCGTCGTCCAGCCCCAGCAGCACCGTCGTCGCCTGCACCGCCGGGATGAGGAGCGGCAGCACCGTGGGGAACAGCACCAGCGGCAGCAGCACCTCGCGCGCCCGCGTGGCCACCGCCACCGCCGCCATCAGCGTGCCCGCCGCCGCCCAGCCCGCCAGGCCCAGCGCCACGCACCCCAGCAGCGCCGGCACCGCCGCCGGCGCCACGTTCAGCCACACCACGCACGCCGGCACCAGCACCGCCGCCACCGCCAGGCCGAAAAGGTAGCCCGCCAGCCACTTGCCGACAAAG
>WBZR01001671.1_pt2 | contig 14991 bp, 17 predicted proteins | sample 5204231 | NCBI WGS metagenome assembly WBZR01 (sample SAMN12412403, study PRJNA552823) | activated sludge metagenome | isolation source: activated sludge from anammox sidestream of wastewater treatment plant... | place: USA: Virginia | collected 2017-08 | reverse complement strand
CTCCAAGTGTGAGAAGACGGCCCCTGCCGTCTTCAAGGTCGAGAACGATCTCTCGGTCGTCCTGGTTGACGAGGTTCCTGCCGAAGAGGTCGACAACGTTGAACGCGCTATCCGTCTTTGCCCGCGCCAGGCGATCTCGTGGGGCTCCCGGTAAACCGGGCATCACCCGTTTACTCGGATTAGCCGCGACAAATAGCACATAAACGCCTATGCTATTTACCGCCCGGTAAACATGCCGGGCCTATGTAGCTAACGGAGCACGATATTGACCACCGAGACCCGGCTTTCGCTCGCCGATATCAATCTCAACGACGAGACACTCTTCGAGCAGGGCCTCTCCCACGAGGCGTTCCGGATCCTTCGCAACGAAGACCCTATTAGCTGGACGCCGCCGACCGACCAGGCAAAGGGCCACTGGAACCTGGTGAAGTACGAGGACGTCCTCCACGTCTCCCGCCATCCTGAGCTTTTCAGCTCCGAACGGGGCATCATCCAGTTCGAGCCCCTCAATCCCGATGAGGCCATGGCTGCCGCCACCGGCAACGGCAAGATGCTCATCACCATGGATCCGCCTCGCCACGTCAAGCTTCGCCGCCTCGTCAACAAGGGCTTCACGCCGCGCGCCGTCGCTGCGATGGAGCCGATGTTCCGCGAGGTGACTGCCGAACTCCTCGACAACATCGCCAGAAAGGGTGAGTGCGATTTCGTCCTCGAAGTCGCCAGCCAGCTCCCGCTCGCCTTCATCTGCGGGATGATGGGCCTCGATCGCGCCGCCTGGCCGCTGATGTTCGAACTCACGAACAAGACGCTCGGTGCTGGTGACCCTGAATACCAGACGGACGTCCCCGAGGAGCAGCGTGGCACACCCGAGGCCGCCCGAACCACCGGCAACATGGGTGTGATGCAGATGTTCGGTTTCTTCGCCCAGGAACTCCAGAAGCGCCGTGCCAACCCGGGTGGGACCGACCTCATCAGCATCATCTGCGAGTCGGAGGTCGATGGCGAAAAGCTTACCGATGAGGAAGTTCTCTGGTTCTGCTTCCTCCTCATCCTTGCCGGCAATGAGACGACCCGGAACGGCATCTCCGGTGGCCTCCTCACGCTCTGCCAGCACCCTGATCAGCGTGCGAAGCTCCAGGCCAACCCCGAGCTCATGCCCTCCGCCGTTGAAGAGTGCCTCCGCTGGGTCTCACCCGTTACTCATATGGCCCGCGTTGCCACCGAGGACACGACGATTCGCGGCCAGAAGATCGCGAAGGGCGAGCGCGTCGTGATGTGGTACCCGTCGGTCAACCGTGACGAGGACTTCTTCCCCAACGCCGGTGTGTTCGACATCGAACGCACTCCCAACGACCATCTTGCCTTTGGCATTGGCGAGCACTTCTGCCTCGGCGCCGGCTTTGCACGTATGGAGATGCGGATCATGTACGAGATGCTCTTCGAACGCTTTCCGGATATCGAGATCAGCGGCCCCGTCGAGCGCCTCCGCTCGACCTTCATTGGCGGTATCAAGCACCTCCCGGTGAAGTTCACCCCCGAGGCCTGACCTTTCAGCCAGCTTCTCCTCCGGGACTACGACGGGCCTGGCAAGCTGCCAGGCCCGTCGCGCATTACGTCCGCCAGGCTGCGCTGTGTTGTCCCGCAGTGCGCATGGCGGTGGTCGACAGTCGAATTTCAGGACCGCAGAATCCCTTCATGCCCCTCCACCTCAAGGCGTCCCCGTCCAGCATCGCTCCCCTCGTTCTCCTCGTCGGCGACCCTGCTCGCGCAGAGCGCATCGGAGCCATGCTGGGTGCCAGCGAACAGTACAACGCCAACCGCGGGCTCCTCGGCTTTACAGGCACGTGGCAAGGCGTGCGACTGAGTGTGCAGACCACCGGCATGGGCGGACCGAGCACGGCTATCGTTGTCGAGGAGCTTGCCGACCTCGGGGCCACAACCCTCATCCGCCTTGGCACCTGCGGCGGCGTTGGCGAAGGTGTGAACGTCCTCGACCTGGTCATCGCCACCGGCGCGGTCCCGCTCGATGGCGCGACCCGCCAGTACGTGAAAGGCGACCCCTTCGCACCAGTCGCCACCTTCGAAGTGACGCGCGCGCTCGTCGATGCTGCCTCGGCCCTCACCCGGCCAGCCCATACCGGCCTCATGATCTCGGAGGATGCCTTCTACCGGCAGCCCGACGACTGGGAGACCTGGGCCCGCCGCGGTGCCCTCGCCGTCGAAATGGAAGCGGCCACCCTCTTCACCGTTGCCCTCCATCGCCGCCTTCGTGCGGGCGCTGCCTGTCTCGTCGTCGACCGCGTGGGCGAACGCCAGTCGTGGGCCTCCGACGCCGACATTGCCACCGCCACGAGCGACCTCATCGCACTCGGCCTCGCGGCCGTCGTCCGGCTGGCGAGTGAGTGAGTGCCCCGCGCCCGGCGGCGAAAGGGCGCTACAATCGGACTACCTCTCGCAAACCAGGGGCAAGGCCATGATTGCTACACCTCCGCGGCCCACCGGCGGTGTGTCCCGCCGTCTCGACGCCCGATTCGACAGTCACCCCGAGCTCATCCGGATAACGGACCGATGAGCCAGGGCGCACGACTGCGCGAGCGCATGGATGCCGGCTGCGTCCTCGCCCCGTTCGTCTTCGATGGTGTCCAGGCGAAGATCGCCGAGGCCACCGGTTTCGAGGCTGTTTATATGACTGGATTCGGCACTGCCGCCAGTTATGGCCTCCCCGACATGGGCATAATCGGTCTCGGCGAGATGTCGGCGAATGCCGCCCGGATCGCTTCCGTTGTTACCATCCCCATCGTTGCCGATGCTGATACCGGCTACGGCAATGAGAAGAACGTCGCGCGGACCGTTGAACTCTACGAACGTGCAGGGGTCGCCGCCTTACATATCGAGGACCAGGAATGGCCCAAGCGCTGCGGATTTCTCGAAGGCAAACGCGTCATCCCGGCTGACGACATGGTGCTCAAGGTCCGCGCCGCCATCGCCGCCCGCCGCGATCCCGCCACCGTGGTCATCGCCCGCACCGACGCCTTCGCCCCGCTCGGCTGGGACGAAGCGGTAGCCCGAGCGAAAGCCTATCGTGCCGCCGGAGCTGACCTCGTCTTTGTTGATGGCTTGAAGACACGGACCGACATCGAACGTGCAGCCCGCGACCTCGAAGGCATTCCCCAGCTCCTCAACACGTGGCTCCTCACCCCCGCTGAAGCGGCGGCGCTCGGCTTCAAGCTCTACATTCAGCTCGGGGTCATGCTCCGCCACTTCGCCGATTTTCGCCGCTCGCTCACCGAGCTTCGTGATACGGGCCTCGTCACCCTCGATCCGGCAGACGCCAGTGTCGAGCCCGTTACGCGGATCCTCGATTCACAGGCCTGACCTCCCCGGGCCCCCGGTGTTCGCGACCCGCAGTGCGATTCCGGCGGCATCCGCGGGACCCATCAACCCGGGTTCGACCAGTCGGCCGTGAACGAGAACCGGTCGCCGCGGTAGACGCTCACGCGCCACTCGATCGGGCGCGTGCCAGCCATTGCCAGCCGTTCGACGACCAGTCCGGCCTCCCATCCTGGCAGCCGTAGCAGTGCTGCAGTCGCTGCATCGGGCCGGACTGCACGAATGTGCTCGTGGCCGCCGGTCACGCGCAGCCCTTTTCGCTCGTACACCAGCGCGTAAAGTGACCCCGAGGCGAGAGCCGCCTCATCCAGTCCCTCCGCGACATCGGCCGGCAACCACGAGCGGTCGAGGGACAGCGGCTCGCTGCCGGCGAAACGCAGTCGCTCGATGAGCACAACCCCAGCCGTTGCCGCAAGCCCGAGTTGCTCCGCGGCCTCCGCTGACCGGGTCTTTCCGAATGACAGCACCTGGGACCGCTCGGCCATTCCACGTTCTGTGATCGTTTGGGCGAGGCTGTAGAACGCTGCTACCGGCTGTTCGAGCGACGGCGGCCGCCGGAGGAAACTCCCGCGGCCCCGCTGGCGTTCGACCACTCCTGCTTCGCGCAGCCGCCGTACGGCCTCCCGGGCAGTTTGCCTGCTCACTTCGTAGTCGCGTACCAGTTCCTCGTCCGTGGGGAAGCGTTCACTGAACTCCTCTGCGGCAATCCGCGCCTCGAGGTCGGCAGCGAGCTGCGCCCAGAGCGGCGTCGGGCTTTGCCGATCGAGCGCCCTCATCCTCCGGCCTTCCCCAGGATGAGTGCGAGAATCAGCAGGGTGAGCACCGCTGTCGTGACGACGGTGAAGGTCCTGTCGCCAAGTTGGATGAACGCGAACACCGAGACAGCCACGCGCATGATCGGTGTGGCGATCAGGAGCAGCAGTCCGGCCATGACGAACGCCCGGCCATCGAAGTCGGCAAGCCCCGAAACCACTGCGGATACGGTGGTCGGAAACCCGTTCCGCGCGTCACGCAGCGCATCCATTTCATCGCTCGAGGTGAGGTACCCGGGGTGATGGATGAAGGTGATGATCGTCCCAAGCACCACGAGGGCCACGCTCGCGAGCACGCCCGCGCGGAGCAGGTTGCTGATCAGGAGTTCTGTTCGCCGCACCTTTTCGAACTCATCGGCCTCGACCTCGGTTTCGATCGCCTGGCTCGTCATCGCACACCCTTCAGCAACATCTGCGCCGAAACCCAGAGCAACACCACGACGAAGATCGTTCGAATCGCGGCGCTGTCGATGCGGCCGAGCAGACGTGACCCGGCCGTGGCTCCGCCCAGTACGCCCGTCGCCACCGGTGCAGCGATGAACGGGTTGATATCCCCCCTCGCGAAGTACACCCCCGCACTCGCGGCGGCGGTCACACCGATCATGAAATTGCTGGTTGCCGTCGATACCTTGATCGGGAGCCGCATGGCGAGGTCCATCGCCGGCACCTTGAGTGCCCCGCTTCCGATGCCCAGGAGGCCGCTCACCACCCCCGCGATGTACATCAATCCGAGTCCGAGCTTCGGCCGGGTCACCTTGTAGGCGATCTCACGCTGTGCCGCCTCGTCGTAGTACGAAGCGTGCAGCCGCAGCCGATCGGCCAGCGCATCGGGTGGCACGGGTGCTCCCAGTGACTGTTTCCGTTTCCGGAACATCGCGATCGCCGAGTAGCCCATGATCACGCCGAAGATGATGTACAGCCAGCGGGCGCTGATGACACCCGCCAGGTAGGCGCCGCTGAGCGCACCGGCCGTCGTTGCCATCTCCAGGAACATCGCAACGCGCAGATTCGTCATCCGCTCACGCACGTACGCCGCAGCCGCGCCGCTCGACGTGGCGATGACGGCGACGATGGATGCCCCGATGGCGTAGCGAATGTCGACGCCCAGGAGCAGTGTCAGAGCCGGGATGACGATGATGCCGCCACCAAGCCCCAGCAGTGAGCCCAGCAGGCCAGCTGCGAGGGAGATGGCGAATGCGGCGAGGAAGAACTCGATCGGTGTCATGATGCTATTGTACGTACATTCGTACATATAACAAGCCAGACGGCCGCACCACTACCTGGCCATGGGCTACACCCGCCGCGGCAGCCGGACCCGGGCCGTCCCTGGCATCAACACCGTGCCCTCTTCGTTCGATTCGCTCAGCTCCAGGTCGACCGTGCCTTCGGCCTCGTCCTTCTCGGTTACCCGCCCGCGGAACGCGAGGTCACTCTCCGGGAATGCGCGTCCGCGGTTCTGGGATGCCAGGTTGAGCACCCGGCCGCGTGGTCCCGCCCAATCCGCCACGAACTGATACAGCCATGCCCCCTGCAGCGGACCATGGACAAGTACGTCGGGATGGCCTTCGACCGCCGCATACTCACGGTCGTAATGGATCCGGTGGGGGTTGTTCGTCGCGGCACTGAACAGGAACAGTTGCACACGGCTTGCGGTCTTGATGATTGGTGCAAGCTCCTCGCCCACCTGCACGTCCTCGAAGTACCGGTCTCGGCTCATCGCGCGATGCTCTTCCCGCGCGACCGCGCTACCGTCTCGCCGCGCTGATTCGTGTATGTCGTCTCCGTCGTTTGAAGCACGAAGGGGCCCGAACTCCCCATTTTCTCCTCGAGGTCCTTCAGCCGCGTCACAGCGGTGACCGTGTCCCCGGGGTAGACGGGCTGCACGAAATCCCACTCCTCACCGCCGAACATCACCCGTTTCACCCGCAGGTTCACGCGCCGGCCCTCGGCCCGGTAGAGCCCGTCGGTCCGCGTGTTGCCGGCCGAGCCAGGCGGCGTCAGCGCCCACCCAAGGAACGTCGGCGGGACGATCGTCGTCTCGTATCCGGCCGCCTGTGCCGCCTCCTCATCGAAGTAAACCGGGTTCAGGTCGCCTGCTGCCAGTGCGAACCGCTGAGCCTCCTTTGCCGTGATCGTGCTCGTCAGCGGCGCCGCCAACGCCTCACCAATGAGGCTCCGTGCCTCATCCGTCACGAGTGATCCTGCGTCCGGCATCTCTCACCTCCGTACCGCGCCAAACTGTCGGCGAGAGTATCGCGCTTCCCCCGGTGCTTCGCAGCATCATCGCGCCCACGGCCAAACGGTCTGCGACACGCCCCCGGTTGCACCTATGGCCTTGTGCCCAAACGCGCGAAAATGCACCCGGCCGAGACAGAGCGTGCACCGTGATAACCCGCGGACGAACCACTTCCCCTAGACTGGGAAACGACTAAAGGAGTTGCCCATGTTCTCCAAGATCCTGGTCCCCCTCGACGGAACCCCTGAATCCGAAGCTGCCCTCGGGCCAACCGCCGAGATCGCGAAGCGCTTCGACTCGACCGTCGTCCTCGTCCAGGTCACCCCCGGTTATGGCCAGATCATCGGTGCAACGGCCGCCGAGTCTTTCGGTGCGAGCGGGTCCGTCGCTGCAGCCCAGGAGATCGCTGTCGCCGCTGAAAGTGCCGCGAGTTCCTACCTCGACGCGATACGCACGAAGTACGGGACATCCACATGGGAGACGGTGGTTGCCGAGGGGAACTCTTCCGACACCATCGTCGAACAGGCCCGCGGGCACGCCGCCGACCTCATCGTCATGGCAACCCACGCCCGCAAGGGACTCGCCCGCCTCTTCCTTGGGTCTGTTTCCGAAGACGTCATTCGCAAGTGCGGGATCCCTGTTCTCGTCGTTCACGCCGACCTCACCGACGAGGACTAAACTCAATTCACCATTCACAATTCACGATTCGCGATTCCTGGTGGCGGTTGGCGATGGTACCGGGAGAGGGGTGCGTTTGGATCAGGCACCGCCGGTACGCTGGACGAGTTGAGGAGCCACGCGTCACGTGGCGGTTGTCGCGGCTGGTGAATTGCGAATTGCCGATCGTGGATTTCCGGGGCGTCAGGCCAGGACTCGGGCCTCCAGCCGGAACCCCTCGTAGCCGTTCGCCGCGACCTCCTCGCATTTCCGCCCGTAGACCCCTACGCCGCCCACATAGGGCATGAAGACGCGCGGCTTCCCCGGGATGTTCGCCCCGATGTACCACGAGTTCGCAAGCGGATACAGCGTGTGCTCTGCGACGGCATTCACATGCTCCACCCACGCGTCTTCTGCATCGGTCGTTGCCTCGATGGTCTCCATCTGGCGTTGCTGCATGAACTCCAGGCAGCCTGCGATCCAGTCGACGTGCTGCTCGATCGAGACGATCATGTTGCTCAGCACCGACGGGCTCCCCGGGCCGGTGATCGTGAACAGGTTCGGGAACCCGGCGACCTGCAACCCGAGGTAGGTGCGAGGACCATGCTCCCACTTCGAACGGAGCGATAGCCCGTTGCGGCCCCGGATATCCATCTTCAACAGGGCGCCCGTCATCGCGTCGAATCCTGTGGCGAAGACGATGACATCGAACTCGTACGCTGCCTTTGCCGTGCGGAGACCCGTAGGCGTGATCTCCTCGATGGGCGCATCCCTGATATCCACGAGCTGGACGTTGTCGCGGTTGAAGGTCTCGAAGTAGTTCGTGTCCACGCACAGCCGCTTGGTCGCAAATGGGTAACCCTTCGGGCAGAGGAGTTCCGCCGTCTCCGGGTTCTTCACGATCTCCCGGATCTTGGATCGGACGAACTCCGCGGCCGTTTCGTTCGCTGCCGGATTGATGGCGATGTCCGTGAACGTCCCGCCGATGGTGAGGCCGCCCCGTTGCCAGCGCTCCTCATATCGCCGGCGCCGCTCCTCGTCGCTCACTTCGAGTGCGGACTTGTCGGGTGCCTGTCCCGCTACCCCTCCTGCAGTCGTTCGCGCCACTCGGCGGTGCTCGGTGTAGTTCTCCTTCAGCCGTGCCGCCAGTTCCGGGTCGATTGGCCCGTTCATCGCGGGGATGCTGAAGTTCGGTGTCCGCTGGAACACGACCAGCTGCTTCGCCTGTGCCGCGATGATCGGAATCGACTGGATTGCGGATGACCCGGTTCCGATGACTGCCACCCGTTTGCCGCTGAAGTCCACCCCCTCATGCGGCCATGCCCCGGTGTGGTACCGGTCGCCTTCGAACGACTCGAGCCCCGCGTAGCCGGGGACGCGCGACACCGAGAGGCAGCCCGTGGCCATGATGCAGAATCGCGCCACGAAGCGATCACCACGGTCTGTCTCCACCACCCAGCGATGCGCTTGCTCATCGAATGCGGCACCGATCACGCGCGTTTCGAACTGGATGTCTGGTCGCAGGTTGAACCGATCAGCTACATGGTTCGCATAGCGCAGGATCTCCGGCTGCGTGGCGTACCGTTCCGTCCAGTCCCACTCGCGCGCGAGGTCGTCATCGAACCCGTACTGGTACTCGAGGCTCTCGATATCGCAGCGCGCTCCCGGATACCGGTTCCAGTACCACGTCCCGCCGACGCCGTCTCCGGCCTCGATCACCCGCGCCGACAAGCCCAGTCCTCGCAACCGGTGCAGCATGTAGAGCCCGGCAAATCCCGCTCCCACGATGATCGCGTCGAATGTAACCGGTGAGTCATTCGGCCCAGGCGAAAAATGAGCCATGACGTCTCTCCAGGGAAAGGACTGGCGGGATTCTGACATTCGCCTGCACACCTGTCCATATACCCCATCAAGCGTTTCCAACTGTTTGGTTGATGCCGCCACCCGTCCAAATCCCTACGATGCTCCAAACGCCCCAGGATGGCCGCCGTGGACTACTCCCGCTACCAGCACCTCCTCGTCTCCGTCAGCGACGGTATCGCCGTCGTCACCATCAACCGCCCCGAGGTCTTCAACGCGGCGAACGACACCCTCCACGGTGAGTTCACGCGCATCTGGGGTGACATCGACCGTGATCCTGGCGTCCGCGTGGCGATCGTCACCGGCGCCGGTGACCAGGCGTTCAGCGCAGGTGGTGACCTTGGGGATATCGAAGCCCGCGCGGCCCTCACCGGCCAGGCCCGCTTCAATGCCCTCACCGCCCTGATGAAAGAGGCGGAAGAGGTCGTCTACTCGATGGTTCGCTGCGAGAAGATCATCATCTCCGCCATCAACGGCGTTGCTGTTGGCGCCGGCCTCGCAGTCGCGCTCATGGCCGATATCTCGATCATCGCCGAGGAGGCGCGCCTCACGGACGGGCACGTCCGCCTCGGGGTCGCCGCCGGCGACCACGCGGCGATGATCTGGCCGCTCCTTTGCGGCATGGCGAAGGCCAAGTACTACCTGCTCACCTGTGATTTCATCGATGGGCGCGAGGCTGAGCGCATCGGCCTCGTCAGCAAGGCTGTCCCCCGCGCCCAACTCCACGATGAAGCGATGCGCATCGCGAAGCAGCTCGCGGAGGGCTCCCAGCCCGCCCAGCGCTTCACCAAGCGCGCCCTCAACCAGTGGCTCAAGCTCGGCGGCATCACCGCGTTCGATTACTCCGCCGCCCTCGAGATCATGGGTTTCTTCAGCGAAGACGCGGCTGAAGGTGCCCGCGCCATCATCGAAAAGCGCCCGGCCAACTTCCCTTCGGGGACGTAGGGCAGGCCCTGGCTCGAGGTTGCCGATGGGGTGGAGACGCATCCAACCTCCACCAGGCCGCGTGCTGTTCTATGCCCCTATCCCGTAGATGCGCTTCGCCTCGCCGCGGAGTTCCGCCCGATGGTCGGGGTGCGCGACCGAGATCATCTCGTTCACCCGTTGCCTGAGCGATTTCCCTCGCAGCCGCGCAATACCCTGTTCGGTCACCACGAAATCGACAAAGCCCCGGTGCACCGTGATGGGCGTCCCCGGGGGATGACCCCCGACGATGCGCGGATGACGCACGCCATCCGCGAGTTGTGACGAGGGAAGCACGATCACCGACCCGCCCGATGACGTCGATGCTCCAACGGCGAACGCCGCCTGCCCGCCTGTCCCGCTGAACACCTTCGGTCCCATCGTTTCCGATGCCGCGTTCCCGGTGATGTCCACCGCCATCGCATTGTTCACCGCCACGAAGTTCTCGATCTGCAGCAGGTTTCGCAGGTCGTCGGTGTAGGTGAAATCGTACAGCTCGAACCGCGGGTCGCTCGCGATGTAATCCAGCTCCTCCTGCGGCATCTGCACCAGCGCGCTGGCCACGAACTTCCCCGGGTTGAGCGTCGAATACTTCGAATTCACCACACCCTGCTTCACCAGGTCCACGATCCCGCCCGGCATGATCTCGGTGTGCACGCCAAGATCGTGCCGCTCGCCCAGGAACACCGGGAGGGCCGCCGAGACATCGCCAACTCCGAATTGCAAGGTGCACCCGTCGTATGCGATCTCCGTCGCCACGAGCGTACAGATGACCTGGGCGGCGAGTTCCGTCTCCTCGCTTCGTGGCGGGATGACAAGCGGCGAATGCTGTGGCTCGTACTCCGCCAGGCGCTGGAACTGGCCGACATGGATCCGGTTCTGCCCGCCCGTCCTCGGAAACTCGGGGTGTACCTCGCCAATGAGCACCCTCGCATTCCTGGAAATCGTTGGCCCAAACCACACGCCGCCGCCAAACGAGCACCAGCCATCCTCATCCGGCGGTGAAATCGGGATGAGCGCAACGTCGAACCCGACGTCGACCCCGGGTGGCAGTTTCCCCTCGCGCCATTGGGCCACGGGCACGAATTCGAACCGGCCCTCGCGTGCGGGCATCCGTTCATACGGCCCTGCGTAGAAGGTGGTCACATGGAAGTTGTCGAGCACCTTCGGTTGGTCCCAGTTGTACGCCGTCAGGAACGTCCCGATGGTGACATCGGTGATCTCACCGGCTCGCTCCGCGAGTGCCCCGCAGAGCTGCACTGGCACGGATGTCCATCCCCCGCACCACACCCGGTCGCCGCTCTGGATTATCGCCACCGCCTCCGCCATCGTCCCCAGCTTCGACGCGTGTTTCTCCCGCCAGTTCGGATCGGTCCCGGCCATCGCATTCGCCTCCCACAAGTCCTGGCGGCGAACGATACCTATATGAATTACAGATTGTCGAGCAGCAGATCTCGTTCCGGGACGGGCCGGTGGTCACCGCGCCTATTTCCACAGGTCAGCGCTCTACCAGGGGTAGAACTCGTCTACCCTGCCGCCGCCGCCCCCTCATACCCCGGGACGAACTTTCGCCACTCCTGCATCGTTCCCAGGTACTGGAAGAAGGCGTGGTAGATCGAGACGCGCGGCATCGCCGGCTGGATGTGCATCGCCATGCGAGCCTCGCCCGGCGTCCGCCCGGCCTTCCGGTGATTGCACGCCTTGCACGCGCTCACCAGGTTCTCCCACGTGTGCGGGCCGCCCCGGTGACGCGGCATGACGTGATCGAGCGTCAGGTCGTGTGTCTCCCGTCCGCAATAGACGCAGCGCCAGCCGTCGCGGGCGAAGATCTCTTTCCGTGTCAGCCGCACGACCGGCCGTGGCCGCCGGATGAGGTGGATGAGCCGGATCACCGACGGAAGGACAAACGAATCGCGGGCCGTGTGATAGGCGGCCCGCGATGCCTCGATAATCTCGGCCTTGCCTCGGAGCACAAGGATGAGCGCGCGCCGCACGTTGCAAACGTTGAGCGGCTCGTAGTTCTGGTTCAGCACGAGGACAGAACTGCCTTCCATGCCAAAGCCACCCAAACAGATTCTACCGAACTGCGGATCGGCCCCGCAACGACGGCGAATTCCGATTCACCGATCACGATCGGCGATTGGCGCGGCACCCCGCACAACTCGGGCAGGAAGGAACGCCATCGCCAGGCACCGAACAGAACACCACTGGAGATCGTGACTCGTGGATTCAGCTGTGTTTCGTCCACAGCTTGAGCGTCTCCCGCAGACGGTCGAGCGTCCCGTTGTCCATCGTCGCTGAATCGAGCACGCAGTCTTCCAGGTGCCTCTCGAGGATCATCACGCTCGCTTGCTCGAGGCCGGAACGGGCGGCCAGCATCTGCGTCAGAACATCCTCGCAGCAGCGTTGCTCCTCGAGCATCTTGCGGAGGCCGCGCACCTGCCCCTCGATCCGCGCCAGCCGGTCCAATAGCCTCTTCGTTTCGTCCACTTCCATCTTGCTTCCCTGCGACTCTCTGCTTCTCGCGCGGCCGTTGACAGGATATACCCCTTGGGGGTATCTTCATTTCCAAGATACAGCGCCCCCAGGTTCTGTCAACCAATTAGCGGGCGCCGGAAGGAACCAACCATGAGTGAAGTTGCAGAAGTCACCGACGCAACGTTCGAAACCGACGTCGTGAACAGCGATCTCCCTACCCTCGTCGATTTCTGGGCCCCGTGGTGCGGCCCCTGCCGGATGGTCGCCCCTATCGTCCAGGAGCTCTCTGAAGAGTACGCGGGCAAGGTCAACTTCATGAAGATGAATACCGACGAGAACCCGCAGGTGCCTACCAGGTTCGGTATCCGCAGCATCCCAACCCTCCTCATCTTCAAGGGCGGCGAACTCAAGGGCTCCGTCGTCGGCTTTCGTCCCAAGAGCGACCTCAAGAAGCGCATCGACGAAGCGCTCGCCTGACTCTGCCTGGTTCCCGGGCCCTCTTGCCACGTTCGTGGGGGAGGGCCCGTCTCCTCTCGTTTCCCCTTATTCCGAGCCATCCCGGTACGGCGTGCGGCGCCTTGGGTGCTTTCACCCCGGCCCCTCCGAGCACCGACCCCGGCTACATGGAGCGGCAGATGAGCAGATCGTGAGAGCAAGGGCGTGCCGCGCCCAACAGATGAACGCTTCTGGGAATCGTGAATTGTGAATCGTGAATCCGATACTCTCGACATCGCCATCGTCGGCGCTGGCGGCGCCGGCCTGACCGCCGCCCTCTACGCGGCTCGCGCCATGCGCAAGACAGCTGTCTTCGAACGCATGGGCGCCGGTGGCCAGATTGCCACCACCGACATCGTCGAAAACTTCCCCGGCTTTCCCGACGGCATCAACGGCTTCGATCTCTCCCAGCTCTTCCTGCAGCAGGCCGAGAAGTTCGGCGCCGAGGTGCGCTACGAGGGCGCCACTGGCCTGGCCGTCGAGCCAGATGGCCGCTTCCGCCTCGTTACGGATGAAGGTGACTACCTTGCCCGGTCGGTCATCGTGACGGCCGGCGCCGACTACAACAAGCTTGGTGTCCCCGGCGAGGCAGCTTTTGTTGGCAAGGGCGTCAGCTACTGCGCCACCTGCGATGGCGCGTTCTTCCAGGGGCAGGATGTCATCGTTGTCGGTGGCGGTGATGCTGCGCTCGATGAGGGTGAGTTCCTCACGCGCTATGCCAACAGCGTTACCATCGTGCATCGCCGCCACGAACTCCGGGCCAGCGCCATCAACCAGGAACGCGCCTTCTCCAATCCGAAGATGCGCTTCACCTGGGACACCATCGTCGAGCGCATCGAGGGCAAGGAGTCCGTCGAAAAGGTGCTGCTTCGCAACCTGAAGACGGGCGAGACTACCGAACAGCCGATCGCCGGCGTGTTCATCTTCATCGGCCAGACCCCGAACAATCACCTGCTCAAGGGCCTGGTCGACATGGACGCCGGCGGCCACGCCTTTGTCGACCTGGAGATGAAGACCACCATCGCCGGGCTCTTTGTCGCCGGCGACCTCCGCACGAAGGCGGCGCGCCAGCTCATCAGTGCCTGCGGCGATGGTGCCACCGCCGCGATTGCCGCCGAACACTACCTCGCCGGCCACCCTCTCTCCCACGGGGCGAAGTAGCGGCGGCCGGGGCCATCCTCACCGGCTAACGACGACACCACCGAGGGAGGCCCGCAAGGGCCTCCCTCGCCGATCCTCCATTCGCTCATTCGCCCACTCGCAACGTACGCTATCGCGATACATCCCCACCGGGGGCCATCGTGAGCGACAACGTGCGCGCCAGGCACGACCCCTTCGCAGCCCTGCGTCAGCCGTCGTTCGCCACGTTTGCCGTCAGCCGCATCACGAGCGGCATGGCCATGACCCTCGTCCAGGCGGCCATCGCCTGGCAGGTCTACGAGATCTCCGGCTCCGCCCTTCAGCTCGGCATCATGGGGCTCGTCCAGTTCATCCCCGCCATCCTCGGGCTGAGCCTCCTTGGCGGCGCCTTTGCCGATAGCCACGACCGCCGCGTCATCTCGATGCTCGCCCACTTCGTCCCGCTCACCACCTCGGTCATCCTGATCGCCACCACGGCCAGCGGGCACATCAACCTTGGCATCATCTACGTGGCGATCTTCCTGATGGCTGTCGCCTCGTCGTTCGAGAATCCGGCCCGCCAGGCTCTTCTCGTCTCTGTCGTCACGCCCGAGACCTTCCCGAATGCGGTCACAGTGAACACGACCGCACAGCAGCTGGGCTTCGTCACCGGCCCCGCAATCGGCGGACTCCTCATCGGCGCGGTGAGCATCAATGCTGCATATGTCGCTCACATCATCCTGGTCGCCATATCGCTCGCCGCTCTTTCGTTCCTTCGTCCGCGCCCGCGTGAAGGCGAGCCCCGCCGCGTCTCCTTCGCCGCGATCAAGGAAGGTGTTCGCTTCGTCTTCACCCGCCAGGTCCTCCTCGGGGTGATGACGCTGGATATGTTCGCCGTCATTTTCGGCGGCGCCACGGCCCTCCTGCCGATCTACGCGACCGACATCCTCCACGTCGGGGGGATCGGCTACGGGATTCGCT
>WBZR01001089.1_pt1 | contig 14991 bp, 12 predicted proteins | sample 5204231 | NCBI WGS metagenome assembly WBZR01 (sample SAMN12412403, study PRJNA552823) | activated sludge metagenome | isolation source: activated sludge from anammox sidestream of wastewater treatment plant... | place: USA: Virginia | collected 2017-08 | reverse complement strand
ATAAAATTTTTATTCTTTCTTGTAGAAAAATTATGGATTGTGCGGGCACATAATTCTTTTCCTGTGCCGCTTTCACCCTGAATTAAAACAGTGTAATCCTGCGGGGCAACGGTTTTAATTGTGTTCATAAAAGATTTTACTTTTTCGGATGAACCAATAATAGTTTTATCTTCAAGTAATGCAATCCTCTTCTTTAAGTTTTCATTCTCGGATAAAACAAGTTTAAGCTGATCAATATGCTGAAGAATACTAAGTAATTGTACCGGCGAAAAAGGTTTTATCAGATAATCATAAGCTCCGAACTTTAAGGCTTCAACAGCGGTTTCAACACTTGCATAAGCTGTAATTATTATTACAATTATTTTCGGATTTAATTCCTTTGCATTTTTCAGAATATCAATACCATTCATACCAGGTAATCTTATGTCGGTGATAATAACATCATAATCATTTTTCTTTATTGATTCATAAGCCTGATTTCCATTATCAAAACTTACTACTTCGTGTTTTTCTGCTGTTAAAATATCAGTTAAACTTTTTCTGGTAATTTTTTCGTCTTCAGCCAATAAAATTTTCATCAGATACCTCAATTGGGAGAATTACAGTAAATACAGTTTCAGTATTTGGAGTGGATTTAACAAGGATCTTTCCATTGTGATTTTCAATAATGTTTAGACTAACCCACAATCCAAGTCCGGTACCTTTTCCCACATCTTTTGTTGTGTAAAAAGGATCGAATATTTTTTCAAATTCGGTTTGAGCAATTCCGGTTCCGTTATCCTTAATAGAAAAAAAGACAGAATCATTTTCATAATATCCCGAACTGATAAGGATACTGCCATTTTCCAGAATAGCATCGTAAGAATTAATTAATAAATTCATGATGACCTCCTGGATTAACTGAGAATCAACTTTAACAAATGGAATATCTTCTGATAACTGCAGCTGAACATCCGCATTTTTTTGTTTTAATTTGTAATCCAGTAATCTGTAAACATTTAAGATGAGTTCATTTAAGTTATACAAATTTATTTTTTGAGGCTGCTGACGAACAAACCCTAACAGCTTTTTAATAACATTATCGATATATGTTACACCTTCGTTTATCAGTGATAAGTATTCATTAATCTGACTGTTATTATTTGGATTGTTTTGAATTGCATAAATACAGCTTTTTATTCCATTCAGCGGATTATTTATTTCATGAGCAATTCCGGATGCGAGCCTTCCGATAGAAGCAAGTTTTTCCGATTGATAAACCTGTTTTTGAGCAATAGACAATTGATCTTTTGATTTATATAATCTTTTAAGAAGATCATCAAATCTTTCAAACATAAATCCTATTTCATCCTTGCTTTCAATCAGATTTATACCTTCGTTAGTGTTAAAATCAATCTTATCAATTTGCTTAACAAGATTATTAAGTGAATATGTTATTTTATTCACTAACAAATACAATACTGAAAGAGTTACAAGAGAAATTATTACTGTTAATCCCAAAAGTGCAAAGAAGATTTCTTTAACTTCGTTTCTGACCGGCTTAGCATCAAATCCTATTTTTGTTATACCCCAGCTTTTATCTCCAATTACAAGCGGAGTATAAGTTTCCAGTATCCAGCCATGTTCTTTTGATTTATAAATTTTGCTTTGGATATTTTCTTCTCTAATGTTTTCAACTCTGCTTATAGAATCAGTGTTTTTGTTAAACGCTGCATCTTTTTCTGCAATTACATTATAATTCTCATCGAATATCTGTATATACTTTATGTCAGTTACCTTTTGCATAAAGTTATTAATGTAAGTTTCCAGAAGATCGCCTTTTAATAATTCTCGCTGTTCAGCGTAGATCATTGCATCAAGAGTAGGAACAACAAAAGCATTTGCAACCGATTGGGCATTATGAATTTCTTTTTTTATAAGTATTGTTCTCCATTGGAAAAGTATAGTAATGGAAATAAGCATCATTATAAGAATCAGGACTGATCCTGTAACCAAAAGAATTCTGGTTTTAAAACTATGCTGAATCGGAGTCATATTTAATTAGTTCCTGAATATTTTCTTATCAGATTATAATCACTGTCATTTGCTTCAACAAAACCATAAATAAATTCTTCATCCCAGTTTTTTACCAGCTTTTGATAATAGGGTTTTGTTAAATCAATTTTGAGTAATAATGATTTTATAGTTTCAATTACTCCTGAATCATAATCCTTTGCTGCAACGATTGGAGAGCCTGGAACGGGTTCGGAATAGGCAACTAATTTAAGATCACGATTTTTATAATCTTTAAAAACTTTATCCTTAACTACTCCAACATCATAATTACCATTGATAACCTGAAATATTACATTTTGATGAAACGGGAAGTTTTTTATTTCTGTAAGATTTTTTTCAGATACACCGATCTTTTTCAATTCATATTTAATAAGCCAATTGCCGGAAAATGATTCCTGAGATGGTAATGCAATTTTCTTTCCGGTTAAATCTTCAATAGTATTAATTCCACTATTATTTCTTGTAAAAAGAATAGACCTGAAAAATGGTTTATGGTCTTCATTCAATGGTTTTAGTATTGGTACTATTCCGTATTGCTTGTGAGCGTTTATGTAGAGCAAAGACCCAAAGAAGGCAATAGAAATTTTTCCATTTATTAGCTGATCAACTGTTTCGCTGTATGATGTGCTTAACTTTAATTCAAAATGATATTTTTCGTTCTGATTTAAATAATCTATAATAGGCTGATATCCATTAAAGATAATATTAGGTGGATATCTGGATATTACCCCCACATAACAAATTGGTTTCTTCAGGTGATTTGTTTTTTCTACTGTATTAGCTTCGGGGCGAATTACGGTTGAAATATCAACTACATATTCATAGAATAAAACTGTAATTAAAATGCCAACTAAAAATGCTGAACTAATTAATATCAAATACTTTTTTCTCATATTAACAGGAATACCACTAATTCGTTTATTTATCTTAGTTACAAATTCTAAACCGAACATTTAATTAAGCTTTCCTTTATTAAATCTGATTGAAGCGGCGAATTATCGCCAAAGTGACGACGAAAAATAGTCAATTAAAATATAATAGCTGTAATTTGCAGATAAATTCTTCTGTTTTTTTAATTTTTTAATCAACTATTTGTAAAGACCTATGAATATTTGGGGCACAGACATTGCCTGTTAAAAAACAAAGAAAACTAATTATTAATCAAAAAGGAGTAAAAATGGAAAACATTATACCACGCTGGGAATGGCGTACCTTTACTAATGACCTGGGGAAAGCTGAAGAAAATATTCGTAAACATCCTGAAGGAAAAACCCGCGAGAGTGATGAGGTATATATTCTTTCTGAAGTAAGTATGGATAATACAAAAGTTCGTGATGATCTGATGGATATTAAAACATTGCAGCAAGTCAATGAAGACAGACTTGAACAGTGGCTTCCGATAATGAAGGGAACATTTCCATTACCGGTTTCTGAAATTGAAAAAGTATTTAAATGCTTCAAAGTTGCTCTGCCAAAATTTGAACGAACTGAATATACTTTTCAGCAATACATCGATGAGGTAATTAAACCATCCAAATTATTAAAAGCAGTTAATGTTCATAAAAAAAGAACCGGCTTTACAATTAATAATACAATTGTTGAAATTGCAGAAGTTACAGTTGATGGTAAAGTAATAAAAACAGCTGCGGTTGAGATGGAAGACCCGGCGTTGGTGATAAAAACTGTTAGAGAGCTTGAGCTGGATAAGTTCCCGAATATTAATTACCTGCGCGGATTAAAAAATCTGGTTGGAATGAAATAAGGAAAAATTATATGGCAAAAGAAATTGAAAAAAAGTTTTTGGTTAAGGGAGAGTTCAAACACCTTGCAAGTAAGCAAACAAGAATTGTTCAGGGTTATTTATCATCAGTACCCGAAAGAACAGTTAGAGTTAGAATTAAAGGTGACAAAGGATATATCACAATTAAAGGAATAGGAAATGCTTCGGGCGCCAGCAGATACGAATGGGAAAAAGAAATTCCAACATCTGAAGTTGAAGAACTATTAAAAATCTGTGAACCTGGTGTTATTGATAAAACAAGATATTTAGTAAAAGTTGATAATCATACTTTTGAAGTGGATGAGTTTTATGCAGAGAATCAGGGATTAGTTTTAGCCGAGTTAGAATTATCTTCAGAGGATGAATCCTTTAACAAGCCATTGTGGTTAGGAGATGAAGTAACTGGTGATGTTAAATATTATAATGCAATGTTGATGAAGCATCCATTTACAAAATGGTAAACGACTGAATTTTTATCAAACATACTGAGGAGCAATGACTAAAGCTGACATTCTTGATATGAGTAATTATCGTATCGAGAAACTTCCGAAAAGAAAAAAATCAGAATTTGAAAAAAGACTTGCATTTGTGGGTTCAATACTGGCTGTTGCAGCATTTATCTTATTTGCATTTGTAATTAAGCTGCCATTTCTTGAATCAATAAATCCAAATGAAATTGTTTCTGACACTGCAAAGAACGTTTATAATAAGATAGGTTCAACTGCTTTTATAAGAAACAATGAGTTTATGCTCGCAATCTTTGCAGCATCTATTATTCTATGGATGACAGAAGCAATACCCAATTATTTAACTTCTTTGATTTTAATTATATCCTTGGTGTTAACGGGAATTTTACCCGAGAAAACTGCTTACGCACAACTTGGGCATCCTGTTATGTGGCTAAATATTATGTCGTTCGTCCTTGCGAGTATGTTAGTAACAACCGGACTTGCAAAACGATTTGCCCTTTGGTTAATTGTTAAGTTTGGTAAAAATGCAAGTACGATATTTATAACATTTATAGTGATTAATCTGGTCCTTTCAGCATTTATCTCAGCAACAACTGCTAAGGCGGCAATACTGCTTCCTATCTTTATGGTTATCGCAGCAATCTATGGTGCACAGAGCGGAGTAAACAGAAACAATTTTGGAAGAAGTATTGTATTGCAGAATTTGTTAAACATTAATATTGGTGCTGGTGCATTTGTAACAGGTGCCGGTGCTAATTTGTTAGGTGCAGCGCTTTTAGGTAGTGCAATTCAAGGTAATATTTATTTTGGTCAGTGGATGATGGCAATGCTGCCTTATGTTATTCTGCTTATGATCATTGGCTATTTTGTTGCGATGAAAATATTCTTTCCGTTAAAGCCTGAGGAAAGACTACCACAAATTGAAGGTGGAATGGAAAGATTAAAAACTGAGTATGAAAAACTTGGACCTTTAAGTCATAATGAAATAAAATCAGCTTTTATTTTTATAACAATTTTAGGATTGTGGGCAACAGACAATATCCACGGAATAAGTGCAACTGCCGTTGCATTTGTTGGGGCTATTGTTGCTCTGTTACCTAAAGTTGGAATTGTAAAGTGGAATGAAGTTGATATTCCCTGGCACTTGATGTTATTCTCAGCAGGAGCTTATACTTTAGGAGCAGCATTGGATGAAACTGATCTCCCTTCGATTTGTGTAAATGCATTTTTTAACTCACTGGGAATAGGAAACCAATCACAATTCTGGGTGTTATATTTATTTCTAACGGGCGTAATGATTTTTAGTGCTCTTATATTTCAATCGAAAACAATGAGAGCTATGATATTTATTCCTATTGCTATTGGTGTGGCAAACAGATTTGGATTTGATGTAGTAAGCCTGGCTCTTCCTGTTGCGTTTATGAATATTCATGTTTATGTACTTCCGTTTAACAGTAAGCCAGCTGCTCTTTTATATGAAACTGATCAGTATAGTTTAACTGATACTTTTAAATACGGTCTTACAATAATGATAATCGGCTGGATACTGGTAATTGCAGCCGGCGAAACCTGGTTCAGATATCTTGGTATTACACCCAATGGAGTATTTGGTATTTAATAATATAAATTATACTATGTTTCGATACATAGTTAATCTTTTTAAGGAATAAAAAAATGTTTTTAAAGAAAACCAGAAAACTCGAGATACAAATTGAAGAATATCTTGATTTAGTTGTAAAGGGCGGACTAGTATTTAAACTCGGTATTAAATGCTATCTTGATAATCAGATGACTGAATTTGAAAGTCATCTTAAAGATTTAAGAAAGATCGAAGAAAGTGCAGATGATTTAAGAAGGAACATTGAGATAAAACTTTATACCAGAACTCTTATTCCTGAAGCACGCGGAGATGTATTAGGATTATTGGAAAGCTGTGATAAAGCATTAAACATTACTACTGATACTCTGCTTGAATTCTCAGTTGAGATCCCAAATATAATAAATGAACTTAAACCCGGTTTTTTGGAGCTTGCTGATAGCTCAATCTCTTGTCTCGAGAATACAGTGAGCGGTATAAGGTCTTATTTCAGAAATATTGATGCTGTCCGGGATTATGTAACCAAGGTTCAGTTTTATAAAAAAGAAACTAATAAGATTGCAGAGAAAATAAAACGTACTATCTACAGGACTGATAATGATTTAAGTTTCAAGATTCATATTCGCTACTTCGCATTTCATATAGAAAGAATAGCTGAACAGTCTGAAGATGTTTGTGATAGATTATCAATTGCAATAATTAAAAGGCTGGAGTAGAATTGAATATTTCAGTATGGTTTTTTATATCAAGTGCTTTGTTCCTTGGCTGGGCTGCAGGTGCAAATAATGCTGCAAACCTTTTTGGTACCGCAGTTATTTCTAAGATGGTCAAGTTCAGAACTGCTGCTATTATTGCCGGTATTTTTGTTGTGCTTGGATCTGTTATCAGCGGTGCAGGAACAACCGAGACTCTTACCGATCTTGGATCAGTAAATGCTTTAGCCGGAAGTTTTGCAGTTGCAGTTGCTGTAGGTATCTCCATTATTTTGATGATACGTGCAAAAGTACTGGTTTCATCATCTCAGGTAATATTGGGTGGAATTATCGGCTGGAATTTGTTCACTGGATCGCCAACTGATAATAATGCCCTTTACAAAATCTTATCCAGTTGGGTTGCATCACCGGTTATAGCTGCAATATTTGGTTTTATATTATTTAAAATCGTTAAGAATACTGTACTCAAATGGAAAATCCATCTTTTAGAACTTGATAGCTATACACGCATTGGACTTATTATTGCCGGTGCATTAGCTGCATATTCTTTTGGGGCAAATAATATTGCTAATGTAATGGGGATGTTTGTTGATTCAGCACATCTTCAGGATTTGAATGTAGGCAGCGTTTTTACTTTAAATGGAGAGCAGCAATTATTTTTCTTTGGCGGAGCAGCAATCGCAGTCGGAATTTTTACTTATGGTACTAATGTAATGGATACTGTTGGTGAAGATTTTACTAAGATATCACCAATTACAGGACTTGTAGCAATTTCAGCCGAGATTATTGTGCTCTTTCTATTTACTTCACAAAGGCTTGAACAGTTTTTATTAGAAAATAATTTACCAACAATTCCGCTTGTTCCGCTTTCAATAACTCAGGCATTTATCGGGGCAATTATTGGAACAGGTTTGGCAAAGGATCCTCATTCTATAAATTTTAAAGTTCTTGGCAGAATGGTCGTAGGATGGGCTGTTGCACCGGTAACAGCAGCTATAATAACGGTTATATCACTTTTCTTTATACAAAATGTTTTTGAACAGACTGTTGTGATTCCTGAACCTTACGAAATAACAAATTCTGTAATTATCAAGTTAGAGTCAGAAGGAATAAATGCAGATAAGATTAAAGATTTATCAGATAAAAGATTTTTTAATAAGCGAGAATTTCGAAACGAAATTCTGCAAAGAAATAACTATACCAATGAACAGATATACAGCATATTTGCATATTCTCTGATTGACAGTTTTGTTGTTGATTCTAATCTTATAAACAGCAGATTACACTCACCGGAATATTCCAAGATGGAAATTGATTTTCTTAAGTCTCTTCATTCAAAAAGTTATTCACATAAAATTGATTTTGAAAAAGATGTTTTTCAGGCTAATAACTTATGGCAGAACACTGGAGATAAATTAACTGATAAAAAAAATGAAGATAAAAAATTAATCATAGAACAGTTATTTAGAATAAAAAAAACAAATAAATCACATAATTAGAATTATTTATTAATATCAATTTAATGGAGAAAAAATGAAAAATAATAAAAGAAACTTCAAAGTATTTGGCTTAATTCTTTTCTTCTTCATCAGCACCATAAACATCCTTGCTCAGGAAGTTCCGGGTGGATCTCAGAAGGTACCGCTTGGTGGTGAAGTTCGCAATGGTAAACTGCTATTTAAATCTGATGATGGAAATTTCAACTGGTGGTTCGATGCAAGAATCCAGTTTGATGGAGCTATGTACTTTGAAAACAAAAATGCTTTAAGTAATGGTACTCATTTCAGACGTGTAACTTTTGCTTTGAAAACACAACTGTGGAAAAACTGGCAGGCTGAAGTTGATATGGGCTTAAATGAAGCTGTGGATACCAAATCCCAGATTAAACTTAGAGATGCATGGGTAAAATATACTTTCCCAAAATTTAATCTTGCTATTCAAGCCGGTAACTTTAAAGAACCGTTTGGAATGGAAAGACTTAATAGCTCAAGATTGTTGCCATTTCTGGAAAGATCTGCCATAACAAACGCAATGGCATTGGGCAGAAGAGTTGGAGTTTCCGCAAGATATTGGACAGACTTTGCACAGGTTACTGCAGCAGTTATGGGGCATGAAACTGGAACCAGAATTGATAAAGGTCAGAGAGATGAGACTTTCTCTGCAAATATAAGGGCTTCGGTAGCTCCGATAAATAATTTTGGAGATAACCTGCACTTTGGTTTGGCATATTCATATAAAATTCCTGATGTAGTATCCGATATGAGAGCAAACACAATTGAAATGAATGCAAGAGTAGAATCATACGTATTCAATCCTAAATTTCTTCATACCGGCGATATCTCCAATGTAAATTATTATGATAGATACGGGTTTGAATTTTTATTTATAAAAGGTCCATTCCTTTTGCAATCTGAATTCCTTGGCACAAGTATTTATAGATGGTACGGCAATCCGACAGTAAATCTTAAAGGCGGATATGTAACAGCATGCTGGGTGATTACCGGTGAAAACAGATATTATTATGTTGATGAAGGAGAAGTTGGTCCTATCGAAGCACCGAAAAATTCGTTTGGAGCTTTTGAATTAGCAGCACGCTACAGTGTAACCAATCTTAATGATCTTGATGCCGGTGTAAAAGGCGGACAGGCAAATCAATTAATGCTTGGGCTTAATTACTATCCTAATACAAATATTAAACTTCAGTTTAATTATTCTATGGTTAATCATGATCAATTTGCAACTAGAAAAGGTAATCTTATAGGTGATGATGACTTCTCGTTTATTCAAATGAGAGTTCAGGCAGCATTTTAAATTTTTTAAGGAGAAAAAAATGAAAAAAATTATTTTTGCAATATTTATAATAACTTCATGTATATTTTTATCTTGTTCAAGAGACGAACCATTTGTTGCTCCGCCGCCGCCTCCACCGGCAGCGCCTGATATCAAGATTAATGAAATATATTCAAGAGGTACAGTTGGTAACGAAGATTGGGTTGAAATATATAATCCGGATAATACTTCTAAAGACATTAGCGGATATAAAATTTATGATAATGGCGGACAATCCGGTACAAAACCTAAGAAAGAATTTCCTGCAGGAACAATTATACCTGCCGGCGGATTGTTAGTAATTATTGTTGATGATACTACTGACAGCGGTTTTGGTTTATCAGCAGGCGGTGAACAAATTTGGCTGGAAAAATCAGATGGAACTGTTATTGATAATATTACTTTCCCTGCACTTGGAGTTGATACTTCTTATGGAAGAAAACCTGATGGATCTGATAATTGGGAAAAACTTTCTCCACCAACTAAAGGAGCATCCAACGGCAGTGGTGGTGGTGCAGTTCTTCCTTTAGTTATGAATGAAATTTATTCCAGAGGTACAGTAAATGACCCTGATTGGATTGAAATTTATAATCCAAATCCTGTTCAGGTAGATTTGTCCGGATATAAGATTTATGATAGCGGTGGAAATAGTGGTTCCAAACCTAAAAAAGAATTTCCTGCAGGTACATTTATACCGGCAAATGGCTTTTATGTAATTGTTACAGATGATGCTGATGCGAGCGGTTTTGGATTATCTAGCGGCGGAGAATCTGTTTGGTTTGAAAATGCCAGCGGAACTGTAATCGATAATGTTGATTTCCTTTCAATGGATGTTACTCAGTCTTATGGAAGATATCCGGATGGAAGTACAAATTGGCAGATATTAAGTACAATTACCAAGGGCGCACCAAACCATCAATAGTGTTGCTGTTTTTTAGAGAACCAAACATTGTTTGGTTCTCTTCATTTTAATGGTATTGAAATGTTAAATAAATCGTTATTCTCTTTTTTGTTATTTATATCTTCGCTTATGATTTTTTTACCAGGTTGTTCAAGGGATAATCCTTTTGTTATACCTGAAAAGGAAACAATTAATAAAATATTCCCGCTCGAAGAAATTGAGTTAAATATTCCTGAACCATCCGGTATTGCATACAATTCGAAGAATAATACTCTTATGGTCGTATCAGACGGTAAACCAGATATCTATGAAATAGATTTTAATGGAGCAATATTAAATATTATTCCGGCTTCTGGTTCGGATATGGAAGGAATAACACTTTCAAAGAATTGCGATACAATTTACGTTGTAGAAGAGAAGAAGAAACTTGTTACAACATTTGATTTATCAGGAAACAAAATTGCCTCATTCAGTGTAAATGTTGCCGCTTCTGATAATCATTCACTTGAAGGAATCTCTTTTAATATATCAACCAATGAGTTGTATATTATAAATGAAAAAAATCCGCAGATGATATTGAAATATTTGAACAAAAAAGAACTTTGGCGAAGAACCATTGCTTACACTTTAGATATTTCGGATATTTATTATGATGAAATCTGTAATTGTATTTGGATAATTAGTGATGAGTCTAAAAGGATATTAAAGCTTTCAACTACTGGAGAGCTTCTTAAACAGTGGGAAATACCATTTACAAAAGGGGAAGGGATTACAATCGTAAATGAGAAAATATATGTTGTTAATGATTCCAATAGTAAAATGTATGTGTTCCAAAAACCTAATTAGTTCAATTCATTAATAATCGTTTAGTGATTTATATAAAATATAAATCTAATATATCTAATTTTTTTAATCTTATATTAATTATTAGGAGATTTTAATATGTCAAAGCATTTACTCTACACAATTTTTATTAGCATTATCTTTAATTTTTTAAATATCTCAATATATGGTCAATCAGTTCTGAATGAAATTTATTCGAGGGGGACAGCTGGTGATCCGGATTGGATAGAAATATACAATAACTCAGAGAACCCTATTAATATAGGCGGTTATAAAATATATGATGAAGGAGGATTTAGTGGAGCAAAACCAAAAAAAGAAATACCTGCAGGGACAGTTCTATCTGGTTATGGATTCTACGTTATTCTAACACAGGGTACTGGTGATCCTAGTGATTTTGGTCTTTCTCAGGCAGGTGAGACAGTTTGGTTAGAAAACGCATCTGGTCAAGTTATAGATACAATTGATTTTCCATTTATGTCTGAAACCCAGAGTTATGGGCGATTACCTGATGGATCATCGAACTGGCAACTTCTTAATACTCTCACTAAAGGGGGGTCAAATAGCAATGAACAAACAGTAGCTATTGTAATGAATGAAATTTTTTCAAGAGGAACTGCAACAGATCCAGATTGGATTGAGATTTTTAATAAGTTGAATGAAAATACTGATCTCAGTGGTTTTAAAATATATGATAATGGAGGAAAGACAGGTTCAAAACCCAAAAAAGAATTCCCAACCGGTTCAATTATTCCAGCAAATGGATTTTTCGTAATTATAACAGATGATACCGATCCAAGTGGTTTTGGTCTATCCAGCGGGGGAGAATTCGTGTGGCTTGAGAATCCATCAGGAATAGTTATAGATAGTATATATTTTCCAGCTTTATCTGAGACTCAATCATTTGGACGCATGCCTGATGGTAGTCCAATTTGGCAAGTACTTGAAACTATTACAAAAGGATCATCTAATAACACATATAGTGTAAATCCAATAAATTTATCTATAATAGGACAACTCCCATCAGTAATTTATGAAAGCTCCGGTATTGCCATTACATCATCAGATATGTTTTGGACACATAACGACGATGATATTTCAAATAGATTATTTAGTTGTGACTATTCAGGTCAGTTGCTTAGGACGATTACAATTTCGAATGTAACAAGAACTGATTGGGAAGACCTTGCAATCGATGATCAAAAAAGAATTTATATTGATGATGCTGGTAATAATGATAATAATAGAACAAATTTGGCCATTTATAGGATACCCAATCCAGATACAATTACATCTGATGAAGTTGAAGCTGAAATTATTAACTTTAGTTTTGAAGATCAAAGTTCCTTTCCACCACCCCCTCAATTTGCAAATTTTGATATCGAAGCAATGATTTGGTTTGAAGATTCATTATATCTCTTCACTAAAGATAGGAGTTCACCTTTTTCTGGTTATACAAAGCTTTATCAATTATCAGCAGAACCGGGAACTCATGTCGCAAAGCTTATTGATTCATTTTATTTAGGATTTACTTTTGCTTCAGCTATGGTTACTTCTGCTGATATTAATTTTGAAGATGGTACTTTAGCGTTGTTAACAAAGGAAAGGTTATTTTTATTCAAAAACTATCCTGAGAAGAGATTTTTTGATGGAGAAGTAACTGTTTGTCCTTTCAATCCGGTACCAGGCCAAGTTGAAGCTATTGCTTTTAATTCATCATCTTCTTTAATAATGACAGAAGAGGGGACTTTTGAAAATCCAGGTAAAATTTATAATATATCACTCAATTCCACTGATGTTCATGATTTAGAAATTAGGTTAGACGATTATTCGTTGGAACAAAATTATCCAAATCCATTTAACCCAAATACAACAATATCCTTCAGTATTATTAAAGAGGGTTTGGTTACTTTAAAGATCTATAGCATTTTAGGACAAGAGGTTGCAACACTTATGAATGAGATAAAAAACCCAGGTAAGTATGAATTAAAATTTGATGGTAAAAACTTAACTAGTGGTGTTTATTTATATAGATTAGAAGCTGGTGATTATATTAATACAAAAAAAATGATCTTTTTAAAATAGTGCTAAATGTCCCTCAAGTAAGCAGATTTAACAAAAAAAAACTGAGGGAATTATAGTATTTTGAATAAAATTAATAAATTATTTATTGGCTCTTGAAAATTAACATCAAGAGCCTTTTTACTTTTTTTAAACTATTTATGTTTAGCTTTAATGTATTCTTAGATGGTTAAACATTAAACAAGGTTAACTACGTTGTAGAAGAGAAGAAGAAACTTGTTACAACATTTGATTTATCAGGAAACAAAATTGCCTCATTCAGTGTAAATGTTGCCGCTTCTGATAATCATTCACTTGAAGGAATCTCTTTTAATATATCAACCAATGAGTTGTATATTATAAATGAAAAAAATCCGCAGATGATATTGAAATATTTGAACAAAAAAGAACTTTGGCGAAGAACCATTGCTTACACTTTAGATATTTCGGATATTTATTATGATGAAATCTGTAATTGTATTTGGATAATTAGTGATGAGTCTAAAAGGATATTAAAGCTTTCAACTACTGGAGAGCTTCTTAAACAGTGGGAAATACCATTTACAAAAGGGGAAGGGATTACAATCGTAAATGAGAAAATATATGTTGTTAATGATTCCAATAGTAAAATGTATGTGTTCCAAAAACCTAATTAGTTATATTTTTTTAATAATAGTGCAGGAGTTTATATGAAATACAAATCACTTTTGTTCATTATTCTCTCTTCATTTTTTCTATGGAGTTCTTTATATGCTCAAACTCCATTGATCAATGAACTGTTCTCACGCGGAACAGCAGTTGAACCAGACTGGATTGAAATCTATAATCCTTCTTCATCATCAATAGATATTACTGGTTATAAGATTTATGATAACGGCGGAAAGAACGGAACAAAACCCAAAAAAGAATTTCCTTCCGGTTCTGTTATTCCCGCTCAAGGATTTCTGGTGATAATTACTGATGATGCAGACCCAAGCGGTTTTGGTCTATCCAGCGGAGGCGAGTGGGTTTGGTTTGAAAATACAACCGGAACAGTAATAGACAGTGTTAATATGGCTGCTGTTACAGACCCTGAAGCATCTTATGGAAGACTGCCTGATGGAAGTGCAAACTGGCAGATCTTAATTCCCAGAACAAGAGGTACGTCTAATACTATAATTGTAGTAACGCCTGTCATTAACGAATTGTTCTCACGCGGAACTGAAATCGAACCAGACTGGATTGAAATTTATAACCCTTCTTCTTTAGCAATGGACATTAGTGGTTATAAGATTTACGATAACGGCGGAAAGAACGGAACAAAACCGAAAAAAGAATTTCCAGCCGGCTCAGTTATTCCTGCTAATGGATTTTTGGTAATAATAACTGATGATGCTGACCCCAGCGGTTTTGGTTTATCCAGCGGAGGCGAGTGGGTTTGGTTTGAAGATACAACCGGAACAGTGATAGACAGTGTTAATATGGCTGCTGTTACAGACCCTGAAGCATCTTATGGAAGACTGCCTGATGGAAGTGAAAACTGGCAGATTTTAATTCCCAGAACAAGAGGTTATTCAAATGTTCCTGTTACTTCTTCTGTAGTGATAAATGAATTGTTCTCACGCGGAACTGAAACCGAGCCAGACTGGATTGAGATCTACAATACAACTTCATCATCAATAGACATTACAGGTTATAAGATTTACGATAACGGCGGAAAGAACGGAACAAAACCGAAAAAAGAATTTCCAGCCGGCTCAGTT
>WBZR01003265.1_pt1 | contig 14992 bp, 13 predicted proteins | sample 5204231 | NCBI WGS metagenome assembly WBZR01 (sample SAMN12412403, study PRJNA552823) | activated sludge metagenome | isolation source: activated sludge from anammox sidestream of wastewater treatment plant... | place: USA: Virginia | collected 2017-08 | reverse complement strand
TGAAATGAAGCTGAGCGAGGATAAAACCAGGCTCACCAACTTCAAACGAGGCTTCCGGTTTCTCGGATATAATTTCATGGGCAAGAACAAGGGTATAAGCATGAAATCCCTGGACAAACTCAAGGACACCGTCAGGGACATCACCAAACGCACACAAGGCGTCAACCTGCAAGCCGTCATTGATACATTAAATCCTGTCATAAGGGGACATGTCAACTATTTTCGGCTGGGCAATGTACAAACGGTATATCGTTCGTTAGACTGCTGGGTACGCATGAGACTGAGAAGTTTCAAGTTTTCGAGAAAATGGAAAACTGACAACAAACGTTTCCCGGTACACCGATTCTTTAAGATGGGGTTACTCTCATTTGAAAGAGAATTTCTTAAGGCACGTGCAAAGGCATGATAGTTTACTTTTCTCTGCTCCAGAGCAACACTATGGGGTCGCTAACTACGGGAAAGCCGTATGGTTTAAAAGGATACTTTGTCACGTTGTCCAAAGTATCTGGCGACGATTGGGGGTTGGAGGCGGTTCGCCTCCTTCCTACCAACTATGCGAACATTTTCGCACTTCCCCCTGCATGCGTCAAGAGGGTAGGTCGGCACTACAAGCCGTTTTGAAAATTCACCCCTTGAATTTCAAGGCTTTCCAGGCGATACTTGCCCAAAAATAACCTTTTTTGGACGCGAATTGCGAATGTCGGGCTAATTACCAACTACCTGCTCCGTTGGGGCATTGAACACTGTTTCAAGGAATTAAAGGACACCTTTTGCTTTGATCACTACCAGGTCAGACATATCAACAAGATTGAGAGATACTGGAACCTCTGTCTTGTTGCATGGACTCTCACCTACTGGATCAAACAAAATGCCTATTTTGCGAAAATCCTTGAAACGAAACCCACCACCTTCAACGAGATCAAACAAGCTGTCAATACTATGCTCGAATTCGCCGCCACCAATGCCTTATCAAAGAACGAAAAACTTGCCAATGGCTATTTTAAAATTAAATCCAAACGCCTTAAGAAAAAATGCGCCGCTTAAATTTTTAACAAAGTAATGTACCAAGAAAAGGGCAGTATTAAAAGGGTTCGAGCGCTGCGTATTAAAATACAAAACGAAGCACGCAATCTTGAAACTGTTCTAACAACTCCTGCTTCTCGACAGACAGGCTGCCATAATTTCAAAGAACAAATATTGCATTCAGATGAAATTACTTAATCGAACAACGCTGACTTGCACTTATATTTGACGTAGTCTTGGGGGGGGGACCAACAAATTGTCTCTTGACAATATGGAATTACAAGTTATAATTATTGCACGATAATGGCAAACTTCGAGTGATCGGGGGACGCAAAGGAAAGGGTCTTTAATCCGCAAAGATGGCATGCACCTGACATAAAAAAAGCTCTAGCTATAGCCAAGGTTTAAAGATAGCCCTCCTGCCGAATATGTTCTGTACGAATATTTTCACAGGAAGGCTGTTTTTATTTCTAGAGAATTTTTATTATGGCAGCATATATATGTATAGAAAAATATTTTCCATACTGACGCGGAACTTAATAGGCTTTGGAAATAGAGCGGTACATCCCAGCGAAGGAATAATTCAATGTCTTTCGCTAACTATGATTATAATTGCGTCGGGGCTTTGCATTTCTTTGCTCTTTTTTCCCGGCGCAAAGGTTAAATGGGCTAATAGACATGTAACATTTGACAAGTCATTTCATGCGCAAAACCTCGATCATCTTTGTAACACTGATGTAAATCACAGGCCATGGGAATATATTGTTATTCATCATAGCGCAACAACCAAGGGAAATGCAGCGCGATTTGATTATTATCACCGGGAAAAAAGAAAATGGGAACATGGACTTGCCTATCATTTTGTTATCGGCAACGGATCTTTTTCCGGAGACGGAGAGATTGAAGTAGGAAACCGATGGAAAAGACAAATTCATGGAGCGCACACAGCAAATGCGGCGTGCAACCGTGTGGCAATAGGGATTTGTCTGGTTGGTGATTTTGAAAATTCAGATATTCCTACCGAGAACCAGATTGAGTCGTTGGTAAGACTTATTCAATATCTTTCCAGAAAATATAGTATTCCTTCATCAAATATATTACAACATAAACAGATACATCAGAAATGTACAGCCTGCCCTGGTAAAAATTTTCCGTTTGCGGAAATTAAAACGAGATTACTGCAAATCGCATCGAAGAGAAACGATCTTATTCAAGAATTATAAGATTCTTTTCCTGATTATTTTTGTACCTTCAAAAGTTCTGCCTTTACGTTTTCAATAGACAGGCCGTAGCTTTTCCCATGTTCTTGCAATTTTTTATCAAATTGATAATTCCGGGCAGCCACGAATCCTAATCCGCCACCCTGGAAATATTCATATACCATAATGGTTTGTTCTGTTGTATCTACAAGATAGAACGGCTGTCTATTGCCTTGTCTCTCTCCTACAACGCCAAAGACATGCCGTGCATTCCCGTCCCCTTGCGCAACAACAAAATTTGTCGTGTTCTTGAAGAGTAATGTTATGGCGAGTAGTGCGATGAGAACCAGAAAGAGGGTATTTGTGCTAACCATTTTGTTCATAGTAATATCTCCGGGGTAACTGAAATATTTTCATGTATCCGTGCTAAAAGAAAATGCCTGCTATTTATTTTTATTATTTGTATGTATCAGATTATTGGTTTTGTTTGTCAAACGGCCGAATAAGTTTCTTTCGTGTTCTTCTTTGATAAGGATCGTTGGTTTTAAAAGAATAATCAGATTTGTTTTATCATGAGTCTTCTGGTCACGGGTAAATAATCTTCTGAGCACAGGTATATTGGATACAATAGGGATACCTGATGTGAGGTGATTTTTGGTGATTTCACCTAGACCACCAATCATGAGCGTTCCTTTGTCAGGCACGCAAACCGTTACAGACAGTTGAGAAACATTTACCTGGGGCAACTGGATTATTTGATCAGGGGGAATGTTCGCGGTTGTATTGCCGCCTCCACTGAAGGTGGTTCCCGTACCTACTCCACTAAACCGAAATTCAGTGATTGATTCAATCTGAAATACTGATGGGGTTACTTCCAAATGGACGGATCTCCTGTCTGCGCTCACAATGGGTCTCACATCAAAGGTAGTGCCTTCTGGTATTGTACCGATAATAGGCGTCACAATACCCTCGGATACAGACGTGCTTTGGACGTAATTGGTAGTTTTCACAACAGAGATATTTCCCCGTTGAGTATTGGAAAGCGTTATTCGAGGTGAAGTAAGAATCTCAGAGTCTTTGCTTTCCTGGATGGCGCGCAAAAAGCCCGCCACGTTGCCTAAGATAGTATAATTAAAGCTAAAACCCGTAACGTCTGTACCACTGAGGTTACCGCCGATACTTTCCGCACCATTATCAATCTCCATATCACTGCTAAACAATTCGTTTCCAATATCCTCAAGAAATTTGTCTGAAACAGTAATAAAGCGGGCTTCGATACTTACCTGAAGATTTTGTGACGACCTCAGAGAGGCCAGCAGATCTGCAATTTGCTCGTGGACGTATTTGCTGTTTACGATAACCAAATCGCCAGGTTGTCCCATCCTTGCAGTAATACTTCCTTCGCCTTGACCAACAACAGCAATGTTTCGTTGGTCACCGCTCCCGTTAGCGCCAATAACACGGGCACGGTGTGACCACGATGACGGCTCAACCGTCGTTACAATCAATTCTATCAGATCATATATCCGTTCCGAGGGATCCTTTGTCCGGGCGACATCTCTCCTCCGCATGCTTAAATGGCTCGTGGCAGCGGCAGTAATGTCAAATTCAAGAGGTTCTTTATCATCGAGGTTGATGAGAATATCCCGCACGTCATAGACTCGTAGTTCCATTTTTTGTTTATAAACATGAATGATATCTCCTTCGATTACGTATTCGTATCCGCTCGGCAAAATATATTTCATCGCTGTTCGTAATGACACATCTTTCAGCTTTAAGGTAACAGGTACATTTCCTGCGTCTGAATCGATGATCATGTTGACGTTGGTTTTTTCTCGTACGAATATAATAATATCCTTTAATGCCGTATCCAAAAACTCGAATGAAATAATCGTATTCAGGGCATCTTCTATGACTTGTGGCGTTGTTACCGTCTCGGATCCGTGGATTGTTCGTAGTTGTTCTGTTTTTCTTTTATTTTCCTCAACAACTTTCTCTAACTCCGGAAGGGTACGTTTTGAAATTTCACTCCATTGTTCTTTGGGAGGAAACCTTAAGATTTCCTGATGAGGGATTGCCGTCTCTCTGAGATATTCATGGCTCTTGAGTTTTTCTTGTTTATGCGTAGTCTTTAGACTTTCTGTAATCCTTTGATGTTTTATATCGTTTACCTTCTCTTTGATATATAATGCCTCTTTATGAATAGGATCTGTGGCAAGTATTACCTCAATCATTTGTAAGGCATTGTCATACTGCTCACCTTCTATAGCAGCATATACCTTTTGCAGTAACGCAGGGATATCCTTATGAGGATACCCTGGGGTTTCAATTTTTTCTGGTAAGCCGTCTTCTGCTTCTGTCGCTACTTCATGTGGGGCTTTTTTTTCTCTTAAAAGTCGCTTGGATTCTTTCAATAGCGTTTGTGCTTCACTATTATTAGGCTCAAGAAGGATGGCTAATTCAAGTGCATCGATAGCCTTGGTGAAGTCATTCAGTCCAAGGTACATTTTTGCGGTCTTAAGGTAATAATTGTTAGCAGAAGCATGATTCGGCGCAGGACCATTGTTATTTTGTGCCAAGAGTTGGCGTGGCGTTACACTGAGTAAAGATATACTCAGGACAACGATCAAGATTGGGATAATTATGCTCTTCATGCAGACCTCTTTTTAAAAAGACACTGTTAATGAGTTGACCTTGTGTTGGCTACTGGACAAACGGTAACCGTTTCTGTTCCCAATTTAACCAACTCTCCTATCCAGACATGATATGATTGCCCTTTTTCGTTTTCGAAGGCAATTTGTGAAGCTGCGACCGTGTGTTTTTCCTCTGTCATTGAGATTCCTAAAAAATGATCCTTTTCATCTCGAAGAACGGTAGCTTTTTTGGTAAAGAATGGTTTTGGCGCAAGAGGAGTGATTTCTGTCAACCGGCAGTAAGTATGAAAATCCACAATTTCCGCCCCGATTTTTTTTCCTTCGCCGATTATTTCTCCTTTTCCAACGGTAAAACTTTCTGCCCACCATTGGTCTTTATAAAATTTCCTAACCTGAATCAATGCCATATCTGCAGTTCCTCCCTTGAGGATAAACTCTGTCGTTTCCTGGCTGACACCCTCACTATCGGAAGATGGTTGTGCCTCTGATTTTTTTAGTAAATCTTTGGTTGTAATGCGCATATCGGATCCACCTGATGTGAGATTCCCGAAGAGGTGTGCTCGCAGTAAAAGACTTGCAGGGGGCGGGGTAGTAAGCCGGAATGCTAATTCTGCCGCATCTTTTCGGTCTGCACTTATCGAGGGAGAAACCTCTGTTTTCAGCTTTCTGTCGATGACGGTTGATAAAGAAAGCAATTTTGAATCAATATCAGGTATTTTTAAACGCGCTGTAATAAAGGCACAAATTATTGTATAGAGAAGATAGCATACGCTAATACCAAGTATGAATTTTTCACCGTGTTTGAAGAGAAAATATTTCGTGCTCATCGTTTTTATTATGATTTATAGTCAATGACATACGCATCAATAATAACGTCAGTAATAACTTGCGACACATTGTTGTTTGTATCTCTACTTACGGTATCCTCGTTTTCTTTAGGGAAGGTGTGACTCAGAATTTTATCAGTACTCGAGATATTAACCCCCTCTATAACAAAAGGAACTGGAGATTTTAAAATATCATGGAGTAAAAATTGAATATAGTCGGCTTGCAATTCAACCTTCAGGGTAATGGGTATTGCGGTGTAAAGGCGCGAAAAAGAAGCGTTACCAGAACGGCAAGATTCCTGAAAGGTAATTTGCCCAAGCTTTGTAATTCCGCTGTTATTAAGAACAACATTCACAATCGCTTCTATGATCCAAAATCTCTTTTGGGCTGATAAAATGCTGTCCCACGCAGGTATTCCCGTCCCCCAATCTTGAAATGGCAAAGCATCATCATCCAGGGCAACATGATTTGCCTCTAACTTTGCCAATAATGCCGAAATCCTTTTCCCGTACTCGGTCTTCCAGAGCGCTTCGTCTTCAACCTTCACGAGCCCTTTCTCTGCGTCTTGTATCATAAAAACCGATTCCAGATGATCATCCATTCCCACAAGAAAAGATTTGCATTTTTCAATTTCTTTATGATAAAGCTCCGCCTCTTGTCTTTTTGAGGTGATCCAAGACTCATTATACAGCATTTTTTTTGCCGTGTACCTTTCAAGCGCGGCTGATAAATCCTCCACATTCTTGTAAGTCCGGGCATATTGCTTTGAAAGTGGAAAGACAAACGCAAACAAAAGCACCAACAAGGTGAAAAAAACTATACCCGTAATCCACCAAAAGTTCCGCATACGAACGAAAATACTTTGGCATATCTTTCGTATGTATTGAAAGTTTATATTCCGGACGCTCTTCATAAAGCACAACCTACTATTTTTCTTTAGGGTTTATTCAGCAGCGTTGAAGTCCCGTTGCTGAGCGTTAGCGAATCTTCCTCCTGGCGTATGTCCCTGTCTGATTTTACGATCCATCGTATCTCAAAACTTATGCAGTCCCCCTGGCCATCTTTGTTCTCCACCTGGCGAGACGAACCGGGCACTATTTCCACATTTTTGAATGCAGCAACTTTTTGGTCAAAAAGAGTTAAATTTTGAATAGGTTTTAGGACGTGTTCTTCTATAAATCGCATACCTGGCTCCAGGCTTTCTCCTTTGATTCCCATGAGAAGAAGTTTTTTTGTGGCATCGGGTTTTGTAGGTGTAGTTGCTTTTTTCGGCTGTGCCTCTCCTGGCAGTGTTTGTCCTGATAAGACTACGGCGTCTTCGTCTATCCAGAAAGACTGGATGTCACCGAGCGATACGTTGTTCGGTATTAAAGAGAGTAATTTATCCAATACTTCCGGCCAAATAAACCGGGAAGAATCTATGGAGGAGATAAGGCCAAGCTCAGCCTTGCTTGTTTGCGCAAGAGCTTCAGCATGTTTGTAATTTCCTTCGAGTTCTTTTATGTTTTGTAACACTTTTTGATAATGAGCTTCCGAATTTTGAAGATGAATAGTTCCGGTATATAATCCGGAGTATTGAAACATGAACGACAGGGCAAGACATCCGAGAGAGGCAAGGGCATAGGGTTTTTTCTTTGCAATCTCCGCGATCCTGATCAGTTCCTGCGGCAACAAGTTAATTTTTATTCTGCCTAATCCTATCCCCTGAAGCGCTAGTCCAAATGCAGGTGCAAAATGGAGGATATTCTCGTTGAAAAAGGCAGAATCTACATCACCCGACAATTTTAAATTGTGTAAGGCCTTAAAGATTTTTACCTCACAGGCAAAAGCATCGGTAATACATTTTACGTTATCTAATTCTTTAAATTTGCTTCCCATCAGCAAGATTGTCTGAAAGTGAGCCGCTTCTTTCAGTAAAGACTTGTAGTATTCCATAGATCTCTGGATTTCCTTCACAAGGTCGGCATCTACCTGAGAAGCAGGGATGCTCCTCAGCCAGAAATGTTGGCCATCAATGATAATGAGATCTGTGTTATCTGTTTCTGAGTTTATAATAACCGTTAAGCCGATGATTTGCTGATCAAAGCAAACAAGATTGTAAATAGCCAAAGGGGCGGCCTGTATTGCATATAGTTTAGACTCAAGAGGTGAGATATTGACTAACAACTGTTCAAGGGTAGCTCGCTTAGAGGCAAACAGACCAATCTCTATACTGTTTAGGTTAGTAGTCTTTTCTGTTAATTGTTGGTAATCCCAAACAATGTCCTTGAGGTCAAAGGGAATTTGCTGCCTTGCCTCATAACTTACGATACCTTTCACCTGTTTTTTCTCTACTGGAGGTATGCTAATGAACCTTGATAATACGGACTGCCCGGGGACAGATACGACTACCTTGTCGTCTTTATGGATGCAGTATCTGGTAAAAAAAGTTTGGACGGCCTCCTTGATATGAGTGGATTGTGAAATATTTGTCTCGGTTTTAAGCTGTGGAATTTCAATAATACTGATGTTGTCAATCAATAATTCATTGGACACCTGGATAATTTTTACTACCCTTATAAAGCATTCGTTTATATCAAGTCCCCAGGCAGATTTAGTCCCGGATTGTTTAAATATCCTGGAAAGCTTATGGGTCTTAAAGTTTATAATTTTAGGCGTAACCTTAAAATAGTTTAATTTCATTTGTATGTTCTCTTGGGTCTACTATTTTTTCTTCAGAGAATTATTTTATGAATTACTAACCTAAACGAGCTGGCGGAGTATTAACAGTTTGGCAGTGTTAACATTTTTTCGAAAACCGAGAAATGTCTCTATTAAGGCATGAGATTGCACAAATCAGATACCAAAACAATAAAGTACCTTAATCTAAACGCTAAGTATCCTAAACGATTCAAACTATTCGCTTTTTGATCGAATTATTTTAGTTATTAATTCATCTGAATCATCATGAAGATGTTTAATTTTTATTCATCCTCGCTAAAATGAACAAAAACATTCAGTAAATAAACATTACGTTCATCTTATTTCTTCCTTTAAGATTTTTCGGGCATCTGAGATCTTTTGGTGTTTATCCTTTATTCTTTTGATCCAAAAAACATTGGAGGACTTGTCCGGAAAGACTAGCAGCGTCTTTGTCCCTCCCGGCATGAATCCAGTGGATACCGGAAAAACTTCTGAACCATGTCATCTGCCTTTTTGCAAATCGCCGCGTCCTCTGTTTAATTTCACGAGAAACTTCTGAAAAGGTGTACTTTCCCAGAAAATAATCAACAATTTCTTTGTAACCAAGCGCCTGAGAGGCCTGTCTGCTTAACCCCCGGGGATTACTTACCAATCCCCTGACTTCATCAACCAAGCCGCGGTCAAACATACGATCTACCCGTGTTTCTATCCGGTTATATAAGGCATCACGATCATAATCAATTGCCACAAGCATGCAATCGTATTTCGGATTCTTGTGGCCAAATTGCGTTTGAAACGATGATATCCGCCGATTGGTTGTCTTAAAAACCTCGAGTGCCCTGATGATCCTCTTCTGATCGTTAAAATGCAGCTTCCCGGCAGCTTCAGGATCTATTTCACCAAGCAGGGTATGCAAATAATGCGGACCTTTTTCCCTGGCAAGGGTCTTTAAGGAATTGCGATATTCCCAATCTGCCGGAGGACCTTCAAACAAGCCATCCACAAGAGCTTTTAAATAGAGAGCCGTTCCGCCAATAACGATGAATTGTTTGCCTTGCCGACAGAGACTTTGAGCAACAGCATCGAAATCTTTCACATACTGCCCGACGCTGTATTCTTCCCAGGGATCAGCGATATCAATCAAGTGGTGCGGAATTTTATTTCTTCTGTCAAGAGAAGGTTTCTCGGTACCAATATCCATACCGCGATAGACAAGCATCGAATCAGCCGAGATGATCTCCATACCGGTATTCTCGGTGATTTCCAGGCCAATCTCTGTCTTTCCGCTTGCCGTAGGGCCTGTAAGTATCCAAAGGGGTATTGGCATGAGAAGGTATGCTTTGAGAAGAACGGTTATCTGTTTGTGTATATGCCCGAGATGTACAAAAATCAACAGGCTTGATTATACAATAGAATTTGAAATAAGCAAAATAAACGCATCTTGCAGAAGGAGTTATTTGAGAACCTTCGGCAAAAAAGCAGAACTTGTTATCCCGCGTTCATCAATGCTGAGTGTTATTGCCCCTTCCAGATGTGTTTGCAAAACCCGGACACCGTGTTTTTTCAGGATATTGAGCGTCTCAACGGCAACACTGTCGTGATTTGAGTTTATGAAGGCATATTTCGGCTGTACGACGCAGATAAACATCTCCAGGTCGCGGATGGACGAACCATGATGCGGGACTTGAATAATATCAGACTTGATTTCTGAGGCCTTCGACAAGAGCAACCCAATTCCCTGCTCTTTGATGTCGGCACAGAAAAGGACTGAATATCCAAGGTATTCAATTTTCAAGACACAGGAATTGTCATTTATTTCGGTAACGGCAGAAGCAAACGGCAGAGGATTGAATATCTTTATCGTGGCAGGTTCAAATCCTTTTAATACCTCCCCATCAGAAAGTGAAGCAGCGCAAATACGATCTCTTTTCAGGGACGAAAGTATTTTTTGACCCTTCCGTGATGCAAACGAATGACGTGATGAAAAGACGGATTTTATCTGAAATCTCTCGATGAGAGATGACAAACCATTTACATGGTCTTCGTGTTCGTGCGACAAAATTACCAGATCGATCTTCTTAACATGCTGACTCCATAAAAAGGGCGCGATGATGTATCTACCCACATCATAATTTTGCCATGAGCCAGCATCATACAGGATATTTTTCCCGTTAGGAAATTGTATAAAGATAGCACACCCATGTCCCACATCCAAACAGGTGATGGTTAAAGTACGGCTTGAAAATTTTCGTAAACCTGGCAAAATCAGAACGTGAGCGCTCAGCAAGCAAAATAGTATTATTTGAGCACAACTAATGGGTACATACTTCCGATAGAGAAGGAGTATGGCGAGCAGGTAATACACCGCCATTTCCGTTGGTGAAGGCCCGCAGACATAGAAATAAGAACACGGTAAAGATACAAGATTTGAGACGAGAGATTCCAACACGAGATTTGTATTGGATGCCAGCCAGGCAGAAACACTGGCTAAAGGGAGGCATACCGTTCCAAGCGTTAACAAGACAATACCACAAATGATAATAATCCAAAACAGGGGGAATACAAGGATGTTTATCACAGCAACAAAGGGGGTAAAGAGATGAAAATAATAGGCCGTGACAGGCAAGGTCGCCAGCCACGCAGCCAGAGAAATACAGAAGGATTTACGCAGATATTTTTTCAGGAAAAACAACCGCCCCCTTTCCGCCTTTACTTGCAATTTTTCAACAACGAGGACTCTTTTAAACAAAGCTTCCTCTATCCTGACCGATCCATAGACAATTCCCACCGTCGCCAGCACGGATAATTGAAATCCGATATTAAACAGATCGGTCGGGTTTCTGACAAGGATAACGAAAATAGCGGTGAAGATGCCGCTTGTAATATCCCATTGCCTGCGCACCAAAAAACTGCCGAAGAAAACAGTAGCCATGATGCTTGCACGTAGCACCGGAGGGTTAAGTCCTGTCAAAAAGGCATAGAAAATGACCGTGCCTAAGATAATCATCGTTGCCAGAGTTTGATTGAATCCCAGGAAACGCAGGGGAACAGCTACCGTAAGGACCACGATTCCCACATTAAAACCGCTGACGGCAATAAAATGAATAATACCCGTTTTCATGAAATTGTCGATCACCTCACCTGAAAGGTCGGCCCTGTTGCCTAACAACATACTGCTGATCAAGGGGGCGCTGTTGCTAAAAGTATGCGTATAAATGGCGTTGTTTAATCTGTTGTATACGGCATATATGAAGCGGTATATTCCATTACTGCAATCCCGCTCTTCCATTTTTATATTCTCTGTGCTTGTGATGGTCATGAAACCGCGCACCGATGGCATTTGCCTTTGCAGATAACTTTTATAGTCAAATTCGCACGGATTGCTGGGAGATTTTGGCAGGAATGCATAACCAAAAAGCACTAACCTTTGTCCGTACTTTAATTTTTTTAAGACAGAAACATTATGCCCCCCTTCAATAATTTCCTCTTTTGACGGATACAAATTTACTTTCATAATTCCTGATATCTCTTTCCATCCCGCTGCAGCCTCTATCGCTTCCACGCGGATAGTAAAGGGTACCTTGTAACCGGATCTTTTTGGAATTTGTTCTGATTTCATCAGATGTACATGCTTGTTCAGAATATTTTCATCCCATAGAATGGGCGGATTTATGATGGTTCCTGCTATACGATGAAGCGATTTGTGAGTGGAGAGGACATGTTCAAGATGATTTGCGGGAAGAAGCGCTGTCCTCGAATCGTAATATGCGATCGATGTGACTATAAAAAAGAGTCCCAGGCAGGGAAAAACGTATTTGTTGAATTTACGAACGGCAAAGGTTGTCAGACAGCACATCCATGCTATAAAGCCGATACCAATGGTGAAATATAAGGGTATCTCCGTGCACGACCCTATAGCAATGCCGCCGATGAGTATAAAGGTAATAAGAACAATAGGCCGTCGCATACTGTACGTATTTGTAACACTCATAACCATTCCTGACACCACAAACTGCTGAAAATGCTCCTGAAGACAAAAAAATGAGATCGAAACTCTATCCCAAAAGAAACTTTCATAGATCAGCGAACTGTGTTCCAGTCATTCTTGATTGGAGGCATTGCGTTTTTCAAACCACGGCAACCTCTTCTGCACGCGTCAACTTTCAACGCTGATATTGTAATATTTCATGAGAAGTATTATAATTTCTCCAACCTTAACAATTGTAGCCAGGTAGTTTTTTGAAAAATTTCAATAAAAACACCCATTCCCTGCTGCGGAGAGACAGGTTTCAGACCTGTCCTTCCCATAAAATGCTATTCATAGGGGGATTTTCAAAAACTATCCTGCATCATTGAATTAAGTGAAAGGTCAAAAGAGATGGGAAGTCTGGAAGGACTGCGTGTCTTGATAACCGCGGGACCAAGCCGGGGTTATATAGATGCAGTAAGGTATGTCAGCAACACCTCCACAGGTCAGCTCGGTGCGGCTATTGCAAACGAACTCTTGCGATGCGGAGCCTTTGTAACGTTCGTTTACGGAACCGGCAGCGCTATCCCTGATATTGCCTTATCGGATAACGTTTGCACTGGCCGATTGACCCTGATCGAGATAGAAACGGTTCATGATTTGTTAACGGTACTTCACGAAAAGCTCAGGGATAAACCATGCGATGCAATTGTGCATGCCATGGCAGTGCTTGATTACACGCCGGAAACGTCCCGGAGCGATAAAATACGTTCCGATGCGGACAAGATGGTAGTCACTTTTGTAAAAACCCCTAAAGTTATAAAATTCATACGAAAGTTGTGGCCTCATGCCTTTTTAATAGGGTTTAAGTTAGAGGTGGGTCTATCACAAGAAGCGCTTGTTGAGAGGGCATATACCTCTCTGCAGGAAAATGGAGCGGACTTGGTGGTTGCCAATAATCAGGATGAGGTTGCACGAGACAAACACCAGGCCTATCTGGTAAATGCACAGAAGCAAATTGTATCTTATTGTAAAACCAAACAAGACATCGCAAAAGCCCTCGTAACGGCAATCTCCAACTACTTGTAGCCAGGAAAAGGCGCTTTCCCGATAGACGCTAGCACGGACAGCTCTGCCCAACGAAAAACATCCTTCCGGATTGAGGATGGATTACGAGGTACTGCAAGGGGGCCAGGCCGCTATAATCCTTATCGAACAGATGGTTTTAAAGAAATCGTAACACTTTAGTTCTTTGAAAAATTAACAAGCGATTTTGCAAGCAAACCCAGAAGGCGTTTTCACCATAAGGGCATTTTTTGCGCTAGCCAGAAGATTTTCCACTGGATTGATTCTTTGTAATTCAGCAGAACGAAGCAGAGACATAAGGATGGCCTGTGTCTTAGCGCCATCCTCAGAGCGGTTCTGCTGTGAGACCTTTCTGGTCAATACTGGCTTTCGCATCTGTTGCTCAGCATGGTTATTATAGGGACTGACATCCTCATGTTCCAAGAACGTAAAGAGTTCCTTCGTCTGACCATGATACCGATAGGTATTGCCCCGTTTTGCACTGCCTTTGGTTTTTCCTACACGGAGCCAATTAGCTGCCTGATAGCAAGTGCCTTGAAATCGCGCGGTATCAACAAAGGTCTCCGCCAAATACACGGGATGTCCGTAGACAGCTTCCCAGTCATTTGACAAACGCTTGAGGGCAAGGGATAATACCTTGGATGCAAGGTGTTTGACCGTAACCCAGGGGGGGAATGAGAAATCGCACGTTACTGGCAATTAAATGCAAGCGGGTACGTTTGGTGGTCTCATCCCATCCGATGAAACGGTCACGGTCTTTGACCTTCCATGCTGCGCTTGCCCATCCAAGACAGGCAACGACCTGATTGCCGATATGTACGATGTGCCTGACGTGTTCGCCAACAAGCCGGGGACATCCGAGGTAGTGATAGTGATAGAGGAGATAACCCCAGAGGTAACTCTCTTGAGGGTCTTTTACCACCTGGATCGTCGGGATTTCATACCCGGTGATAGTGCCTCCCAGTGTGCTTTTGACAAAAAGGGGTATCTGATCAAATATCTTAGGTTTCAGATTGTTTTTTGGTCGTATGCGGCCTGGAAGCGCTACCAGGCCCTGTTCTTCCAATCGCAGAAGGAGGTCTCGTGCCGCGTATTCTTTCAGCTTGCCATTGGGCTGCACCCAGTTCCAACTTTTGCAAAGTTCACGGGAAATATAACTCCGCCCTTTGAGAAAATAACTATCAATGAGCGCCTTGATAAAGGCTATATCGTCTGTATGCAGTTTCCGTGAACGGTATTGGAATAGTATAGGCTTCATAAGCAGGTTCCTTTTCTCTGAAGCCTTTTATACCACAAAGGGAAAACTGACGCCAGCTTTTTTTGTATCTTATTAATCGTCTCATAATAATATTAACATGCTGCAGCATACCTCGTTGTTTTATTATTGAAATAAGCACGCACTCTATCCTGTGTTTTTTGGATAAATCGCAAATGCTTTATTACTGCCCTCTGTAATTGCTTTGGATCGGTAATAATTTGCCGACCAATTGCATTATTCTTAACATCATTCCAAACGCACTCATCAGGATTCAACTCCGGTGAATACGGCGGCA
>WBZR01000900.1_pt1 | contig 15004 bp, 11 predicted proteins | sample 5204231 | NCBI WGS metagenome assembly WBZR01 (sample SAMN12412403, study PRJNA552823) | activated sludge metagenome | isolation source: activated sludge from anammox sidestream of wastewater treatment plant... | place: USA: Virginia | collected 2017-08 | reverse complement strand
GAGCAGAAGGTCGATGGTGCGCGCGGCGGCGTGGCGGAGCGCGTTGCCGAGCGATTCCTGGGCCACGCGATACACCGCGATCTCGGTTTCGTCGTCGAGGCGCGGGATCGCGGTCGGGAAGCGGGCGGTGACGCTGCGCTGGAGGGAGGAGGCGTTGGTCGCGAAGGCGCGGAGGCTCTCCATCAAGCCGAGGTCGGAGAGCATCATCGGACGGAGCTCGCGGCTCACCAGCCGCAGGTGCTCGATCACCGCGGCGAGGTGCCGCACCGCCTGCGCGAGCTCGGCGCTGTCCCGCGCGTGCGCGCGCGAGACCTCGAGGAGCACGCCGACCGCGGCGAGCTCCTGGCAGACGTTGTCGTGGAGATCGAGTCCGAGCCGGCGCCGCTCCTCCTCGCGGATGGCGGCTTGCCGGCGGGCGAGCCGGCGGAGCCGCTCCTCGCTCCGCTTCAGGTCTTCGAGCGAGCGGTGCAGCGCCTCCTCGGCGACGTGGCGCTCGGTGACGTCGCGGCCCGCGCCCTGGATCTCGGTGATCGCGCCGCTCTCGTCACGGACCACGCCTTGCTCCCACTCGAATCGGCGCCAGTTGCCGCCGATCCGCACCCGGCTCACGACGACGTTGCGGTAGGGCGGCCGCAGGACGCGCTGGAAGCTCTCGAGCACGCGCGCCCGGTCGTCCTCGTGGATGTGCGGCAGGATCGTGACCCGGCCCGCCTCGACGTCTTCGCGGCGGTAGTCGAAGGCGCAGAGATAGGCGTCGTTCGCGAAGAGCAGCTTGCCGGTCGGGTCGGCGCGGGCGATCAGCTCGAGCCCCGACTCGACCAGGCTCCGGTAGCGGGCCTCGCTCGCCTGCAGGGCGTGCTCCGCTTCCTTGCGCTCGGTGACGTCGAGGCCGATCGACTGGAACTCGCGAGCCGAGCCGTCCGCCTCCACGATGGCCGAGCCCTCCCACTCGAACCAGCGCCAGCCGTGCGGTGTCGGCACGCGGTTCTCGACGAGCACGCGGTGCGGCGGCCGCATCACGGCGTCCATGCTGGCGCGCGTCTCCTCCAGGTCGTCGGGATGGACCCACTGGAAGAGGCTCTTGCCCAGCATGGCGTCGAGCGGCAGGCCGATCAGGCGGCAGATCGCGTCGTTGGCGAAGAGGATGCGGCCTTCGCGGTCGAGGCGCGTGAAGACGGCCTGCGTCGACTCGACGAGTCCGCGGTAGCGCGCCTCGCTTTCGTGCAGCGCCTGCTCGGCGCGCCGGCGCTCGGCCTCGGCGGCGCGCCGCTCGGTGATGTCGCGGCCGATCACCCGAATGCCGACGACGCGTCCGGCGCGGTCGCGGGTGCGGGTGCCGACCACCTCGAACCAGCGCCGGCCGAGCACCGTCGCGCACTCCACGGCGAGCGGGGCGACGGTCTGGCCGTCGGCGATGCGCCCGAGCGTCGCGGCGACGTCGAGGTTGTCGGGGTGGTCGGTGAGGAACTCGGCCGTCGCGCGTCCGACGAGGGCGTTCGGCGTATCGCCGAGGATGCGCGCCGTCGCCTGGTTGACGTACGTGAGGCGTCCGTCGAGGTCGGCGGTCCAGATGAAATCGCGGGCGTTCTCGGCGAGGTCGCGGTAGGCGTCGTAGGACTTCTGCAGCGCGTCCGTCGCCTCCCGCTCGCGCGCGCGCAACACGAGGCCCGCCTCGAACGTGCGGCGCATGCTCTCCGCGAGGCCGAGCGTGATGACCCAGCTGATGACCGAGACGCCGACGAGCTCGAGCGGGGACGTCGAGATTCCGAGGTGAGGCAGGGCGAGGAGCCAGAAGACTGCGGTGAGCGTGTTCAGCGCGAGCTGCGGCTTCCATCCCCACACGAAGAACGCGGCGGCGCTCGCGCACAGTGCGAAGAGCATGACCCCGAGGATCTCGGCCGACCCGCCGAACGACGCGAACGTCCCGGTGATGGACGCCGCGAGTCCGCCGCACAGCGCGATCACGATGGTGCGCGCACCCGACGTCGACCGCAGCACCACCGCGCCGCCGACGAGGGCTACGTGCCCCGCGAGGAACGCGAACGCGAGCCCGATCCGCAGCCGCCCCTGGAGCGTCTCGATCAGGGTGATCAGCGCGACGACCACGAGCCAGGCGCCCGCGAAGGACGGGACGCGATTCGCGAGGAGATGCGCGGCGGCGCTCCTGGTGTTCGTGGCGGTCTGCACGACGTCGGGCCCGGTGGGGGCGGTGCATTGTAGCGCCGCCGGCCGCCGATCCGTCAACGGCGCGGCGTCCGCGCCGGGCCTCGCGAGGGTCCCGTCGTGGGCGCGGCGCACGCCCGGGCGGATTGGCACGGATCCGAGTCAACCGGAGCCGGGGAGGCGTGTCAAAAACCGCGGCCGGCGGCGCGCCAGCCACGCTGCGTGCAGCAGGGCCGCGACGAGCGCGGCCGCATTGATCCCGGTGACGATGCGCCACGCGGGCTCGCCGGGCGCGAGCCCGCGCACGACGGGGTAGGACGCCAGCTGGTTCACCGCCGGGACCAGCAGGAGCGCGATCAGCGCGGCGTGGGCACGCGCCGGCGTCCGCGCCGCGGCGACCAGGGCAACGATCGGCAAGGTCAACAGCAGCGCGTCGTAGGCGACGTGGTAGAGCGGCAGCAGGATCGTGAGGCAGGCGAGCGCGAGCGCGAGGCCGTCCGGCGCCGCCGTCGATGCTCCGGTCGCGAGCGCGCGTCGGAACGCGGCGAGGCCGAGGAGGAGCGCCGCCGCTCCGGCGGTGAGCTCCGCGCCCTCCGGCAGCGCGAGCCCCCGGCCGGCGAGGAAGCCCGCGTCGATGCGCGTCCATCCGACCGCCGGATCGGCGACGGTCGCGTTGCTGCGACCGATCGCCGCGATCCAGGCGGCGGGCCCATCGGGTCCGCCGGCGGCGAGCAGCGTGCCGAGCGAGAGCGCGCCCGTCGCGGCGACGCCGGCGGCCACCGCGCGCAGGTCGCCGCGCGCGAGCATGAGCAGCGCGAGCGGCAGCGCGAACTGCGGCTTCATGCTCGCGAGCACGATTCCGAGGGCGCCGAGCGCCGGCCGGCGCGCGCCCTGGAGGAGGCCGAGGTAGCAGCCGAGCACGACCTCGAGCGTGCACTGCCCGAGGAGGAGATTCTGCTGGCCGGGCCGGCTGAGCAGCAGCAGCGTCGCGAGCGCCAGCACGGACGGAAGCCGGGCATCGAGTCCGCCGGTCCGGAGGGCGACGCCCGCCACGGCGACCGCGAGGCCGATCGTCGAGAGGAAGTAGACGACCTCCGCGACGTGGACGGGAAGGAGGCCGAGAGGCCAGTGCGCCAGGACGACGACCGGGCCGTACGGCGGCAGCGGTCGCTGCACGGGATGATCGTCCGCGAAGCGCGCCGCCCAGGGGTTCGCCCCCGCGCGGAAGGCGACCGCGGGGTAGTAGAGGGTGTCGCGGAAGTCGGTCATCGCCCAGCGTCCGCGGTCGCCGTGCGCCTCGAACGCATGACGTTCGACGGCGCGGTACGTGGACGCCGCCACGACCGCGAGGAAGGCGGCGACCGCCACCCGGGCCGGCGCGCGCCGGACGAGCCCGGGCGGCGGCGGCGGCTCGGACGGCATGGCGCGCGATCGTGGTGGAGCCGTCGCGCGCGGTCAAGGCGCGCGCCGCGCGCGCCGGCCCGCGCCGCGGTGGCGCTTCCTGCGCGCTCCGCCGCGGCGTCCCGCATGGACGCTCGCATGCGAGCTCTCGTGCGATGGCGCGGGCGGTGCGGCTGAAATGCGAGACTCGGACGGCGTCGCGCAATCACGCAAGATCGGCCGTTCGCAAGTCGGCGAATCGCGGAGGTGTTTCGCGGCACGAGTCTCGCTTTCGGAGATTCGCACCTGATGCGTCCAGTGAGGGAAAATCATATGCGAAAAATGCTATCTATCGTGGAATGTCGTTTCGTATGTGCGATGATGTGTCGTCGTCTTGCGATGCGCGCGCTCGTCGCCGGCGCGCTCCTCGTCGCGGGCATCCGCGGCGCGCCCGCGCTGGCCGCGGAAGCGACCCTCACGAGTCTCGGCGTCGGCCTCTACGACACCGTGACCGGCACGAGCGGCGGCCCGGTCGAGACGCAGGCCTTCGCGGGCTCGTTCCGCATCTCCATCGACGGCGGCCCGTCGACCGAGGCCTACTGCGTCGACCTCCACAATCCGCTGACCTTCGGCGACACGCAGCCGCAGGTTCCGCCCGACTATCCGTGCGAGGTCGTCCACATCCTCGGCAACGCCTATCCGAACCCCGCGACGATCGGGTCGCCGCTCGTCGACGCCACCCGCGAAGCGGCCGCGGTCCAGTCGGCGATCTGGTACTTCACCGACGGCTTCGTGGTCACGGGTCCGGCCGACGTTCAGGCCCGCACGGTCGAGATCATCGAAGTCGCCGAGGGCCAGTGCGGCCAGGTGCCGGCGGTGCCGCACGCGCTCGCGCTCTCGCCGGCCGAGGCGACCAACTACCTCCCCGGCGAGCAGACCCACACGGTCACGGCGACGCTGCGCGACACGCAGGGGCAGCCCGTGCCCGGCCACGCCGTCGAGGTGACGATCGCGGGAGCCGCCGGTCCGCAGGTGTTTCAGGGCGTCACGGATCCGCAGGGCGAGTTTGCCGTGACCTACGCGAACGACCTCCAGGTGCCCGGCACCGACACGATCACCGCGACCGCCGCGTTCACCGTTCCCGTCGGGCTGAAGTTCAAGGCCGAGGGAGTCCAGGGCATCGTCCTCGCCGGCGCGCCGCGGCCCGGAACCGTCACCGGCACGGCGACCAAGCACTGGGTGCCGGCGGCGTGCAGCGACGGCGTCGTCAACCAGGCCGGCGAGGAGTGCGACGACGGCAACCTCGCCGACGGCGACGGCTGCGACCGGAACTGCACGCCGACGGCGTGCGGCAATGGCGTCGTCAGCGCCGGCGAGCTCTGTGACGACGGGAACCTCCTCGACGGCGACGGCTGCGATGCCTCCTGCACGCCGACCGCCTGCGGCAACGGCATCGTCACGACCGGCGAGGAGTGCGACGACGGCAACGCCGTGAACGGCGACCAGTGCGACGGCAACTGCACCGTCCCGCGGTGCGGCAACGGCGTTGCCGGTCCCGGCGAGGAGTGCGACGACGGCAATGCGACCAACGGCGACGGCTGCGACGTCAACTGCACCGTCAGCGCGTGCGGCAACGGCGTCGTCACGGCGGGCGAGCAGTGCGACGACGGCAACGCGATCAATGGCGACGGCTGCGACGTCACCTGCACCGCCACCGCGTGCGGCAACGGCATCGTCACGGCGGGCGAGGAGTGCGACGACGGCAATGCGACCAACGGCGACGGCTGCGACGCCAACTGCGCCGCGACCGCCTGCGGCAACGGCATCGTCGCCGGCGCCGAGCAATGCGACGACGGCAACCGGCTCGACGGCGACGGTTGCGACGGGGACTGTACGACCACCGCCTGCGGCAACGGCATCGCCACGGCGGGCGAGCAGTGCGACGACGGCAACGCGGTCGACGGCGACGGTTGCGACGTCAACTGCAGCGTCACCGCGTGCGGCAACGGCGTCGTCAGCGCGGGCGAGCAATGCGACGACGGCAACCTGGCGAGCGGCGATGCGTGCGACGGCAACTGCACGCTGCCCGCGTGCGGCAACGGTATCGCGACGGTCGGCGAGCAGTGCGACGACGGCAACCTGGTCGACGGCGACGGCTGCGACCACGACTGCACCTCGACCGGCTGCGGCAACGGCATCGTCACCGCCGGCGAGCAGTGCGACGACGGCAACCGGGCCGACGGCGACCTCTGCGAGGCCGATTGCACCGCGGCCCGGTGCGGCAACGGCATCGTCGATCAGGGCGAGCAGTGCGACGACGGCAATCCGCAGGACGGCGACGGATGCGACGGCGCCTGCCGCCTGCAGGAGGTCTGCACCAACACGGTCGACGACGACGGCGACGGCGCGCTCGACTGCGACGACACCGACTGCTCCTGCCTCCAGATCCTCCGCGATCCGGCGGTCATTCGCTTCGCCCATAGCTACCCGAAGGCGTCGCGCATGCGCACCCGCCCCGACTTCTTCCGGGTCCACGGCCGCCTCGAGCCGGAGACCGCCCACGACGTGCTCGCGGAGGGGCTCACCCTCGTGGTCACGAACACCAACGGCGTGGTCTACCAGGCGCGCCTCCTGCCCGGCGACCTCGAGCGGCACTGGTCGACGCTGTCCTTCGTCGACAAGGCGGCGGCGCGCGGCGAGGGTGCGCGCGACGGCCTCTACCGCGTCAAGCTGCGGCGCGGCGTTCGCGACAGTCTGGTCGTGACGATCGAGGCGTACGGCGATTTCAGCGCCGCAACCCTGCCGACCATGATGATCCAGATCGGCATCGGCGACGACATGTTCTACACCAAGGGCGCGTTCACGGCGCGTCGCTACGGCTGGTACTGGTCGTTCTGATCCGGGATCGGGCTCCCGCCCGTCGCCGAGCGCCGCCGCGACGACGGGCGCTCGGCGACGGGCGGGGCGTCACCTGCGCGCGCGCGCGGCGACCAGCTCGGCGAAGCGCCCGCCGGTGATGCTGAGCGTGCGCTCGCGGCGCGCCGCGAACCGCCATCCGGCCGGGGTCCGCACGTAGGCGTCGTGGTAGACCCCACTCACGTCCATCACCTCGCTCACGCCGTCGAAGACGACGCCGTGGCGCGCGAGCATGTGGATGGCGCCGTTCACGGTGTCGGGGCCCGTCGGCTGGAGCCGATGGGTGAACGCCGAGTGGAGGGTCCAGGTGAACATCGACAGCGCCTGCGGCATCCACGCCGCCACCTGCGCGGGTGTGCCGGCGATGCCGCCCGCCGATGCGTAGTCGATGCGTGCGTCGGGTGTGAAGAGCGCCTCGAACGCCTGCCAGTCCCGCTCGTCGATCGCGTACGCGTACGCGACGACGAGATCGCCGATGAGCGCACGGTCGTCCGGAGTGAGGGTCATGGCGGCGTCCCTTGCCACAGGGCGCGGCGGTTTGCGATCCGCCTCGCCGCGCCGGCTTGACCAGCCGGACGCCCGAACGATACGAGCGAACCCTCGGATCTCCCGCCGCCGTCTGCCGTATGCCTCTCGTCCGCGCCACCGATCGACTCCGCCCGCGCAAGCGCCCGCGGCAGGCGCGTTCACAGCGGACGGTCGACGCCATCGTGAAGGCGGCGGCGCAGGTCTTCTCCCGGCGGGGGTACGCCGGCACCACCACCAATCACATCGCCGAGCGCGCCGGCGTTTCGATCGGCTCGCTCTACGAATACTTCCCGAGCAAGGACGCGCTCCTCGCGGCCATCATGGAGGCCCACATCGCGGAAGCCGAGGCGGTGCTGACGCGGGCCGCCGCCGAGGTCGCGGGGCGCGCGCGCGACCTCGGCGGGACGATCCGCCACCTGGTGCGCGCCATGATCGCGCTGCACGCGCGCGACCGCGAGCTGCATCGCGTCCTCTTCGAGGAGGCGCCGCTCTCCCGCCGGCTCCGCCAGGCGTTGCGCGAGGTGGAGGAGCGGATCGTCGGCTGGGTGGTCGGACTCCTCGACGCGCATCCGGAGGTGAGGGTCGCCGACGTCCCGCTCGCCGCCGCGATCGTCGTGCGCACCGTCGAGGCGCTGACCCACAATCTCGTGCTGCACGGCCAGGGCGACGCTCCCGTCGAGGCGTACACCGACGAGATCGTGCGCCTCGCGACGCGCTATCTCGGGCCGGCCGCGTAGGCGGCGGGGCGCGCGCCGGGCGCCGCCGGCACGCGGCCCGGGCCTCGCCGCACGCCCGTGCGCCCGCGGTTGAACCGGTGCGGCGCATGCAGCAGAGTCCCACGATCGGGCCGAGCAGCCCCCACCCAAAGGAGGCGCGCCATGCGTGAAGCCGTCATCGTCGAAGCCGTACGAACCCCTCTCGGACGAGGCAAGCAGACGGGGGCGCTCCATCCCGTCCATGCCGTCGATCTCGCCGCGAAGGCGCTCCGGGCCCTCGCCGAGAAGTCGGGGGTCGATCCCGCGCTCGTCGAGGACGTGATCATGGGCTGCGTGAGCCAGGTCGGCGAGCAGGGGCTGAACGTCGGCCGGAACGCGGCGCTCGCCGCGGGCTTCCCCGAGACGGTCGTCGGGACGACGGTCGACCGCCAGTGCGGGTCGAGCCAGCAGTCGCTGCACTTCGCGGCGCAGGGGGTGATCGCCGGCGCCTACGACGTCGTCATCGCCGCCGGTGTCGAGTCGATGAGTCGGGTGCCGATGGGCACGAGCGCGTACACCGGCGGCCAGCCCTTCGGACCGGCCATGATGCAACGCTACATCGACCGGAATCTCTACGGCGCCGGCGGACTCGTGCAGCAGGGCCTCTCGGCCGAGATCGTCGCCGAACAGTGGAAGCTCTCGCGTGAGGCGCTCGACGAGTTCTCGGTCGGCTCGCACCAGAAGGCGGCTGCGGCGACGCGGAACGGCTGGTTCGCGAACGAGATCGTCCCCGTCGAGGTGGCGCGGCCCGACGGCAGCCGCGGCGTCGTCACGACCGACGAAGGCATCCGCGGCGACAGCTCGCTCGCGAAGCTCATGAGCCTGAAGCCGGCGTTCAAGGACGACGGCGTCATCACTGCCGGGAACTCGAGCCAGATCACCGACGGCGCCGCGGCCGTGCTCGTGATGGAGAAGCAGAAGGCGCGGTCGCTCGGCCTCCGCGCGCGCGCCCGCCTCCACACCTTCGCGCTCGGCGGCGTCGATCCGGTCATCATGCTGACCGGCCCGATCCCGGCGACGCGCAAGGCGCTCGAGCGCTCGGGCTTGACGCTGAAGGACATCGACGCGGTCGAGATCAACGAGGCGTTCGCGCCCGTGGTGCTCGCGTGGCAGCGCGAGTTCGACGCCGACCTCTCGAGGGTGAACCTGAACGGCGGCGCCATCGCTCTCGGCCACCCGCTCGGCTGTAGCGGCGCCCGCCTCATGACGACGCTCGTGAACATCCTGGAGCGCACCGGCGGCCGCTACGGGCTCCAGACGATGTGCGAGGGCGGCGGCATGGCGAACGCGACGATCATCGAGCGACTGGACTGAGCCCTCGGGCCCGCGGGGCGTTCGTTCCGCGGGCCGGCCCACGCCGCCGCGTCATGGGCGCTCCGCTCGCCGCCTGCTGCGGATTCCTTGTTCGTCCGTGACGATTTCGTGAATACCCGCGCGTCGCGCCGATCCGATCTGGACCTTTCGCATCGTTCTCCTTAGAGACGTCGCCGTGATGCGGACCTCACCACGGCCACGGAGAGGAGACACGATGTCCACGAAGCTGATGTCGCGCGCGGATCCGTCACGACGGGTTCTCGCCGCGCTCGCGCTCGCGATCGGGCTCGTCGGCGCGCCGGGGAAGGCGCGCGCCGAGGGGGACGGCGGACCGACCATCGAGCTCTACGTCGACGACGACAGCGGGCAGGTGTTCACCAAGCCCGGTCCGGGGCGGAAGCCGCTCGGGACCTTCCGGCGGGTCGAGCCGCCCCCGGCGGCGGCCCCGGCCGCGGCGGCGCCCGCGCCGGCACCGCCGACCGCGCTCGCGCCTGCCGTCGCGGCGAGCCAGCGGCGCGAGGAGGACGTCGCGGACATCGTCGGCAAGATCGTCAAGAACAAGTGGTACGAGCGCATCTCCCTCCGCGGGTACACCCAGCTCCGCTACACGGCGCTCCTCGAGAAGGACGGGGCGGACTGGTTCGCGCCCGCCGACCGGAGCGTGCGCAACGGCGCCGGCTTCCTGATCCGTCGCGGCCGGATGGTCTTCTCGGGCGAGCTCTCGGACCGCCTCTCGGTCTACGTCCAGCCCGACCTGAACGCGGCGCCGACCGACGGCGACTTCTCGGTGCAGCTGCGCGACCTCTATGCCGACGTCGCGCTCGACAGGAAGAAGGAGTTCCGCTTCCGCCTCGGACAGTCGAAGGTGCCCTTCGGCTGGGTGAACCTGCAGTCGAGCCAGAACCGCATCCCGCTCGAGCGCCCCGACGCGATCAACGCCGCCGTCGAGGGCGAGCGCGACATCGGCGTCTTCTTCTACTGGGCGCCGGCCGAGATCCGGGAGCGCTTCCGGAACCTCGTCAAGGACGGCCTCAAGGGCTCGGGCGACTACGGCGTCTTCGCGCTCGGCCTGTACAACGGCCAGGGGCTGAACCGGCTCGACTCGAACGACGACCTGCACGTCGTCGGCCGGCTCACCTATCCCTTCGAGCTGCCGGGCGGGCAGTTCATCGAGCCCGGCATCCAGGGCATGTACGGCCGCTTCGTCGTGCGGCGCTCCGACATCCCGGTCGGTCCGGGCGGCGAGGACGCGAAGCCGGCGGACTTCGAGGGCGGGCGCGTCGACCGGCGGGCGGCGGCCACGTTCGTCGTCTATCCGCAGCCGATCGGCTTCGAGACCGAGTGGACGATCGGCGACGGCCCCGAGCTCGTCGACGGCGACACCCGGATCGGGACCCGGTCCTTCTGGGGCGGGTACGTCCAGGCGCACTACCGGGCGCCGGTCCCCTGGGGCACCTTCATTCCGTTCGTCCGCTGGCAGTACGAGGACGGCGGCCGCAAGTTCGCGAAGAACGCGCCGCACGCGCGGGTGAACGAGATCGACGTCGGCATCGAGTACGCGCCGATCCCCGAGGTCGAAGCAACGCTCATGTATACGTACTCGCCGTACCGCACGAACACGAACACGTATCCGTACGACGACATCGACGACGGGTCGCGGCTCGGGATGCAGGTGCAGTGGAACTACTGATCGGTCGCGCCCACGCCGGCGGGTGCGCGCTCGCGTAGGCGGCGCAGGCGATCGCTCACGCGCGCCGGCGCCGCCCGAGGTGCCGTCCTCCTTCGCGCTCGCGACGTGCGCCTCGCAGGGCAGGTCGATCTCCATCGTGCCCGCCACGTTCACGGTCGAGACGAAGCGGTACCAGCCGCGGGGATTCTCGAGCCGGAGGGTGCTCTTGCCCATGACGTTCACCGCCGGCCGGTCGTCGGCGCGGGCGTCTTGTGCGTGTCGGAGCCCCGTGCTTGAAGCGCGGCATGGAGGCGGCGGCGCTGAGTCCGGAGCAGAAGGCCCTCCAGCTCAACCTGGACGACCAGAAGTACGGCACGCTCGCCGAGATCGGCGCCGGCCAGGAGGTCGCGGGCTGGTTCTTCCGCGCCGGCCGGGCGGCCGGCACGGTCGCCAAGTCGATGTCGGCCTACGACATGAAGATCAGCGACGCGATCTACGGACGGAGCGGCCGCTACGTCTGCCGCGAGCGGCTGCTCGCGATGCTGCAGCGCGAGTACGATCTGCTGCTCGAGCGCCTGTCGCCGACGCGTGGCGACACGACGTGCTTCTTCGCCTTCGCCGACACGGTCGCGACGTGCGGCGCCACGCGCGAACGCGGCGAGGCGTGGCTTGGAATCCGTTTCCAGCACATGCCGGGCGCCGAGCCGTCCGACATCCTGCTGCACGCGCACCTGCTGGACAGCGTGCGTCTCCACGAGCAGGAGGCGCTCGGTATCCTCGGCGTGAATCTCATCTACGGCGCGTATTTCGTGCGGAACGATCCGCGGGCGCTCGTCGCGCTCCTGCTCGACGACCTCTCGCCCCGGCGCGTCGAGGTCGATCTCATCCGCTTCTCCGGCCCGGCCTTTCCGGCGGTCGACAACCGGCTCGTGAGCCTCCAGCTCGTCGAGCAGGGACTCACCGACGCCGTCATGTTCACGGCGGCGGGAGAGGTCGTGCAGCCGTCCGAGGTGCTCTATCGGAAGCCCGTGCTCGTCGAGCGAGGCCGCTTCCGCCCCCTCACGCACCTCACGCTCGACATCCTGGAGCGCGCCCGCGAGCAGTTCGTCGAGGATCCGGCGCTCGCGGGCGAGGAGCCGGTGGTGTTGATGGAGATGACGCTCGCCGACCTCGGCGGTGAGCGCGGTCCGATCGTCCATGCCGACTACCTCTCGCGCGTCGACACGCTGCGGACGGTCGGCAAGACCGTTCTGGTCTCCAAGTTCGCCCGGTACTTTCGCTTGGTCGAGTATCTGGCGCGCTACACCCAGAACAAGATCGGGATCGCGCTCGGGATCCCGACCGTTCGCCAGATCGACGACGAGAAGTTCTACGAGGACCTCCCCGGCGGCGCGCTCGAAGCCTCGGGCCGGCTCTTCCGCCGGAACGTCCGCCTGTACGTCTACCCCGCGCTCGATCCCACGACCGGCGCGATCGTCACGGCCGAGAACCTGGAGCTGCCGGAGGAGTCGCGGCCGCTGCACGCGTTCCTGCTGCAGCGCCGGAGCTTCGCGGCGATCCGGAGGTACAACCCCGCCTTCCTCCGCATCAGCGCCGACGACGTGCTGGCCCGGCTGCGGAAGGGGGATCCGTCGTGGGAGGCGTCGGTGCCGACCGGTGTCGCGGAGGCGATCAAGCGGGAAGGCTTGTTCGGCTGGGTGGGGCCGCGGACGGTCGCGTAGGGTCGAGTCGGCGCGTGCGAGCGAGCCGGCTCAGCGTTCCGCTCGTCGGCGGAACTCGCGGGCGCGCCGGGTCGTGCCGCGCAGCTCGAGGAACAGGAGGCCGCGCGCGACCATCATGAAGTAGATCCACAGGGCGAGCAGCGCCGGCCGCGCGAACGCCAGCACGCCCGGCAGCGGGAGCTCCACGAGCAGGACCAGCGGCCCCGCCATGACGATGGTCGCCGGGAACCACTCGATCCAGTTGTCGGCGATGAACCGATAGCTCTCGCCGAGGAGCTCGATCGACGAGTGGTGTCCGAGATAGATGAGCTCCGGGACGGCGTTGCAGAGCACGAGGATCACGAGATTCATCCCGAGGATGATGCCGGGACCCTGCGGGATCGTGCGGAGCGCCGGCGTCGCGAGCGCGAAGGCCACCCAGAGGATGAAGGTCACGCCGACGACGTCAAGGAGGTAGACCCCGAAGCTCCGGCGGAAGTCCGCCAGCGAGACCGAACCCGTCCGGAGGATCATCTCGACCAGGTAGAGGAACGAGCTCACGCAGGCCGCCCAGGCGAGGCTCGTCAGGAAGCCTCCGAGGAGGCCCATGCCCGACGCGACGATCGCCGCGGCGGCGAGCGCGAGCGCATAGGCGAACGTGGTGCCGGCGACCGGCCAGTTGCGGAGCGTGAGGTCGGCGGCACGGCGGAACACGCGCCCGTACATCGCCAGGGTGGTCGCGAGCCATGTCATGAAGGCGCCGTGGGCCATCGCTCACGCGCGGTAGAGGCGGAAGGCCGCGCGTTCCGCCTCCCACGCCGCTTCGTCGCGCGAGGCCAGGGCGTCGAGGTCGCCCGGCGTCGCCGCCGCGTCGTCGACCCACTCGCGCAGCAGGCCGCTCCCGTTGATGACGTCGATCGCGAGGCGTCCGGGCTCGTACTCGTAGAGGAAGTCGCGCCAGAGCGGGTAGTCGGGACGGAGCCGGCGAATCGCCTTCAGCGCGAGTGCGACGAGCCGCCATGGGCGAAACGCCGCGTGGTCGTATGCCGGATCGTCGAGGTGGACCTGCACGCCGGCGCAGAGCGCGCCGACGTGCTTGTGGAACGTCGGTTCGAACCAGCACGGGCGGAGGCGGCAGCCGCGGAGCCATGCGGGCGCGAGCGCTTCCATGGTCCGCAGGAGGGCGGGTACGTCGAGGTCGGGCGCGCCGAAGAGCTCGAGCGGACGGGTCGTCCCGCGGCCTTCCGATAGCGTCGTCCCCTCGAGCATCACCGTTCCGGGGTAGGCGCGCGTCGTCCAGGGCGACGGGATGTTCGGGCTCGGATTCACCCACGAGCGCTCGCCGAGCGGCCAGCCGTAGCCCGGAGCGTCGTGGGGCCGCCAGCCGTCCATCGCCACGACGTCGCATTCGACGTCGAGCCGCCGCTCGCGCACGAACCAGCGGGCGAGCTCGCCCATCGTGAGTCCGTGGCGCATCGGGAGCGGCCCGGCGCCGACGAAGCTCTCGGCGCCGGGCCGGAGACGGAGCCCTTCGGCGGGTCGGCCGGCCGGATTCGGACGGTCGAGCACCACCACCCGCTTCCTCTTCGCCGCCGCGCCTTCGAGCACGTAGAGCAGGGTCGTGACGAACGTATAGATGCGGCAGCCGACGTCCTGCAGATCGACGACGAGCACGTCGCACGCGTCGAGCATCGCGTCGGTCGGCCGGCGGACGCCGCCGTAGAGGCTGAAGACCGGAATTCCGTGTGCGGGATCGTGGAAGTCCGGCGACTCCATCATGTTGTCCTGCTTGTCGCCGCGCAGGCCGTGCTGCGGTCCGAAGGCCGCCGTCACGCGCAGGTCGCCGGTCGCCGCGAGCGCGTCGAGGGCGTGGACGAGATCGCGCGTGACCGAAGCGGGGTGGGCGACGAGCCCGAGGCGCGCGCCGGCGAGCGGGCGTCGGAGCGCCGGGTCCGCGAGCAGGCGATCGATGCCGAAGAGCGTCATGGCGAGGATCCTCGGTCGCCGTCCGCGGCGCGCGGCGCCGCGAGCCGCAGCGTGAAGCCGTCGGGGTGGTGGAAGTCGGGCTGCGCGGTCGGGTGATGGAGTGCCCAGTACGAGAGGCGGCCGTCGGCCGCCTCGACGACCATCGTCAAGCCGACGCGGAGGGCGGCGTGCGCGTACTCCGACGAAAGATCGGCGAGCGCGACGCGCACGTCGATCGCGAGCGTCTCGCGGTTGCGGCGTACGACGATGCGTGGCTCCAGGCCAGGCGCGGCGAGCGGACCCCCCACGCGAGGAGAGGTGAACGCGTACGCCGCCCACTGCCGCGAGGGCGAGACGTTGAGCTCGACATACGCGGATGCGCCTTCGGCCGCCACGAACGCCTCGGCGCACGTGTGCTCCCAGAGGCGGTCGCCGCGGCGAGGCGGCCCCGCCGCGGGCACGTGCATGGCGTCGAGGGCGCCGCGGAGGACGTAGCGCAAGCGCAGATCGGCGTGGGCGGTGCGCTCCGCGAGTGCGGAGAGGTCCCATGCGTCGTCGGGAGTCGACGGATGCGGCGCGAGCGCGAGCACGACGCTCTACTCGATGCCATCTCG
>WBZR01003261.1_pt1 | contig 15008 bp, 18 predicted proteins | sample 5204231 | NCBI WGS metagenome assembly WBZR01 (sample SAMN12412403, study PRJNA552823) | activated sludge metagenome | isolation source: activated sludge from anammox sidestream of wastewater treatment plant... | place: USA: Virginia | collected 2017-08 | reverse complement strand
ACAAATACACAGGCTTTGCATTCGGAATGGGAGTGGAACGCCCCGCTATGCTTCTCTATGGCGTGAATGATATCCGGCTGTTCAGTGAGAACGATGTGCGGTTTCTGAAGCAGTTTACAAGTATGGCCTGAAGCAATTACAGTAAAAATAAAAACGGGACCGTTTCTGAAAAAGATTCCTCTTTTTACAATACATATAATTTCTTATTTCGCTTTCCTTCGCATATAGCTGAAAAATGCCGCAGCTAAAAATGCAATCAATGCAATATAGAACCAAAGGGTAAGCCCCAGATGCATACTGTTCCCCAATGTATCCCCTATTTTATTTAACCCTAATGTATCATCACCCGTATTGGTGTTAGCTTTTTCAGCGGCTTCTTTGGCAAGGCTTGCATTAAACCATCTTTTTACTTCGATCATCAGTCCCACTAATGAACCTGCAGATAAAATACCTGTTACCATACCTGCCGATCCGCCACTGCGGGCATTCCCGAAGGAAAAAAGTAAGCCCAGAACTGCCAGGGCCAATGCAGCAATAGCAAAATACTGAGCATTGCCTTCTTTTTCAGAGTTTGTTTTTTGGGTTGCATCCTTCGATTCGTTTCCGAATGTGTTATTTGCCACTTTCCAATCTTGTCCCAATACAAAGCCAATCCCGGTTTTATCCATGAACACGGTATTATTACATCTTATTTCCGAAAAAGGAAGAAGAAACAAAAGAATTCCAACTGCAAAAGCAATTGCAGAAGGAATCCTGGACCCGAATATTCCCTGCGATGGAGCCCGCTGGCTATAAGAGGGCGTGGGTGGCGGTGGCGTTGGTTGTTGAATTGGTTCCATATATAAATTTCGATCAAGATAAGAGATTCTTTTGATAAATAAACTGCCAACAATCAACATGCAATATCTTTACGGCACTAATTGATGGGATCCTTATCAGATATTGTTTGTGTTTGTGGTGCCGGAACCATGGGCAGTGGTATTGCGCAACTCGCAGCTCAATCAGGATTTCATACAATTCTTTACGACCTGAACGAAACAATACTGGCAAAAGCCCGTAACAATATCGGGAGCAGTTTATCTTTTTTAATATCAAAAGGAAGGATTTCTGAAGAAGAAAAAAGCAAAATAACCGGCAGGATCAGTTTTACAAACGATATACGCAACTGCATCGCTGATATTTTCATAGAAGCGATCATTGAAAAGGCCGAAGCTAAAACGGAACTATTCAACCGGCTCTCCAAAATAAACAGGGCTGAATGCGTTTTTGCCAGCAACACTTCCTCTTTATCCGTTACCAGAATTGCTGAACAAATTTCTAATCCGGAGAGAATGATCGGCATGCATTTTTTCAATCCCGCACATATAATGAAACTGGTGGAAGTGGTCAACACGAATTACACGAATGAACAGACAACGCAAATTGTTATCGGCCTGGCAAAAAAAATGAACAAGACGCCTGTGGTTTGTAAAGACTCTCCCGGTTTTATTGTGAACAGGGTGGCAAGACCATATTATATCGAATCTTTGCGTATGGCAGAAGAAGGTGCTGGCCTGTCACAAATTGATCTGCTGATGGAAGCAGCAGGTTTTAAAATGGGCCCGTTCCGACTGATGGACCTTATCGGAAATGATGTGAACTATGAAGTAAGTTGTTCTGTTTATGAGCAAATGGGAAGGCCGGAACGATTAAGACCATCCGTCATCCAGGAACAAAAAGTAAAAGAGAAAAAACTGGGAAAGAAAACAGGTGAAGGATATTATAAATATTAAATCCCCAATAGTAATCTTTAAATGGTTTTAGTTACAGGCGGAACAGGTTTTGTGGGCTCTTACATCATCAAAGAGCTGGTTGGGAAAAATTATCCTGTAAGAGCGATCCGCCGCAGCAACAAATTTCCGTTTTATATTTCAAAGGAAATCCGGAACAAAGTTGAATGGGCAGATGCCGATATATTGGATCCTGTTGCGCTTGAAAATGCGATGGCAGGTGTAGATTCGGTAATCCATGCAGCCGGCGTGGTTTCGTTTATCAAAAAAGAGAGAAAGAATATGTATATGGTGAATGTGGAGGGAACGGCAAATGTGGTCAATGCAGCATTGGAAAAAAATATCCGCCGGTTCATTCACATCAGCTCTGTGGCAGCACTGGGACGAAAAGAAAACGGCGCTCATGTAAACGAAGAGAAAAAATGGGAAGAGCACAGATCAAACACCCATTATGCCAAAAGCAAATACAAAGGGGAACTGGAAGTATGGCGTGGTATGGGAGAAGGTTTGAATGCCGTCATCCTGAATCCTTCTACTGTGTTGGGATTCGGGGATTGGAACAATTCAAGCTGCGCCATATTTAAAAAAGTTTATACCGGATTCCGCTGGTATAGCAATGGACTAAATGGCTTTGTGGATGTAGAGGATGTAGCAAGAGCAGCAGCGCTGATGATGGAAAGCACCATCACCGAAGAACGGTTCATTGTTTCCGGTTTCAACTGGCCATTCAGGAAATTACAGGATGCTATTGCAGATGGTTTTGGAAAAAAGCATCCATCGAAACAAGCTACCACGCTTTTGATGTCACTGGCCTTATACGGGGAACAACTGCGTTCATATCTTTCAAAAAAAAGGCCATTGCTCACCAAAGAAACTGTAAGGGTAGCTCAAAGCAAAACCTGTTTTGAAAACGATAAAATACTCGGAGCATTGAAGGGATTTTCCTTTACCCCTTTGGAACAAACCATCCGGGAGGCTTGCAAAAAATACACTGGCACAATAAATGCCCTGCAATCATAGTTACTAAGCGATATCTTTACAGGTAATCAATGTCTATGAAAATAATTTATTACAGTTGCCTTATATCTTTTCTTTTCGTTTCAGCAGTTGCTTATTCACAGGTTTCCGTTTCGGGAAAAATAATTGACTCCGCTTCAGGTGATCCTTTACCCGGCGCCTCGGTTTATTGCCACAATACAACGATTGGCACCACAAGTAACAGGCAGGGAGAATTCAGCCTGCAAATGAAGTCAGGAGGTTATGATCTTATCATCACCTATACCGGTTACCAGACCAGAACAGTTCGTGTCAGCAGTGACAGCGGCCGGTTAACCATTCCAATGATCAAACAGGAAAAAAATTTAGAAGAGGTAGTGATACGAAGCAGCAATGAAGTGACAGATGGCTGGGAAAAATATGGATCTTTTTTTCTTGCACATTTTATCGGCACCACTCCCAATGCTGCGCTCTGCAGTATTCAAAATCCTGAAGCGCTGAAGTTTTATTTTTATAAAAAAAGCAATAAGTTAAAAGTGCTCGCAGACTCAGCCCTTCAAATAGAAAATAAAGCATTGGGATACCGGCTCCGTTATGAGCTGGATTCGTTTGTTTACTATTATAAAACAGAGATCAATACGTACCGTGGATTTTGTTTTTATGGCGAGATGGAAGGAACCGAACAGGAAAAGAAAACCTGGGCTGCAAACCGTGCCAAAGCATATTATGGTTCCAAACTGCATTTCATGCGTTCGTATTACGACAGTACTTTAAGCGAAGACGGATTCTCCATTGATATGCTCAATGAGAACAGCAATACGAAATTTACTCCCGTAAAAGATCCCTATGATACGGCGTATTACAGCGGGTTAGACAGTACAATGGAAATAGAGATATGGTACCCAAGAAAAATCAGTGTCTCCTACCTGAAAAAAAGACCAGAACCGGAGTATATAAAAAAATTCGGGCTACCTAAAAATGTAGGTTCACAGATTTCCTATATAGACCTGAATGAAGCAATCGCCATTAAAGAAAACGGTTACTATTATAACCAGGGCGACTGGACCAACCAGGGTTACTGGAGCTGGAAAAATTTAGCGGATCAGTTGCCGTATGATTATGATCCGCCGGAATGACAAAATCATTTTCAACCTTCCTTTTCTATTTATACTCTTGTTGAAATCTTCTTGTATTCATGATCCTTTTCCATCGCTTTGGATTCCCAGCTCTGCGAGACATTCTGTCTCGCAGCAATATTATATCGCTTGAAGCGATCAAATAAGTCTTCTAAACTGCAAGTTTCGAAGAGCGGAGGAATTTATAAAAATCATTTTCACTCTTTCTTCTCCATTACTTTCTTCCACAATTCCGGGATTCTTTTTATCCATACCAGTTCTCTTCTTTTCATGGAAGCATCTTCTGCTGGATAACCGAAATAGGTTTTACCCCCGGCCAGTGAAGAAGGCACACCGCTTTGCGCCAGCACTATGGCGTCTTTTCCGATGGTTAGCGTTTTACTAACCCCCACCTGTCCCCAGAGAATGACATTATCTTCAATAGTTGTTGCTCCCGCAATTCCCACCTGGGCAGCAAACAAACAATTTTTTCCGATCACCGTATCATGACCGATATGCACCATGTTATCCATCTTGGTGCCGGCGCCGATCAAAGTGTCTCCGCTTACGCCGCGGTCAATGGTGCATCCTGCGCCTATCTCTACCGCATTTTCAATCACTACCCTACCGCAACTCTTCATCTTTTTATAATGAATATCGCGGTTGGTTTTCTTATTGTAATAAAATGCATCGCTGCCGATCACCGTTCCTGCCTGGATGATCACGTCATTGCCAATCACACAATGGTCCATAATGGTCACATTGGGATAGATGATGCACCGGTCGCCGATCTGAACATGATTCCCGATATAGGCATTGGGAAGAATGACGGTGCCTTTCCCGATGCTTGCCGAGTCACTCAGCATTTTCATGGAAGGAGAAAAAGGCCGGAAATGATCCACGATGGTCTGGTAGGCTTCAAATGGTTCTTCCACGATCAGCAAAGCTTTTCCTTCCGGGAACTCCGTTCTTTTATTGATGATGATATAACTGGCTGCCGAATGAATGCACTGATCATAATACTTGGGATGATCCACGAATACAAGGTCTCCCTCTTCCACTTTGTGAATCTCATTGATGCCTGTTGCCAGGGCATGGCCATCACCTGCTATTTCAGCGCCGATCAGTTTTGCTATCGTATCAAGAGAAACCGGTTTTTCAAAACGCATACCATGTTATTTTCGTAAAGGTAATAAGTCCTGAATTGCTTCATCCGTCTCTTGTTGTGAAACAAAGACAAATATTTTACGCCAGTAAATTTTTCACTTTATCACTGAAGCATCAGAATGAAATCAGTCTGATCGTAATACTATTTTGCCTGAGAAAGTTGTTATTAGTAAAGAGGATCAAAGATGTGTTTTGTTTTAAACACCCTTTATCAACTGTTTACGTTACGTTAACTATTCTGCCATTATCCACAACAGGAAACGGGATGTGCATAAAAAATATGAAAAAATTTTTTTTAGTAGCAAAATTTATTTTTAATATTGCGTTGGGAATTTTGTTTCCCGGTACTTACTAACCCATCCATATAAATGATCCCTCCGCACAACCGGGGGGATTTTTATTTTTTATTTTTTCATTTTCTCCAATGAAAACGGATGTATAAAAGCTTTTGATCACGAATGAAGTATTTAAAATACCTTTACCGGAATACTTCATCAAAGCATTCACTCATGTTGAAATCAATGACCGGATTCGGAAGATCGGAGGGAAAAGCAGGCGATAAAACATTTTTGATTGATATCAAGTCGCTGAACGGAAAACAATTTGAATTACTTCTGAAACTACCGGCAATCTTAAAACCTTTTGAATTTGACATCCGGAAAATCCTTTCAGGAAACCTGGGAAGAGGGAGTATAGATTGCAACATCAGTCTGAAAGAAACAGGCGCTGCCAAGCCCGTAACGATTAATACGGACCTTGCCAAAGCATACTACAGGCCATTGGCAGAATTGTCCGAAGCGTTGAGCCTCGATCCTTCGCACATCCTCAGTACTTTGGTAAAACTTCCCGAAGTGATCACTCCCACCAGTGAAACACTCACAGAAAAGGAATGGGGTGATTTTCAGAAAATCTTATCTGATGCACTGGAAGACCTGAACCTGCATCGCCGGGAAGAAGGAAAAGTGATGGAACGTGACCTGCTGTTACGCATCAGCAATATCGAAAAACATCAGGAAGAAGTGGCGAAGCTGGAACCATTGCGCAAACAAAAGATACGGGAAGGCCTTACTAAGCTACTCGAAGAAAACGTTGGCAAAGAAAATTATGACAACAACCGCCTGGAGCAGGAACTCATTTACTACATAGAAAAGATTGATATCAGTGAAGAACAGGTACGCCTGAAAAATCATTGTGAGTATTTCCGGTCGGTACTCCAAAAACCGGATGAAGCCAAAGGCAAGAAACTTTCTTTCATACTTCAGGAAATTGGCCGGGAGATCAACACTTCCGGCTCCAAAGCTTATGATGCGGTCATACAAAAAAATGTAGTGCAGATGAAAGATGAGCTGGAAAAAGCAAAAGAGCAGGTGCTGAACGTACTGTAAAGGGGCAAAGTGTAATTATTAAGGTACAGACTTAATATTTTTTATCAATGAAAACAATTAAGAAATTATTACCTGCTTTTATACCTTTCATTTTATGTCTCACTTCCTGCACTACGATTGACCTTTATGAAAAAGACGTGGCCATTCCCGGCCACGAATGGAAAAGCAGTTATAAACCTGTTTTTGATTTTATAATAAAAGACACCACTGTTCCTTATCAGTTCTTTTTGGTGTTGCGGCACACAGAAAAATACAATTACACCAATATTTATGTCAACCTGTATATAAAAGCTCCGGGGTCAGACAGCATTACTAAGATCCAGCGGTCACTCATGCTTGCTGATAACAACGGGTGGATGGGCAGCGGAATGGACGACATCTATGAACACCGCATCCCGTTGGGGGCGCCCCAGCCATTGAAAGCGGGTTCGTATCAGTTTACCGTAGAGCAGATCATGAGGGAGGATCCGCTGGAACACGTTTTGAATGTTGGCCTTCGTATCGAAAAGAAACAATAACACAAGTGTATCTTATGCCTGATTCCGGCCGCAAAAGATTAATAAGGATCACTGTCATTTACTGGACTCTTCTTTTATATATCATAGCGGCGCTGGTGTGGTGGTTCATCTCGCTGGAAAAGCAGAACACCACAATGAAACAATTCAATATACAGCATCTCAACAACACCACGGATAGCCTGCAGGCGCCGCTTCTTTACCACTCAAAGCTTGAGGCGATCAATAAAGATCACAGGAATAACCGGACCAAATTCATAGGTGAAGGAAGCATATTCTTTCTTTTCATCATTATCGGAGCTGCTTTTGTCTATCGCTCCATCAGGCGGCAGTTCAACATGCAGCAGCAGCAGCAGAACTTTATGATGGCGGTCACCCATGAATTAAAAACGCCTATCTCGGTAGCAAAGCTCAACCTGGAAACGATGCAGAAGTATTCACTGGATCCGGACAAGCAGGAAAAACTGATCCGCATGACCCTGGAAGAAACTGCCCGGTTGAATTTTCTAACTAATAATATTCTTATTTCCTCACAATTAGAAGGCGGCCGTTTCAAATCATCACACGAAGACCTGAACTTCTCCGACCTGCTGAAAGATTGCATCAGGGATTTTCGTAACCGTCATTCTGAAAGAGGCATCACCGGCCAGATAGAACCGGATATGGAAGTAAAAGGAGATCCCCTTTTATTACAGATCCTCATCAATAACCTGGTGGAAAATGCATTGAAGTATTCTCCGAAAGAAAGCCAGGTGAAAGCAATTTTAAAGACAGAGAATGACAACGTTCAATTGCAGGTCATTGATGAAGGTCCGGGTATTGCCGAAGAAGAAAAGAAAAAGATCTTTAAAAAATTTTACCGTATCGGCAATGAATCAACACGGAAAACCCAGGGCACAGGCCTGGGCCTGTATCTTTGCCATAAAATTGCCGGAGAACACAATGCCGACATTCGGGTGACAAACAATATTCCTCATGGAGCTAATTTTACAGTTACATTTCATGACTGATTATGAACAATGAAAATAAAAAGACATCTATTCTGCTGGTAGAGGATGAAGAGAACCTGCACGAAGCCCTGAAGCTGAACCTGGAGCTGGAAGGATATGAAGTAACCTCCGCCTATGATGGTGCAGCAGCTATTAAAGCCATACAGGCGGAATATTTTGACCTGATCATCCTTGATGTAATGCTTCCCGAAATTGACGGCATCAATGTAACTGAAACCGTTCGACTCAGTAATAATGAAGTGCCCATACTCATCTTAAGCGCTAAAAACAGCAGCGCCGACCGTGTGCTGGGGTTGAAAAAGGGTGCTGATGATTATCTCACCAAACCATTTAATCTTGCCGAGCTACTGCTAAGAGTGCAAAAGCTTATTGAAAAGAATAAAAAACTTCAGGACAAATCATCAACAGGTAACACTTATTCTTTTGGTGACAACAGTATAGACTTTAAAGCACAGGAAGCCACTACCAAAGGAGGCAAGAGATTGCAGCTTAGCAAAAAAGAGACCATGCTGCTGAAACTGCTGATCGAAAATAAAAATGAAGTGGTGCCGAGGGAAAAAATATTACAGGCTGTATGGGGTTATAATGTTTATCCCACCACCAGGACCATTGATAATTTTATTCTCAACTTCAGAAAATATTTCGAAGAAGACAGCCGCAATCCTAAATACTTTCATTCGGTAAGAGGTGTGGGGTATAAGTACAGTGAGTAGAAGAATTAAAAATTCAAAAGTAAAAAGTCAAAAGAGGCCTTTACAATAAAATGCGGCCTTAAAGAAACTCCTTTTTTTGGACTTTTGAATTTTGAATTTCAAATATCCCCTAACTGCGGACGCATCAGAATTTCTTCCACACAGGCGCCTGCTGAAAGTTGAGAAGCCGCAAAGATTATTTTGGCCACATCATCCGCTTCCATGAACCTGCTTTTCTCTATTCCGCTCGATGCCCAGGAATCTGTATAGGCAGCCCCCGCAATAACAGCAGTCACTTTGATCCCGTACGGCTTCATTTCTTCACGAAGGTTTCTTGATAAACCAAGCAAGGCTGTTTTGCTGATGCTGTAGGCTCCGCCGTTGCTGTAGGATTTGATGGATGCAACAGAGCACATGTTGAAGATATGGCCGCTCTTCTGCTGCATCATCTTCGGCAAAACCGTTCTCGCCAGGTGATAAGCGCTGTATAAATTTGTATTGACCATATTTTCCAGGGCGCCATCAGGTTCATCATGTACCGATCCGGGAATAAAAGAACCGGCATTATTGAACAAAATATCAATTGAAATTCCCAGGCCAAGTACCCAGTTCCCAAAAGCAATTGCATTCTCTTTGATGCTGAGATCAAATGGTTTTGCTTTGACTGTAACATCAGGATAGGCCAGCATCAGTTCTTCCATCGCTTTATACAAAGCCACTTCGTTGCGGGAAGTCAGGTACAAATTATATCCGTTGGCTGCAAATAAAGAAGCAGTGGCTTTTCCTAACCCACGAGATGCGCCGGTAATAATCACATTCTTTTTTTCCCTTCCTGTGTTTGAAGTATCCTGCAAACTCATTTTATCGGTCATTGTTATGTAATTTGCAAACTTAATTATGAATAATAAAATAAATGCCGGCACGGAGAACGGGACTGGCAACACTCCGGCAGATAACTATGGCAAATATCGCCATCTTTTTTTCGACCTTGACCATACTCTTTGGGATTTTGAGACCAATGCCCGTGCCACACTCCGGGAACTGTATGAAGAGCTGCGCCTGAAAGAAAAAGGGGTTACGGATTTTGAAGTGTTCTACAGGAATTATGAACAATACAATGTGAAGCTGTGGGAACGGTACAGGAACGGTTTCATCAAACAGGAAGAACTGAGAGTGAAAAGAATGAGGTTGGCGCTATTGGATTTTAAAATTGCCGATGAAGAGCTTGCCAACACCATGAGTACTCAATTCCTGGATTTATTGCCTACACGCAAAGCTCTTTTTCCCAACACCATTGAACTGCTGGAATATCTGCAAAACAAGAACTATGAGCTTCACCTGATCACCAACGGGTTTGAAAAAACCCAGCACAGTAAACTAAAATACTCCGGGCTGAACATTTACTTTAAAGAGATCATCACATCTGAAATTTCCAACAGCCTGAAACCCCATAAGGAGATCTTTGACTTTGCCCTGGAAAAAACACATGCATCCAAAGAAGAAAGCATCATGATCGGCGACAGCATTGAAATGGACATTATCGGAGCCATGAATGCAGGAATAGACCAGGTGTTTGTAAATCATACAAACATCAAACCCGAGGTAAAACCCACTTACACGGTCCACTCTTTAATAGAAATGGAAACTATTTTCTGAGTTGAAATAAAAGAAAAAAATTCCCTTACCAGGTTGCGATAACGGATATGCCTCCCTGAACTTTATCGCCGATCTTCACCTGCACTTTCGCATCGGTGGGTAACAAAAGGTCCACACGGGATCCAAATTTTATAAAGCCCATCTCTTCTGTTTGTTTCACCTTCTGTCCTGTCTGCAGGTAATTGACGATCCTTCTTGCCATGGCGCCGGCAATCTGTTTTACCAAAATCTTTTTCCCGTTTTTATCATACACTACAGAATGACGTTCATTTTCTGTTGAAGATTTCGGATGCCAGGCCACCAGGTATTTGCCTTCGTGATACTGACTGTACCGGATCTCACCGCTGACCGGGTTGCGGTTAAGATGCACATTCAGCGGACTCATAAAAATGGAAACCTGTATCCTTTTATCCTTAAAATATTCTTCTTCCTGAGTCTCTTCTATCACCACCACCTTTCCGTCGGCAGGAGCTATGACCGCATCTTCACGAACGGTAAGTTTTCTTTTTGGCACACGGAAAAAAGAAACCATGAAAACCAGTAAAGCAAGCGTGATGATCAATATAATGATGCAGACTGCCGGATGGTTCAGGCTGAAAATGTAAAAAGAAAGGATATTGATGATCCCGAACAGGATCACACTCCAGGCAATCGTTTTATATCCTTCTCTGTGAATAGTCATTAAAAAAATTGGAGTGTAAAGGTAGTAAATGAACCACAACCTATAGGTTAATCAGATCTTATCTAAGAAAAAATAAACATAGAGCCATACAGCAGGGACAGCGAGCAGCAATGAATCGAAACGATCCAGGAAACCGCCGTGGCCGGGCATGATTTGTCCACTGTCTTTCACACCTGCCATTCTTTTGAGTTTGGATTCCAGCAGGTCGCCAAGCGTTCCGGCAACGGATGCTATGGCAGCAATGATCATAAAAATTTTCACATCAAAGTGAGAAAGCCATGCTATAAGCGCTGCCACTGCCACTGCAAGGATAATTCCGCCTGATGTACCCTCAACGGTTTTTTTAGGTGAAATCTTAGATAAAGGCGTTTTGCCGATCATTGATCCCACGATATAAGCCATGGTATCATTGATCCAGATAGAAAAAATAATGGCGCAGGGAATAACGATGCGGTACCATCCTGGGAAAGCCTGGTCGCCGGAAGTGTTTTCTGAAATAAAATATTTATGCTGAAGATCTATCATCAAACCCCAGCTTAGAGAGATATACAAGAGTCCCGGGAGTGCGGCGCCAAACGATGCAAGACGGATATTTCTTTTTAAAAAAATACCGATACACATTAATACAAACCCCGCCTCGGCTACAGGAAGAGAAATATCATTTTTCAGCACACGTTTCCCGATCATATATTCCGGGCCGCAAAACCAAAGCAACAACCCAAAGCCCAAAACCATCAGGCCAAGTTTGAAATAAATATGAAAAGAAACATTGCGGATCTTTTCGATCAGTTTCAGGTATTCACGCCAGCATCCGAAATGAATGATGGAAAACAGTATCAGAAAGCTCCAGTGATTCCAGAACAAACCTGTAAGCATGACCACCACAAACACCGCAGCTGTCAGAGTCCTTGTTTTGAATGTTTGTACGTTCAATGCCATCAGAGAAAAAATAAACTAAGAAAAAAGATTAGCGGAATTGTCCGGAGGGAGCGGAGGTTTAACCGTTTCCCTGCCCTTTATGGAAACCTTATAAAACCACACAAACAAGATGATCACTACAGGTAATGCAAGGATACCCCAGAAGTTATCCGAATTATCTTTCATGGCATCCTGAAGAGATTGCCCGTTCAAAATAGAAACATAAAGAACTGTGATAGCGATCCCGTTATTCAGAAAATGCCCGAATATGTTTATCCATATCTTTCCCGAATACTGATACAACAGACCCAGCATGATACCAAGAAACAAACGGGATAAAAATCCGTAGTAGGAAAAATGTGCAAGACTGAAAATAATACTGACAATGATGATGGACAGCCATGGCTTCTTAGTTGATCTCGTCAGAAAATTTTGCAGCCCTCCCCTGAATAAAGTTTCTTCGCATATCGCAGGCAAAACAGCCAGCATGAATAAGGCAAAAAGGAATTGGGAAAAACTGTTTAAACTGATAATGGATTCCACACCGCTGTTATATTCATCTTCCAGCTTATCGAAATGAATTTTCCAATCGGCAGGAACAGGCAGGTGACTGTTGAAATAAGAAAAGCCGGCAGATGCAAACAATCCAAAAAAAACGATCAGTAGTGCAACAAAAAACTGGAGCCGGCTGGGAGTTCCGCTAAAACCGATCAGCTTCATTGGTTTCCTGTTCAGTAAAAAAGCTACAAGTATCGCCGGCAGAAAAAACCCTACCACCGCGGTAATGACCTGTATCACCTGGTATGCATGTGCATAGGCCGGGTTATTCATTTCAGCCGTCATCTTATCCATCCCGGTGCCCGTCATGGCGGTCCAGACAGGTATGCTCAGCATTCCTGCTACCAGAAGCGCTGCAACAGCAAAACCGATCAGCATAAAAAATCCCGCTGTGTATGAAATACCTTTTGAATTACTGTCGTACATAATTTCTGCTATTAAATGGTAAATTTGCAGGTTCCTGCCGAATGGCGGATAAACAAAAATATGTTATTGTTACATTGTTTGATTGTTTAATTGCTAATCAGGATCATTTATAAAAAACAATCAACCCATTTTAACCATAAAACAATTTCTTTGTTTAAAATCGGAAACATACAATTTACGGACTTCCCCTTAGTTCTTGCTCCCATGGAAGATGTAAGCGATCCGCCGTTCCGTGCCGTGTGCAAAGCCAATGGTGCCGACCTGATGTTCACCGAATTTATTTCTTCGGAAGGATTGATCCGTGATGCCATCAAGAGCAAAAAAAAACTGGACATCTTCGATAATGAACGTCCTGTGGGAATCCAGATCTTCGGCGGTGATGAAGAGGCCATGGCGATGAGCGCTGCCATTGTTGATACGGTTCATCCCGATCTGCTCGACATCAATTTCGGATGTCCGGTAAAAAAAGTGGTGACCCGTGGAGCAGGCGCTGCCGTCTTAAAAGATGTGGAACTGATGGTGCGGCTGACGAAGGCAGTGGTAAGATCCACCTCATTACCGGTGACGGTGAAAACCAGGCTCGGATGGGATCATGATTCTTTAAACATCACAGAAGTGGCGGAGCGGCTCCAGGATGTTGGCATCAAAGCATTATCCATACACGGAAGAACAAGAAAGCAGATGTATAAAGGGGAAGCCGACTGGACATTGATCGCAAAAGTGAAAGAGAATCCGCATATCACGATTCCCGTCTTTGGCAACGGTGATATTGACTCGCCGGAAAAAGCGCTGGAATATAAAAACCGGTATGGTGTGGACGGCATCATGATCGGGCGTGCTGCCATCGGCTATCCGTGGATCTTTAATGAAATAAAACATTTTCTGAAAACACGAGAGCACCTTGCACCTCCCACTATAGAACAAAGAGTGGAAGTGATCCGCCGGCATTTACACCGCTCCGTTGAATGGAAAGGGCTGATCACAGGCATCAATGAAATGAGAAGGCACTACACCAATTACCTGAAAGGACTTCCCAATATCAAAGAATACAGACTGAAACTGGTGACCCAAAAATCGCTGGAAGAAATTGATGACACATTGAACGAGATCATCAAAACATACAGCGGCTATCAATTTGAAAGAAGGAAAGTGGAAATGGAATCGCTGGCTTACAGTTGTAGCTAGGCGACTCGCTCTCCAGCAATGGTTCATGCCGGCACAAACCATGACAGGATTTTTTTAAACACCATATCTTCGGGGAGAAATGGCATGAACTAAAAAAAGGATCATGAAAATCTTTGTAATTGACTTTTCAGACACAAACTTTATAGCAAACAGCCTCAAAAAAGGACACAAGGTGTTTGTGGAAAAACATGACGGGGGTAATGCCTATAAGCAAGTAGGAGAAATCATGCCGGATAAGATATTTATCAATTATCATGACAAACCGGGCCATGGCAGAGAGACAGCCAAAGCAATAAGAAAAAGAAAAAAGACTTCCGGCATCCCGATCTATTTCGTTGACGGAAATGAAAAAGATAATAACAAAGTAAAGCTGATCGGGAAAATAATTAAGATAAATGAAATCGAAAATAGTTTGTCCGATTGAAAAGATCTATCTCATAGCTATGCGAGACATCCTGTCTCGCATCATTATCATATCGCCTGAAGCGATAAAACAAACCTTCGAAACTGCAAGTTTCGAAGAGCATATTAAAAATCCCCTCCCAACCTGAAAGTTCATCTGAATCTCTTCATCAGCCCCACAAAGGAAACCAGGGTCCAGATACCTTCCAGGATCACAAAAGGCCAGAATTGAATTAACCACGAAGCATAACAGGCCAGCGCAGCCCCCGCAACATTCAAAGCAAAATACAGTTTGCCTTCCCGGGGTATCAGCCGGAAGGTGTTGCAGAAAAAAGCGGCCAGGATGAGGCCCACACCAATAGTTCCCACTATTTCATTATACGACATGGGCGTTCATTATTTTTCAATGGCTTTGAGTACGTCTTTGCTTAATGGAGATACCGCTGAACCGAAATAATTGGTCAGCATCCCTTTTTCATTCACCAGGTATTTACAAAAATTCCAGGAAGGTTGTTTGCTGTTCCATCCATTC
>WBZR01003260.1_pt1 | contig 15011 bp, 8 predicted proteins | sample 5204231 | NCBI WGS metagenome assembly WBZR01 (sample SAMN12412403, study PRJNA552823) | activated sludge metagenome | isolation source: activated sludge from anammox sidestream of wastewater treatment plant... | place: USA: Virginia | collected 2017-08 | reverse complement strand
CGTCATCGCCGGAGTAAACACAAAAATCACTTGGCGCTCTCTCGATCATTTCGCGCGCGCGATCTAAATTGCCCGTTGCATCTTTGATGCCGCGAATATTGGTAATTTGCGCCAAGCGCAGAGCCGTTTCCGGCAACATATCGCAAGCGGTTCTGCCTGGCACGTTGTACAAAATTTGGGGGATGGCAACCGCTTCTGCTACCGCTTTGTGGTGCAGGTACAAACCTTCTTGTGTCGGCTTGTTGTAGTAGGGCGTGACCAATAAACAGGCATCCACTTTGGCTTCTTTTGCCGCGCGCGTTAGTTCAATCGCTTCGGATGTGGAGTTGGCACCTGTGCCAGCAATCACAGGGATGCGACCTCGTACTTGATTGACGACACTGCGCACCACGGCAATGTGTTCTTCAAAACTCAGTGTAGCGGATTCGCCCGTTGTGCCCATCGCCACAATCGCGTGCGTACCCTGCTCAATATGCCATTCAATCAGCTCGGCCAAAGCATCCCAATCTAAAGTGCCGCTCTCACTCATCGGTGTTACCAGAGCCACCATGCTGCCCGTGATCATCTATTTATCCCCTGTAAAACCGGCTGCGAAAGATGGCATATGTTAGTGACGCACTGCGGTTTGCTCAAGGCAAAAAGTATTAGCGCGTTGTGCCGTCTGTATAATGCGCCATCCGCGCTTTCACACTTTCTTTTTGGATCCTGAGACCTTATGCAACTTCCTATCGACATCCATTCCATCAAAGGTTTTCTCGACCCTGCAGAGGGCGCAGCTCTGTATCAACACGCGGTAGAAATAGCCGCGCTAGGCCCCTGTTTGGAAGTTGGCAGCTACTGCGGCAAATCGACGGTCTACCTCGGCGCCGCTGCCAAGCAAGCCAACAACATTGTCTACGCCGTCGATCACCATCGCGGTTCGGAAGAACACCAACTTGGCGAGGAATATCACGACCCTGATTTGTATGATCAAGGTGTTGGTTTGATGGATAGCTTCCGCGAATTTCGCAAAGCCATGCGCGCTGCACAATTGGAAAACCATGTCGTGCCGATTGTTGCGCCTTCACTGGTTGTGGCACGACAGTGGGCAACACCACTGGGCATGGTTTTTATCGACGGCGGCCACTCTTGGGAAGCTGCACTGAGCGATTACCGCAGCTGGGTGGCGCATATTCGCGTCGGCGGCATCCTCGCTATTCACGACATTTTTCCCGATCCAACACAAGGCGGCCAAGCGCCTTACGACATTTGGAAACTCGCCAAAGCATCAGGTTTGTTTGAAGAATTGCCGATGGTGAAAACGCTGGGCTTATTTCGCCGCGTGTAATTTTTATTGGAGAAAAGACACCACAGCGCGAATTTTTTTCTCACCACACAGCGCCATCAATAAACGATCCACGCCTAGAGCCACGCCAGCGCAGGGCGGCAAACCCGCCACCATTGCCGCCAAAAACCGCTCATCCAAAGCAGGTACATGTTGCGAACGCTGCGCGCGTTTTTGTTGGTCGGATAAAAAACGCTCGCGCAAAACTTCTGTATTTAATTCTTCTTGATAGCCGTTCGCCATTTCCACGCCGTCGATATACAACTCAAAGCGCGAAGCCACGGCGTTGCCGTATTCATCCAGCTCTGTCTGCGCCAACGCCGCTTGTGCTGCGGGAAATTGCGTCAAAAACACCAAGCCGCGCAATTGAGGTTCAACGAGATGCGAAAACAACAGATCCAACCAAAGGTCGCGATCATCCGAATCAAACGCAGGCGATAACTTTTCCTGCGCATATTTTTTTAATACATCCACACTAACAACAAAAGGATCTAAACCTGTGTGAGTCATAAACGCATCGCGATAAGTGAGGTATTGCACCGCGCCGTCCAATACACCACGCACCAAAACTTCCACTTCTTGCATCAACATATCGATTGACCAGCCGCAGCGATACCACTCCAACAGCATAAATTCACGGTGATGACGCGAGCCCGATTCATCGGCACGGAATGCATGATTCAAGCTGTAAATATCGCCGCTGCCCGCTGCCAGCAGGCGCTTCATATAAAACTCTGGCGATGTGATCAGGCTGCCATCAAAGTCAGCGCGCTGCGCAAAATTGACGGCAAGGCTTTCGATATTGGGATCAGTGACGGCTGTTGCCGTAATTGCCGGTGCATCCACTTCCATGGCACCGCGCTCGGCAAAAAAAGCACGCAAGTATGCCAACAACGCAGCGCGTTTTTGTAGCATTGCTATCGATGCTGACGGTCGCCAATCAATCACATCACACCTTCATGCTTAGCGAGACAATGTTTAACAAGACAATAAAAAACCGGCCGCAGCCGGTTTTCATCATGCACAGTTCGCGCATCACTTACTCTTTCGCGCGGCTGAGATATTCGCCCGTGCGCGTATCAATTTTGATCAAGTCGCCGACATTCATAAACAACGGCACTTTAACCACAGCGCCGGTTGCCAACTTAGCCGGCTTGGTGCCGCCAGTGGCGGTATCACCGCGCAAACCCGGATCTGTTTCTACCACTTCCATCACCACATGATTCGGTGGTGTCACTGCCAACGGCGCGCCGTTATACAGCGTGACGATGCAAGTGTCTTGTTCTTTCAACCACAACGCCGCATCACCCACGGTTGCCTTGTTTGCTTGATGCTGTTCGAAGGATTCTGGCTCCATGAAGTGCCAATATTCACCATCGTTGTACAAATACTGCATATCAGAATCTGCTACATCAGCGCCTTCCAATGTATCGCCCGATTTGAAAGTTTTTTCCAACACGCGACCTGTTTTCAAGTTCTTCAATTTCACGCGATTGAATGCTTGCCCCTTACCAGGTTTGACATGCTCGTTCTCCAGAATATTGCACGGATCGCCGTCCAACATCACTTTGAGTCCGCCTTTGAATTCACTAGTAGAATAGTTCGCCATAAACCCTCGCTGTTAACAAACAGGCCTGAAAAAAAGAGGCGCAATGATACCCGTTTCCGATGCAGCCTGTCAGGTTCAAACCACGCACGAACACGATGACGATTGGCAATTCATTCTGCGCACTGCCATCAGTGACCCCGCCGTGTTATGCCAGCGATTATCACTATCTGTCGATCAATCTGAAGCCATTCTTCAAGCGTGCCGCGATTTCCCGCTGCGTGTGCCTGAGCCGTATTTGCAGCGCATCGAATCGCGCAATCCGCAGGATCCGCTCTTGCTGCAAGTGCTACCGCAGTCAGCAGAATTGCTGGAACAGCCAGGCTACTCTGGTGACCCTCTCGACGAGCAAGCGCACAATCCAGTTCCGGGCTTAATTCACAAGTACGCCTCGCGCGTGTTGCTGATCAGCACCAGCCTGTGTGCGGTGCACTGCCGCTACTGTTTTCGCCGCGAGTTTCCGTATCAAGACAATCGCAATAGCCGTTTGGATTGGCAGCAGGCGCTCAATTACATCCGCCAACACACCGAGCTGAATGAGGTCATTCTATCCGGCGGCGATCCGCTCACGCTGCCCAACAAACAACTGGCATGGCTCACCGAACAGATCGCCAGTATTCCTCACATCACCCGTCTACGCCTGCACACACGCCTGCCCATTGTGATACCGCAGCGCATTACGCCCGCACTGCTGCACACACTGACCAGCAGCCGTTTGCAGTCAATTGTGGTGCTGCACAGCAATCACCCTAATGAAATTGATGCGGCTGTTGCACACGCTATCCAAGCCCTCCAGAGCAGCGCCATAACGACGCTCAATCAATCTGTATTGCTGGCTGGTATCAACGACAACGCCGCCACTCTCGCCGCGCTCAGCGAGCGCCTGTTCGCCGCCGGCTGCCTGCCCTACTACCTGCACGCGCTGGATAAAGTGAAAGGCAGCCAGCACTTTGCTGTGCACGATACAACCGCCAGCGAGATTCACCGCCAGCTCCAAGCCCTACTGCCCGGCTTTCTTGTGCCGCGCCTAGTGCGTGAGAACGCAGGACAGCCTTCAAAATCTTGGTTGATCTAGCGCAACAGCTGCCTTTTCCTTTGTCTCGCAAGTCCGCTATCATCATCCGCCTAGCTGCAAGACGCAGCATCACTTTGCCTATAAAAACAAGTTCCCCATGAGCAAAACAGAAACTACTCGTCTCCTCATCATCAATGACAACGCCAGCGAAGTTGAACGCTTGCTGAGTATGCTGCGCAATTCGGGTCACACCATGCGCTCGCAGCATGTGCCGAGCATCGAGGGCTTAGAAAAATTACTGGGCGACCAAGCGTGGGATTTATTGTTGGCTGTTGATTCAGCTAAATCTTGTGATCCTAAAGCTGCGCTGCGTGCTATCAAAAAATTAGACAAAGATATTCCTGCTATTTTTCTTACCGAAACCGATCCCGATGAATTGGCCATTGCACTAATTGACGGCTTAAAAGCGGGCGCGCGCGATGTGGTGATTTTGGACGACGACCAACACTTATTGATGGTGATGGCGCGCGAATTGGGCAACTTACAAGAACGCCGTGAACGCCGCGCCGCCGACAGAAAATTATTAGCCTCCGAAAAACGCTGCCAGCAATTGCTTGATAGTTCGCGTGATGCGATTGCCTATGTCGAAGACGGCATGTTCCTCTATGCCAACCAAAGTTTTGCAGAACGATTTGGCTACAAAGAAACGGACGACATCATTGTGATGCCTGTTGTCGATATCATTGCCGATTCAGATCAAGAGAAATACAAAAGCTTCATGAAAGCTTTTAAGTTTAGCGAAAACGACAATCAAGATTTGTCTTTAACTGGTACGCGCCATGATGGCAGCAGCTTCAATATTGATATTGCTGTTTCACACGCTATTTTTGAAAACGATCCCTGCACACAACTACTGGTTTCCGCACAGATTGGCTTAGACAGCGCCGCTGTTGCTGCAGAAATCAAAAAAGCCAGCAACCTTGATGCGCTCACCGGCCTTTACAACCGCCTCTACATAAATAACTTACTGAGCCAAGCGGTGCACGATGCATCCGAAAAAGATAAGTTCAGTTCACTGCACATTATCAGTATCGATCTATACGACGAAATGCGCTCTACCCTCGGAGCATCTGCACGCGACGCAGCAACAAAAGATCTGGCCAACTTTATTAAAAATACATTAGGTAGCAACGGCACCCTCGGTAGGGTTGCCGACGGTGAATTTGCTTGGGTTGTTAGTGGTATTGATGAAGAGCAGCAGACACAACAAGCACGAGACCTCTGTCAAAAAATAGCCAGTCATATCTGCCAGGCAGGTGGAAAAACAACGCAAGTCACTGTCAGCATAGGAATCTGTCCTATTACCGAAAAAACCACCAGCTCAGATCAAGTGCTGGACCGCGCGCACAATGCCTGTGAAGAAGTTATAAAAGCAGGAAAAAATGGTACAGGTAATGGAGCGCATTACTTTATTGCCTCGTTGAATGACACCTACGAGCAAGATGATTCACTCATCACAGAAGTGATTGAAAACACTTTACGCAAAGATGGGTTCACCTTGAGGTATCAACCCTTTATCAGTTTACAGGGCGACTCCACAGAGCACTATGAAGCGCTGCTGCATATGGCTCCTGATGACAAAGGACAAACCGTTGACAACAAGGAAATATTCAGAGTCCTTGCGCATAACAACGAGCTAGGTAAAAAGATAGATCGCTGGACCATAATCAACGCAGCGAAAGCTCTCGCCGCACACCACAATGCTGGCCATGACACGAGTCTATTGCTCAACATTAGTGCAGCAACTTTACGCGATGAAGGCTTTCCAGGGTGGCTAAAAGTCGCCTTAGAAACGGCCAACATTCCAGCCAAAGCAATCATATTGCAGTTCTCTGAAACGGATGCTGCAAACTACCTCACCCATGCAAAAACTTTCTGCAATGCGATGAGCGATCTTAATATTCGATGCAGCATCAAACATTTCGGTTGCTCTCTCGATCCATTTAAAACACTAAGTCATTTAGATGTGGAATTAGTCAAGATTGACGGCTCTTTTGCCACTGACATTCAACATAAAAATGAAAAAGTGGATCCACTGAAAGAATTGATAGCACATCTAAATGAAGCAAGAAAAACATCCATTGTTCCCTATGTAGAACAAGCGTCCCTAATGGCGACACTGTGGCAATCAGGCGCACATTTCATACAGGGAAATTATATACAAGCGCCTAAAGAGAAAATGGAGTTTGCATTTGAGGAATAATAAACATATTCCTCAAATGTATTTTACTCATTACAACTAACGCCCAGTAATATTTCCTAATACCGTGCGCCAGTTCCAAGTTTCTTTCAGATAGCTGTCACGCACTTCGGCGATATCCACATCGTAAACGCCAGGCTCGAGATCCTTGATGATCTCAATCGCCTTAATGGAGCTAGTCGGCTGACCGCGTTTTTCTGCCTTGCGCAATTTGTCAGAAAAATCTTCAAACAAATCTAGAATCACTGGCTCCTTGAGTTTGTTCTTATCCTTATCAATCACAATAGCGACTTTGGGTTTTAAGCGCCGTGCAAAAGTTTGTTCAACCACTACAGCCACTTCACCGGTATTTAATTCGATCAGTGTACCCGTTGGATAAATACCCAAAGCCTGTATGAACTGCACCACCAATTCCTCTTGGAATTCGATATTGCGCATGTCATACAGTTTTGCCATCGCTTTTGATGGAGCCAGCGGGTATTTACTATTACGCGGGTTAGTCACAGCGTCATACACCGTAACAATACCTGCTACTTTTGCTAGAAACGGAATTTTGTCACCCAATAAACCTTGCGGATAGCCAGAGCCATCAAAGCGTTCACAGTGATTGCGCACCACATGAATAATTTCAGCGGGCACGCCGGGAGTAGCTCGCAGTGTTTCTACGCTGTAATCAATAAATTTTTTATATTCCGCTTGTTGCTCGGCTGTGTGTTCAGATTCCTGAATCGTCAACAGCTCCTTAGGCAGTTTTACTTTACCGATGTCTTTCAGTAAGCAAGCAGACACCAAGACATTCATTTCTTTTTTATCAAGGCCAATGTGTCGCCCAAAAACACCGGCCCACACCGCTGATCGCACAACATGGCCATAAGTAAATTCATCTTTATCACGAATACGCGATAGCCATGAAAAAGCATCGGGGTTGCGCACCACAGAATCCACAACTTGGCTTGCCAGTTGCGTGGTTTTTTTTACTTCAATGGTTCCGCCTTGCGTAAGGCCACTCATCACCTCATTGATGTTTGCCTTAATGTCACCGTGCAGTTTTTCTGCCGCCACATTTTCTTTTTTTAATGCGACAGGATCACTGTAAAAGTTGTGCCGTAATTTAAGCGGCGCAGCAGTAATTTGTTGGCGCTGTCTCTCAGCTCCTGCTTTACCGTCTGCAGAATCTCCTTTTTTGTCGATAGAGGCGTGCTTAACAGCAACGGGCTGTTTGCCGCGCTGAACATCGATATGCACATATTTGCAGTACAGTCGGAGTTGGTCTATTTCATCCGGCTGACGAATAAAAAAACCTTGCAGCGGAAATGGCGTCTGCGACCAAGGTCTGTCCAACCCCGACACATACATACCAATGATCAGCTCATTGACATCGACTTTGACCTGTTTAATACCTGACACGCTGCACTCCCTCAGGTAGGTTGCCCGTTCTTTTATTTGTTGGCTTCAATTTACCGTTTTTCAAGGGCAGTGCAAAGACTCTAATACCAGTAAATATTTATTTTTATTGGGAAAATTCGTGCACCGCGTCAATAAAACAACCAGCGTGCTCGGGAGGCACATCCGGTGTTATTCCGTGACCAAGATTAAACACATGCCCTGAGTGTGCACCAAAACTCTCCAAGATACGCTTTACCTCAGTGCGAATAGCCTGCGGGGATGCACGCAGGATGGCGGGATCCATATTGCCTTGCAACGCGACTTTATCACCCACGCGTTGCCGCGCTTTACCAATATCCACCGTCCAGTCCAACCCCAAGGCATCGCAACCGGATGCAGCCATAGCCTCCAACCACTGCCCACCACCTTTGGTAAACAGAATCACTGGCACAGCTCTCCCTTCTCGCTGGCGCTGCAACTGACTCACCACGCGCGTCATATACGCCAATGAAAACTCTTCGTAAGCCGCATGGCTCAACGCGCCGCCCCAAGTGTCAAAAATCTGCACCGCCTGCGCACCCGCCTCTATTTGCGCATTGAGATAGACAGCCACCGAATCTGCCAGCACGGTCAATAATTGATGCAGCATAGCCGGTGTGTCATACAACATTCTTTTGGCGTGCTGAAATTCACGACTGGAGCCACCTTCAATCATGTAAGTCGCCAAAGTCCACGGGCTGCCAGAAAAGCCGATTAAAGGCACTGCACCGTTCAATTCGCGGCGAATCAATTTCACGGCATCCGTCACATAAGGTAAATCTTTTTCGGGATTGATAACCGCGAGCTGATTGATATCAGCTTCTGTGCGAATAGTTTTACGGAAACGCGGGCCTTCACCTTCTTCAAAATATAAACCCAAGCCCATTGCATCGGGAATGGTGAGAATGTCTGAAAATAAAATTGCCGCGTCGAGCGCGTAGCGGCGCAATGGCTGCAAAGTGACTTCACACGCCAATTCTGTATTCATGCACAGTTTGAGAAAATCACCCGCTTGGGTGCGCGTTGCACGATACTCAGGAAGATAGCGCCCAGCCTGCCGCATCATCCATACGGGCGTCATATCAACCGATTGACGCATCAAGGCACGAAGAAAGCGGTCATTTTTCAACTCAGTCATAAAAAATCTCAACACCGTGTTTCACAAAAAATAAAGGCCGCAACAGCGGCCTTTGGTTATGGCAAATTTTGCTGGATCAACGGGGCAGTATAGAGGAACCCATCAGGAATGCATCTACTTCGCGTGCGCATTGACGACCTTCACGAATCGCCCACACCACCAACGATTGACCACGGCGCATATCGCCCGCAGCAAATACTTTATCGATGGAAGTACGATAGCAGCCTTCTCCATCCGTGCTGGCTTTCACATTACCGCGCGCATCTTTTTCTACACCAAAAGCATCCAGCACATTCGCAACGGGTGAGACAAAACCCATCGCCAATAAAATCAAATCCGCTTTGATTTCAAATTCAGAGTTGGGCACTTCTTCCAATTTTCCTTCTTTGAACTCAACGCGGCAGGCGATAATTTTTTCCACTTTGCCGTTGCTGCCTTCAAAACGCTTGGTAGACACAGACCAATCGCGCTCACAACCTTCATCGTGCGAAGAAGAAGTGCGCAATTTCAGCGGCCAGTAAGGCCATACCAACGGTTTGTTTTCTTGCTCAGGCGGGCGAGGCATTACTTCCAACTGCGTCACACTCAATGCACCGTGACGATTCGATGTACCGACACAGTCAGAACCGGTATCACCGCCACCAATAACTACTACATGCTTGCCAGTTGCCAAAATTTGTTGCGGTAATTTATCACCAGCATCCACTTTATTTTGTTGCGGCAGAAATTCCATCGCAAAATGAATGCCCTGCAACTCACGGCCTGGCGCAAGTAAATCGCGGGGCATTTCTGCACCACCCGCCATCACCACCGCATCAAAATCTTTCTGCAATTGCGCGGGAGAAATAATTTCCTTGGCGTCATTGCCCACAACACTGGGAAAATCTTTGCCAATCAACACGCCCGTACGGAATGTCACTCCTTCCGCTTTCATTTGTTCAAGGCGACGATCAAGCACGGTTTTTTCCAATTTAAAGCCAGGAATGCCGTAACGCATCAAACCGCCGATGCGATCATTTTTTTCAAAAACAGTCACCGTGTGACCTGCTCGCGCTAACTGTTGTGCAGCAGCTAAACCAGCAGGGCCAGAACCAACAACAGCCACTTTTTTACCCGTTTTATTGGCGGCAGGCTGTGGTGTAACCCAAGAATTTTCCCAACCTTTTTCTGCAATAAAACGCTCAATCGATTTAATGCCGACAGGGTCGCGATTAACATTCAGTGTGCACGCTGCTTCACAGGGCGCAGGGCAAATACGACCGGTAAACTCAGGAAAGTTATTGGTGGAGTGCAGCGTATTGAGTGCTTGCTGATAGTTGCCCTTGTAAACCAAATCATTCCAATCAGGAATAATGTTATTCACAGGGCAACCCGTTGTGCAAAATGGTGTACCACAATCCATGCAACGCGCTGCCTGAATCGTGGCTTTCTCATTCGCCATAGGAATAACAAATTCTTTGTAATGTTTGACCCGCTCCGACACTTCAGCGTATTCATCTTTTTGGCGATCAAACTCTATAAAACCCGTAATCTTTCCCATTACACAACCCCTATTTCTATATCAGGTTTGCCGTACAACCATTAAGCAGAAACGCCTGCCTGTTTTTTGTCTGCCATAGCCGCTGCGTTGATTTCACGCAGTGCACGACGATATTCATCAGGAAATACCTTAACGAACAGCGCGCGATTTCTATCCCAATCATTCAGAATTTCTTTTGCACGCTCGCTGCCAGTAAAATTGGCGTGACGCTCAATCAAGCTTTTTAATAACACTTCGTCTTCAATACTTTCGCCACCACGCAGCTCGCTATGCCACAGTGTGCGATCCACTTGTTTATCTTGCTCAGCAACCGTTAATACGGACTCCAGCTTCACCATATCCATGTTGCACTTGCTAGCAAAATTGCCTGCAGGGTCATACACATACGCGATACCACCCGACATACCCGCTGCAAAGTTGCGTCCGGTATCGCCCAACACAACTACAGTGCCGCCTGTCATGTACTCACAGCCGTGATCGCCCACGCCTTCAACAACCGTTGCCGCGCCAGAATTGCGCACTGCAAAACGCTCACCCGCCACACCACAGAAGTACGCTTCACCGGCAATCGCACCGTAAAGCACAGTGTTGCCAATGATCATATTTTCTGCGGTCACACCACGGAAATCTTTGCTTGGACGAACAATAATGCGGCCACCAGACAAACCTTTGCCTACATAATCATTGCCTTCACCGACCAAATCCAGCGTGATGCCATGCGCTAAAAATGCTGCTGCCGATTGCCCCGCCGTACCATTTAATTCGATATGAATAGTGTCACTCGGCAAGCCATCATGGCCATAACGCTTGACCACTTCGTTCGACAACATTGTGCCGACAGTGCGGTTCAAATTTTTCACGGGAGAAACAAAAGAAACTTTTGTACCTTTTTCCAACGCAGCAGCAGATTTTGCAATCAAGTCATTATCCAGTGCTTTATCAAGACCGTGATCTTGATCTTCCACATGATAAAGAGCTGCGCCGTTAGACTCAGGCTGGTGCAGCAATTTACTGAAATCCAAACCTTTTGCTTTCCAGTGTGTAATCGCTTTGGATTTATCCAAGAGATCGACACGACCGATCAATTCATCAAAAGTGCGTACGCCGAGCTGCGCCATAATTTGACGCGCCTCTTCTGCAACGAAGAAGAAATAATTCACCACATGCTCTGGTTTGCCTGCAAATTTTGCACGCAACACTGGATCTTGCGTAGCAACTCCCACCGAGCAAGTATTCAAGTGGCACTTACGCAACATGATGCAACCTTCAACCACCAACGGCGCAGTGGCAAAACCAACTTCATCAGCGCCTAACAATGCAGCAATTACCACATCGCGACCTGTTTTCATCTGACCATCAGCCTGCACACGAATACGGCTGCGCAAACCGTTGAGCACTAAAGTTTGTTGCGTTTCCGACAAACCCAATTCCCACGGTGCACCGGCATACTTCACAGACGATAGCGGTGAAGCACCCGTACCGCCGTCGTGACCCGCAATCACCAAGTGGTCAGATTTTGCTTTTGCAACGCCTGCCGCAACTGTTCCCACACCTACTTCCGCTACTAATTTTACAGAAATAGATGCACGAGGATTTGCATTTTTTAAATCGTGGATCAATTGCGCGAGATCTTCGATGGAATAAATATCATGATGCGGCGGTGGCGAAATCAACCCCACACCCGGTACAGAAAAGCGCAACTGCGCGATATAGTCTGTTACTTTTCCACCGGGCAATTGACCACCTTCACCCGGCTTCGCACCTTGCGCCATTTTGATTTGAATTTGATCCGCAGAATTCAAATATTCTGCCGTCACACCAAAACGACCCGCAGCAACCTGCTTGATACGCGAGCGCAACGAATCACCCGCTTGCAACGGAATATCCACAACAATGCGATCGCTGCCGATGACAGATGCAATGGTGTCGCCATCTTGGATCGCAACGCCCGCTTGTTCTTGACGATAACGCTTAGGATCTTCGCCGCCTTCACCCGTATTCGATTTGCCACCGATACGATTCATGGCAACAGCCAGCGTGGTATGCGCTTCACTGCTGATCGAACCCAGTGACATCGCACCTGAAGCAAATCGTTTGACGATTTCTTTCGCTGGCTCTACTTCTTCCAAAGAAATTGGCTGCGCTTTATCAAAGCGGAATTCGAACAATCCGCGCAGCGTCATGTGGCGCTGGCTCTGATCGTTAATGATTTGCGCGTACTCTTTATAAGTGTTGTAGCTATTGGTTTTGGTGGAATGCTGCAATTTTGCAATCGCATCCGGCGTCCACATGTGCTCTTCACCGCGCACACGGAAAGCGTACTCACCACCGGCATCCAACATATTGACCAATATTTGATCGCGCCCAAAAGCCTGTTGATGCAGACGCACCGCTTCCTCGGCAATTTCAAACAAACCGATACCTTCTACATTGGAAGGTGTTCCTGTGAAATATTTATCGACCAGCGCGCGATTCAAACCAATCGCTTCAAAAATTTGCGCGCCGCAATAAGACATATAAGTGGAGATGCCCATTTTCGACATCACTTTCATCAAGCCTTTACTGATCGCTTTTTTGAAGTTGTAAACCACTTTATCTGCTGAAAATTCTTTCGGCTGTTTGCTCGCCATGTCGAGCAAAGTCTCAATAGCGAGATACGGATGAACCGCTTCTGCGCCGTATCCGCCCAACAAAGCAAAGTGATGCACTTCTTTTGCTGAACCAGTTTCTACCACTAAGCCTGTTGCCGTACGCAAACCGCTTTTCACTAAATGCTGGTGAATAGCCGAAGTCGCCAACAATGCAGGAATAGCCACATGATCCGCATCTATTTTGCGATCGGAAACAATCAGAATGTTGTAACCATCTCGAATTGCATCAACCGCTTTTGCACACAAAGAGGCCAAACGCGCTTCAACCCCTTCTTTTCCCCATGCAACGGGATAACAAATGTTGAGTTCGAACGATTTAAAGTTTCCACCTGTCAACGAATCAATATTGCGAATGCGCTGCATATCAGCCACATCCAACACCGGCTGTGACACTTCCAAGCGCAATGGCGGATTAATGTTATTGGTATCCAGCAAATTCGGTTTAGGACCGATAAAGGACACCAGCGACATCACCATGGCTTCGCGGATTGGATCAATCGGCGGATTAGTAACTTGTGCAAACAATTGTCTGAAATAGTTATAGAGCGGTTTCAACTTGTTGGACATCACTGCCAAAGGTGAATCATTACCCATGGAGCCAGTGGCTTCTTCACCATTCGCCGCCATCGCCGACAAAATAGTTTTGATATCTTCTTGCGTGTAACCAAAAGCCTGTTGTTTATCCAATAAGCTGACAGCAGACACCTCTACTGGTGCAGCTTCAACTTCTTTCAGTTTTTCTAATTTCACACGAACCGAGTTCACCCATGCTTTATAAGGCTTGGCGTTCGCGTAAGTGTCTTTTAGTTCTTTGTCACCAATGATGCGGCCTTCTTCTAAATCAATCAGGAACATTTTCCCTGGCTGCAAGCGCCATTTCTTATTGATCTTGGCATCAGGAATAGGCAACACACCCGATTCAGATGCCATAACCACCAAATCATCATCCGTCACTAAGAAACGCGCTGGACGCAAACCGTTTCTATCCAAAGTGCCGCCGATGTAACGACCATCGGTGAACGCCAATGCAGCAGGGCCGTCCCACGGTTCCATCATTGCCGCGTGATATTCATAAAACGCGCGACGGTTTTCATCCATCAGGGCGTGGTTTTCCCACGCTTCCGGCACCATCATCATCATGGCTTGCGCGATGGGATAGCCAGACATCACCAACAATTCCAGTGCATTGTCAAAGCACGCGGTATCCGACTGACCTTCATAAATCAGTGGGAATAATTTTTTCAAATCATCGCCCAGCACTGAGGATTTCATCACGCCTTCGCGCGCGCGCATCCAGTTAAAATTACCTTTTACGGTATTGATTTCACCATTGTGGGCGATCATGCGATACGGATGCGCCAACGGCCATTCGGGGAAGGTATTGGTGGAGAAGCGCTGATGCACCAAAGCCAACGCCGAAACACAGCGTGGATCTTGCAAGTCTTTGTAGTAAACGCCAACTTGATTCGCTAACAGAAGGCCTTTGTACACCACGGTGCGCGCTGACATCGACGGCACGAAAAACTCTTTGCCGTGAATCAATTTCAGCGATTGAATGGCATGACCAGATGATTTACGAATGACATACAGTTTGCGCTCCAGCGCATCCGTCACCAATATATCTTGACTGTGGCCGATAAAAATTTGACGAATCACGGGCTCCTTTGCGCGCACCGTTGGCGACATAGGCATCGCCAGATCAACCGGCACATCGCGCCATCCCAAAATGATTTGCCCTTCATTGCGCACTGCCCGCTCGATTTCTTGCTCACAAGCAATGCGCGAAGCCGGCTCTTTAGGCAGAAACACCATACCCACGCCGTATTCGCCAGCAGGTGGCAAATCCACGCCTTGTTTCGCCATTTCCTCACGATAAAACTGATCAGGAATCTGAATCAGAATACCTGCACCATCACCCATCAACGGGTCTGAACCAACCGCGCCGCGATGCTCAAGGTTTTCTAAAATCTGTAACCCCTGCTCAACAATGGCATGGCTTTTCTGGCCTTTTATGTGAGCGACAAACCCGATACCGCAGGCATCGTGTTCGTA
>WBZR01002422.1_pt1 | contig 15022 bp, 14 predicted proteins | sample 5204231 | NCBI WGS metagenome assembly WBZR01 (sample SAMN12412403, study PRJNA552823) | activated sludge metagenome | isolation source: activated sludge from anammox sidestream of wastewater treatment plant... | place: USA: Virginia | collected 2017-08 | reverse complement strand
GCTCAGGGTGCACTGGGGCTACCCCGATCCGTCCGACGCCGAGGGCGGCGAGGAGGGCCGGCGCCGCGCCTTCGAGCTCACGCGCCAGGCGCTCGGCTACCGCATGCTGCAGCTGCTGGCGCTGCCGCTGGAGAGCATGGACCGCGCCGCGCTCGCCACGGCGCTGCAGCGCATCGCGCAGAGCTGAGCCGGGAGCCGGACATGGCCGAAGCCGTCGCGCGCCGACTCTCGTTCCTCGACCGCTACCTCACGCTGTGGATCTTCGGCGCGATGGCGCTGGGCATCGCGCTCGGCAGCCTCGTGCCCGGCCTGCGCCGCACGCTCGACGCGTTCTCGGTGGGCACCACCAACCTGCCCATCGCCGCCGGCCTGATCCTGATGATGTACCCGCCCTTCGCCAAGGTGCGCTACGAGGAGCTGCCCGACGTCTTGCGCGACCGCAAGGTGCTGCTGCTGTCGCTGGTGCAGAACTGGCTGCTCGGCCCGGTGCTGATGTTCGTGCTGGCCGTGACGCTCCTGCCCGAGCGGCCCGAGTACATGGTGGGCCTCATCCTCATCGGCCTGGCGCGCTGCATCGCGATGGTGATCGTCTGGAACGAGATCGCCCGCGGCTCCACCGAGTACGCCGCCGGCCTGGTGGCCTTCAACTCGATCTTCCAGGTGCTGTTCTTCGGCGCCTATGCCTGGCTGTTCGTCACCGTGCTGCCGCCGCTGCTGGGCCTGCACGGCGCGGTGGTGGACGTGTCGATCGCGCAGATTGCCGGGAGCGTGTTCGTCTACCTCGGCATCCCCTGCCTCGCCGGCGTGCTCACGCGCGTGGTGATGCTGCGCTTCGTGAGCAAGGCCTGGTACCACGAGCGCTTCGTGCCGCGCATCGGCCCGGTCACGCTGGTGGCGCTGCTCTTCACCATCGTCGTGATGTTCGCGCTGCAGGGGCAACGCATCGTCGCGCAGCCGTTCGACATCGTGCGCATCGCGCTGCCGCTGCTGCTGTACTTCGTGCTCATGTTCCTGTTCTCGTTCTTCATGAGCCGGCGCCTGGGCGCCGACTACGAGAAGAGCGCGACGCTGTCGTTCACCGCGGCGAGCAACAACTTCGAGCTCGCAATCGCGGTGGCGATCGCGGTCTACGGCATCGACTCGGGCGTGGCGTTCGCCGCCGTCGTGGGGCCGCTGGTGGAAGTGCCGGTGATGATCGGCCTGGTGCACGCGGCGCTGGCGATCCGGCGGCGCTTCTTCGCGCCCGCGGCGCCGGCCGCGCGCGGCTGAGCGTCGCGGGCACGGCACGGAGTCCGGGTGCCGTGAGAATCCAGGCCCGGGAATCCGGCCCGCGGCACCCTTCGGCGCCCGCCGCAAGTCCTGCGACAGCCATGCGACTCTTCGGCATCAGCGGCCATTCCGGCATGGGCAAGACGACGCTGCTCGAGCGCCTGATCCCGGCGCTGGCCGCGCGCGGCCTCGTCGTCTCGCTCGTCAAGCACAGCCACAAGGCGATCGAGATCGACCGTCCCGGCAAGGACAGCTTCCGCCTGCGCGAGGCCGGCTGCCGCGAGGTGTTGCTGCTGGGGAGCGAGCGCTGGGCGCTGATGCACGAATCGCGCGGCGCGGCCGAGCCGCCGCTGGCCGAGTTGCTGCGCCGGCTGGGACCGTGCGATCTCGTGCTCGTCGAAGGCTTCAAGCGCGACGTCTTCCCCAAGCTCGAGGTCTGGCGCGCCGAGCCGGGGCGGCCGCCGCTGTGGCCGCAGCATCGCGACGTCGTGGCGATCGCCACCGACGACGCAGCCGCCCTGCCCACCGCCGCGGCGCGCCCGCCGGGGCGGCCGCTGGCCGACACCGCGGCGCTGGTTGCGCTCGTGCTGCGCAGCGCGGCGTCGCCGCAAGCGCCGGAGGCGCGCTGAGCATGCGCGGCGCGCCGAACCGCAGCCATGCGGCTGGCCGCATCCAACACGCAGGCGCATTGGACCGCACTCCGCGCTGAAGTCGACGTTGCCAGGAGGCTTCCGATCGGCAAGCGCCCCGGGTCGATCATGGCGTGCGCATGGCGCCCGCAACTCGGCGCGCCCGCTTCGCGCCGGCAGGCATCCGGGCCTGCGCCAGCGTGAAGTGCGGCTTGATCGCGCCGGCCGGCAACGAGCTCTTGTGTCCGGCAACGACGCCAGCGGCGCACCGGAACAGCAATGCCCCAGACCGACTTGAACGGCCGAGCGCAATGTGTGCCGGGCCGCCACGAGCGGGCTCACGACGGACATCGGCCCGTTCTTCACTCCGTCTCGCACTAATTCAGTATCTCCACCCGCAAGGGCTTCAGGCGCCCAGCGTTCACGGGATTGCGAACTTGCGGGCAGTTCGAAATGGCCACGATCTGCGGCATAAGGGCTCGCAAGATGATTTCATCGCCGGCGCCGCTCTTGGGTTCGCGAATCTCCAGAACACCGTTCATCTCGTACGCATAGGTCATGAAGATATTGAAGCATGTGTCGGGACCGAAGCTCCAGCGATTCAGTCCGTAGGGTGCCAGCGCTTTCTCGAGATTGGTTTCGCAATTAGGTGCATCCGGCGCTCCGTAACGCAAAGCGTTCATCCGTGCATTGCAATAGCCGCCGCCGCAGTAGTTCTCGCCAACGGTATCGACTTCAATCTGCCACATCGGTCGAACCAAGTTGCTGTAGAGCTGATGAGGTGCAGTGAGCCTCCAGTTGCTGTTGACCGCCCGGCTGCTGTACATCGAAAGCTGCTCCCGCGGGTCTTCCCGGGCGAACGACATGAAATCGGAGACCTGTTGCCCTTCGAGGTCGACGATCCTGACCCGCTGACCTGTCGCCACTGTCGCCCCGAAATAACCGCCCGGGGCCAGGATGACCTGCCGCTCGAGCGGGATCGATTCGCCCATTCTGAACCTCCATCGTCGAAAATGAATTCCACTCGCGAGTGACCGAAAGCGCCACCCCGCGTTCGAGCACGAGCATCGGCGAATTCTCGCACCGAGACGACGGCACGACAGCAGTCGGCCTATTCGCGCCGTGCGGAGTGCAGCGGCGAGAACGACGCCAGGTGGCAATTCGTTCCTCCTTCGACGTCGCATTCCTTGTTCTACCTGCACGGATGCTGCCGTTGATCGCAAGCGCAGTCGCGCACGGTGGCGAGACCTCTTGCCGAGCGGACGCAGCGGACAAGGCCCTTCGCGTCGCTGTCGCGCAACGCACGGCGTTCGGCACGTTGGCGTGGCTCCGCCCGACGCAATGCCGGTTCGTCGGCCTGTCGATCCTGGAGTTCGCGCCCCGGCCGCGGGCTGCCCCGGCCAAGCAGTCCTCCGACGACCGGCGTTGCATCGGGATCGTCAAGCGAACCCGAATGCGCCACGTACCGCATGTCACCGCCGGCCACGACCGCGCGCATCCTCCGGGTTCGCTGCAGGCATGGTCGCCGCACGGCAATGAGCCGGAATCGAGGCCGCACGGCGTCGTCCGATGGACCGGCCTCTGGTACGCGGTTAGGATGCGGACCTCGCATCCGTCGTGCGGTTCACCGACGCCCCCCTGCGGGAGCGTTGGCGCCGCAGTTGGCTCGGTTCTGTCGCAAGGGAAGATCGCATGATCCGCAACATATCCGACGTCCGTCGCTGCGCATCACAACTCGCCTGCGCCGCCATCTTCGTCTTACCGGTGCAGGCGCAAACGGTGCAGGCGGACATCCCGGTGCTGGTGCCGATCACCGGTTTCCTCGCACTCGAGGGCACGAGCCAGCGCAACGGCGCGCTGCTCGCAATCAAGGATGCCCCGCCATCGCTCAAGATCGGCGCCGAAGTGACCGACACGGGCGCCTCTCCCGAAGGGGCGACGATGGCCCTGGAGCGGTCACTGTCGCGCGGCAGGGTCACGGCGGTGGTCGCTTCCATGCTGGGCCCGCAGATGTTGGCCATGATGCCGGTTGCCCTCGAGAGCAAGGTGCCGCTGGTGACGATCTCGGGAACGGCCGACATCACCGAGAAGAACAACCCGTATGTCTTCCGGTTCTTCCCCGGCGACGCGGTGGCCAAGCGGGCACAAGTGCGCTATGTCCTCGAGGAACTCAAGAAGCGTCGCGTCGCGGTCGTCTATCAGACAACGGCTTACGGACAGAGCGGTCACCGGCACATCCTCGACCAATTGCGCAAGGCCGGGGTGACGCCGCTGATGGAAGAAGGGCTGGACGTGACGGTGAAAGACATGTCCCCCGTCATCGGAAAGGTCCGTGCGGCCAACCCCGAGATCGTGATGCTGCATTTGCACAGCGGGCCGTCTGCGTTGTTCGCGAAGCAGGCCGCGGCGGTGCGCCTCGAGGCGCAAATCGTTTCAGGCTCCGCACTCAGCCAGCCGGCAACGGTGGCGCTGGTCGAACCTGCGGAACTGCGCGGGGTGTGCGCAGAAGCCAACGCCTCGCCGGTCTCCGGCGGCAGCCCCGAGATGGACAAGTTCCTCGCCCGCTACCGCGCCGAGTACAAGACCGAGCCTGACGGTTATGCCGTGGCGCAATACGACGCAACGTCCATGGTGGTTGACGCGCTGGGCCGCGGCGCCAGGACTGCCGAGGACGTGCGCAAGGCCCTCTCCCAGGATACGTTCAAGGGAATCGCGATGAGCTACAAGTCGGACGGCAAGGGCAACATGGCCCACTCGTCGATCATCGTCTGTTACGACGGCAGCAGCCGCGTCCCGAAGATCGTCAAGCGATACGACTGATCGCGCGGCCCGGACATGCTGCTGCAGATCCTGGTCAATGCCCTGGCACTCGGGGCATCGTATGCATTGCTGGCACTGGGCTTCGTGCTCATCCTCAACGCCACGGCCTCGGTCAACTTCGCGCACGGCGACATGGTGATGGCCGGCGGCTATGTCGGCATAGCGCTGTCCTCCTTGCTGGCGGTACCGGGCATCCTGTTGTTGCCCTTGGTCGTGTTGGCGATGGCAGTCTTCGGCTTCCTGCTTTCGTGGCTCGCCTATTTCCCGTTGCGCGACCGTCCGCCGGTTTCGGTGTTCATTTCGACGATCGCGCTCGGCATCGTCCTGCAGAACTCGTCGAATGCCATCAACGGCGCTGAGCCGCGCAAGGGTCCAGCCTTGTTCGCGGACGGTTCGCTGGTGATGGGGCCGGTGGTGGTCGGCCAGCAGGCGTTGGCCATCATCGCGGCGGCCACGGTGCTGATCGTCGCGCAGCATATGCTGCTCAATCGGACGTCCCTGGGCCGCAAGCTGCGGGCGACGGCGCAGGACCGGCAGATGGCCGAAGCCGTCGGCATCCGTGTGAACCGGATGATCGCGCTGACCTTCGCGCTCGGCTCGGGCTTGGCCGGCGCCGCCGGCCTGATGCTCGCAAACACCTTCTTTGTCTCGCCTACGGACGGCACAAACTACATCATCAAAGCCTACATCGCGGTCACGATCGGCGGTTGGGGCAGTCTCACCGGTGCGGTGTGCGGCGCGCTGATCATCGCGATGTTCGAGGTGCTGCTTCCATCGCTGCCGGTGCTCGTACGCGGCATCGATGCGCTCAGCCCGTGGATGTTCACGCAGACCACGTCGACGATCCTGTTGTACCTTTGCCTGCTGGCGATCATGTTCCTCCGCCCGCAGGGCCTGTTCGGCGAGGCGGTCCAGCGCCGGGTATGAGTGCCGGGCTGCAATGGGCCGGCCGCGGCATCCGCCCGTTCCTGATCCTGGGCATCGCCCTGCTGGTCGTATGGATGGGAGCGATGTCGTCGGCGTATTCGCTGCGGCTGCTGACCATCGTCGGCATCTACGCGCTGCTTGCGTTGGGCTACCAGTTCATCTTCGGGCAGGCGGGGGCGCTGTCCCTGACGCAGGGTTGCTTCTTCGGCGTCGGCGCCTATACCACCGCAATCCTCGCCGCTCGCTATGGGCTCGGCGGGGAGACCACACTGGTGCTGTCGGCGCTGCTGCCCGTTCTATTGGCCGCAGTGGTGGCGGCACCGGTGCTGCGCCTGGAGTCGCACTACTTTGCGCTCGCCACGCTGGGTATCGCCCAGGTGATGCTGCTGATCGCGATCGGCTGGCAGGATCTGACCGGCGGCGCCAACGGGCTGTCGGGGATTCCGGGCTTGCGCCTGCTGGGACAAGAGATCCCCAAGGGGCGACCGATCTTGGCGGCGGTCTGGATCGTCGTCGCCCTCGGGGTTGTGCTTTCGTCGCGCATCACGCGCGGCCTGTACGGCGCCGCCCTGCACGTCTCGCGTGACAGCCCGGTGGCCGCGCAGTCCCTGGGCATCGACACCGCCCGGCTGCGCTACGTGATGTTCCTGTTGTCGGCCGCCTTCGCGGGGATCGCAGGCGCTCTGTATGCGCACACGATTCGCGTCGTGTCGATCGAAGCGCTGGAATTCCCCATCATGGTGGCATGCCTGACGATCACCGTCGTCGGCGGGCGGACTCATGCCGCTGGTGCCATCCTGGGCGCCATCCTGATCGTCCATCTGCCCGAGTGGTTTCGCGCGATGGAGAAGTACTATCTCGTCGCCTACGGTCTGGCGCTGCTGGCCGCGATCATCGCTGCGCCATACGGCCTGATCGGCCTGCTGCAGCAGTGGCGCGCCCGGCTTTGGCCCGAACCCGCGCCCGATCTGCCGCAACCGTTGACGATGTCGATCGTCGCGCAGACGCGCGCGCCGGCCGCCGCGCCGCTGTTGCGCGTGAGCGGCCTGCACAAGCAGTTCGGGGGCCTGAACGCGCTCGAGCAAGTCGGTTTCGCCGTCGCGCACGGCGAGATCCTCGGGCTCATCGGCCCCAATGGGTCGGGCAAGACGACGCTGCTCAATGTCGTTACCGGAATCTATGCACCGGACGCCGGGACCGTGGAGCTGGACGGCGTGCCGATCCATGGCTTGCCGAGCTTCGAGGTTGCGCGGCGCGGCGTTGCCCGCACCTTCCAGAACATCAATCTGGTCGACGACATGAGCGCGCTGGACAATGTCGCGATCGGTTTCTACCGGTCCGAGAAGGGCGGAGTCCGCCGAGCCCTGGGTGACGGGTGGAGCGATCCTGCATGGCGACGCGCGCGCGGCCACGCGCTGCACTTGCTGCAGGGGTTGGGCATCGAGTCGGTCGCGCGGCTGTCCGCGGGCGGGCTCGCCTATGGGATCAAGCGCAAGGTCGAGATCGCCCGCGCGCTGGCCCTGCAGCCGCGGCTGCTGCTGCTCGACGAACCGGCTGCCGGACTGAACGAGGCCGAGCAGATCGATCTCGCGCAACGCCTGCGCGTGTTTGCGGAATCGGGTCTGTCGATCCTGGTCGTGGAGCACAACATGCCTTTCCTGATGCCGCTGGTCCACCGCATCGTCTGCCTGGACCACGGCAGCGTCATTGCACAGGGAACCCCTGAGCAGATCCGCAAGGACCCGCTGGTCATCGAGGCCTATCTGGGAGAACCCCCGCCCGCACACGAGGCTCGGCTCGCATGACTCGAGACGCGGCCCGGCCGCCGCGGCGCGCGCGCGCCGCAGTCGCGCGCGCGCGCCGCGAGAGGAGGCACCCATGAACGCAGCGCTGCTGGAGGTCGGCGGCCTGACCGCTCGATATGGCCAGATCACGGCGCTGCACAGCGTCGAGCTGAGCGTGGCACCGGGCGAGGCAGTCGCCCTGGTCGGCGCCAACGGAGCGGGCAAGTCGACGTTGATGAAGTGTGTGATGGGTATGCTCGCAGGCGCCTCAGGCGTCGTGCGCTTCGCGGGCAACGACCTGACGCAGCGACCGGTGTCGGCGCGCGCGCGTATCGGTATCGGCTATGCGCCGGAAGGGCGCCGCATCTTTGCGGGCCTGACGGTCCATGAGAACCTGCTCGTGGCCAGCCCCGATCGCGACAACGGGCGGGCCCGGGCTCAGGAGGTCTATGAGTTCTTTCCCGCGCTGCAGGCCAAGTCCCATGCCATGGGCTGGTCGCTGTCGGGCGGCCAGCAGCAGATGCTCGCCATCGGCCGGGCCCTGATGACGCGCCCGCGCCTACTGTTGCTCGACGAGCCGTCGCTCGGTCTGTCGCCATTGTTGATGAACGAGGTGCTGGACCGCGTGGCCGCCATCTCCGCGGCCGGTACCGCGGTGCTGCTCGCCGAGCAGAATGTGCACAAGGCCCTGATGGTCACCCGCCGCGCCTATGTACTCAAGCTCGGGCGCGTGCTGCACCACGACGCGTCCGACGCCCTGCTGCGCGCGAGCCACCTGAGTGCCGCCTTTCTCGGTGCCTGAGCGCGGCACCCGGCTCTCATTTTCGACAGGAGAGGTGATGTCAGCTTCCGTTCATCCCGACGACTATGCGGCGCTGCTGGCCGAGATCCCGGCCGGGCAGCTGTACATCGGCGGGCGCTTTGCGCCGGCAGCGGAGCGCTTCGCGGTATCGGGCAAGGCCGATGGCCGGCTGATTACCGAATGCGCCAGCAGCTCGACCGATGACGCGGACGAGGCGGTCGCTGCGGCGGCCGCAGCCTGGCCCTCTTGGTCAGCCGCCGCGCCGGCGCAACGCGCGCAGGCCTTGCGCGCGCTGGCCCGGCTGCTGCAGGACCACTCGACGCAATTCGTCGCGCTCGAATCGCATCATGCCGGAAAGACGGTGGCCGACGCACGCATCGATATCGCCGCGGGAGTCGCCACGCTCAACTGGTATGCCGGGTGCGCGGAGCGCCTCGACGGCCGTCTGGTTGCAGGCGCCGAAACGCTGCACCGCTTCGTTCGTCGGGAATCGCTCGGCGTCTGTGCCCTGATCCTTCCCTGGAACTTCCCGCTCCTGCTGATGCTCTGGAAGCTCGGCCCCGCACTCGCAGCCGGGAACACCGTCGTCGTCAAGCCGGCCAGCGAAACACCGCTGTCGGCACTCGCGTTCGCCGCCTTGGCCGGAAGAACGGTGCTGCCCGCCGGGGTCCTGAACATCGTCCCTGGCGCCGGTCCCACAGTCGGGATGCATCTGGCGAGCCATCCGCGTGTCGCCAAGGTGTCGTTCACCGGCTCGACCGCGAACGGCGTGCGCGTCGCACAGGCCGCGGCCGCAACGGTCAAGAGCGTGACGCTCGAACTCGGCGGCAAGTCGCCGGTCATCGTCTGCGACGACGCCGATATCCCGCGGGCTGCCGCCGGCACGGCGGCTGGCGCATTCGGACATGCCGGGCAGAAATGCGCCGCGCGCACACGCTGCATCGTGATGGAGTCGGTAGCCGACGCCCTGGTCGAGAAGCTGGTCGACCAGGCGCGCGCATTGCGTTGCGGCGACCCGATGGACGCCGCCACCACGCTCGGACCGGTGATCAGCCGCAACGCCCAGCAGCGCATCCTCGGTTATTGCGATGCCGGCGTCGCCGAGGGTGCCGCGCTGGTGTGCGGGGGTGACCGTCCGCATGACGTGGATGGCCCGTTCGTGCAGGCAACCGTCTTCGACCATGCGCGCAACCGCATGACCATCGCGCGCGAGGAGATCTTCGGACCGGTACTCACGGTGATCCGCGTCAAGGACGTCGAAGAAGCCGTCGCGGTGGCCAACGACTCCGACTACGGCCTAGCCGCAACCGTGTGGACCCGCTCGCTGTCGCGCGCCCACCAGCTGAGCGTGCGCCTCGAGGCCGGAACGGTTTCTGTCAATACGCCTGCCGTGATCGGTGTCGAGACGCCCTTCGGCGGCCGCAAACAAAGCGGTTACGGCCGTGAGTTGGGAGTCGAGGGGCTCGACGCCTATCTGCAGCACAAGACGGTCGTCATGGACATCGGCTGATCTCGGCCGCAGACGCCCCGGAGTTCCTCATGAGCAAGGCACCAGATTCTTTCATCTTCGTGCATTCCAACCGGCGCGTCATTTGTGCTTGGGAGGGTTTGACGCAACTCGCCGAACTTGCCGCGCAAGCCAAGGCGCGACGGCCTGTCGTCGTCATGGACGCCTTCTTCCAGGGCGGCACCATCGCGGCACGTGTAGCCGAGTTGCTGCGCTCGGCAACGAGGGCGGAGGCGGTGTTCCATTACGTACCGCTGCAGGAGCCCGACACGGGGTCGATCGAGGCGTGCCATGCCGCCATGTCCGGGGAGACACCCGACCTCATCGTCGCTGTCGGCGGCGGCTCGACGATGGACACGGCGAAGATCTCGAGGCTCATGCTGGCGAACCCCGGGCCCGTGCAGGACATGGCCGGTTTGGGCAAGCGCCTGAATCCTCATGCCAGCCTGCTCGTCGCAGTGCCGACGACTGCGGGCACCGGCAGCGAGGTATCGGAGTCGGCCATCGCCGGCCTCGCCGGTTCGAACGTGAAGCTGATCTTCCGCTCGCAGGAGATGACGCCGCAGATCGCGCTGCTCGATGCCAGTCTGTCGACTTCAGCGCCGCCGCAAGTCACGGCAGGCTCGGGTTACGACGCGGTCACGCATGCGGTGGAAGCTTACGTGTCGAAAGCCGCGTCGATGATGACCGACCCCTTTGCCGAATCCGCGATGCACCTGCTCGGGCGCTGGCTGCCGGTGGCGTACCGAGAGCCGAACGACGCACGGGCACGCACGGCGTGTCTTGTCGCGTCGTGCCAGGCGGCGATTGCCTTCAACAGTGCCAACCTCGGCCTGGCCCACGCGATCGCAGCGCCGCTGGGTGCGCTGCACCACGTGCCGCACGGGCTCGCGAACGCGCTGGCGCTGCCGGCGGTCACCGCCTTCAACGAACCCGCGATGGGCGACAAGGCACAAGCGGTTGCCGCGGCATTCGGCGGGACGACCGCCGCGCAGGCACTGGCGCGGCTTCGCGCCGAGGTCGGGCTGAACATCGGGTTGGACGAGTTCGTGCCGTCCGAAGAAGCGCGCGAAGAGCTGGCACGGGCGGCAATGAAGAGCGGCCAGGTACGGATGAACCCACGGCCGGCGACGCTCGACGACATGCGCACGATCCTGCAGGACATGCGCACGCCCTTCGACGGACAGGCCATGCTGCGACGATAGGCAGCCGCAGCGGCACGATCGCGCTCGCCTGCGTGATGGCGTTGATCGCAGGGGCCCGCCGCCTTTACCGCAGGCTGCCCGCTGCCGCGCCGCCGCGCCTCAGGGCCGGATCGCCCCGCGCCGGATCTGGTCGCGCTCGAGGCTCTCGAACAGCGCCTTGAAGTTGCCTTCGCCGAAGCCCTCGTCGTTCTTGCGCTGGATGAACTCGAAGAACACCGGCCCGAGCAGCGGCTCGCTGAAGATCTGCAGCAGCAGGCGCCGCTCGCCGCCGGCGGTGCTGCCGTCGAGCAAGATGCCGCGCGCGCGCAGCTCGGCCACCGGCTCGCCGTGGCCGGGCAGGCGCTCGGCGAGCATCTCGTAGTAGATGTCGTTGGGCGCCGTCATGAGCGGCACGCCGGCCATCTGCAGCGCGTCGACGCTGGTCGGCAGGTCGTCGGCGAGCAGCGCGATGTGCTGGATGCCCTCGCCTCCGAACTGCATCAGGAACTCCTCGATCTGCCCGCCGCCGCCGCGGCCGGCCTCCTCGTTGAGCGGGATGCGGATCAGGCCGTCGGGCGCCGTCATCGCGCGGCTGGTGAGCCCGGTGTACTCGCCCTTGACGTCGAAATAGCGCAGCTCGCGAAAGCCGAAGATGCGCTCGTAGTAGCCGCCCCAGTACGCCATGCGGCCGCGGTAGACGTTGTGCGTGAGGTGGTCGACGAGGCGCAGGCCGTGGCCGCGCGGATGGCGCGCGGCCGGGTCGGCGAACGCGGGCAGCCACTCGAAGTCGATGTCGTAGATGCTGCGCCCGTCCTCGAAGCGGTCGATCAGGTACAGCGGCGCGCCGCCGATGCCCTTGATCGCCGGCAGGCGCAGCTCCATCGGCCCGGTGGGCACGTCGATCGGCTGCGCACCCAGCTCGAGCGCGCGCGCGTAGGCGCGGTGCGCGTCGCGCACGCGAAAGGCCATCGCGCAGGCGCTCGGCCCGTGTTCGGCGGCGAAGTAGCCCGCCAGGCTGCGCGGCTCGCGGTTGACGACGAAGTTGATGTCGCCCTGGCGGTACAGCAGCACGTCCTTGCTGCGGTGGCGCGCCACCTGCGCGAAGCCCATCTTCTCGAACAGCGGCTCGAGCAGGCCCGCGGTGGGCGAAGCGAACTCGACGAACTCGAAGCCCGCGAGTCCCATCGGGTTGTCGAACGGCTCGGCCATGGCTGGACTCCTCGTGCGCGGCGACGGATGACGCGGCGCGCCGGCCGCGTCGTGCGATTGTGGGGCGGCGCGCGGCGCGGCGCCGCCGCGGCCTCAGAGCCTGTGAAGAGAAGAATCGCGCCCGCGGCTCATATCTTCACAGGCTCTCAGCCCAGTTCGATCAGCACCGGCTGGTGATCCGACGCCTGCGTGTGCAGATCGACCTCGATGCGGCGCACATGCGCGGCGACGCCGTCGCTGACGAAGACGAAGTCGCAGGCCACCGGCTCGGGGCCGTAGGTGCGGTCGAACAGGCGGAAGGTCGGCGCGTGCGGTGCGCGCCCGTGCACCAGCGGCCAGGCGTCGTGCAGGCCGTGCGGCGTCGCCGCGCCGCAGATCGCGGCAACGGCCGCATCGTCGGCGCCGGCATTGAAGTCGCCGCACAGCAGCGCGTGCGGCGTATGCCGTTTGGTCTGGAACGGCGAGCCGTCGTCGGACGCCTCGGGCGGCGCCAGCGCCAGCTCGGTCTGCGCTTCGTGCAGCGCGCGCAGCGCCCGTGCCTGCGCCAGCCGCTGGCGCGCCGAGTAGTACTCGAGATGCGTGGTCGTCACGCGCAGCGCGCCGAGCAGCGGCTCCTGCACGGTGACCACGCTCGCCATGCGCGGCATCGAGCGCACACCGGCGTCGGCCGGCCAGGGCAGCGCGTGGTGCTGCACCCAGGCCACCGGCAGGCGGGTGGCGATCAGGTTGCCGAAGCGCTGGCGCCGGCCGTCGGCGGTGAACTCGTCGACGGCGGCGCCGAAGAAGCAGCGGTAGCCCGGCAGCAGCGCGGCGATCTGCGCGGGCTGATCTCCGGGCGCGCCCTGCAGCCGCGCGTAGCCCTGGGCGATCTCCTGCAGGCACAGCAGGTCGAAATCGGCCAGCGCGCGCGCCTGCTCGACGATGCGCTGCGGGCTCGCCACGCCGTCGAGGCCGCAGCACCACTGGGTGTTCCAGGTGACGAGCTTCATTTGATCCCGGCGCGCATGAAGCTCTGCACGAACTGGCGCTGGAACAGCAGGAAGGCCAGCAGCAGCGGCGCCGCGGTCATGAGCGTGGCCGCCGTGATCACCGACCAGTCCACGCCCTGGTCGACCGACGAGAACACCTGCAGCCCGACGGTGAGCGGGCGCGCGTTCTGGCTGTTGGTGACGATCAGCGGCCACAGGAAGTTGTTCCAGTGGTAGCTCACCGAGACCAGCGCGAACGCGGTGTACACCGGGCGGGCCAGCGGCACGTAGACGCGCCACAGCGTCTGCAGCGCGCCGGCGCCTTCCATGCGCGCGGCCTCGTCGAGCTCCTTGGGGATGCCCATGAAGGTCTGGCGCAGCAGGAAGATCGCGAACGCCGAGGCGAAGTACGGCAGCCCGATCGCCAGCAGCGTGTCGACCAGCCCGAGGCGCACCATCGTCTTGTAGTTCTCCACCAGCAGGATGTCGGGCATCACCATCAGCTGCAGCAGCACCAGCGCGAAGGCCAGGCCGCGGCCGCGGAAGCGCCAGCGCGCGAAGGCGTAGGCGGCCAGCGTCGAGAGCACCAGCTGCACCGCGAGGATCATCGCCACCAGCAGCGTGGTGTTGACGAAGTAGCGCGCGAACGGCGCCGCCTCCCAGGCGCGGCGGAAGTTCTCCAACGTGAGCGGCGCCAGCAGCTCGAAGCGCGTGGAGTACGCCGCCGGGTGGAACGCGGTCCACACGGCGTAGGCCAGGGGCAGGATCCACAGCAGCGCCAGCAGCCACGCCGCGGCCGTGTCCAGCACCGTGGGCTCGTTCCAGGCCATGCGGTCGGCCGGTGCCGCAGCCGTGCTCACCGGTAATGCACCTTGCGGTCGAAGACGAAGAACTGCAGCAGCGCGATGCCGGCCAGCACCGCCACCAGCACCACCGTGATCGCGGCCGCCTGCGCGGTATCCCAGAAGCCGAAACCGACCTCGTAGAGGTAGTACAGCAGCAGCGTCGACGCGTTGTCGGGCCCGCCGCGCGTGAGCACGAACAGGTGATCGACCATGCGGAACGCGTTGATGAACGAATTGACGAGCACGAACAGCGTGGTCGGCATCAGCAGCGGCCACTGCACGCGGCGCAGGAAGTACCAGCGCGAGGCGCCTTCGATCGCGGCCGCCTCGCGCAGGCTCGGGTTAAGCGACTGCAGCGCGGCGAGGTAGAAGATCATAAAGAAGCCCGCTTCCTTCCAGATGGCCACCAGCGTCACGGCGCCCAGCGCGGTGGCCGGATCGCCCAGCCAGTTGTGCGGCGCCAGGCCGAGCGCGCCGGCGATGCGCTCGAGCAGCCCGTACTGCGGCGTGTAGAAGAACAGCCAGATGTTGGCCACCGCGATCATCGGCAGCACGGTCGGCGTGAAGTAGGCCATGCGCAGGAAGGCGCGTCCGGCGATGCGCTCGTTGACCCACAGCGCCATCGCCAGCGCCAGCGCGATCGACAGCGGGATCGTCGCGCCCGCGAACCACAGGTTGTTGCGCACCGCCTTCCAGAACACCGGGTCGTCGACCATCACCCGGTAGTTCTCCAGCCCCACCCACAGCGCGGGGCGCCCGCCCCTGGGCGTCGCGTACAGGCTGTCGACGAAGGTGGCCAGCGTCGGCCAGTGCGTGAACAGCGCCAGCAGCACGAGCGCCGGCAGCAGCAGCAGCCAGGCGTGCACGGCGCGCAGCGACGCGCCGCCGGCCGCGGCGGGCGTCATGTCGCCATCCGGCGCCCTTGCGCGGGGGCGCCTGTCACTTGTAGCCGCGCAGCAGCCGGTCGGCCTCGCGCTGGGCATCCTTCATCGCCTGCTCGGCCGACTTGGTGCCAGTCAGCGCGGCCTGCAGGCCGTCGTTGAGCGCCTTGGTCACGCGCTGGTTGTCGTGCGTGGAG
>WBZR01001957.1_pt3 | contig 15031 bp, 16 predicted proteins | sample 5204231 | NCBI WGS metagenome assembly WBZR01 (sample SAMN12412403, study PRJNA552823) | activated sludge metagenome | isolation source: activated sludge from anammox sidestream of wastewater treatment plant... | place: USA: Virginia | collected 2017-08 | reverse complement strand
TCCCTGAAATTACTTCGAATATAATCTTATCATTATCAAGTTCGTAAGAAACATCTGATAAATATCCTTGTACATTAAATCTCGTGAGAAGTTTGTTATTAAACATTTTAGCATCTATTAATATACCATTTCGTTCATCAATTTCATATTTACCCTGATTTTCATTCAGAGTTCGTAACAGATATTTTCTGTCATCGTTAGCAGAATCTTTATAAATCATTCTCCAACGGTACAAACTAGCGGAATCTGCGGGTGAAATATGAAGCTCCATGTGAACTGTATTTATTGTTTTTTGATCTGAAGAATTATAAATAAACAGCTCACCAGACCAAATTCCAATCCACGATTGATTTATCTGTGGATAACTTTTTACAGCAATTAAAAAAAATAATATTAGCAGAATATTTATTTTCATTTATGATCTAATATTAATAGAGTTATTTAATAAATGATAAGTAATTATTTTTATTCCAATGGTTCCATACCCATTGCAGTCCATTCTTCTTTACTCGGTCCGTAAATTCCAGGAACCGATAGACCAGCCTGTCTCATTAAAACGGACATTTGACCCCTATGATGTGCCTGATGAGTAATTAATATGTTTAATGTTAAACCTCTTTTCCATTTTTCTCCATACATATCATCTTCAATTTTCAACGTATCGTTATCCCAGTTTTCTTTAAGTTTTTCTATTAATGATTCAGAGGCATTTGTATAACATTCCTTCAAATCAGATACACTGTTTTCTTTCCATTTTCCGCTGCTAAGATCCGGTGTAAAGATTTTAAGACCTGTTTTTCCCATCATCTCGCCTATAGTTTCAGTTAAATGCCACCCTAAAAACCCAAGAGATCTGCCTCCGGCAGTTACACTCTGGGGCATTGATTCATCTGTAATATTTTTAAGGTATTTCAAAGTTGAGTTACTTTCATACGCCCAATCATCAAAAAATTCATTTAGATTAGTATAAACCATATATAGATTATTAATTTATAGATTTACAAATTTATTAATACTTTATATAATAAAAAAGCGGGTTTAAAACCCGCTTTTTCGAACTTCATTCTGCATTCCCCCAAATTATGCAGATTAATTCTAAATACTGATTATCATTTTTTATGTTTAAATGCAATGTAAAATTAACCTTTAATTTTATAATAACTATTAACTGAACAAATTACAAAAATTAAAAATATGGTATGGCAATTGTTATTAAAAATTAATATTCAATTTATACCGTTAAAACAGTATTAGCGGCATTAATTGTAAATAAGTAAAGAGCTTATAAATCAAGAATGCTCAATAGTTATTTTAGATAAATTATTTGGATCATATTTAACATAAATTTCTTCACCAACCTGATATTTTGGTATAGCTGTTTCCTGAATTACACCAACCACTTTTGCAGGAAAAGCGGGAGTATCAGCAGGCAAAACTTGAACTTCAAATTCTACTGCCGGATTATTACCGTTTACATAAATACCAAGCCATTTGTATTTAGTTACAATTGCTTTACAAGATCTGCCATAAGCAAATACTTCCTTATTCTTTGCATCAATATCAACAAGTTTTTTTTCAGCTTCAGCTTGATTCATACCAGCCCACGGACCGGTAGGCACTGTATTTGCTGAATATTGCTGAGACCCTCCGTAACTCTGCCCTGCTGCACCTCCTGTACCATCATAATTAATTACAATTTTATCTTTGTCATTTGGATCAATAAGTACAGGAATCATATTTCCGGGCATATACATCGAAGTTTGCAGTCTGGAAATTACCTGTTTTGTTTCAACCATGTAAGCAGAACCATTTGGCGGAGTAACTTCCAATAACAGTTTAACCTGCGGCTGATTATTTAATGTTACTCCTGTATCAGACATTTCAACAACTTTGGCATTAGTTGCAATCCCTGATTTTTCTAACCTTCTGCTTAGAAACATTGGACCAAATAAAACTTTCCAGAAAATGGATCCCGTAAATCCTACTACAGCAATCATTATTATTAAAGCGAACCAAGAACCAGTGCTAATTACTGCAGCAAATCCTACTATTAAACCAATTCCTCCTCCGATTAGTCCAATAATCATTCCCCAATTCATTTTCATGTTGCTTTCTCCTTAATTAAAATTTTATTACAAAATTAACATATATAATAATAAATATGAAATAAAAAGCGGAGATAGATTTTTAAATCTATCTCCGCAAAAACGGTTTTTATACCCAAGAAGAAACCCGGAGCAGACCAAGTACCCCGAAAAGATTAAAAATTAAGCTGTTTTACGATTTGATTTACCTGAAAGATTATTAATCTTAAAAGTAAGATCATCCGAAACAATATCAACAATTTCCTGAAATCTAACGAACTTTTCAAGTTCTAATTTAGAAAGTTCAGGGAAATGTTTCCATGCCTCATCAGTAATTACTTTTGAGATGTTTATCTTAAATTGCTTAATTTTCTCTCTCCCCGCTTCTGCTTCTTCTTTTGTGAATACGATTTTGTTTTCGCCAGCTCTCACGTCTTTTTGTTAGTTTGTTATGCTCAAAAATACCGTTATAAGTTCAAATTTCACTCACTTAATTCCGTTATTTTATTCAGGCTATTTAAAAATACCCAAATACTTTAGTTTTGATTTGCTATTTAAACATTTTAAATCGCATAAGTGCTTAAAACAGGATATTATCGGCATTTTTATAGAATTGTAAAAATAAGCTATTTTCGGTATATTTGCATATGAAATCTACTTATTCCGCAGCTGGTGTTAACATTTCAGAAGGAGACCGGTTTGTAAATGCAATAAAGCCTATTGTTAAAAATACATTTAATAATAATGTAATAAGCGGAATAGGTAATTTTGGGTCGTTCTTTAAAATCCCAAAATCTTTAAAAAATCCAGTTTTTGTGGCAAGCACGGATGGAGTTGGAACTAAGTTAAAAATTGCTATTAAATCAGGAAAATATGATACAATTGGCGAAGACCTTGTAAATCACTGTGTAAACGATATAGCAGTATGCGGAGCAACTCCACTGTTTTTTCTTGATTATATGGCATTTGGGAAACTCCGCTCGAAACCTGCAATTGATATAGTAAAAGGATTAACCAGAGGATGTAAAAACAACGGGGCTGCTTTAATTGGCGGTGAAACTGCAGAAATGCCCGGGCTTTATGATACAAATGATTTTGATTTGGCAGGAACAATTATCGGAGTAGTGGAAAAGAATAAGATTATTGATAAAAAAAATGTCCGTGCAGGTGATATTTTAATTGGTTTACAGAGCAATGGTTTGCATACAAATGGTTATTCATTAGCTCGCAAAGTTTTATTTAAGAAATACAATTTATATAGAAGAATACCTGCAATTAAAAGTACTTTAGTTAAAGAACTTTTGAGGGTTCACAGGTCATATTTAAGTGAGATTAAATTAATAACTTCAAAATTCAGGATTCACTCTATTTCACATATTACCGGAGGCGGAATTCTTGGTAATACAAAACGAGTTGTGCCAAAGAATCTAAAGATTAAAATAAACTGGAATTCCTGGGAACCAAACCCGATATTCAATTTAATTCAGCAAACAGGAAAGATAAGCAATGCTGAAATGAGAAAAGTATTCAATATGGGAATAGGTCTTATATTTATAGCCAGCAAAAAAGATGCAGGTAAAATTTCAAAAGAACTGAATAAACAAAAAATATCTAATTATATAATTGGAGAAATAACAAAATAATGAGATTACACGATATTGCAGTAGTTGGTGCAAGCGGACTTGTAGGACGCAAGATTTTAGAAGTTATACAGCAAAGAAACTTTCAGGTTGGAAAAGTAACCGCTATTGCCTCCGATGCCTCAACCGGAAAAGAACTTAATATACTTGGAAAGTCATTTAAACTTCATAAGCTTGAACCCCATATATTTAAAAATATCGAATTCGTATTTTTTTCAGCAGGCAGCCCTGTTTCCAGAGAGTGGGCACCAAAGGCAGCTGCAGATGGTGCAATTGTTATAGATAACAGTTCTGCATTCCGCATGAATGATGATGTTCCCTTAGTTGTACCGGAGGTAAACAGGCAGGAAATGTTTAAAAACAAAGGTATAATTTCAAACCCTAACTGTTCGACTATTCAATTAGTAACTGTTTTAAAACCGCTTGATAATGAGTTTAAGATTAAAAGAATAATTGTTTCAACATATCAAAGTGTTTCAGGTGCGGGTTACAAAGGTATTGAAGCACTAGAAAGTGAATTGCGAAATGAGGGACATGCACCTAACTCCCCTTTTGCTCACAGAATTGCCTTCAATGCGATTCCCCACATAGATGTTTTTTTTGATGATAATTACACCCGCGAAGAACTTAAGATGATTAATGAAACCCGTAAAATAATGGGTAAAAAGGATCTTGCAATAACTGCAACCTGCGTAAGGATACCCGCAATGTATGGTCATGGTGAATCGGTTAATATTGAATTTGATAAAAAAGTTACACCAGAAGATGTCAGAGAAGTACTTTCAAAAGCAAAGGGGGTAAAAATAGCTGATGACCCTTTAAATAATCTTTACCCCATGCCAATTACATGTGCCGGAAAGGATGATATATTTGCAGGCAGAATCAGAAAAGATAATTCTGTTAAAAATGGCATTAACCTGTGGATAGCAGCAGATAACGTTCGCAAAGGTGCAGCAACAAACGCCGTTCAAATTGCCGAAGAATATATTAAAGGCAAATAAACGGAAAAATAAATTAAGTAATACAAATAAAGTTAACTCTTTCACATTGCAATGAACGAGTTAATAAATGAAAGGAGACGTAAGACAATGGAAAATGTAATAACAAAAACTATTACCACCCGAAATGAAGTAAAAAATTTAATTAATCCCAACACAGTTCTTGATACACTAAAGAATTATATGCAAGTTGACGGTCTTGATATAGTAATGGACCTTGAGAAATCAAACGGTGTATATATATATGAGGCAAGAAATAACAAACCATATCTTGATCTTTTTTCATTTGTTGCTTCAAATCCAGTGGGAATGAACCATCCAAAAATGAATAACCCGGAGTTCATTGAATATATTGGCAAAATCGCTTTGAATAAACCTTCTAACAGTGATATTTATTATGAAGAATTTGCAGACTTTGTGAAAACATTCTTTGATATTGCAATACCATCTTATTTTAAATATGCTTTCTTTATTGAAGGCGGCGGTATGGCAGTTGAGAATGCATTAAAAACTGCGTTTGACTGGAAAGTAAGAAAGAATTTTAAAAAGGGTTATAAAGAGGAACGCGGTCATAAAGTCATACATTTTAAACAGGCATTCCACGGCAGAACCGGTTATACAATGTCATTAACAAATACTGATCCGGTTAAAGTAGCTTTATATCCAAAATTTGATTGGCCAAGAATTACAAACCCAAAAGTAACTTTCCCACTGAATGAAAATAATCTTGATGCAGTAATTAAACTTGAAAAACAGGCAATAAATGAGATTCACAAAGCAATAACAGATAACCCTGATGATATTGCAGCTTTAATTTTAGAACCTATTCAAGGTGAAGGCGGAGATAATCATTTTAGAGTTGAATTTTTTAAAGAGCTAAGAAAGATTTGCGATGAAAATGAGATATTACTGATATTTGATGAAGTACAAACAGGAGTAGGTATGACCGGAAAATGGTGGGCACACATGCATTATGTTCAGCCGGATATAATTTCATTCGGCAAAAAAACACAGGTATGCGGTATATTGGCAACATCAAGAGTTGATGAAGTTCCTGAAAATGTCTTTCATACAAACAGCAGGATAAATTCCACCTGGGGAGGAAATATAGTGGATATGATACGTTTTAAAAAATATCTTGAAATAATAAAGGAAGATAATCTGGTAGAAAATGCTTCTGTTGTTGGAGCTCATCTTTTAAACAGACTTGAAGATCTCTCAATGAAATATCCTGGTAAACTTTCCAATCCAAGAGGCAAAGGACTATTTGCAGCAATTGATTTACCAAATACAGAACTTCGCAATAAAACTATTGGAAAGGTATTTGAGAATTATGTAATATTGTTAGGATGCGGTGACAAAAGTATTCGTTTCCGCCCTTCTTTGAATATTACAAAAGAACAGATAAACGAGGGACTTGATGTAATTGAAAAAGCTGTAAAAACTTTGTAAGAATCCATAAACTAAGATTTAATTAGAAACAGGGATAGTAATAAATACTATCCCTGTTTTTTTTAGCTCAGCATTCTGCTGAGTGGAAAATTATTGATCACCTCTCCACTGCCCCTCTCCTACGAGGAGATTATTGATTACCTCACCCCTGCCCTCTCCTACGAGGAGAGGGAGAAATAATTGTGGTATGTGTTTTAGTCAATTCCTATAACCTGTTGGAAAGAAAATGGATTTTTATCACCTCTCCCCTGCCCTCTCCTACGAGGAGAGGGAGAATTAATTGTGGAATGTGTTTTAGTCAATTCTTATAACCTTTTGGAATGAAAATGGATTTTTATCACCTCTCCCCTGCCCCTCTCCTCAAAGAAGAGGTGAAAAAATAATTATAAAGTTTTAACACTCCTTCTCCTTTTGAGAAGAGTGGATTAAAAATAATAACGATTTTAACTGTTACACTTTTTTACAAAATGTTACTCATATTTCGGTAAATTTATGCTATTTTTCTATGATGCAAATTGTTTTAAATATTGAAACAAATAACTGAAGATAATGCAGCTTATTTGCAGAATTATATTATGAAGCAATGATATTAAAATATCAAAGTTAGAATTGAAATTGCATTTGGGGAATAAAATTGACAATAATCAAAACTAATTAACAGGAGATATTAAAATGCAACTACATAAGTTACACAAAGGAATTCTGCTTACAGCAGTATTTATACTGCTGTTAGAGGCAAAATTCTTTGCAGCAGATGCTGACTCCGTTGTTTTCCAAAATGATTCAACCTTCACTATTGAAGGTGTACAAAAAGAGTTGGGGACGGAAGGTGAATGGATAAAAGTTACAAAGGATGAAATTGACCCCGATGCCGTTAATGATAAATCAAGCGGATTAGATAATGAATTAAATACTGATTGGGTTTGGCGTCCTTACAATGTACAAGAAGGATGGTCGCCTTACAGCAACGGATATTGGGAATATACCAATTGCGGATGGATGTGGGTTTCATATTATAACTGGGGATGGCGTACATGCCATTACGGCAGATGGTGGTGGTCAAGCCGCTGGGGCTGGGTATGGTCACCCGGTTTTATTTGGGCACCCGCTTGGGTAGTGTGGATGTATAATGACGGCTACTGCGGATGGTATCCAATTTCACCCTGGGCAAGGTGGCACCATGGAAGCGGTTACTGGTGCAATGGAATGCGTTACAAAGTAAGATGCTGGACCTATGTGGAGAAAAAACATTTCGTTGATCCAATTCCAGTAATTACCCCGGTTGTTGACCCAAGCGGTATAAAAGAAATTGTGAGCACAGGTAAGGTTGATGATAAAACCTATATCACCAAAACCGGTGTACATAACAACGGACCTGAGGTTATTTCTGTAGAAAATGCAACAGGAAGAAAAATTGCAGTTGATAACGTAACAAAGTACAACAATGTAAAGCAGTATAACGATAAAACAGATGATGAATACACAAATTCAGTAAAACGTAACGATAAAAAAGAAAATGAAGATGTAAATAACAATAGCGGAAAATACAATAATAATACTAATGACAAAAATTATGATGACAAGAAAAATTATGGCGAGAAAAATGAAGATGAGAAAAATAATGTGAATAAAAATGATGACAGCAAGGATTACGATAATAACAAAACCAATGATAACGGAAACAATAACACAGGCAAGAATAACAATGGAAATAACGGAAAAAAATCAGATAAACATTATACACCTCCAAAAGATGATTCACCCGGGCAATATACACCGCCCAAAAAAGAGACTCATAAACATACAAAGCCAAAGTATGAACAGCCAAAACAGGATAAGCCAAGGGATGAGAGCGGAAACAGAGATAATGAGAGCAATAGGGAATCAAGAGATAACGGTAAAAAATAATTAAATTATCAAACTGCAAAATTCATAAACAGGAATTTTTGTGTATTCTTTAATCCCCGCTGAATAAGCGGGGTTTTTTGTTATCAAAAATATAACTTGCAGGCAACCCAATTAATTTTCTGATAAAAAATTGTCTAAAGTCAAACTGCATGGAAGTTGTTTCACGAGTTTTTCACTACAAAAATTAAAATAAAAACCAAAATTGTAAATAGAGGTCATTACTTAAAATAACTAAGTAAATATGTTTATAAATTTCACATCTGAACCATTATTGAAATATATTATGAAATTGCATTTTTTCCGTATGGCAGTTAAACAGCCCGCCAGATTGTAATAAAGATAACAGTTAATACAATATTATTTATACTTTGGTGCTATTTCAAAACCTTGATTAATAGCAAAAATTTCATTAATTTAGCAAGTTATATAGGTTTAAATTCAATTTTAATAGCAAAATATGCAATTAGGGGAAATCTATTCCCTTAATTTATTTTTATATCTATAAAGTGAAAATTTTTCGCTCAAAAGGGGCGAATTAAATGTTCGAAGATCTAAGCAGTAAATTTGATAAAGTATTCCGTTTCATCAAAGGCAAAGGTAAAGTATCTGAAGCCACAATAGATGAGTTTCTGCGTGAAGTTCGCCGTATAATGCTTGATGCTGATGTTAACTACAAAGTAGTTAAACAGTTCATTGATGATGTTAAGCAAAGAGCTCTTGAAAAAAATGTAATACGCAGTATTAATCCTGGCAAGATTGTAATTGATACAATCACCTCTGAATTAGTGCGGCTGATGGGTGAAAAAAAGAGTGATATAAAATTTTCAAGAGATATACCATCTGTTATTATGCTTGTAGGTTTACAGGGTTCAGGTAAAACAACATTTTCAGGCAAGCTGGCAAAGTATTTAAAGAGCAGAGGTAAAAATCCGGCTCTTGCAGCATGTGATATTTACCGACCGGCAGCTATTGAACAGCTTAGAACACTTGGCGAGCAGATTGAAATTCCGGTATATTCCGAAGATAGCAAAGACCCGGTAAAGATTGCACTTGGTGCCAGAGAGTTTTGCAGAAAGAATTACAAAGATATTTTGATTGTTGATACAGCAGGACGGCTTGCAATTGATGAAGAAATGATGCGTGAAGTTGAAAAATTAAAAGCAAAATTAGAACCCTCTGAAATATTATTTGTAGTTGACTCAATGACCGGGCAGGATGCTGTTAATACAGCTAAAGAATTTCATGACAGACTGAATTATGACGGTGTTATATTAACAAAGTTAGATGGTGATGCACGAGGCGGTGCGGCTTTAAGTATAAGAGCTGTTGTTGATAAACCGGTTAAGTTTGTAGGTGTTGGTGAAAAGTTAGATGCAATTGAGCCGTTTTATCCCGACAGGATGGCATCGCGTATATTGGGAAAAGGTGATATTCAGTCACTTGTTGAAAAAGCCTCAACAATGCTTCCTGAGGAGCTTGATGAAAAGAAAATAGCCAAGCTTGAAGAGAAATTAAAAGGAAACAAGTTTGATTTTGGTGACTTTTTAGATCAGCTGCAGCAGATAAAAAAGATGGGATCACTTTCACAGCTTATGGGAATGATACCGGGAATGGATAGAGTTATGAAAGGCAAAGAAATAGATGATAAACCATTGCGTCAAGTTGAAGCAGTAATTAACAGTATGACAAATAAAGAAAGGACAAATCCTGATTTACTGAACGGCTCACGCAGAAAGCGTATTGCTTCAGGCAGCGGTTCAACAATACAGGAAGTAAACCGTGTGATAAAGCAGTTTTATGATATGCAGAAGATGATTAAGACATTTAAAAAAGGAAGGGGTATGAATAACATGCTTCGTAACATGGGTCTTCCGGCTAATTTTAGTTTGAAATAAATATAATTAAATAATAACATCCCGAAAAAGGCAATGGCGATTGAAACATTTCGCTCTAAATTACCCGGGATTAGAAAGATAAAATGGTTAAACTTAGATTAAGAAGAATGGGCAGAAAAAAAGCTCCCATTTATAAAATTGTAGCAGCAGATTCACGTTCAAGAAGAGACGGAAAGTTCATTGAGGCAATTGGTCAATATGATCCTAATGTTCACCCGGTAAAACTTGAGATATCTGAAGAAAGAACAATGTACTGGTTAAAATCAGGTGCATTGCCAACTGTAACAGTAAGAAACCTTCTCTCAGGTAAAGGTTTAATGTTAAAGCTTCATCTTACTAAAAAAGGAGCGGATGACACAAAAATAGCAGCTGAATTTGCCAAGTGGGAATCCATGCAGGCATCAAAACTTCAGCGGATTCATGATAAAAAGATGAGAAGGAAAGAGAAGAAGAAAAAAGCGGCAGAAACACCGGCAGCAGAGCAGCCTGCAGCTGAAACTCAGCCTGCATAACTTTGCATAAGCCAGCTCTTTAAAATACAGTATAGCCAGTTTACTTCATCCATCGCTGCTGTATAGCAACAGAGCTTATAAAACCGGACCCCGCTGATTGGTTTGATTATTGTTTTACTATTAATAATCTATATACTAATTAACAACCCAACAAGGGGATGCTTATGAAAGAATTTATTGAGTACATTGCCAAAAGTTTGGTAGATGAACCCGAGAGCGTTAGAGTTGAAGAAAGCAATGAAGATAACAAAATAACACTGAAACTTCATGTAGCTAAAGGCGATCTTGGAAAAGTAATTGGCAAACAGGGTAAAACCGCAAAATCAATGCGAACATTGTTTACAGCGGTAGCAGCAAAAAACAATAAAAGCGGTCACCTTGAAATTGAGGAAGGAAAAGAATAGTTTAGATTAACTTCTTTTCTCCGAATTTTAAGAAAACTGCAAAGTTAGATTAATGAGAATTGATGTAATATCTGCAGTTGCAAATATCCTTGAAAGTCCGTTTAATGAAAGCATAATAAAACGGGCACAGGATAAAAAGCTGGCTAAAATTGCTGTTCATAACCTGCGTGATTATGCATCAGGTTCATACCGGCAGATTGACGATAAACCATTTGGAGGCGGAGCAGGAATGGTATTAAAACCCGAACCGCTATTTAAGTGTATCACTAATCTTTTAGAAGAGCGTAAATACGATGAGATAATATATCTTTCACCTCAAGGAGTTAAGTTTACGCAAAAAAAGGCAAATAAGCTCTCTCTTTTAAACAACATTATAGTTATTTGCGGTCATTATAAAGGAATTGATCAGCGGATAATTGATAAATTTGTTACCAAAGAAATTTCAATAGGTGACTATGTAATAACCGGAGGCGAAGCAGCAGCAATTGTTCTGATAGATGCAATTATCAGACTTATACCGGGAGTTTTAGGTGATAGCGAGTCTGCATTAACAGATTCATTTCAAACAGAATCAGGATTTGATGCACCGGTTTATACCCGCCCTGCGGAATACGAAGGGATGAAAGTTCCGGAGGTTCTGCTAAACGGAAACCACAAAGAAATTGCTGAATGGAGAGTGGAACAGGGAAAGAAAAAATATAAAAAAGTAAAAAAGAAAAATATTTAAGTTTTATTTATACAGATAAAAAAAATAATTAAATAATAAGAAACACTAAAGGATTAACAATGAATAAGATAAATTTAGTAACTACACCACAAATGAGAAGTGATTTTCCCAAGTTTCACTCAGGTGATACGGTAAATATTCACGTTAAAGTTATTGAGGGTGATAAGGAAAGAATTCAGCAATATCAGGGTATTGTAATGGGAATAAAGGGTTCGGGTATTGGCAGGACATTCAGAGTAAGAAAGATATCAAACGGAGTTGGCGTAGAAAGAATTTTTCCGATGCATTCCCCTTCTATAGCAAAGATAGAAAAAATAAAAGAGGGCAAAGTAAGAAGGGCAAAACTATATTACTTAAGGGCACTAAAAGGTAAATCAGCTACTAAAATTAAAGAAAGAATTTCTCCGGAGATAATTGCTCCCGTTAAAAAAGAAGAGCCCGTTATAGAAACAACAGCGTCTGAAGAATCAGCAGAGTAAATTAAAACAATAATTGGATTTCAATAAAAACCGTTAATAATAAATTAACGGTTTTTGGTTTATAAACAACTTGTCATGTTTGCGAATGCAGGCATCCAAAGCAAGTTTTTCTTATCATTGTCATGTCTGCGAAGGCAGGCATCTTTATAAATAGACACAAAAATGCAATGAATTCCTTTTTCGTTTATTTTCTTGCAAGTAAAAAGAATGGTGTGATATACACCGGCGTTACAAATTGCCTTACTAAAAGAGTTTCAGAACACAAGCATAACGTAAATGAAGGGTTTACCGAAAAATATTTTGTAAAACGGCTGGTTTACTTTGAAGAGTATAAATATATTGAAGAAGCTATAGCCCGGGAAAAATGTTTAAAGCGCTGGAAACGAGAATGGAAGATCAAGCTGATAGAAAAAGATAACCATGAATGGCGTGATCAATATAATGAAATAGGTGGTGAAGAATATGAAAAGGATATTAAATTTTTTACAAAGCTTAAAAGATTCCCGCCTTCACGCGGATAAAGATAAATGCTGATTGGATTGATAAAGATCCCTGCCTGTGCAGGGATGACAAACAAGTTGATAAAATTGATAAAGATTCCTTCCGACCCAGGAAAGTCAAACTTAATGTTTTAGTCAATAAAGATCCCTGCCTGCGCAGGGATGACAATAGTACTTATCCCCTAACATTTATAATGAATGCTACATTATTTATTGTTATTTTTGATATTCAATTCAAGTTTTAAAAAATGAAACTACATATTTATCATTGAAGAACGGCAAAAAGTATTTCATTTCAGTAGCAGGTAACATTGGTTCCGGTAAATCATCGCTTACAAGGATGATTGCAAAAGAATTTGGCTGGGTGCCGTATTTTGAATCAGTTCAGGATAATCCCTATTTATCTGATTTTTACGATGATATGAAAAGATGGAGTTTTCAGCTGCAGGTATATTTTCTTTCTCATAGATTTAATACGCATAAAAAGATAATTGAATCCAAAAAATCAGTAATTCAGGATAGATCAATTTATGAGGATGTTGAAATATTTGCAAGAAACTTATATCTAATGGGGAGGATGGAAAAAAGGGATTACAATAATTACAGGGCATTATTCAATGAAATGGTATCTTATCTTAAGCCGCCTGATTTAGTGGTATATTTAAAGGCAGATGTAAAAACATTGCTCAGGCAGATCCAACAAAGGGGCAGGGATTTTGAGCAGAGTATTGAAAAAAAATATATCATAAGACTTAACCGCAGCTATAAGAATTGGATAAGCAGGTATAAGTTAGGCAGAGTATTGGAAATTGAATCGGATAATATTGATTTTGTAAAAAATAAGGATCATTTTAAACAGATAATAGCAAGCATAAAGAAAAATCTAAATTAAGCCAGAATTATGAATGTTTTTATTCCGGTTTCACCGGGTGAACTTGCTGATAAAATTACTATACTTGAAATAAAATCAAGAAAGATAAAAAGTACAGTAAAACTTAAATCAATTAAATCTGAGCTTGTTTCTTTAAAGAAAGTTTACAGGATACATATAAAACTCTCAAAAGTAAATCAAACTAAACTTTCACAATTAAAACATAATCTGTATAAAATTAACATAAAATTATGGGATATTGAAAATAAAATAAGAGAAAAAGAATCAAAGAGTACATTTGATAAGGAATTTATAAAATTAGCAAGATCTGTTTATATAACAAATGATAAAAGGTCAGAGATTAAAATCAGTATAAATATATTATTTGGCTCAAATTTCAAAGAAGTAAAACAATATTCAGAATACAGAAAAAAATAATCAGTTAAAAAAACATATTCAAAACCCGTAAATGAAATACATTTTATATTTATTATTTTTTATATTTACGGGGCTGCTGCTATTTTTTTTAAAAAATGCACTCGAGCCGGATAAATCAGCTTCAATAATAACCGGTTCAGAAAAATGCGGTGAATGCCATGGTTTAAAGAATATTGGTAATCAAAGTGGTATCTGGAAAAATTCCAAACATGCAAATGCATACACATCACTGCTAAGTATAAAGGCAAAGGAGTTCAATTTAAAAAACGGACTTTTATTGCCTGAAAAAGAAGAAAAATGTCTTAAATGCCACACAACAGAGTATTTTTTAAAAGGAACGGATAAAGCTAAAGATTATAACATAAACGAGGGAGTGGGCTGTGAAAGTTGTCACGGTGCCGGTTCAAATTACTCACCTGCAAAGATAATGAAGGATAAAGGAGCATTTGAACGTGAGGGCGGTATAAGAGGTGGTGAACAGGTTTGTTTAAAATGCCATTCATCTATTGGTAACAAAGAAGGTATATTAAAAGATGACGCATGTCCATTTGATGAAAATGATTTTGATTTTAAGAATGCAATTGAAAAGATTAAACATCCGGTGGATAAAAATTTTAAATATCAATAGTTATTTGTTAGATACAAAAGATTAACATGAATAAACTTAAGCAAAAAAATGATGGATCCGAACGTCCGATTGGTGTATTTGATTCAGGTGTAGGCGGTTTAACAGTTGTTAAGGAGCTTAACAGATTATTGCCAAATGAAAAGATAATATATTTTGGTGATACAGGCAGGGTCCCTTACGGAAATAAATCTAAGGAAACAATTGTACATTACTCACTGCAAGTAGCATATTTTTTAATGAAGAAAAAGATCAAGATGTTAGTTGTAGCATGTAATACAGCATCTTCGGTATCACTTCCAACTTTAAAAAGGCATTTTCACATTCCGGTACTTGGGGTTATAGAACCCGGAGCAAGAGCAGCAATAAAAAACTCCAAAAATAATAATATTGGTGTGATTGGAACACTTGGCACGGTTAAGAGCAATTCATATAAAAAAGCATTAAAAAAAATCAGAACAAACGTAAATGTTGTACAAAAAGATTGCCCTTTGTTTG
>WBZR01003257.1_pt1 | contig 15051 bp, 7 predicted proteins | sample 5204231 | NCBI WGS metagenome assembly WBZR01 (sample SAMN12412403, study PRJNA552823) | activated sludge metagenome | isolation source: activated sludge from anammox sidestream of wastewater treatment plant... | place: USA: Virginia | collected 2017-08 | reverse complement strand
CGGCGACAGCCGTTACCCTGACAGTCTCTTCTCTATAAGTGCCAAGAGTGATATAGAACGGGACCGGTGGAAACCCGGTGGCAGACGTCACTGTGATCGTAGTGGCGGACGGCGTGATGGCCGAAGCAAGGCTGCTGGACGCGGTGCCGCAGGCATAAGCGGGTGTGTTCCCATAGTGGATTCCAACCCATATGTAACCGCACGTGTTTGGCCCACCGGGAGAGACAACGTACATCACATTGTCCTGGTCCCTGCGATATCCGCACGAATCAAAGGTGAATGTGCCCGCCACAGGGTCAACTGACCGGACAATGCCAAAAGAGCCATTGCGGTTACTCATTTCGATGCTGGCAATACACGTGCCGGTTTGCGGAGTGGCGAACGTCAGCGTCGTGTTCCCCGTCGTAAAGCTCGTCGCGCTGGGAGTGAGCTTATTTCCCGCCTGGTCCCAACAGCTTGCCTGAGCGGCCCTGTACCCCGGTGTCTGGATGGCTATCGAGGTCTGGGATGTGAAACTCTGCTGTCCGGTCTTTGGATGGAAGAAAATGGGCTTCCCCACCAGGCTCGTGGGGAGCGTTTCCCCCGTCCACTGTGCCGTAAACGGCGGCACAATCGTGCCGTTCGTTTCGTAATTGCCGGTACAAAAACCAGCGCTTGGCGCCGTGTAACGAAACGTGCCGTTGTATGTGGGGTGATCAGGTATCCGGTTCTGGCACGCGGGGAACGTGCCATCCGGAGGTATGGCGCCGTTGAACTGCGAGGCGGCAAACGCCTGGCGTTCAGGCGGCGTCAGCAGGTCACGTAGAAGGGTGTACGCCGTGGCCGTCCATGTGACGTTGTCCCCATAGAATTGCGGGTCTTCCAATGCGGTGTTGATCTCCGTCCCGCATTGGCTCGTTGCAAAAAAGCACGAGCCGGAATCGGGCCTCCGGTCCGCCCAATTCTTCATCAGGTCGAGCGCAAACCACTTATAGCAGTCGTGGTAGGTGTTTCCTTGAGAGTCGGTTATCAGGTCCGACACCGACCCATCGAGTTTGCCGCCGGTGCACGAGCGATGGTTTCCGCTGAAACTCGCGTTATGATCCATGTAATAACCCAGCGCCGTCAGCAGCAAAGTCTTGGCGTTGTCTTTCACGTACTTCCGTGTACTCAGCGTCGTTTGATGCAGACCATTCCATGCGGCCGAGATATACGGCCGCGGCGGATTGAGCGCCAGCAGCGGCGCGACACCGGGTCCATCTCCGTCGGAATCCGCGAGTCGAGCTTTGGTAGCAGCATCGAAAACGACGCGGGGATGCGCCGGCAGCGTCCCCGTCCAATACGTACCGTCCGGCTTTCGTAACGTTACGGTCTGTGACGGCAGGACTGCCGCGAACAGGACCGCAATGACAAGCGCTCTCATTTCGTCTTCACTCTCCCTCGGATTACGGCCCGGCCCTTCACCTTGGACGCGTACGCGCCGGGAGCGGGCGGTTGATAAGGCTGAGACACTGTAACTGCGGCGCTTGCGAAGTTGTTGGCGGAATCAGTGCCGGTAACCGTGTAGTCGCCGGCTAACGAATAGGAGCAGGAGAACGAGGGCCCGGCGCCTGTGTCCGGCCAGCAGCCTGGCGCCGACCACGTATACGACCCGGTGCCACCGCTGACCGTCCACGTCAGCATGGTGTCGGTCACGTCGCTTCTGGAAGCCGGCGACACCACGACCGGCGGCGGCGGATTCGTGATAACGGCCGTCGCGGAACCTGAACCGCCCGCCGAATCGCTGGCGGTGACGGTGTAATTTCCGGCTATCGTGTAGGAGCAGGAGAACGAGGGCCCCGTTCCCGTATCCGGCGAACAGGAAGGCGCTGACCAACTGTAAGGCCCCGTTCCTCCGCTAACCGTCCAGGTCAGTGCTGTGTTGACAGTTTCGGTTCTCAACCCAGGCGACACCACGACCGGCGCCGGTGGGCTCGTGATTGTCACCGCGGCTGTCCCTGGGCTCCCGGTAGAGTCTGTTGCCGTGATCGTGTAGCTTCCGGCGGAGGGATAAGAACACGAGAACGGCGTCCCGGCGCCCGTGTCAGGCGAGCAAGACGGCGCCGACCAGCTATATGGGCCGCTGCCACCGCTGACGGTCCACGTCAGGGTTGTATTGACTCCATCAGTCCGTTCTGCCGGAGATACCGACACGGGCGCCAGGGCGCTGACAATCGTAATTGTGCCGGATCCGGTGTTCCCAAGAGAATCCGTTACCGAGTAACCGCGCGTGCCAGTTGAGGCATAAGAGCACGTCACAGGATTGCCGGTATAACTACCCGCGCCACACCCCGGAATGCTCCACACATGAGGCGCTGTGCCGTTCACCGCCGTAAACATAATCGTCTCGTCTGGTGCGGGATTGGTTGGATGGCTGGCCCCGACAGCAGTAATGGCGATTGTGACCGCTCCACTCGCCGTCGTGCCCCAATCCTGTGGGAAAGTCATGGCCAGAACCTTCTGCGGATAGTTGTTGAGGTACCCAACCAGCGCATCGGCGTTCTCGACCATGATGTTGGTGGTGTCGATATTCTTCCAGGCTGGGAATTTGTAGCTCTCCGGAACCAGAAGGATGTAGTTGTTCTGGTTGCGTGGGTTGGGGAAGATCACAACGTAGGTACAACCTTGAGGATCGTTGAGAGCGCCTGAGGACTGGCACCGGTATTGCCCTTCGGTGTACGAGGTGTTGTTGATCCGGAATTGGCCCGCCTGGGGGAACGCGATCGGAAGGCCTCCGCCAAATGAGGACAATTGGTCCACATAGGAGTTCTGGAACTTACTGCCGATCAGGATGAGGTTGGCGGTATCGGCGTGAGCCTGAGTCACGTCGGCGTCTCGGAGAAAGCGCCCGGTAAATTCCCGGTTGGTGCGGCGGCTCGAGTTGATCGTCGGGCCGAAGAACTGATCCATGATCGCGTTCGCCAAAGTCAGTTGAGCCGCGTCAGACTGCCCCGCCGCCGTACCATACACGATGTATATCGGCTTCACCTGCATGAAGAAGTCGGCTAGAGGGCCGGATACCCCCTTCTTCTTCAAGGGCCCTGCCGGATACCGGTTGGCGCTGATCGCCCATGTTTCCGGTACGGTCGAGGTCCGCCAGAAATGCACCTCGCCCCCCACATCAGCGGTCAGGGGCGCCGTGCCGTTGATCTCAATGGAGACCGTCGTCTGTTGTAGAAGACTGGTCGACAGGTTCAGAGTGATGCGGTCGATATTCGACGCCAGGGCGACCGAGATCGTGGCGGGGTTGTTGGCGCGGTTCACGTACGCGTTGACTGTCGCCAGGGCGTTGGAGGTCGTGGTGTCAATCGCCACCCACTTCATCTGGTTGATGGCGCCGAGTGAGAGCGTTCTGAAGATCACCCGGTCCGGCCACATATTTCTGACCTTGCTTCTCAGCCATGTCCATCCTTGGGATAGAACAGGCTCCTGGATGCGGACGTGAGAACACGCCGGATTGGCGTCGTAGGCGTCGTTGTATAAGTACGTCCCGGGATAGGACGCGGTCAAGGTATCAAAATAGTCCATCGACTGCCGCTGTTCACCGCGGTTGGACTCCTGTGCCTGAGGGCATGTCCAGTGCAGGAGTGGGGTCGTAGAGAAATTGTCCTGCATCGTCCAGTTGTACCAGGTTGTATTTGCGCCGGAACCCCAGCCATAAGTGACTCCGCCGGTCATGTTATAGGCAGCCGCGGCTAAGTCGGGCCGGATCGAGATGTAGCGCATCGTCCCCGCTCCTCCGGCCGAACCGCCGCCCACCACAACCCGATCCGGATTAACTGAGTACTGGGACATGAAGTGCGCGATTTCCTCATCGCAAGCGGCCTGTCCAAGGTATTTGTAGTCATTTTCACCCCGGCAGGAGGGCTTCACCCAAAACCTGTTAGGATCCGTTACCGGGTAGCTGTTGGCGGGAGTTGCGGTTGGCTTAACCCATACGCCGTCTATCTCGCTCAAAGCGGTGGCGGTATTGCCCCAGTACATCTGGAACTGCCCGCCGCTGTGCAAGTAAATGTCGGCTCCATATGAGGCCGGTGGCGAGTAAGACGACGGCAGTTTGACCACATAGTACAGATACGAGTTGTCCATGACGGACTTGAACGCTCTGGTGTATAGATAGGCGCCGGCAAACGGGTCCTGATCCTGTTCAGCCTTGCCGGCGAAATACTCCGCCCCGGACGTCCAGTGCTCCGCCTTGGTGGCGGAGAACGAAAAGCTATTGAAGTATGCCGGATTGGTCACCATCGCATTGCGAATCTCGACCAGCACCCTGCACCACGCGCGAGCCTGAACAATGGTGTCTTGTTGCTGAGAGTTAGGATTGGCAATCGCGCCCATGCGCGTTTCGACTGCGGCGCAGCGGGACTCGTAAGAGGGAAGGCCGTTCTGCCATGACGCTATGTCAGCGAAGGCGGGAATGGCCAGCAGGAAAAGGCAATAACGCATTGGCGCCTACCTGGACAAAGCCGCATACCACGTGAACCAGTGGGCATAAGCGGACTTCGACGCGGCGTTGGAAGACCCCATAATCCACCCCGGCCAAAACTCAACCGACGGAGCGGGAACGTGGGACGTTGTGACGTCACAACCACTAGCGCAAAACGTCTTGGTGATTGAGTCGAAAGTCATGCTGTACGTGCCCGGCGCCGTCGAGGACACCGAAAAGTGGTGCGGGTTGGTATCCTGGGCCACCCCCGTGTTGTAAACGTCGCAGCGGGTGATATCCGTGTTTGCGTCACAGATCAACATCTTGAAGTTTCCAACGCCTGATCCGGAAGTATCCCAGGCGGCATCGTCGTCGGACGTCAGACCTAAAAAGGAGGTCGGCGCATTGGAAGACTGATTCGCCGTGAAGCCGGCCCGGAACCGGTTGCCCCCAATCTGTCCCAACCTGAATCCGTAGGCGATCCGCCAGTTGGTACGGTTGGTCATCGTCCCCCACTTGCCCAGCGTGATCGACATGCCCTGCTGCGCGGTATTGGTCGAACAGCCAAAGCGGAGAATGCCGTATTCCTCGGAATCGGACGACTGCGGGCTCATGTTATTGGTGCACGCCCCGAATGCGGTGAACGACCATCCGTTCTGGCCGATGGCATAGTTGGACGTGCCGCCGCCCAGAAAGTCGTCGAATCCGCACGTACCGGCGCGAGGGCCGACCAGTTGTGTGCCGTCAAAACACAGTTGCCCGGACCCGGGGTTTCCCGCCAGAGTCACGCCGCCGCCCCCTCCTCCCGGTGAAGCGCGAGTCTCCGGAGGAAACAACACCATCAGGTAGTTGCCGCCGGACACGTTGGTCGACAGGACGCGTCCCAGTACTTGGCCTGAAGCCGGGTACGCGGCGCCTGCATCGTGACAAGCTCCCGCCGCCGTCGACGAACTTTGAACGTAGTTGCCCGCCGTCGTGGCTCCGTCAAACACACAAGGCGCATCTCCGTCGTGCGCAATGAGAGCGTTCCCCGTCGTGCCGCCCGGAGACACTACGACACCTACGATTCCTGACGTGTCCGATGTGCTGGCCACGACGGCGGCCGATGGAGCGCCTGTGTACTTGGCAAGCTTGTACTGCGCTGTGCCGGTCACTCCCTCGTTGGCGACCAGGCTGGCGCCACCCACCGCTCTCCAGGTATTGAGCGCGGAGCAGGTAAATATCCCATGCCCGGTTGTGATGTCCGTCGCGTGATAGCTGTCTCCAGCCGTGCACGTGCCCGGAAGCGATGCGAACGTGCCTGACTTAAACGGCTTTACCGAACTGGCGCCAGAGAAGTCGTTTGTTCCGGTGAAAGTATTCGCCCCCGACTGCGTGACATCGCCACCACCGCCGCCGCCCGCCCCTCCATCGCCAACCAGGCTCCACCCGTTGCCGGAGGAGTCACACACATACAGCGACTGGCCGCTTACTGCCGGATTGGTCACGTTGTACATCTCGGTGTTCGCCGTGCAGGTTGACGGACGGCTGGCGAGCGTTCCGCTCTTGATCGGAACCGTCTTCGAAGCGCCCGACGCATCCCATGTTCCAAGAATCGCCCGGGATCCGTTGATCGTCGTTTGTCCCACCAGAATGGCGGAGACAAACGCCTGTAGAACAAAGATCTGCTTAGCGTGTCGAATCATTGAATGACATACCTCCCACTTTGCGCGACGGCGAATGCGATGCTGACATCCTTGCTCGCCGCATCACATGTGACTTTGTCCGGTTCCACACGTTGACCCGGCATGGAGGCATCGAAGACCGAGACCTGTAAGTCGCAAGTCCCAAGGTTGTGAGCGGCCCCGCTGACTGTAACATTGACCTGGGAGCTGAATGCTCCGGCGTACTTACCACCTCCCGCCGGCACAGCACCGCAGGTGACGCCGCTGTCGGTGTTGATCGCGTTCACGAACTGTCCGCCGCCACAGGTGATCGCCCTCACTTTTCCGCCCGCCCCGGCCGTTGGCAGAGGCAAGTCGGCGCTCGCAATGGCGTCGCCGGGCGCGTAGAATGTCTGCCACTCTCCGGCCGAAACGCCTCCGGACGGTGTCCCAAACACCAACGCCTGCCGGGCTGTGCCCGGGTCCCCTCCGGGAAGCGTCAGCTTGGTGGCCGTGGTTCGCGCCGCCGGAGCCAGCCACGAAATGCAGTTGGTTGAACTCGGAGGACAGACCTGCAGCTCTCCGGCTACTGTGCCGTCCCCGGTCGTCATCAAGCCAGGAACCGAAACGTTCCCTTGACTGTCGGCCCTCAATCCGCTCAGAGCCCTGATTTGCTTGCCGGTGGTGCCGCTGTACAGGGCGAATCCGTAGTCCTCGGCCGACGCCGGTCCCGCCAGCTCACCGGGACATGCGCCCCACACCGAGTTTCCCCCGCTGGTAACCAGGCACTGGCCGTTCGCCCCTGGGGTGATCTCATCGGCGCCATGCGTATGCCCAAACCGGCTGAGTGACGCCCAGGTGTTCGTCGCAATGCAGTAGTACAGTCTCTGGTTCGTCAGGTTTGTATAAAAACTGCGCCCGGCCACACACGCCAGCGCCGGAGGCGCCGATCCAACCAAATACTGAGGTACGGTCGCATCGTCAACGGAGATCGTCGGCCCAATGGCGACGATTCCATCCCCGGTGCTCAATACCGGATTGTTCGGCAGTGCCTCCCACTGGCCCGTAGCCGAGTTCCATTGCAGAACATCGTTGTTCACCGGCGCGGCGCTGCTGACTGCCCTGCCCTGTAGCTTTCTGACGACATTGGCATTCGGGGTTCCGTCTACATCGCCGCCAAATGCGGTCCATTGCGCCGTGGTTCCGTCCGTGGACAAGATTTTTCCTGACTGCCCGCTCGACGGCGGAAGGTCAACGACATTCATCTTGGTCCAAACGTCCGGCGCCGTACAGCCATACAGGTTTTCGCCGGCCGTGGCATCGCTCTTGAAGAAACTGTCCCCCACCTGGCACGCCACGGGTAGAGTGGTCCCTGTCTTGAATGGCCTGGTTGCGGTGGCGGACGCAAAATCAACAGATTTCGTCTGGGTCCGCAAATCAACGGCGGTTTGCGCAGAACAGAAAAATGCAGTCGGCACAACAGCCAACCAGAGGATATGGAAAATAGTCTTCATGCACGCTGACCACCAAAGACCGGGGTCGTTCTCCCGGCTCCGATCTTTTCTCAGGTGAGCGAATTCAATCTAGACGTGCTTCCGTAACTTATTGGGAACGGACCGATCATAATACGCCGGCCTCTGTGATCGGATTTTTCCAGCCCGTTCTATGATCCGGACTTGAGAACTTCCAACACAAAGTCTTTGCTTGCTGTCGCGCCCGTAGCATCGGTAACCGTGATGGTGATCGCGCCGCTGAACACGTCCCCGGGAGTTCCCTTGATTTCGCCCGTATCCGGGTCCATGCTAAGCTCGGCCGGCAGCTCGCCCTCTGTGAGAGCCCACTTGTAGGGACCCACCCCTCCCTGAACGGGTACGAAAAAACTATACGCCTTCTGCGCCACCCCCGCCGCCAGAGAATCCGCCGTGATCGCCAGTGTGTTGTCCAGAGGCTGGACCACTAAAGTCAGGGCTTGCGTGACGACACTGCCGCTTGAGTCCGTTAGCGCCAAGGTGAAAGGGTAGCTACCCTCCACCGTTGCCGTGCCTGAGATCAAGCCGGCCGTCGGAGATAACGTCAGCCCCTCGGGAAGTTCTCCGGATTGTATGGACCACGTGTATGGAGGCGATCCTCCATCGGCGCCCAGGGATGCGCCATAGACCGATCCAACCGCGGCGGGAGCCATGGAACCGCCAACCATTTTTAGTGGCGCCGGATCGCCGGTGCGGCTGATCGTGAAATCACCGCTCGCCGATTCAAACCACAAGGCGTTGCTCTCCGTCGTCACCTCCGCCGCCGTACTGATCACATTGTTTCCCCGGCGCACGTCGTACTTGCCCGCCGCGAGCCCCACAATCAGATACTGCGCCGTGCCCTCGTGATCCGTAACCAGCCGCGCCGACGTATACCCAAGACCACCGTGGCCAAAGATCGCGACCTTCGGATTCGGCCCCTTGATCTGCACGCCGGTGAAATTCGGATCAATCTGGCTGATTTCGTTGACCGGATCGGCTGTCCCGCCCATTCCGGCCGGTTGATGAACGACCAGAAACTCGCCCATTGTGGCGTTCCAGCCGGCGTCCATAAAGATATGGCGCTGCTCGCCGCCGACACAGTGGTGGTATTCGGATCCTTTCGCTAATCCAATCTGTCCCGGACAGGCGCTCGTTGCCTTGCCCGCCTTGAAAGCCAGCTTCGCCAGGCTCACAACGCCTTCTGGAAACGCCGCCGCCGTGCCGCTGCAATCCACCGGACCTTCGCAGGCGAGACCGGCCTGATTGGCGGCCGCGTAGATCTTGCCGTCCGACGTGTTCAGCCAGACGAACACCGCGGAAACCCCGCTCTGATCCGGAGTCAGAGTCAACCTGGACGGCGCCGTGTAGGAATAGACTTGGTCGCCGATCTTGGCGCGGCACGGGTCGGCTTCGGAACAATAGCTGCCGATCGTTGCGTTGTTGGCCTTCCATGCGACATTGAGGTCCGTCACAATGCCGGCGCCGCCTACCTTGACGATTCGCGTATACATCTTCGCCTTCGTGTTGTCGGTGGTCACCAGCGACGTATCGGCGCTGAGATAGGTTTGCCCCCCTTTACCCTGTCCGTTATTGAGGTAGTGCAGCATCCCCCGAAGCCGCTGGCTCCGCTCCGACGCATAGTCGTCGTACACCACAATATGCTCGGCCGCGCCGGCCGCCTTGAAGTGTACGAAGTGCCGGTAAGCCCTGGTCACTTTATGCACCGGCGAGTAGGCTTTCTTCAGATCGGCCCGCACGTAAAGGTACCGGCCCTGCTCATCGGTCTTCTGCTTGTCCAACTCCAGGTCGGCGAATGGATTCACCGCCCCGTAGGAGACCGGCCCAAAATCAACCACGTTTTGCTGGCCCACATACCGGGTCCAATATCCGTCGTTGTTCACCTGGCCCAGGAGCCAGCCCTCCTTGCCGATCCCGTATTCGCCGGGCAGGTCATCATAGAGCTTCTCCGACAGCGGAAGCTTGGGATGTTCCTTCGTTAAGTTATCCGGCGCCAGGCCGTAGAAAAGCGTCGCCTTACTGCTCCAATCCGTCCGCGATGAAAAAACCGAGAAATTCTTTCCCTGCCCGCTGGTGTCTCCCGTCCGGTTGCCCACAAACTGTGTCGGCGCGTCGGTGTAATTCGACTTCGACAAGCCGGAGTTTGTGAAGAGAATCAGCGGGACCAGAGTCCGTTCGCCTCCCTCGCTCGTGAGCCGGCTGTCTGTCAATACTCCCTGCTTATCCAGCCAGTCCCATGCGCGCTGTGCGGCGAGACTGCCCGGGTACAGATGCTGGAGAAACAGCGGCGGCGCCGAACATTGAATCTCCGCGCCTCCACTCAGACTCTGGCAATTGGACGACGGGATGCCGAAATTGATCAGCCCGTTTCGATTCCACGGCGTCGTCCAGTGGTAGAAGAAATCCGACGCGCCCCACTTGATCCATTCGCCCCGAAAATCGAGCGTCGGCGTGAAACTGTTATAGAAGCTTTCCACAGACCAGAGAAAGAACGGCAGTTCTCGCGTGAGCCCGTAAGACGGCGCCGCCGTGTTGACCAGCGTGAAGTAGTTATTCGCGACAAACCACGTGTTCGTGTACCAGAAATCAACCGTCGTTTTCAGCAACTCCACGGCTCGAGGATCATCATCGGCCAAGGCAATCGCCGCCATGATGTGGCCCACCTGACGTGTGAGGGTCCGGTTATTCCATCCCATCGCATCGCCAGGCCCCATGTGCGACTGATACAAGGTCCCGGCGCCCGGCGTCCAGCTCTTGATGAAGGTCGAGAATTCTCCCCTCGTCACAGTCAACGTCTTGCCGTTCACCGCGGTCACCTTCATCAGTTCGAATCCTTCCGAAGGCCCGACTCGAAGGTAAAACGGCAGATAGGTGGGAATCCACTCCGCGGTGTCCACCGTAATCGTCTTGTCCTGCTCGGAAACCGAACTCGTCAGTTTCGCCCGGGCATAGGCGGTCACATAGCTTGGCGCATTGGTGTAATGATCCGCCACGTATCCCATGCCGCATTGTCCGCTGGCCCACGGCTTGATGCGGTAAACGTGCAGCGTCTTGTTCAGAAAGTTGGCTGAACCCGGTTTGTCCACCGTCATTTGACCCGCGTTCGTCACATTGGTCACGCGCACAAAGATCCCCGCGCTGGCCGGGAGCTCGGCCCTTTTCACGAAAACCCACCGGCCCTTCAGCGAGTCATCCCACTGCGTGACATCCGTCGTGCCTCCGGTCATCGCCGACGCGGTATAACCGCTCCCGGTCTGTTTGATCTGCATCGCGCCAGGCAGACGTTCGTACCGGTTGTCGCAACCCGGTGCAATGTCCCTGGTGATTCCGTTCAGCACCTTCTCGGCAAAATCATGCCGCTCCCCGGGAGTCAACTCGCTCCGCATCAGGGTGTAAGCTACCGACCAGTAACCCAGCACGTTGCCCATGTACCCGGAGTGCGTTCCTGGCGGTACATCCGTAGTTCCACAGTAGGCAACCGACTTATCGCACCCGCCTAAGCCCACCCAGACATCCTGCACGTTCCGTAATTGCTTTAATGCCTCTTCCCGGTAAGGGCTCCCGTCCCGGAGCTTTCCGTTGTTGTCCATGAACCAGGCCAGCGCCGCCAGCATCGCGTACCGGCCCCCTAAGTCCGTTGCGGCTCTGGGTTCCAGTAACTCCAACCGCTTCTGGAGCATCTCCCAAGCGAGCCCGGTTGCTTTTTGCGCTCGCTGCGGCCCGGCGCCGTCCGGATCTCGCACGCTGCTCGTCACCGCTCCGTCCGGCCCGTCCAGCCACACGCGCGGATGCGCCTTCAAGGTGTACTGATGCACCTGGCCGTCCGGCCCGCGCAAATCGACCGGAAGATTCTGGCCAAGGCAGGCGGCTGCGCTCAGCACCACTCCGAAACCGGCAAATCGCACCATCGCCTTGATTATCGTCCTCAAAGAGCGGCTTTCCTCCTGACCTTCCACACGCCAGCCGCCCTTCAGTGAGGCGTTCGCCTCCCGGGGGCGTGACATTTTGACTCGTCTCACGATACTGTGAGTAAAAGCTTGCCTCAACTTTCTTCTCCCGTCCGGGTCGCCTGCGTTGTCGGAGCCAGACCCAATTTCATCAAGATGGCGTCCATCTTGAATGAGTTCAAGCAGCGCCTGCGCTTCTCTCCTGTCCTGATTCATACCGGCCAACATTATTCGCCGGAAATGTCAGACACGTTTTTCGAACAACTCCAATTACCTAAACCCGACGTCAACCTGGAAGTCGGTCCTGGTACTCAAACCGAACAGACCGCCGAAATCATGCGCCGGCTCGAGCCGGTCTTTGCGGACCTGAAACCAGGACTCATCCTCATCGTCGGCGACGTAAACTCCACCCTCGCGGCCGCCTTGGTCGGTTCCAAGCTGCTGATTCCCATCGCCCATGTCGAGGCGGGCTTGCGCAGCTTCGATCGCACAATGCCGGAGGAAATCAACCGGCTCGTCACCGATATCCTGTCCGATTTCCTGTTCACCAGCGAACCGAGCGGAACCAATAACCTGCTGGCCGAAGGCATTCCAAATCAAAAGATCTTCTTCGTCGGCAATGTCATGATCGACACGCTGCTCCGCTTCCGGACCCAAGCCGCCGCAACCTCCATCTTGCGGGAACTCGGCTTGAAGCCCAAGTCCTACGCGGTCGCTACCCTCCATCGCCCGGCCAATGTCGACAACCCCGGCCGCCTGCGAGACCTGATTGGAGTTCTTCGCCGCCTGGCTCAAGAACTCACGGTCGTCTTCCCCGTCCATCCCAGGACCAAACAACGATTGGCGGCTGAAAATATCGACACCACCGGCGTTCTGCTCACCCAGCCACTGGGCTATCTGGAATTCCTGCAACTGAATGCCCAGTCCAGGCTGGTGTTGACCGACTCCGGTGGCATTCAGGAAGAGACCACCATCCTCAACGTCCCCTGCCTCACCCTCCGCGAAAATACCGAACGCCCCGCCACCATCGGCCAGGGTACCAACCAATTAGTCGGCGTAGACCCGGATGCCATTGAAAAAACGGCGCTTCAGGCTCTGGCGGCCGAACCAAGCCAGGGCCGCGTGCCGGATCTATGGGACGGAAAGGCTAGTATCCGTATCCTCGACATCCTGCAGGAAAAGCTTGGTTGATCCGATAGAATTTAGGGGTATGGAGAGTCCCGCTCAAGTGATCGCTACGCCGGACTCGCAGGCGGAGTCCTTCAAATCCGCCTGGATTCAACTGGCGTGGTATGGAACCCTGCTCTTCATTCTGTTCGCTCCAGTCATCATCGTGATGGTTAAGGAGTGGGCCACCGATGAAAGCATGGGACACGGCTTTTTTGTCCCGCTGGTTTCCGGCTATATCATTTGGCAAAGGCGGCACGAGCTGCGCTCGATCACGCCCAAACCCCACTGGTCGGGCTGGATTTTCATGATCCTGGGATTCGTCTTCCTGGGCTTGGGTACGTTTGGCGCCGAATTCTTCGTCATGCGCGTGGGCTTCATGACTTCGCTCTTGGGTGTGCTCCTGCTCACCTGTGGATGGCCCATCGTTCGAGCCTTGGCCTTCCCCCTGGTTCTGCTGCTGTTCATGATCCGGATCCCACTCTTCCTTTACAGCCGCATCACGTTTCCTCTCCAGTTGTTCGCCAGCGCCGTAGCGGAACGGTCCATTGATTTTCTCGGCATTCCCGTCCTGCGCGAAGGCAACGTCCTCAAACTCCCCAGCCAGGATCTCGATGTTGTCGGCGCCTGCAGTGGCATCCGGTCCCTGCTTTCGTTGACTTATCTATCCCTGGTTTACGGGTACTTCTTCGAGAAGAAAACCTGGATGCGTGTCGTGTTGTTCCTGGCCACGATACCGATCGCCATTATCAGCAACGCCGCGCGTGTAACCCTGACCGGCTTGGTCAGCGAATACGACACAGCCTTGGCCAAGGGTCTCTTCCACACCTTCGAGGGTTGGGTCATTTTCATGGTGGCGCTGGGAGCCCTGATCCTGACCCACTACATTCTCAACCTCGTTTATTCCACCATCCGGCGCCCCCAACAGAGCTGAACCCTTATGCTGAGCTTCCTGAAAACGACTCATGCGCGCCTGGTCACCCTGTTGCTCCTGGCCGAGATCGTCACCTTCTATGCCTACCCTAAAGCTGAAAAAGTTCTGCTCAGCCGGCCGTTAAAAGACGTCCCCGCGCAGATTGCTTCCTGGCGGATGGTGGAGGAAATTCCGCTCGAGACGGATGTGCAGGAGTTGTTGAAGGCCGACGACTACTTAAATCGCGTCTACGTCGATGACCATGGCCAGCAGGTCAGCCTCTACGTCGCGTTCTTCAAGACTCAACAAACCGGAGTCGCGCCCCACTCCCCGATGGTTTGCCTCCCCGGCAACGGTTGGGTCCCACAAGCCAAAGGGTCCATCCCCCTGGCGGTGAGCGGCATGAAAGGCGCCGTGTACGTAAACCGCTATGTCGTCGCCAAAGGTGATTACAAGAGTGTCGTCCTTTACTGGTATCAGACCCACAATCGCGTCATCGCCAGTGAGTATGCGGCCAAGATTTTCACCGTCCTCGATTCCATTCAGTACCGCCGCAGCGACACCTCCCTGGTGCGGGTTGTGGTGCCGGCGATAGGAAGTACGGAGCGCGCCGACAAGGTCGCGGTGTCTTTCGCGGAGACCATCTTCAATCCCTTGCGGGAGTATCTGCCGCGCTGATGGGTTTGCGGATCGTTCAGATCGTAGAGAACCTGGAAATCGGCGGCCTGGAGCGAATGGCTCTGGATCTCGCCATCGCTCAAAAGGCGGCCGGCCACCAGCCCTTTATCTATTGCGTGTTCAAACGTGGCACCCTGGCTGGCGAAGCGGATCAGGCGGGCGTCCCGGTGGTTGAGTTCCGCAAGAAATCAGGCTTCTCCTGGACCACGGTCCGCCAGATCAGCCGGCGGCTGCGCCAGGACGGCGCCCAAATCGTTCATACTCACAACTCCGTCATCCATCATTACGGCGTCCTGGCCGCCCGCATGGCGGGCATCCGCGCGGTGGTCAATACCCGGCACGGGCTCGGCACTTTGCATACGAGCGCCCGCCAGGAACTCTACTTCAAGGCCACCCTGCCTTTCACCAGCGCTTTCGTTTTCGTTTGTGAGGACGGCCGCCGCTTCTTTGTTGGCCGGCGGGGTGTGCCCGCCTCCCGGTCCCAGGTGATCTTCAACGGAATTCCCTTGGATAAGTTCCTCGCGATCCCTTCCGCCGTGGGTTCCCAACGGCCGAGAATCCGCTTCGGCGCCGTGGGCCGCATGGTTCCGGCCAAAGCCCACTCCGATCTGATTGAAGCCTTCGCCATATTGCGGCGGCGTCTGCCCGAAGCCCATCTGCGCATCGCCGGCGGCGGCCCGCTCATGGAAACGGCTCAGGCTCAAGCCAGCCGCCTGGGACTGGATTCCTC
>WBZR01002042.1_pt1 | contig 15053 bp, 11 predicted proteins | sample 5204231 | NCBI WGS metagenome assembly WBZR01 (sample SAMN12412403, study PRJNA552823) | activated sludge metagenome | isolation source: activated sludge from anammox sidestream of wastewater treatment plant... | place: USA: Virginia | collected 2017-08 | reverse complement strand
CCACATTTTCGGACCTGGTGAGAGAAGCCCGGACACGTGTCCGTCACGACGCGGAAGCCGCTGGCCTTTCTGATGACTCGCGGTCACTTAGCGACGGCGGAAGGGGATCCGCGGCTTACGCGGAGGGCCTGGCGGTATACCTTGCGCTTACGGTGAGTCGCACAGCGGACAGGCATAACACCATCTGCTCTTGGGACATGGGCCCTGCGACCGCGCGCTCCTCGACAGGTTCCCCCGCTCGGAGCGCGTCTATTCGAAATGCGTTCTCACGACAATCTCTACCCATGTCCTGGGACTACGCAGAAGGCAATCCCTTCAGCGATTCCGCGACGAACTTCCTGGACTCCGCAAACTGGATTGCCAAAGTCCTCGACCGCATCACGCCCGGTAGCGATGGAAATGCCCAGCAACGCGATGCAGCTCGTGAGGGCTTCCCCAACACAATCGTTTCGACTGACCCTCCGTACTACGACAACATTGGGTACGCAGACCTTTCAGACTTTTTCTATGTCTGGCTCCGACGGTCCCTCTCGCGAACCTTTCCGGACCTCTTCGCGACCGTCGCGGTGCCGAAGGGCGAGGAGCTGGTCGCAACGCCATACCGCCACGGGAGCAAGGAGAACGCGGAGGCGTTTTTCTTGGATGGCATGACGCAAGCGATGCGCCGGCTGGCCGATCAGGGACACGTCGCCTTTCCCGTAACTGTGTACTACGCCTTCAAACAATCTGAAAGAGAAGGTGTCGATGGATCGGCGAGCACCGGGTGGGAAACATTCCTCGAAGCAGTTATTCGTTCGGGGTTCGCGCTGACCGGGACATGGCCGATGAGGACTGAGTTAGGCAACCGCATGATCGGTTCCGGAACTAACGCGCTGGCCTCAAGCATCATCCTCGTATGTCGGCGACGGGCTGCTGATGCCCAAACCGCCACGCGCAGCCAGTTCGTTGCCGCGCTCAAGAGCGAATTGCCAGTTGCACTCACCAAGTTGCAGCACGGCAACATCGCCCCGGTTGATCTTGCACAGGCTGCGATTGGGCCAGGCATGGCCGTCTTCACCCGCTACAGAAAGGTGCTTGACGCGTCTGGCGAGACGATGAAAGTGCGGGAAGCGTTAGCGCTCATCAACCAGACCCTCGACGACGCGCTGGCCGAGCAAGAAGGGGACTTTGACGCGGATAGCCGTTGGGCGCTCGCCTGGTTCGAGCAAGCGGGATTCAACGATGGCCAGTACGGCGTCGCGGAAACACTGAGCAAGGCGAAGAACACCAGCATTGATGGGCTTGTTGAGGCGGGTGTCCTGGCCTCGGGGCGGGGCACCGTGCGGCTCTTGCGGCCCGCCGAGCTGAAGGCGGACTGGGATCCGGAGAAGGACCGAAGACTTACCGCGTGGGAAAGCGTCCACCAACTCGTGCGCGCGCTCGAAACCGGCGGCGAACCGGCGGCAGCGGCGCTGGCCGCAAAGCTCGGCAGCCACGCCGAGACGGCCCGCGAACTCTGCTATCGTCTCTACACCCTTTGTGAGCGCAAAAAACGCGCCCCCGAAGCGCTCTCCTACAACGCCCTCGTCCAGAGCTGGCCGGAGATCATGCGCCTCGCCCAGGAGACACCACGCGACCAGCTACAAGGGACGTTGATCTAGGAGTCGAGCATGGCCATCACAAACACTGAGCGCGTCGGCAAAGCGCTGGACCTGTTGCGGGATGGCCTGCGGCCCTTCGTCGAGCGGGAAGTGCGGTCACGCTACAGCGGCAGCTCCGCCGACCAGATCCGCGACATCCTCAGCGACACGCGTCTTAGCGGCGACCGGTCCGACCCACTTAACGACATCGCGGTGCTTCTGGTCGTAATGGATCGCCTCTGGGGCGAGGTGTTCCGGCTCACGCTCGGCCGGGCAGAACGCAGCCTCGTCAACGAGCTCATTGATGTTCGGAACAAGTGGGCACACCAGAACGCTTTTTCGGGCAACGACACCTACCGGGCGCTCGACTCCGTTTCTCGGCTTCTGACGGCGGTCTCAGCCTCGCAGGCGGAGGAAGTCGAGAAGATGTCGATGGAGCTCCAGCGCGTCCGCTTCGATGAGCAGGTCCGCAGCCAGCAGCGGCGCTCGGCCGGGACCGTCGTCGAAACGCAGGTGACCGGCAACCTCAAGCCGTGGCGGGATGTAGTAACGCCACACCCGGACGTGGCCTCAGGCCGCTACCAGCAGGCGGAGTTCGCCGCGGATCTCTGGCAGGTCCACCTCGGCGAAGGCTCCGACGATTACCGCAATCCGGTCGAGTTCTTCCGCCGCACCTATCTGACGGTGAGCCTGAAGCAGATGCTCACGGGCGCGATCCTGCGCCTCTCAGGCAAGGGTAGCGATCCTGTCGTCCAGCTCCAGACCAACTTCGGCGGCGGTAAGACGCACTCGATGCTTGCGCTCTACCACCTCTTCTCCGGTGCGAAGCCGAGCGAGCTCGCGGGGATCGATGCCGTCATGGCGGATGCCGGCGTCACCGAGTTGCCGGGCGTCGCGAAGCCGGTGGTACTGGTCGGCAACAAGATCTCGCCCGGTAACCCCACGACGAAGCCGGACGGGACGGTCGTACGCACGCTGTGGGGGGAGCTCGCCTGGCAACTTGGCGGCCGTCCCGCCTTCGACCGCATCCGCGCCGACGATGAGAGCGCGACGAACCCCGGCGACCGGCTGCGGGAGCTTCTCGAAGAGTACGGCCCAGCACTCATCCTCATCGACGAGTGGGTCGCCTACGCGCGCCAGCTCCACGACGCCAAGGATCTGCCGGCTGGCGACTTCGACACGCACTTCACGTTTGCGCAGGCGCTGACTGAGTCGGCGAAGCTGGCGGAGAACTGCTTGCTCGTCATCAGCCTGCCCGCTTCGGACACGGGCGCCTCGCCGCATGCGCAGGCAGACGATATCGAAGTCGGCGGTCAGCGTGGCCGCGAGGCGTTGCAGCGGCTCCAGAACGTCATCGGCCGCGTGGAATCGTCATGGCGTCCCGCCAGCGCAGAAGAGGGCTTCGAGATCGTGCGTCGGCGTCTATTCCAGGCTCTGGAAGGTCCCGAGAAGTTCACGGACCGCGACACCGTGGCCCGAGCCTTCGCAGACCTTTACCGCACGCAGCACCAGGAGTTCCCGCCCGAGTGCCGCGAATCGGACTACGAACGCCGGATCAAGGACGCCTACCCGATCCACCCTGAGGTGTTCGACCGGCTCTATGGCGACTGGTCGACGCTGGTGAGGTTCCAGCGCACTCGCGGTGTGCTGCGCCTCATGGCGGCGGTCATCCACAGTCTCTGGGAGAAGGGCGACCGCAACCCGCTGATCCTGCCCTGCAACATTCCAATCGACGACCCGCGGGTGCAGTTCGAGCTAACACGCTACCTGCCCGAGGGATGGGTGCCAGTCATCGAACGGGATGTGGACGGACCCAACGCATTGCCGCTGCGGATAGACAACGACATCACTAATCTGGGGCGGTTCCACGCGACACGACGTGTTGCACGCACGATCTACCTTGGTTCCGCTCCAACCGCCGAAGCGGCGCACCGGGGTATTGAGGACCGGCGAATCAAGCTTGGTTGCGTGATGCCGGGTGAATCGCCCCAGATATTCGGCGATGCGCTCCGGCGGCTGGCCGCTGCTGCGACCTACCTCTATCCCGATGGCAACCGCTACTGGTACTCGACCCAGCCGACCGTGACAAAGATGGCGGAGGACCGCGCGGAGCAGCTCAAGCGCGAGCCGGACAAGGTCGCACAGGAGATCGAACGGCGCATTCGGTTGGATGTGGATGACCGGAGGAACGGCGCGAAGGGCGACTTCTCTCGCGTCCACCCGTTCCCGCAGTCCGGCTACGACGTGCCCGACGATACGGACGCGCGGCTGGTGGTTCTTGGACTGGACCACTGCTATAGCCGCGAGAACAACCTCGCAGAACAGGCAGCGAAGGCCATCCTCGAGAGCCGCGGAAGCGCACCACGCAGCTGCCGCAACACGCTCGTGTTCCTCGCCGCCGACGCAGTCCGGCTCCAGGACCTTGACGAGGCAACGCGTCGCTTCCTCGCGTGGGATTCGATCCTGACGGAGAGGGTGCAACTGGAACTCGACCCGAGCCGCGTGAAGCAGGCGGAAACACAGCGTGCAGCCAGCGACAGCGCAGTCAACGCGCGCATCCCGGAGACGTATCAATGGCTACTGGTGCCGGTGCAGCCTACACCACAGGCTCCAGTGACGTGGCAGAGCATTCGCCTGTCCGGACAAGACCGGCTGGCAGCACGCGCCAGCAAGAAGCTGCGGGGTGACGAGCTGCTCATCACCGGGCTCGGCCACACAGTCCTGAAGAAGTATCTCGACGACGTCCCGCTCTGGCGGGGCGATCACGTCGCCATCCGCCAGCTCATCGACGACTTCGCGCAGTACACCTATCTCCCACGGCTGCGCGACCCTGAGGTGTTGCTTGAGGCCATCCGCTCCGGCCTGCGGACACTCCTGTGGACGCAGGACTCGTTCGCATACGCGGAGAGCTTCGATGAGGCGAGCAACCGATACCGCGGCCTTCGATGCGGGGAGGCAGTCGACGTGTCGCGCCAGAATGACGCCGGTCTGCTTGTGCGCGCTGAATGGGCGCAACTCCAACTCGAAGAGGACGCCGCCAAGGCCGCGGGTGCGACTGGGCAGGGGGGAGCGACTACGACCGCCGCTGGGCAGACCACAGATACGGCTATGCCCAGCACCGCCACCTCTACGAGCGGATCGAAGACCACACCGGACGCGAAGCCCAAGCGATTCCACGGAACGGTGTCACTCGACCCGAGCAGAGCCGGCCGCGACGCGAGCCGCATCGCTGATGAAGTCATCGCCCACCTCGTCGGGCTGGTCGGCGCCGATGTCCGCGTGACACTGGAGATCGAGGCCGACGTCCCGGACGGCGTGCTGGACAACGTGGTACGGACGGTGACCGAGAACAGCCGATCGCTGAAGTTCACTAGCCAGGGGTTTGAGCGGGAATAGCGACGGACACTGCAGGGGAGCGCCGCGACGCCCTCAGGCAGGTTGTCGACGCGACAGCCGTTGCGGATCCCTGCTCGACCAGTCATGTTCTTGCCTCGGACTCGAGCGGCCGAGATGGTGCTTTGCCGACACGAGCCCAGATGTGCGTTAATCGGAACGGCGATTGGGGAAAAGGGCGGACGAAGTCATGATCCAAGGCGGCGCCCGCCTCGCCATCTCTCGCGGTCACAGCCAACTGAGGGATCGCCGCCGCCGCGGCACATACGTTCACCTCGTCGAGTGCATCGTCGAGTGGGATCTGCTGAAGGTACCCAACCATGGCGCCGCTCGCCATTCCCTTGGCATATCCGTGAGCCGGGCGGATGAACCTTGCGATGCCCGACTCTACGTACTCACGGGTGTAGACCCAGTCCTTGGTGCGCGCAGTTAAGCGCTTGTATTCAACAATGAATTGCTTCGCACTGTCGTCTGGGTTTTCCATCAAGGGATCGACGTAGGCCCAGTAGAAGTCAGGAATCTTGAACTCTCGCTCGGCTCGCTCTCGGTCGGACGCAGCAGGGGGGTTGCGGCCTTCAGGAACGACGACTGGCGGTATCGCTCCGCTTCGCGCCGCGCTGTGGGAGGCCCGCACAATAGCTCGATAAAGGCCGCGATTGAGGTCGTTTTCGTTTTGACCTTTGGGTTGTGCAGCAAGATCCGCGAGCGCGTCGCGAAGCAATTGGATGCAGAGACGTTCGTACCTTCCCCAGAGATCGAGGGATGTCAGACGGGGCCCCTCGTTCATCGTCGCTCAAGTGCCATCGCTTGCGCGGTCGTTGCGTCGGCGTCCTCTCGCGCCGCAGTCGCCGTCCACAAGCGTCGTTCGTCTCGTTTCGCGATAACAATGGCAGTATCCGAGACAGCTCGAAGCATGCCGTACCGCAGGATCGACTGTGTTTGACGCCGCCGAAGCTGGATGCCAAGTCGCGCCAGCACGGCCGACCAACCCTCCTGCGCCTCACTCGAGGGTTGAACGCTGTCATATCCCTTGAGTGGGCGGGGCTCGAAGACCACCGCAATGACGCCGACCTGCGGGTCTCTGTGGACCTGCCAACTGAGTTGCCCGCTGTTATCCAGGTGGGAGTTCCAAGCATTCAAAAACGTGGCCAAGTATCGCCCCAGACCGGATTCACTGGAGGCGAGGTCGCGTGCGGTCCCGCTCGCCTGCGGATACTCCAACATGGGTCTCGTCGACGTTCTGCTTTGACCTTCCCAAAAGTCGGTGACGAGATCCCGCTCGCTGGCGCTCAGCTCAAAAAGCTCAGCGACGCCATCGTCGATTTCCTCTGCCCACCTTGCCCAGGACTGCGTCGAATCAGCGGCGGCATCCCAAAGGCGACCTGAAGCTGGCGAGCGCAGGCGCCGTAACGAGTCCACGGCCGTCACAATCTTCTTCGTCGGCGTGTCGGATGCCGACCCGATCCGGATGGGCAGATCGAGAACGTCTTCGGACCGGACTTCGTCCCTCCACGTGCCCCACGATCCAGAGACCATATAGAGCCAATAGCGACCGACCGACGAGAGCAGCGTGCCGAGGATCACCTTTGCCTGCCAAGCAGGCAGGTGGTCGACTGGTATCGCAAATATCGTGTGCCGGAAAGCAAACGGCTCGGACTCAAGCCTTGCATGCGGCCCGAAACCTGGCGAGACCCCACGGCGCACTAGCAACCGCTGCCCTGCATAGATGCGTTCGTCCGGTTGTCGCTTAACATATGGTGGAACGCTCTCGAACCACTCTTCTCTCAGGGGCCCCCAGGATTCGAATCCGCTGAGGCTACGCAAATCACGGAGGGATGGCGACGGCGGACGCCCCACCTGCGGCCGAGCCCTTTGGAAGCCGTATTGCGGCCGGGGCTCCGGCCGCAATCGATCGCGGAGGCGGTCGTCCAGTTCGAGCCGTGCTAGAAACGCGGCGTCTCGAACGGATCCCGCGCTATAGGTCTTCCAGAGATAATCCCGCCGTCGTAACGCTTCTTGCGAGACAACTCGTCGTTCGAGACGTGCGAGAGCTGCCGATCCGCGCCTCCCACGGGCGACGGGTAGAGCCGTTTCGTATATCAACATCCCGGAAGCAGCGGGGTCCCTGCGACAAAATCGAATCAGCATGAATGGTGCCGTGCCTTGTGCGAAGAAATCTCTCCTCACCTGGCTAAAGTTAACGACGTGCTCGACGCGGGAGCTCTGAAGCCATTGAGCCCGAAACGCCTTCGATGTCGAGCGAGCGTTGAAGATGGCTTTTGCGCTAACCAACAATGCGGCAATACCACTCTGGGACAGGAGATCCAATGCGCGCCAAAGAAAGAGCTGCGACTGGCTTCGATCCCCCACTGGAAGGTGGCGCTCAGATGCCCAGCGCTCCGCAAGGGATCGCGCATCACCAGTTGGTTCAGTCCACGGGGGATTACCGACGACGACATCGAACGCATGCATTCGCCATGGGAGCCGCGGATCCCTACTCGAATCGGCGACTGGTGCCGACCCGGGCTCATCGCTGAGTCGCGAGAACGCATCGCCGACCAGAAGTGGGGCGCGATCGGCCCCGAGTCCGATGCGGTCAATGAGCCGTGGCAATGGCCCGGCGCTGAGAATATCTTGTGGTGACTGGTAGTTGAGGAAGGCAACATACAAGCTGAACGCAGCCAGCCGAATCGCCGCCTCGTCAATATCGCAGCCAGCAATGCGCGTGAGCAGCAGTTCCTTGAGGCGTGCGCTCGATAGGGCCCTACCTGCGCGTGCGGCCTCATGTCTCACGATCCGACGAAAGCCCTCGACGAGGAAAATACCAGAGCCGCACGCGGGATCGCAGATTCTCGGCTCATCATCGAGGGCATCGGCGTCGAGTACATTCGCGAGAACGAACTCCACTAACTCTGGCGGAGTGTAGTACGTGGAGGTCGGGCCATCCGCCTCCTCGCGATAGAATAGCTCGTACATTGTCGATACGAGACTAGTCGGGATGACGCTGAAGTCGTATGCCCACAGGAATAGTGGCGCCTGTTGACTAATCGGGCGTCCTTGAAGGAGTCCCTTCAACACTTGCAGATGTTCTGTCAGGACACCGTTCTCTTCATCGGCTTCAGCCACGAAAAGATCGCCGTTGAAGTCCCTCGAAAGTTGTTCGAAGAGGGCGTACGTGAGCTGTCTGTCTCCCAAGAAGCGAACAAAGCGACTCGGGGAACCGAAGTCCGGCGTTATATCCTGCGTCTCGATGTCGCGCGTACGTTGGTGAAAGCGAGACGCCAGTGTGTCGAAATAGTCGGATGTCAGAACGCCGCGATCCTCGAGGTACCGCACAAGAATGGCACGTTCGATTAGCGCATGGGCCATGCGCGGTGACAACCCGGCGTCGACGAGGGCAGCAGTGGCCCCTCGCACGTCCCGCAGGAGTTGTTGATCAGCGCGTCCCGATTGTTCGGCGAATTCCGGGTCTTCAAACGCAGCGCCGGACTCCAGTCGCTGTCGGTGAAACCTCGCGAGCTGATCGCCGACGTCAGCAGCCCGGGTCACGATCGCGATCGGCGTCAACTGCTGTTCTTTACCAGATCCGGGCATCGTCGGCGGCCTGGTTAGCGGATAGACACGGAGCTCGTCACCGATTGCCAGGAAAAGGCAGCGGGGACGAGCAAGACTCCAAGTACGTCGATACAGGTCAATGATTTCATTCTCGTCGGCTCCTGGAGGGAGCGACGAGAAAACTAGCACTGGATCGTCGTTTACGAAGAAGACTCGGTCCGCGTTGACGCGTGCCGCGAGAAGGAGCCAGTCACCCAGCTCACTCCAAGGGCGCGCGTCCGATGCGCCCGACGGGCTCCCGGTCGCGTCAAGTAGGGTCCCGGAGACCAGATCGAGGTCGATGTAGGCACGCTCGAGCATCGATGATGAAGGCAGTGGTTGCACGTGCGCCTATGGTAACAGGAGCCTAGCCACCGCCCATCGGGTCTACGCTCCAATCGAATCCTGGATCATCCCCGCGATCACCCTCGCCAGGAGCACGATTGAGAACCCGACCAGGGCGTTCACGATGGCCGACTTGCCGCGCTCCATCTGGTGCGGGCTGCCCGCGGCGGACATGTAGAGGAACGCGCCCCACATGACGAAGAAGGCGGCGACAGCAGCGCCGACCCCCATGCCGATGTTGAGCAGGTTCTCGAAGAGAGTGTTGATCTGTTCCATGACTCGGCCTCCTATCTGCCGGTGTTCTGAAGGGGTTCTTCCGACCGCAGCCGGAACTCGGCCACGAGCCAGCGGCCGTCGATGCGAAGAAGCTGGCAGGTCACGTGCTGCCGGAGCCGCTGCTCGCGGAGCTGTCCGGTCGCCGAGTCGATGGCGCGGCGGGTCTGCTCTGTGGTCGCCGACACCGTTGCCTCGGTGTCCGAGTAGGCGGTGACCTGGATCGAGACCGTGCCGGTCGTCATGGTCTGCTGCTGGCCGAGAGCGCTCGGATCGACCTGTGATGCGGCGACCGCGGCGTGTACGTCGCCGGTGCTCAGGCTCAGAAGCCGCTCGCGGTAGGCGTGGGGCTCGCGGAAATCGAAGGTCCCGTACGCTTCGACGAAGAGCCGGGCAGCTTCTTCCACTTCGCTCATGCCCTCGCCCTGGCCACGCAGACGGTTCGCTCCCTGCCAGCCGCTGACGATGGCGATCACCAGCAGGGTGGCGGCGAGGCCGCCGAGGATGACCATCACTCCGCGACCGCCGCTCATGCGATTGGTCCTTTCACCGGGCGCCCGGCACTCGCGAAGTGCCTGGCCCAGTAGGGGTTGTCCAGCGACACCTCTTTCACGAACTCGCCAGGCTGGGTGGCCATGATCACGACGCCGTTCCCGGCGTAGATGCCGACATGTGTGATGCGTTCGTGAGACGGGTAGGTGTTCTCGTAGAAGAGGAGGTCGCCTGGCTGGAGGAACTCCAGAGCCACGGGCATCGTCGCGTTGAACTGCGCCTGCGATGTGCGCGGAAGGGAGATGCCAAGCTCGGCGTAGACCCACTGGGTCAGGCCGCTGCAGTCGAAGCTCTCCGGCCCCGCCGCACCCCAGACGTAGGGCAGTCCGAGGCGGGAGCGCGCCAGCGCAACCGCCTGGGCCGGGACGCCCGCCGGGTCGAGGTAGCCGTAACTGGTGGCGATGCTGAGGACGTGGTCCACGTAGGACCAGGAGTGGTTGTAGGCATAGAGCGCACGCCGGAGGTCGCCTGGCGCTCCGCTGTCGAGCAGGAGCTGGGCAGCAGCAGGCAGGCAGTCGTGGTAGTTGAAGGGGTCGGCGACCCCGTCGCCGTCGCCATCAACGCCGTAGTGGGCCCAGGTGGCGGGCATGAACTGGCAGTAGCCCACCGCGCCGGCCGAACTCGGGCCCATGTTCGCGCCGAAGCCTGACTCGACCTTCGCGATCGCCGCCAGCACCTGCCAGGGGACGCCTGTCGCAGCAGCCACCTCTTGTATAGCCACAAGGTGCTCGGCAGGAATCTCGGCGAGCGCCGCTGCGGAAGCTGGAGACTGGGCGATGCCCGGGCTGCCGCCAAGCGCGGCCATGACGAAGAGCATCGGCGCGAGCATGACGACGCCGACAACGCCCGCGACCTTGAGGCCCTCGCTACCGACGCTGCCAAAGATATCGCCGCTTGGTGGGTTCGTGTTCATGACTGCCTCCTAGGCCCTTCCCGCGGCGGGCCGAGGAGCTGCCCCGGAACCGCGGGCTCCGCCTACGCCAGCGCCGCCCGCGGCAGCACCGGCACGACCCGCTCCAGCCATCGCGCCGAGCGCGTGCGTGGCCATCGCGAACGTGAGGACGTTGGTGATGCCGGCCTGGCTGCGAGCGGAGCGCAGGAGCGAGGGGACCTTGAGGGTCAGCCAACAAACGGCGAGACCGAGGAGCATCGTCAGGAGGGCGTTGGAGACACTGCCGGGGGTCAGCTCGACCATCAGCGCCGTGCCGAGCGCCAGCACCATGACCTGGACGGCCTGCTGGAAGACGGCGATCACGAAGAGGTCGGTCCACCAGCGCGTCCACTGCTGGGTCTGCGGCAGCACCCAGAGGAGCGCGGCAATTGGCCCGAGCACGATGAGCATCGCCAGCAGGGCGAGGCGCATCAGCATCTGGAAGACCAGGAGGATCGCCACGATGCCGTAAGCGACGGCGGTGAAGATGAGCGCCAGGCCTTCCTGCGAGGGTGTTGCCTGGTCGTATCCGGGAAGGCCGACGTCGCCGACGCCGGCGGCGAGGGCGTTGTTGATGTCGATCAGCATCCGCGCGAACTCGATCGTCAGGTTGGCGGCGAGTGCGGCGAGGATGACGCGCGGGAGGAGCTCCATCGCTTCGTGGTAGGGCGACCTGGTGTGCTCCTTGATGATGACGTTGAAGCCACCCCACATGACGACGACCGCAAGCGCGGCGTTCACTATGGCGCGGGAGAAGTCGTAGAGGCTGCGGACGGTCGGGCTGTCGTAGGTGCCTTCCGCCGGCGTTCGCGTAACGAAGTTGAGCGAAGAGCCACCCATGCCCAGTGCCCAGTCGACGAACCCGCGGATCGCCTCCAGCATCGCCTGGCCGATGAGCGTGAACACCGCGTTGACGATGTCCTTCGCCCAGTTCACGGGGTTGAGGCCGCCGGGAAGCCAGTCCAGGGGATTGGGGATCAAGTCGGTCGGGTCGGGGATCGGGAGGTCGACCAGCGTGTCAGGTGGCGGCTGACCTTCCGGGCCAGGCTCGGCAGGTGGGACCTGCTGCTGGGCTGGTGCAGGCGGGCTGTTGAGGAGCGGAATGCCAGCCGACGACAGCTCGTCCAGCGTGTCGTCGGCCTCCTGCGCGGTGGCGGGAGCCGCTCCGACCACCAGCGCGCAGGCCACTCCCAGTGCAAGGGCGGTGAGGGCTAGGATGCGCATGTCTGACTCCAGCGGCCAGGAGGCCGTGATGAGTCAGCTTGCGAACCCGCGTTCCCTCAGCGTTCCAGGATTCCGCCCTGCCCGTTCCAATCTTGTGGGTCCTGTTCCAATTTCGCTCTCATTTCGTTCCAACGCCCGGCTCGACGAACGTCGCCTGGACTATGGAACGGAGACGATCGCGAGACTTGGAAACCGTTCGCTCTGTGAAGGGCTTGTCGCACAAGGCGGACAAGAACCTCGTCAGCGGCGAGCGTTCGCGCGCGAGAAATTCACTGCAACCAACTTGGCGACTGAGTGGAAGGCCTGAGTAATCTGACCGACTGCCACGCGCGACATTTCTTGTCGTTCTGTGAAGAAATTGACACCTAAGGTAGACCCGGAGACAACTGCCTGGCTAAAGTCGCTCATCCTTCGCCGGGAGGCGCTGCTATGCGCAGAGCGGCTCTCGAGGCCCGCGCCGGTCACGAACCCAACAAACTGACGTCTTCGCTCGCTCGACAACGCGAAGGGCATCGGCCCGGCGGCAGACAGTTCGTCCTCGGCGTGCTGCTTGCGGCGGCGCTGGCCGCGCTCCTGGGACAAATCCGCGTCGCGCGGGCCGACATACCCCTCACGCCTCCGACCGAATGGACGCCCTGGTTCGACGGTACGGGAGACGTGACGTTCGAGATCCGCTACTTCCTTCCTTCCGATGGTTGGGTGAATGACCCTGAAGACACTGGATCCTGGATCCACATCCAGAAGGAAACCGCGACCACCATTACGAATCACGTTGTGGATCGCAAGACCGGAGCGTACTACTGCGATGCCGACCCGGAGGATCCTGATTGCCGTCCCAGCGATCAGTGGATCACAGAGCACGTGACGATCTTCTCGAACGAGCCCTTCCGTCTTGTGCTCCATGCGGGACAGAACTTCGCCTGCACCGGACAGGACTGCCCCTCCCCCTATCCGGACCCGAGGCCCCACCTGAACCCAGCCATTCTGAGAGTCGAGGCTCCAGGCATTGGTGCATGGGTCCGATTGTGCGTGCCGCCACCTGGAGGAGAGCCAACTCCGTATTGCCCGCCGCCACCTGAGCCTCGATGTTTCCCGGAGTCCGGGCAGATCCTCGATCGGGACCTCATGGTCGGTGGCCGATACGTGGGTTCCGACCCGCAGGCCTGCAAGGTCCTTGTACAGCGCCGAGGCCAGCCCGGTGCTCCGGCTAATCTCAAGGGCACCATGTCGTACGACGACGAGTACTATGACAAGGTGGTGGGGACCGCGTTCGGGCCTCACGACGACGTGGACGGCTACTTCTATGTGCTGCTCAAGGGCCTGCCGGGAGAAGTGGACGCTATCGCGAGGTACGCGCCCTTAGGCGGTGATCCGGTGATGACCGGACTCAGCCTCGCCGGTGAGCCGACCTCGCTCGCCCTGGATCGATTCGGCGGCCACATCATCGGAATGAAGTCAACGACAGAGAAGCCCGGGCGCGGGCTCATGTGGAACACCAGCCTCTTCTTCGATGACGCGGACGTGCTCGCGGTCAGCCGCGCCTCGAACAGTTGCCTCCTGTACTTTTCGACCCCGTCGCTCGTCCGGCGATACGACATCTGCACCAATAACGGGACGGCGGAAACGTTCCTCGCCCAATCTGCAGCAGCGCTAGCCGTGCTACCGGGCGGGGACGTCATCGTGGCCTCGGCGGCTAGCGTGCTTCGCTACTCATCAGACGGAGCGCTGCGGGCGGTTTACAACATATCGGGCGTGACAGGGCTGGCTGCCGACGCGGACTCTAGCTTCTGGGCTGTCAACCCGGACTCCCTCCAGCGGTGGAGTGTCGCCGACGGGACCATGACGGAGTCGCTCACCTACACTGGCTCGACGTTCGAGCCGGCGACGGTTGCCGTCAACTACGACATGCCTGTCAAGCCGATCATCTTTGTCCACGGATTCCGGCAGGCCGGCTTGGACGATGCCGTCAGGTTCGGCGACATCATTGGTCCGCTCAGAAGCGAGTTTGGGCTGGACGCCGTCACGACCTTCCGGTGGTACCAAGATGCCAGCCTGCAGGGCTTGGACTGCCCAGGCAGTTATCCGACTCCGACCGGTTCGATCTGGATCAACCCCCTGGGCCTCAACGACGCCGAGTGCGATAGCCAGGCAGCGATCGGTCCTAACGCTGTCCTGTTGAAAGAGCTCGTCGAGCAGAAGTACGAGGAGTCCGGCGGGCAACCTGTGATTCTCCTTGGCTACAGCCAGGGCGGGGCGATCATCCGCGGCATGCTTGCCTACGCAGCCGAAACGGATCCTACTTTCGGCACGACGATGGTGGACAGTGCCTTCTTCTTTGCGAGCGTGCACGAGGGGTCGTACGTGGCGCGGTTCGGCGTAGCCACCGAGAACTTTCTCACCAATCCCGTGACCATTTTAAACTCATACGGAACGTCCGTCCTTGCTTACCAGGCTGCGCGCTGGATTGCCGACCAGGCCAACCTCTTCATCGACCGGCCGGCCATCCATGACCTCGATCCTGAGGGCCAGTGGATGGCGTGGGCCAACTCGCCCGCGCGGCAGTTGCCCCCAATCGAGTACTACAATGCCTACGGGTCGATTCAGGTCAAAGTGAGCGCCTGCGGCTACCTCGTCGGGTGCTGGGACGCCCCGTTCGGCGACACCAACCTCGGCGACATGGTCATCCTCCAGGGCAACAACGCTAACCCGTACGACGGGCCTCGTCCGCTTGGAGGATCACGGTTTTCGGTGAACGGTTCTGTTGAATGGGAGGTTTCGGACATCGTCCGGTACAACGCGGCAAAATTGGCGGTTCCTGTTGTTGGGCCCGCCGTTGCCGCAGCCGAGCTTGCCAAGGTGGCAGAGGCGGCGGGCACTTCGCCGGTTCAACATATGAACTTCCCGGATCACACAGGAAGCTTCAGCGTCAGCCATTGCGGCTCGGGCGGCCAGGTGATCCTGGCTGACGAGGTTCTCGCCCTGATCCGCGCGAAGCTTGGTGCGGGAGGCTACACGTGCTGAGGAGTCCAGCAGCGGTGGCGGTGATAGCGCTGGCCGTTCTGGCTTCGCTCGGCTGTGACAAGAGTCCTGACGGTTACACCGTCGAGGAACTGAAGGCGCTG
>WBZR01000399.1_pt3 | contig 15064 bp, 18 predicted proteins | sample 5204231 | NCBI WGS metagenome assembly WBZR01 (sample SAMN12412403, study PRJNA552823) | activated sludge metagenome | isolation source: activated sludge from anammox sidestream of wastewater treatment plant... | place: USA: Virginia | collected 2017-08 | reverse complement strand
CTCGACGCGGCTCCAGGCGCGGGTACGGCGCCGCCTGCGCTCGACGGGGACGTCACGGCGCGCCCGCCGTCGCGCGCGCGGGTTCAGCGCCAGGCGAACACCGGCTGCTCGAAGTGGTCGACGCGCGTCGCCCGGCCGTGCACGCCGACTTCGCGGAGCTGGTAGACGATCGCGGCGGTCGGCGCGTGGACGTGCGTCCCGACCATCGCGATGGAGATGACCGGCCGCGCGCTCTCGGGGATGGCGCGCAGGTACGGCACGTCGGGATGCTCGAGCACGCGCAGCGGCACCCGGTGCACCGAGCTCACCTCCCCCGGATCGAGTCTCAACGCCGTGCTCTCCTCCGCCCAGACGACGACCGGCGTGATGACGTACCCCGAGCGCGTCGGGTAGTCGTCGAGACAGCCGAGCACCTGGCTCGGCGCGGCCGCGAGACCGACCTCCTCGGCGAGCTCGCGGAGCGCCGCCGCCGCCGGCGTTTCGCCGGGCTCGACGCGGCCGCCGGGGAGCGCCCACTGTCCCGCGTGCGACGAAAGCCGGGGGGCGCGACGCGTGAGCAGGAAGCACGGCGCGCGCTCGTCGTCCGCGACGAGCGTCACCGCGACGGCCGCGTGGCGCCGACCCTCGAGCGGCACGGCGAGCCGGTCGTGACGCGCGAGGTGCGCGCGGACGCGGAACGCGAGGTCGGCGCCGAACGCGGGGAGCATCATCGGGTCGCCTAGCGTACGACGTCCGCGGAGGGGCGGCGCGTGACCGGCGTCGGGATGCGGGCCATGCGCGAACCTTAGACGGGGCCCGACGCCGCGCCAAGGGCCGTACGCGCCCCGTGCTTGACCAGCCGGCGCGCGCGCGCGACAACGGCCGCATGCCACGCGCGCGCCTCGCGAACGGAATCGAGCTCGAATACGACGCCTTCGGCGACCCGACGAACCCGCCGCTGGTCCTGATCATGGGGCTCGGCGCGCAGATGATCCTCTGGGAGGAGGACTTCTGCGCCGAGCTCGCCGCCGCCGGCTTCCACGTCGTCCGCTTCGACAATCGCGACGTCGGCCTGTCGACCCAGCTCGACGCTCTCGGGACGCCGAACGTCTTCGAGGCGATGCAGGCCGCGTTCGCCGGGAAGCCCGTCCGGGCGCCCTACCGGCTCGAGGACATGGCCGACGACACCGCCGCGCTCATGGACGTCCTCGGGATCGCGCGCGCCCACGTGGTCGGCGCGTCGATGGGCGGCATGATCGCGCAGACCCTGGCGATCCGATACCCCGACCGCCTCCTCAGCATGACCTCGATCATGTCGACGACCGGCGACGTGACGCTGCCGCCGGCGACGCCGGAGGCGATGCGCGTCCTGTTGGCGCCGCCGCCGCCGGACCGCGAGGGCAACGTCGCGCAGGCGCTCGAGGCGTGGAAGGTGATCGGCAGCCCGAAGTTCCCGCCCGACGAGGAGCACATGCGGGCGCTCTTCGAGCGCGCCTTCGACCGCGGCTACCATCCCGCGGGCGTGGCGCGGCAGATGGCGGCGATCATGGCCTCGGGCGACCGCACGGCCGCGCTCCGCTCGGTGCGGGTGCCGTCGCTCGTGATCCACGGCGACGCCGACCCGCTCGTGCGGGTCGAGGGCGGACGCGCCACCGCGGCGGCGATTCCGGAGGCGAAGCTCGTGATCGTCGAGGGCATGGGTCACGATCTCCCGCCGGGCGTCTGGCGCGAGATCATCGACGCCGTCGGCGAGCTCGCGGCGCGCGCGCGCGCCCGCGCCGCCTGAACCGCCCGGCGCCGCGCCCCCACCCGCGATGCCGATCGAGCGCGGCTGCGACCTCTGCGAAGCGGCGAGGCGCACGCGCTGGTACTCCGAGGACGAGGTCTGCTGGGTCGCCGACTGTGAGATCTGCGCGGTTCCGATGGTCGTCTGGCGCCGCCACGGCATCGATCCGTCGCCGGCCGAGCTGGCGCACATGACGGCGGCGCTCGCGCGCGCCGCCGCGGAGCTGTTCGCGACCTGGGTGGTCGACGGCCACCGCCGCAACATCCCCGATCACTGGCACGCGCACGCGCGCCCGAGCGGCACGGCGGCGCTCGCGTGGTGGACGCGCCGCTTGCGCTGACGTTTGACGCTCGGGCGCCCGCCGGTCCAGAGTCGGTGCGATGAGCGCGGACGTGCGCACCGTCGAGATCACCCGCCCGCGGCCGCAGGTCGCGCTCGTCACGCTGAACCGGCCGGCGGCGTCGAACGCCATGAACGCCGCCCTGATCCGCGACCTGCACACGGCGTTCGCGTCGCTCCGCGACGACCGCGGCTGCCGCGTGATCGTGCTGACGGGCGCGGGCCGCGCGTTCTGCGCCGGGCTCGACCTGAAGGAAGGCGCGACGCCGCCCGCGGCCGCCGGGCTCGGACGCGTGCAGTCGGGCCTGGTCGTACAGCAGGCGATCGCGGCGCTGGTGCCGCTCATGCGCGGCATGCGCCAGCCGATCATCGCCGCCGTCAACGGCGCCGCGTCGGGCGGGGGCCTGGCGCTCGCGCTCGCGAGCGACGTCCGCCTCGCCGCCGCGTCGGCGCGCTTCAACGTGGCCTTCGTCCGGATCGGGCTCTCGGGCTGCGACATCGGCGTCTCGTGGCTGCTCCCGCGGCTGATCGGCGCGTCGCGCGCCTACGAGCTGATGCTGACCGGGCGCTTCCTCCCGGCCGAGGAGGCGAAGGCGATGGGCCTCGTGCTCGACGTCGTGCCCGACGGCGCGGTCGTCGACGCCGCGCTCGCCGAGGCGGACCTCATCGCCCGCAACAGCCCCTTCGGCGTGCAGATGACGAAGGAGGTCATGTGGAGCCAGCTCGAGATCGGCTCGCTCGCCGCCGGCATCGACCTCGAGAACCGCACCCAGCTCCTCGCGAGCCACACCGGCGACATGATGGAGGCGATCGCGGCCTTCCTCGCCAAGCGGCCGCCGGAGTTCAACGAACAGTGAAGGGAAGACCTCGATGAGCCTGCACGGACGGATCGCCCTGGTGAGCGGCGGGAGCCGCGGCATCGGCCGCGCCATCGCGCTCGGCCTGGCAAGCGACGGCGCCGACGTCGCGATCAACTATCGCCGCGACGACGACGCCGCGCGCGCCACCGTCGCCGAGATCGAGAAGCTCGGGCGGCGCGCCCGCGCCTACGCCGCCGACGTCGGCGACTGGGAGTCGTGCGCGGCGATGGTCGAGCGCGCGCTCGGCGACTTCGGCCGCTTCGACGTCCTGATCTGCAACGCCGGCGTCGCGTCGCGCGGCCAGACCGTCGTCGACACCGACCCGCACGAGCCCGGCAAGCTCTGGAAGACGCACGTCTACGGTGCGTGGGCGCTCGCGAAGCTCGTCGTGCCCGGCATGCGGCAGGCGCCGCGCGGCGACGTCGTCATGATCTCGTCGGCCGCGACCCGGTACCTGGCGCCAAACAGCGCGCCCTACACCATGGCGAAGGCCGCGCTCGAGGCGCTCGCCGTGACGCTCGCCAAGGAGGAGCGCCACCACGGCATCCACGTGAACGTCGTGGCGCCGGGCCTCGTCGACACCGACATGGGCCGCCGCCTGGTCAAGGGCGCCATGGGCGTCTCCGACATTCGCACGATGGACGCGAGCAGCGCCTTCGGCCACGTCTGCAGGTCGGAGGAGGTCGCCGACGCCGTACGTTTCCTCGTCTCGGAGCGCGCCGGCTACGTCACCGGCCAGCGCCTCGGCGTCGACGGCGGGCCGTTCTAGCCTAGCTCGCGTTCGATGCGTCGGGCCGGCGCGCTCTACTTGTCGCGGAACTGGTCCGGTTGGTTGCGCGACGCCGGCGCGGCGAAGCGCGTCTCCCAACAGACGCCGTGGCTGCCCTGGAGCTGCATCACGACGTTCGGGCTCTGCACGAGGGGAAGCCCGGGGATCGGCAGGTTCGCGCCCTTGCCGGCGAGAATGATCTTCGACTTTCCGGGCGCGAGGCCCTGCTTCAGGATCAGGCTCGAGACGCCGTCGCTCGCGTGTGCTTTGTCGGTGTACTTGAAGCCGGAGCTCGACTCGTGCCAGCACGGCCCCGCCCCGCAGGTGCCGCCCGCGGGAATCGCATAGCGCTGCGTGAGACGCGGGTTGCCGCCGACCTCCTCGTAGAGACAGAAGTCGAAGCTCGTGGTCGCGAGCGGGTCGCCGAAGTCGGCCTTCGGCGTGGTGTCGCCCGGCGCGTACTTCCACTGCAGCTTGTTCTTCTCGGATTTGAGGCGGCTCAGCACCAGCACGCCCGCCTTGCCCGCAACGGTGGTCGGACGGCAGCCGGAAGCCGGCTCGGGACCGCACGGCTCGAGCTGGCAGCTCTCGTCGCACCCGTCGCCCGACACGTTGTTTCCGTCGTCGCATTCCTCGACGCAGCCGGCCTCGAGGGTGCCGTTGCCGCAGTTCTGGAGGAATCCCCCGCAGATGCCGGCGATGCAGCGATCGTTGATGCTGCACATGTTCGCGTCGTCGCAGGAGGTCTCGTCGGGCGCGAACGCGTCGGCGGGACACTCGTCGCCGACGCCGTCGCAGCTCTCCGCGACGTCGCACACCCCCACCGGCGGCCGGCATTCGGCCGTGCTCTTGGCGTCCGCGCAGACGCCGCTCGCGCCGCTGCACAGGTCGGCGAGGTCGCACGCGCCGGCCGCGTCGCGGCACGGCGTCGATGCGGGCCTGAACGTGCAGTCGACCGCGCAGCAGGACTCTGCGGTGCCCGTCGCCGGACCCTCGTCGCACTCCTCGCCGGAATCGAGAATACCGTCGGCGCACGGCGGAACCTGGGCGCGCAGCCCGGCCGGAGCCACGAGGAGCGCCGCGAGCACCAGGGCTGCAGTGAAGGTCGTGCGCCTGTGGCGCGTGATGCCGTGGCTCATCGGTTCTCGGTTCGGATTTTCTTCGACGCCGGAACTCGGCGTCGTGCTTCGGAAGGTCGTGGCGGACTCGGCTTCCCAGCAAGCGCCGCCACCGTTCGCGAGACGCGCGAACAGGAGATGCATGACCGAGAGCGCCGGATCTTGCAAGGTGTTTTCGCGGTCTCGCGTGCGGGTCTGACCTGGCCACGAGCCGTCGCGGGCGGCGGTGCGAGCAGTCGAGCGGGGTGGGATCGCACTCGACATGGCGAAGACTCTCGGCGTGACCCGGGTTGTCGCCGCGCGCCAGCCATGCCAAAGCGCTCGCCCATGCCGCTCGCGCCGCTCGTCGTTGCCGCCCTCGCCACGTCGCTCGCCGCGTGGCTCCCCGCCGCGAGCCTCGCCGCCGACCTCCCCCTGCTCGCCCCGAGCCCGCTCCGCGCCGATCCCGACCGTCTCTGCGAAGCCTCCGCCGTCGTCGCCGGACGCGACGGCGCAGTGTGGATCGCCGACCGTTCGATCGACGACACGCTCTTCGGGTTCTTCGTGAAGGCCGGCGCGCTGGCCGCCGCGAGGGCGCGCAACCTGAGCCTTGCCTCGATTCCGGCGGCGGAGCGCCCGCACCACGTCGCGGCCGCGGCGATCGTCATCCGCTCGCTCGTGCTGGTCGGATCGCATGCCCGGGGCGAGCGCTGCGAGGTCCGTCCGGAGCGCGAGCGCATCCTCGTCGCCGAGCTCGATCAGTCCGGCCCGGGCCTGCGCGAGCCGCGCGCGATCGACGACGCGCCGCTCATGGCGAGCCTGCGCGGCGCCGACGAACCGCAGTGCCTCGAACGCTTGTTCACGGCGACGGGACGCGCGAGCGACGCGAGCCGCGCGCTCTGCCGTGCGCTCGTGGCGGCCGAACGGACGGCGGCGAAGGACGCCTGCGGGACGCTCGCGATCGCGGGCGCGGCGATCGTGGTGCAGGCCGGACGCGAGCGCCTGTGGCTCGGGCTCCGGGCGCCGCTCGTCGACGGCCAGGCGGCGCTCGTCCGCATGGCGAACCTCGGCGGCCTGCGCTTCGACAGGACCGCGCTCGTCGACCTCGGCGGCAACGGCGTCCGCGCGCTCGCCGGACACGGGCGATCGATCTTCGCGGTCGCCGGACCCGCGCGCGCCGGGACAGGGCCGCTCGCGCTCGGGGCCCTCGCGCCGCGTTCCGACGAGACCTTCGACACCCGCCGCCTGCGTGACGACCTCGTCCCCTCGTCCGGCGGCCTGCTCGCGACCGACGCCGGCCTCGTCGCCCTCGTCGACGGCGCGGCGGACGCGGCCGGCGGACCGTGCCGACGCCCGGCGCGGCAGTACGGGATCCCTCCTCCCTCCGGCGGGCTCTGAGCGGCCCCTGCGGCGTCTCGCCGCGCCCCCGACCGACGCCCGGCTCGCGAGCGACGCTCAGCCCGCGCGGTAGTCGAAGAACGACTGCCGCTTGATGACCTCGGCGACGCCCGCCGGCACCATCGTCTCCCAGCTCGGGTCGCCGTGCTTGATCTTCTTCAGGATCTCCCGGGAGAAGATGGAGAGGTACCCTTCGTGGAAGCCGTCGAGCTGCTCGATGCAGCCGCTCTCGACGAGGTACTCGTAGAGCTTCCGGAGCTTCGGCGCGACCAGGAGGTTCTGAACGGTCGTGAGCGCGTTCGTGGAGCGGTCGAGGAGCGGGTAGACGTAGAGCTTCAGATCGTTCTTGAAGAGCCGTCCGAACGACTCGAGGATTCCGCCGTCGAGATTCGCGTAGTACTGCTCCTCGAAGAGATCCTTGAGGCTCCCCGCTCCCATGACGACGCCGATCTGCTTTTTGGTGTGGCGCCCCAGATACGCGGCGAGCCGGTAGTACTCGAAGTAGTCGGAGATGAGCACGGTCATGCCGCACGCGGCGAGCACGTCGGAGCGCGCGAGGAAGTCGTGCACGTCCACGCTGCCGGAGCCATTGGTCTGCATGAGGTTCCGCATCGTGATCTCCATGAGCGGAACGACCGCCGCGCCGTCGACGCCGGGCTCCGCCACGAAGCGCTTCATCGCGCACTCGAGCATGTCGACGTTCACGTGCGTCACGGGACGGAAGCTGCCGCGCTCGACGAGGACGGGCTTCTTGTAGAGCACCTCCGACGGCTGCAGGACCGCACCGTCGGCGGAGAACATCGCGGCGCCCGTGAGCCCGAGCTGCACGAGCTTCAGGCTCATCACGCGGTTGTCGACGTGGCGAAACTCGATGCCCGACATCTCGGCCATGTCGATCTCGATGCGATCGGTGGTGAGGCCATCGAGGAGCGACTCGATCAAGCGCTCGGGCTCGTGGTACAGGAAGCACGCGCCGTACACGAGATTCACGCCGACGATACCGAGCGCTTCCTGCTGCGCCTCCTTCTCCTTGTCGAGCATGTTGACGTGGATCACGACCTGGCTGTCGGCGTCGCGCGGATGCGACTGGAAGCGGATGCCGAGCCACCCGTGGCAGCCGTCCGCGGAGTTGTACCCGGCGGCCTTCACGGTGTCGGCGAACGCGAAGAACGCGGTCGAGTTGCCGCGCCGCTCGCGCAGGCGCTCGAGATTGAGCGCGTGCTCGTACTCGAGCATCGCCTGCAGGCGCGCGCGGCTCACGTAGCGCTCGCCCTTGCCGTAGATCGCGTCGCTCACCGTCATATCGTAGGCGGAGATGCTCTTCGCGATCGTCCCGGCGGCGCCGCCGGCGCGGAAGAACCAGCGCACCACCTCCTGCCCCGCGCCGATCTCGGCGAACGTGCCGTAACGCCGCTGGTCGAGGTTCACGGCGAGGGCCTTCTGATGCGGATCCGTCGGCCGGGTGGCGTCCTTCATGTCCCTCTGCATCGGCCGAAATCCCGAAAGTATTGAGGATGCGGCAAGTGCCATGCCTTGTGAGGATCGCGACGAGTGCGCTACCCGGCCTCGGTCCACCCGGCGCGTCGCCACCCCTCGATGCAGCGTTCGGCCAGCGCCGCCGAGTTGGCGCGGCGGAAGCCCTCGACGGTGAACTGCGGGGCGAGGTGCCGCATCTTCTCGAGCGCCGCGCGCGCGTCGGCGGAGCGGCCGAGCCACCCGTAGGACGCCGCGAGCACGCGATAGATGTGGGCCTGGTCGGCGCGGAGGCGGAGGCTCTCCTCGTCGCGCGCCGCCGCGTCGGCGTAGCGCCCCGCCATCAGGTGCGCCACGGCCATCCGGTGGACGCCGGGAAGAGGCGGAACGACGCCAGGCGCGTGATCAGATCCTCGACGATGCCGTCGGCGAGGAACGTCTGCCCGCCGTCGGACCCCCGGGACTCGAACGGCAGTACGGCGATCGCCGGCCGGCCGCCGAAGCCCGGCACCGTGGTCGCGATCTCGATCGGCGTCTCGCCGTCGCGGAGCGGCCGCAGGCGGTACACGTGGACCGGCGCGGGGATGTTCTTGAGCTCCTGCACGCCGAGATCCTCGAACGCGGCTTCGACCTTCCCCCGCACCTGGTCGACGATCGTCGCCGACGCGCAGACGCCGCCCGGCTCGGCGAGCGCCTCGAGGCGCGCGGCGACGTTGATGCCGTCGCCGAAGACGTCGTCCTCCCCGACCACGATGTCGCCGAGGTGGAGGCCGATCCGGAACGGCAGGCGCGCCTCGAAGGGCAGCGGCTCCTCCTGGCGCGCGATCTCGCGCTGCGCGGCGATCGCGCACGCCGCCGCGTCGACCGCGCTCGGGAGCTCGGCGAGGAGATTGTCGCCGACCGCGTTCACGACCCGCCCGCGGTGCTCGCGCACGAAGCCGGAGAGCGTCTCGCGGTGCGAACGGATCGCGGCGACCGTCGCCGCCTCGTCGGCGGCCATCCGGCGGCTGTAGCCGACGGCGTCGGCGCTCAGGATCGCGGCGAGCCGACGGTGCGGTTTCGGCGGTTCCGGAGGGGTCATCGCATCCGGTGGAACGCGGCGACCCTACGCAACGAGCCCCGCCGCGGCAAGGCCGGGGCGGGCGCCGGCGAGACGCCCCCCGGGCGAAGCCGTGTGCGCCTCCGCGCCCGCAGCGCGCGCCTCCACAGGCAAATGCCGGCTTGCACGCCGGCCCGGCACCCTTCACCATGCCCGCCATGCTCTTTCTCGTGACCGGCGCCGCCGGATTCATAGGATCGCACGTGGCCCACAAGCTGCTCGACCGAGGCGACGAGGTGGTCGGCCTCGACAACGTCAACGACTACTACGATCCGAAGCTCAAGGAGGCGCGGCTCGCGCGCCTCACCTCCCGCAAGGGCTTCACCTTCGTGAAGCTCGATCTCGCGAACCGTCAGGGCATGGAGGAGCTGTTCGCGAAGTACCGCTTCCCGCGCGTCATCCACCTCGCGGCGCAGGCCGGCGTCCGCTACTCGATCACGCACCCCTACGCGTACATCGAAGCCAACGTCGTCGGCTTCCAGCACGTTCTGGAAGGCTGCCGCCACAACGGCTGCGAGCACCTGACCTACGCGAGCACGAGCTCCATCTACGGCGCCAACACGACGATGCCCTTCTCCGTGCACCACCACGTGAACCACCCGCTGACGCTCTACGCGGCGACGAAGAAGGCGAACGAGCTCTTCGCCCACACCTATTCCAATCTCTTCGCCCTGCCGACCACCGGCCTCCGCTTCTTCACCGTCTACGGCCCGTGGGGCCGTCCAGACATGGCGCTCTTCCTCTTCGCCAAGAACATCCTCGCGGGAAAGCCGATCGACGTGTTCAACCACGGCAAGCACACGCGCGACTTCACCTATGTCGACGACATCGCCGAAGGCGTGATCCGCACCGCCGATCAGCCGACCGTCCGCGACGCCACCTGGCGGAGCGACGAGCCCGATCCGGCGACCAGCTCGGCCCCCTGGCGCGTTTTCAACATCGGGAACGGGAGGCCGGTGCCGCTGCTCCGCTACATCGAGGTGCTCGAACGGGAGCTCGGCAAGAAGGCCGCGATGAACCTGCTGCCGCTCCAGCCCGGCGACGTCCCCGACACCAGCGCCGACGTGCAGGCGCTGGTCGACGCCGTCGGCTACCGGCCGGACACGCCGGTCGAGGTCGGCGTGAAGCGCTTCGTCGAGTGGTACCGGTCGTACTACCGGGTCTGAGCCGGCGGTCGGCCGCGCGCACCGTCGGCACGAGCGGCGCCCTGGGGTCGCCGGACGATCAGCCGCCGGGGAACACGCGCGCGGCGACACAGAGCTCGGACGGCTTCCGCCGTCCGACGATGCGGACGCCGACGGAGCGGCTGCGGGTTCCCACGGTCAGTCGCGCGAACCTCGCCCCCCGCGACAGCTTCACGGACCAGCAGACGAGGAGGTCGCCGCGCGTCTCCGCACCCGGGGTTCCGCCATCGACGTCCGCCGGGAGGCAGACCTTCGTCGGCTTCCGCACGAGGAACGCCTGTCCGCCGGGAAACGCGTCGTCCACGAGCGCGATCGGCGCGATCTCGGGGAGCTTCGGCGCGCCCTTCGGCGCCCCGGCCGCGTAGCACTTGAAGCGGTTCACCTCGACGGAGCTCCTGGTCGGATCGTCGTTGAAGTCCGCCGGCGGATTGGTCCCCGGCTGGACCGGAGTCACGTCGAGGACGGCGGCAAGCCCGCCGAGCTCCAGCTGCCGGGTGCCGAAGCGGTCGCTCACTCCGATCGTGAAGGGAACGAACTTCGGTGCGGACTTCTCCTTCTTGATGGTGATCCCGACGAGGTGGATCGTGTCGTGCGACACGTCGCCGCCGTCGATGCTCGCCGGATTGCAGAGTGTCGCGAGCCGCCGCATCACGAAGCTCGCGTCGCCGAAGCGGTCGCGCACGTCGACGCGAGCCCCGCTGATCGGCGTGAGCTTCTTGTTCTTCGCCGTACCCGCCAGGTAGCAGAGGAACGAGTCCGGCGGATTCTCGGCGGCGCGCGCCGGAGCGGCGACGGCCACGAGCACACCCAACGCGAGGACACGGATCGCAGAGATCATCGCGCGACACTATCCAACCGACCCGCGATTGCCAACGTTGGCGGCGCGGCCGCGGCGCCGCATGCGACCGCCGCGTCCGGTCGGTGGCACCTCAGAGGTAGCGAAGGCGCTTCGCCTCGGCCGCGAGCTCGTCGCGGAACTTCGGGTGGGCGAGGCCGATCAGCGCGCGGGCGCGCTCGGCCGTGCTCTTGCCCTTGAGGCAGGCGGCGCCGTGCTCCGACACCACCCAGTGCACCTCCGTGCGCGGCGTCGTGACGACCGCGCCCGGGCGGAGCGTCGGCACGACGCGGGACACCTCGCCCTTCTTGGCCGTCGAGTAGAAGGCGATGATCGACTTCCCGCCCCGCGACTCGAAGGCGCCCCGCGCGAAGTCGTGCTGGCCGCCGGTGCCGCTCCATTGCGTCGGACCCATCGACTCGGAGCAGCATTGACCGGTCAGGTCGACCTCGATCGTCGAGTTGACCGACACGAGCCCGTCGTTCCGAGCGATGTTGGACGGGTGATTGGTGTACGAGACCGGGTGCGATTCGACGGCGGGATTGTCGTCGAGGAAGTCGTACGTGCGGCGCGAGCCGGCGGCGAAGGCGAACACGGCTTTCCCCGCGTGCAGCGTCTTCCGTCGTCCGGTCGTGACGCCCGCCTCGATGAGATCCACCATGGGATCGACGAACATCTCGGTGTGGATGCCGAGATCCTTGTGGCCCGCCAGGGAGCGCGCCACCGCGCTCGGCACGCCGCCGATGCCGAGCTGGAGCGTGGCGCCGTCGGGAATCATCTCGGCGATGATGCGGCCCATGGCGGCATCCTCCGGACGAGCGGCGGCGGCGGGGAGCTCCGTGAGCGGCGCCGAGTGCTCGACGATCGCGTCGATCTCCGAGACGTGGACCCACGCGTCGCCGTGCACCCGCGGCATGTGGTCGTTCACCTGGGCGAGGACGAGGGCGGCGCCGTCGATCGCCGCGCGTGCGGTGTCGACGCCGACGCCGAGGCTCATGTAGCCGTGGCGGTCGATGCGCGAGAGGTGGATCAGCGCGACGTCGATCTCCAGGAACTCGCGATAGATGCGCGGCACCTGGTGGAAGTACGCGGGCGCCGCCACCGCCGCACCCGCCGCGATCGCGTCGCGATCCACGCCGCTCGCGAAGATCGAGCGCCAGTGGATCACCCCTCGGAGGTCCGACGCCAGCGTCGATCCGGCCGAGGCCGCGAGCGGCAGGAGCGAGGTCATCTCGAGGCGGGAGAGACCACCGGCGCGCGCGCGCGCCGCGATCGCGTCGAGCAGCGCCGGAGGCTCGCCGACCGCGTTCCCCTGCACGACGAACGCACCGTCCGGAATCATCGCCGCCGCGTCGGCGGCGCTCTTGAGCTTCGCGCGGTACTGGGCGGCTGCGGTCATTCGCGTCTCGACGCGCGCGCATCGTGCCTGCGTCTCCCGGCGCCAGTCAATGCGGGGCGCGAGCCGATCCTCGACCCGGCGAGACCGGGAATCCGGGCGAGATTCCCTACGGAATCATGACATTGCTACATAGTGGAGCATTATATTTCCGCTAGATGACCCCCTATCCTTAGGGAATTTTCCCTGTGTGTCATTGGAGCGGGAGGGGATTTCTCCTTGACCTGCACACGCGGTCTGGCGTATCGCTCGCCATAGCGACCCGGAGAACCGCGAGGCGCCGAGACGCCTCGCCGCAACCGTAGGAGGGCGCCATGATGTGCCGTGTCATCGCCCCAGTGGCGGGTTGGTTCCGTCGCGAGACCTCGCGTTCGCCGGGTCGCCGCTCCCCCGCTCCGCCGTCGCTGCCCCGACGCCTCCGGATGGCGCGGCGTCGCACGCTCCGCTGGTTCAGCGCACCGATCGCCATCAGCGAACGCGCGCGCCGCGCCCACGAGGTCGCCCCGAGCCTCTGGGCGTACGGCTTCGACCCCTGGCCGGGGATCGGCCGCGTCGAGCCGATACGCCGGCCGCGACGCGGACGCCGCATTTCCCTGATCCGCGCCGGTTACTGAGCCGATCCCCGTCCGAGCGGCGTCGTCGCGGTCGGGCCGACGCCGGACTCCTGGTACACGACCGCGCCATCCCTGGCAGCGATCCAGTGCGGGACACCGGCGGGCGCAACGTACACGGCCCCGGCGGGAACCGCGACGAGCCGCGCGTCGTCGACGACCTCGCCGAAGCCGACCCACAGGGTTCCGGAGAGCACCGTCGTGTGGCGCACATCGGGGTGGACGTGCGGCCGGAGACGGGCGCCTGCGTCGAGTCGCACCCGGAAGAGATACGGCCCGGCCGCGCGCTCGGCGCCGAGCACCCACGCGCCGCGCACGGCGGGATTATCCGGCGGACTCTCCCAGCGGAGCGCGTCGGGAAGGATCGGCGCCGGACCCTCCGCGGCGCGCCCGGAGGTGGCGGTCGCGAGCACGACGAGGGCCGCGATCGTGAGGATCCACGCCCGCGGCCGCACCGTCGCCACCGCCTAGTCCGCGCCCGGTCCGCCTAGTCCGCGTCGGCCGCGACCGCGCGATAGACGATCGCCCCCGCGACGGCGCCGAAGAGCGGCGCCACCCAGAACAGCCAGAGCTGCGCGATCGCCCACCCCCCGACGAAGACCGCGACGCCCGTCGAGCGCGCCGGATTCACCGAGGTGTTGGTCACGGGGATGCTGATCAGGTGAATCAGCGTCAGCGTGAGCCCGATCGGGATCGGTGCGAAGCCCGCCGGCGCGCCCTTCGCGGTGGCGCCGAGGATCACGAAGACGAACATCGCCGTCATCACGACTTCGCTCACGGCCGCCGAGCGGAGCGCGTAGCCGCCCGGCGAGTGCTCGCCGTAGCCGTTCGCCGCGAACCCTCCCGCGACGTCGAAGCCCGCCTTCCCGCTCGCGATCGCGTAGAGCACCGACGCCGCGACGATCGCCCCGAGGACCTGGGCGACCACGTACGGAAGGACGTTGCCGGCAGGGAAACGACCTCCCGCCGCCAGGCCGACCGTGACCGCCGGGTTCAGGTGACAGCCGGAGATCGGACCGATCGCGTACGCCATCGTGAGGACGGTGAGCCCGAAGGCCAGCGCTACCCCGAGGAATCCGATACCCACCTCCGGGAACGCGGCGGCGAGCACCGCGCTCCCGCATCCGCCCAGAACCAACCAGAAGGTGCCGACGAACTCCGCACCGTAGCTCTTCATGAGCGTCTCCTTTCGTTCTTCCGGGGGTCCGGCGCGGCTCGTAGCGTTTTCGCCCGTGCTCACGCAAGCGCGGCGGGCTTCGGACCGAACCCTCGCGGGGCACGGCGTCACCAGACCGTGTAGACCATGAGGAACGCGGCCGCCGTCATGAGCGTCAGGCCGACCAGGAACGCGCCGTCGATGACCCGCACGAGTAGGCGGGCGAAGCGCGACGGCTGCAACCGCAGCGCCGCGAAGATCCCGTAGGTGCAGAGGAGGAAGATGAGCGCGCAGACCGCGAAGAGATCGTCGATCGCGGTCGTCGCGGCCGCATCGACCGAACCAAACGAGTGCATGACCGCGACGACGGTCACCGCGAGGCCGGCGAGCGTCCCGGACACCGAGAGCAGGTGCAGCAGCTCGTCGCGGACCCAAACCGCCTGTCGCTCGTCGCGCGGCATTGGCGTTCACCCCGCGAGCGGCGATTCCCCGGGCGCGAGCCGCGCGCAGCGCACGCTCGCGTCCCAGAGCGCAGCCGCCCGGGTCTGGTCGTACGACGCGTCCGACGACGGCGCTTCGCCCCAGCGTGCGTGCGACGGGAAGTACTTGCCGGAGATCCGCTCGAGCGACGGGTCGAGCGCGAGCCGCGCGAGTGCCTCTCCTGCCGTGTCGGTCACATTGACCGACGGCGTGAAGCGCGTCGCGGCGCGCGCCACCGCCGGCAATACGCGATGCCAGATCCACCGGAGCGCCGGCGGATACTCGCGCGCGAGGCCGGAGCCGGGGACGAACCCCGGCTCGAAGGCGTTCACCGAGATCGGCCGCTCCTTCGAGGAGAGGCCGGCAGCCGCGAGGCGCCGGATCAGCTCGTACGCGAACCAGAGATTGCAGAGTTTGCTGTTGACGTAGGCGAGGCGCGCGTCGAAGGCATCGGGTCGCGGACCGCCGGTCTGCGCGAGCACGTCGAAGTGGCCGACGTCCGGCTTGGGCATCCCCGTACGGCACTTCGGGTCGTGTACGCCCGAGGCGACGATCAGGATGCGGGCCGGTGTGTGCGCGGCGAGCCGCCGCAGCAGCAGGTT
>WBZR01003254.1_pt1 | contig 15068 bp, 9 predicted proteins | sample 5204231 | NCBI WGS metagenome assembly WBZR01 (sample SAMN12412403, study PRJNA552823) | activated sludge metagenome | isolation source: activated sludge from anammox sidestream of wastewater treatment plant... | place: USA: Virginia | collected 2017-08 | reverse complement strand
GAAGCGGATCCGCTCCCCCTCCTCGATCGCCTGGCCCGGGTCCGCGTCCCACGGCAGGTAGAGCATCAGGCCCAGGTCCAGCACCTGCGTCGCCGAGAACCGCGTCCCCGTCTTCGTCCCTCCCCCCTTCGTCGAGCCCGCCGACGAGGAGACCTTCAGCACGAGGCATCCCTTGGCCCCCGCCGGCTGGTTCTCCGTCGGCTGGCTCCCGGCCAGGGCCGGCCCCGCCGCCAGGAGGAGGACGGTGGCGAGCGCTGCGTGTCTCTTCATGTCGTCACCTCTCTTCACAGCGGCGCCTGCACGGCGTAGATGACCCCGTTGCCCGCTCCGACGTACAGCAGCCCGTACCCGTTGTCGTACGTGGGCCGCCCCACCGCCGTCGGCGAGAGCGGGTCCCCGAGGACGACGCTCTTCGGCACCGCCGGCGTCGCCGTCAACGCGTCGATCTCGTACAGCTCGCCGTCTCCCCCTCCCACGTACGCCTTGCCGTTGATCACCACCGGCGCCGACGGGCTGGGGATCGTCACCGGCGTGGTCCAGTACGCCGAGGCCGACCCCCCGTTGTCCGTGATGGCGTGGACCCGGCTCGTCGTCGAGAAGTACAGCCTCCCCCCGCTCGGCAGGACGTACGCCTTGACCGGCCCGTCCCCCGCCGCGTACGCAACGGCCCACTTGGCCGCCCCCGTGTCCCGGTCGAAAGCCCGGACCTCCCCGGCGTTGGTGCCGACGTAGACCGTGGTCCCCGACCTCACCGCCTGCCCGTCGACGTTCCCCGCCGCCACCGACCACCTCTTCGTCACCGTGCTGTCGGTGAACTCGAGGCACCACACCGTGTCCGAGCTGCCGCCCGCCTTGGCCCGGCTCCCGAAGTAGACCCGGTACGGCGTGACCGTCGTGTCGACCATCGGCTGGGCGTTGATGACTCCGATCCCCGTGGCCCCGCCCCCGTTGTCGTACGTCCACCGGATCGTCCCGTCGACGACGCTCAGGCCATAGACCTTGCTGTCCCCCGACGGCGTCCGCGTGGCGGCGATGACGAGGTCGAACGCGAAGGCGTTGTCCCTCAGGACGACCGCCGGGCTCCCCTGCACGGCGCCCCCGAGCACCGGGCTCGCCCACAGGATCGCCCCCGTGTCGGCGTTGAACGCGTAGACCCGCCCGTCCTGCGACCCGGCGAAGACGACGTTCCAGGCGTCCCCCACCGGCGCGATGTGCCGCGCCATCGGGATGGTTCGGTCCTGCGCCGGCGCGTTCATGGCGTACGGCCGCCACGCCGTGGGCCAGTCGCCTCCCGTCGACGTCCCGACCATGCTGTGGAGCATCCGGTCGTTGGACGCCGACCAGACTCCCTTGCCGCGGATGACCCCGGGCGTCCCGACGGCGATCCCCCCCGTCGTGTACGCCCACTTGACCTTGCCCGTGGTGGCGAAGGGGCGCGTGTGGCCGAAGCGGCCGGCCGAGTAGACGGTCCCGGCCCCGTTGTCGGCGTACGCCCCGAAGTGGTAGTCGGTGTCGTTGGTCATGCCGAACAGCGTCGAGGTGCCGCGCTGCCCGTAGCTCTGCCCAGCGGCCGTGTGCTGGAGCACTCCGTCCGACGGCCCCGTCGGGTAGCTGCCGTCGGTGCGGCTGCGGAAGTCGATGCCGTACGGCTGCGAGGGCCCGGCTCCCGGCCCGACCCATTGCAGGACGACCTGCTGGTCCCGCGCGGTGAGCGCGAAGGCCTGTACCGGCTCGGGCGTGGGGCCGCACGCCAGCGGCGCGGCCGAGACGCGAGTGAGGTTCGTGTCCTCGATCCCTCCGCACGCTCCGCCGCCTCCCGACCCCGCCTCGGAGCGGACGACGTAGTAGTACGTGGTGCCGCCGGACAGGCCCGTGCTGTCCTCGTACGAGGTGCCATTGACGCAGCTGGCGATCCGGCTGCTGGCGTCCGGCACGAACGAGGGGTTCGTCGAGCGGTAGACGTTGTAAACGAGACTGGCGCACGTCGGCCACGTGACCCGGTATCCGCACGACGGCGAGGAGAGGGCCGTGACCCCCGACGCCCCCGTGAACGCGCCCTCGTCCACCGTCCCGTCGCAGTCGTTGTCCAGGCCGTCGCACAGCTCGGGCGCGCCCGTGTAGACCGTCGCCCGGCTGTCGTCGCAGTCGTCGCTGAGAGCCACGTACCCCGGCGGCTGCGTGCAAGACTGCGTCGTCACCCCCGAGTTCCCGTGCCCGTCCCCGTCCAGGTCCTGGTACCACGTCTGCAACGCGCAGAACGTCGCGGTGACGGACTTCGGACCGTTCATGAACACGCTACACGATCCGCTCCCGGTGCAGGCACCCGACCATCCCACGAACTGGCTGCCAGGGTCGGCGGCCGGGGTGAGAGCCACGGTCGCGGCGTATGCGAAGTCGGCCTGGCACGTGGCTCCGCACGAGACTCCCGACGGCGCGCTCGAGACGCTGCCCGTGCCGGAGCCGGACTTCGAGACCGTCAGGGTCTGAGCGGGCTGGATGAGGGTGTAGGCCGTCGTGCTCGGGATCCCGTTCACGAAGACGGTGACGACCGCGGGCCCGTGGTTCATCGTCCACGCGCCGCTCGAGGTGAAGGAGGTGGCGCTGAAACCCGGGGACGTGCCGAGAGGGAGGAAGCGCGTCTCGCCGTTGTCGAGGCGCCGGAGCTGTACGAGCGGGTAGTTCGTCGCCGAGCCCTGGAACCCGCCAGAGGAGGCCTCGGAGAGGCCTCGAAACCCGGTGCCGGTGACCGAGACCGCGACTCCAGGTGAGATCACGGCAGGGACGCCGCTCGCGACGGGCCGCCACGCGTCCTGGAATCCGAGTCCGGGGTCGAGGAGATAGGACTCGGGTCGGTACGAGGCCATCGGGTTCTCGCCGCCGACGACGAGGAGGCGGCCGGAAGGGAGGAGGGCCGAGCCGTAGCCGAACCGGCCGCCGGCCGGCATCGTGGGCCCGGCGGTCCAGAGCCCGGTGGACGGGTCGTAGATCTCGGTCCCGTTGACGATGGCCATCCCGCTGTACCCGCCCGCCGCCAGGACGTGCCCGCTTCCCAGGAGGACGAGGTCGAACACGTACCTCACGCTCGACATGCCGTTCGCGGCGCTCCAGGTCCCGGTCGCCGGGTTGTAGATCTCAACCGAGGCGAGCGCGCCCGAAGGCCCGTATCCGCCTGCGGCCATCACCCGTCCGTTCGGGAGGAGGACGGCTCCGGGGCCCGACCGCCCGGTCGCGAGGCTTCCCGTCGCGCTCCAGGTCCCCGTCGACGGGTCGTACAGCTCCGCAGTGGCGAGTCGCGTCGAGCCGTTGGAGCCGCCGAACGCGAGCACCTTGCCGTTCGGCAGGAGGACCGCCTTGTGGGAGAGACGGGCGCCGGTCATGCTTCCCGTGGCGCTCCACGTCCCGGTCGTCGGGTCGTACAGCTCCGCGGATGCCGTCGAGCTGCTCCCGTTCGGCGAGCCGCCGGCAACGAGGACCTTCCCGTTCGAGAGCAGGGTCGCGGTGTGGGCGTACCGGGTGGTCACGAGGCTCCCGGTGGCGCTCCAGGTGCCGGCGGCCGGGTCGTAGAGCTGCGCGTTCGCCAGCGCGGCCGACCCGGTCCACCCGCCGGCGACGAGCACCTTGCCGGACGCCAGGAGGACCGCAGCATGGTTCACGCGGCCCGGGGACAGGGCTGCGGTCGGCGTCCAGGTCCCGGCCGCGTGGTCGTACAGATCGGCCGCGGTCGACCCCGTGTTGACAGCCTGGTATCCGCCGACGGTCAGGACCTTCCCCGACGGCAGGACCGTCGTCGTCGGGTAGCTTCGCCCGACGGTGAGGCTCGCGGTCGCGCTCCAGGAAGGAGTCGTCGGGTCGTAGACGAGGCTCGTGGCTCCAGCGTTGGAGCCACCCGCGAGGAGCACCCGGCCGCTGGGGAGGACCGTCGCAGTGTGAGACGCGCGCCCGCCTGCGAACGCCTGTCCGCCGCCCCACGTCGACGTCTGCGGGTCGAACAGGTTCGCGTAGTTCAGGAAAGAGCTGCCGTTGTAGCCGCCAGCCGCGAGAACCTTCCCGTTTGTGAGCAGCGACGTCGAGTGGCCGTACCGCGGGGTTCCCCCAACGGCCGGGCTCCAGGTGCCGGGCACGGGGTCGTAGACCTCCGTGCTCCCCAGGACTCCGGAGCTACCGCGTCCGCCCTGCACCAAGACCTTCCCGTTCGCGAGGAGCGTCGCGGATTGGTAGTACCGGGGCGAGACCAGGTTGCCGGTCGCGCTCCAGGTCCCCGGAGTCGGGTCGTACAGCTCGGCGCTCGCGAGGATCCCTGCGCCGCCGACGCCTCCTGCGACAAGGACCTTCCCGCTCCCGAGGAGCATCGTGGCAGTGTGCAGGGTCCGTCCGGTCGCGAGGCTTCCGGCCGCACTCCAGGTTCCGGTGGCGGGGTTGTAGACCTCCGCGCTGCTGAGGAACCCGGTAGGGCCGTATCCCCCGGCCACCAGGACGCGTCCGTCCGCGAGGAGCGTCGCCGTGTGCTCGGCTCGTCCCGTCGCGAGGCTTCCGGTCACACTCCAGGTTCCGGTGGCGGGGTTGAAGACCTCCGCGCTGCTGACGATCCCGGAAGGGCCGTATCCCCCGGCCACCAGGACGCGTCCGTCCGCGAGGAGCGTTCCCGTGTGCGTCCGGCGCCCCGTGGCGAGGCTTCCGGTTGCTGCCCACGTTCCGTGGGTCGGGTCGTACAGCTCGGCGCTCGAGAGGCTCGCCCCGCCGCCGGCCACGAGGACCTTTCCGTTCGGCAGGAGCGTCGCCGTGTGCTCCGATCGCGCGACGGACATCGACCCCGTGGTCGTGAACCCGGGGTCGATCAGCGCCGGGTACGAGAGCGCCTCCGCCGCGACGACGAGTCGGATCTCGGTTCGCGAGCCGTCCCGCGCTATCTCCCACCGGACCCCGTTCTCGACGGTTCGGCCCGCGGCGTCGATCAGCCACGGACGCGACAGGGCGATCTCCGGCCCTGTCCCCGACGTCCGGCCGAAGCGGACCTGGCCGCCGTTCTCGTAGACCTCGCCGACCCCCTCCGCCTCGACCACTTCGTAGACGAAAGCGCGCGGCGCCCGCCCGTCCGACAGGAGGAGCAGCTCCTCGTTGCCGGCTTCCGTGGCGACCTGGAGGCTGTCGACGCCGGGCCACGGCTGCTCGTAGACGACCGCGCCTTCCGTACGGTGCCCGCGCGACTGAGCAGCCCCCACCGCGCGGAGGGAGACTCGCTGCGCGCCGGTTCGGCCCACGAAGACGTCGTCATAGGTCGTTGGCAGGAAGACCTCGACCCCGCCCGCGCCGTCGCTCTCGCCGGGGACCGGCGCGCCGATGCCCGCGGGGACCGACCCCGGACGGTCCGCGGCGCGTGCCGCGGCGACGCGCCGGAAGCCGCCAGCCGGTAGCCCCGCGGCCGCCTCCCACAGCGGCTCGAACGACCCGGCCCGCCCGAGCGAGTCTCCGAGCCGAGGGTGCAGCCGGAGGACCTGCTCGACCACTGGATGCCTCGCCTCCGGTGGCGCCCCCGGTGACGGGGTCGTGGCGACCGTCACGACCAGGCCGACCAACACCGATGCGCCCGCGCGCCCGAGCCTCGCCACCCGCGTCTCGCCCATCGCTCTTCCTCCGCACCCACGGCGCAGCGGATTCGGCCGGGAACGACCGCGCCGCCGCCTACGCCCCAACAATCTAGAAAATTATCCTATGTTAGGTAGATCGTCTTCGTCAAACCGGCACGGCGACCGACGTTCTCGGGAGTGGACGGTTCGTCTGGCGGCGAAGAGGGCACCGCCTCCGCCGCGAGGTCTCGCGAAGACAGCCCCGGCAGAGACGGAGGAAGAACCGTGGGAATCCCGCGCGGGAGGAGTTCCGTTCTCCGTGGGCGAGCGGCTCAGGCGAGCTGGTCCCAGTCGTCGGCCGTGAGGCGCCTCCCGACGAGGAGCTCGACCTCGCGCAGCATCCATCGGAGCTGGGGGATCGAGTACTCCTCGTTCGAGGGGATGGCGAGCCGACGCCCGGTGAGGGTCATGAACTGATGGCGGGTGCCCGGGAAGGGCCCCTCGATGCCGAGCCGGCGAAGCCTCGCGACGAAGTCGCGCCGCTTACAGGGTCGCCACGGCACGGGCCGGCCCCTCGTTGAGGTCGATGCCCCCGAGGACCGGCAGCGGGTGCCCCAGACGGAGCCCGAGGAGGATCCACTCCTCGAGCGTCGACCTCAGCTCGCCCTCGCACTCGCGCAGGGACCCGCCGAACGCGACGACACCCGGGCAGTCCGGGATCCGCGCCGCGAACGTGCCGTCCTCCAGCTTGTCGTATTCGGCCCCGGCGAGGGCCTCGGCGACGTAGTCGCTCAGGACGAACCGCGGGGACGCCGACATGCGGAGCATTCTAGTTCCCGCTCGCCCGGCGGCGAAGACGGTACCGCCCCCGCCACGATGCCCGCTCGGGGCCGTCGCGGCGGAGGCGGAAGGGAGTCCGGCTCGGGACGTCTACTTCACCCCGAGGAGCTCGACGTCGAAGAGGAGGGTGGCCTTGGGCGGGATGACGCCCGGGTAGCCGCGGTCGCCGTAGGCGAGGTCGGAGGGGATGAGGAGGGTGCGCTTGCCGCCGACCTTCATCGTGGCGACGCCCTCGTCCCAGCCCTTGATGACGCGGCCCTGGCCGAGGGGGAACTGGAACGGCTTGCCGTTGTCGACGGAGCTGTCGAACTTGGCGCCTTTCTTGCCGTTCTCCCAGAGCCAGCCGGTGTAGTGCATCACGCAGGTCTGCCCGGCCTTCGGCGTGGCGCCGGTGCCCTCCTTGGTGTCCTCGTACTGGAGGCCCGACGGGGTCGTGATCATCTTCGACTCCTTCTTGGCGGCCGCCTTCTCGGCGGGGGCGGCGGCCTTCTCCTCGGAGGAGGCCGGGAGGGCGATGGCGACGAGCGCGGCGAGCGCGAGTCCGGCGATTCTCTTCATCCCAGGTCCTTTCGCTTGGGGCCTCGTGGCCCGGGGCGGGCGAAGTCTAGCGCGAGGGCGCGGGCGCAGGGTCCGGCTGCGCCGTCACCCGGCTCCCGTTCCGCGCGCGTCGGCGGCGGCCCGGGCGGCGCCGAGGAGAGCGCACGTGTCGTCCAGGATCACCTTCACCGGGATCCGCGAGAGGAGCGGCCCGAACCGCCCCTTGTCGCAGAAGGCGGTGAAGAAGGTCCCCTCGCGGAGCCTGGGGAGGATCTTCGGCGGGATGCCCCCCCCGAGGAAGACGCCGCCGGTGGCGAGGACCTTCAGGGCGAGGTTCCCCGCCTCGCCGCCGAGGATCGACGCGAAGCGCTGGAGCGTCCTCAGGCAGACGTCGTCGCGATTGTTGAGGGCGTTCTTCGCGATGACCGGGGCGTGGTCGCCCGCCTCGGCGAACTCGGCGGTGAGCCACTCCGGCTGCGGCCGCCCCGAGCGGAGCCGCTCGAACCGGTAGAGGTTCCTCAGGCCCGGCCCGGAAAGGATCCGCTCGTAGGAGACGTGGCCGAACTCGCCCTCCAGGAACTTCAGGAGCTCGACCTCCTCCGGGTGCCGCGGGGCGAACGAGGCGTGGCCCCCCTCGGAGGCCTGGGGGACGAGCCTGCCGGCGATTCTGACGAGGTAGCCCTCGCCCAGGCCGGTCCCGGGAGAGAGGATCGCGGCGTTGCCGTCCGGCTCCTCGATCCCTTCGTTGAGGACCGCGAAGCCGGAGGGGGGAAGCTCGGAGATCCCCCAGCCGTTGGCGACGAGGTCGTTCACGAGGACGGCGACCGGGATGCCGAAGGCGGCCCGCACGTCGGCCACGTCGACCCGCCACGGGAAGTTCGTCGCGATGCAGCGTCCGTCCTTGACCGGCCCGGCGATGCCGAAGCCCGCGGCCGCGACGGCGTCGACTCCGTTGCCCGGCCGGAGGAAGGCGCGGACGACCGCCTCGAGCCCCTCGAACTCGCGGACCCGGTACTTCTCGATCCGCCGCCGCTCGAGCCGCCCCTCCCGCTCCTCGAAGAGCGCGAGGCGGACGTTGGTGCCGCCGATGTCGCCGGCGAGGATCGTCATCACGCCTCCGGGAAACGGTCAGAGCATCTCGACGGCCGTCCTCGGCTCGTCCTTCGGTGGCTCGGGGACGGGGTCGACGAGGAAGACGGTCCGCTCGCGCCCGCGGACCATCGAGATCGGCAGGTCTTCCCTCCCGAACATCGACTCGGCCACGACCTGGCGCTTCTCGCCCGGCGCCAGGAAGAGGACGGTCCGCGCCGCGTTCAGGAGCGGCAGCGTGAACGTGATCCGCTCGGGCGGCGGCTTCGGGGCGTCCGTCACCTTCACGACGAGGCGCGCGGCCTCGGCGAGCGCCGGGTGCGCCGGGAAGAGCGACGCCGTGTGCCCGTCCGTCCCCATCCCCAGGATCACCAGGTCGAGCGACGGGACGGCCGGGGGGGCGAGCCGGTACGTCGCGCGGATCAGCGCCTCGTACCTCTCGGCCGCGTCCGGGAGCGTCGGGTCCACGCGCAGGACGTTCTGCGGGGGGACGGCCACGTTGGAGAGGAGCGTCCGCCAGGCGCGGTAGTCGTTCCGCTCCGGGTCTCCCTGCGGGACGCACCGCTCGTCGCCGAAGAGGACGAGGATCTTCGTCCAGTCGATCTCGTCGCGGTGAGGGATCTCCGAGAGCGCCGTGTACATCGGCTCCGGCGAGGTCCCGCCGGCCAGCGCCACCGCGAAGACGCCGCGGGAGGCGACGGCCGCCTCGAACGCCTCGCGGAAGATGCGCGCGGCGACGACCCCGAAGAGCTCCGGGTCGGGAGCGGTGACGAGCTCCGGGGCCACGGCGCTCACGGGCGCCTCCACCGGCGGCCGTCGCGCGCCAGGAGCGCCACGGCGGCTTCCGGGCCCCAGGTCCCGGCCTCGTAGTTCGGGTGGTCCTGCGGGGGGTGCTCGCGCCACGTGTCGAGGACGGCGGTGACGTGCTCCCACGCCGCCTCCACCTCGTCGCGCCGGGCGAAGAGCGTCCCGTCGCCGTTCAGGGCGTCCATCACGAGCCGCTCGTAGGCCTCGGGGCTGGCGGCGCCGAAGAACTCCGAGTACCGGAAGTCCATCTTCACCGGCTCGATCCGCATCGAGGCGCCGGGGAGCTTGGCCCCGAAGCGGAGCGCGATCCCCTCGTCCGGCTGGATCCTGAGGACGAGGACGTTCGGCTCCTGCGAGAGGACCCCCGCGCGGCGGAAGAAGGCGATCGGGGGCGTCTTGAACGTGATGGCGATCTCGGTGACGCGCTTGGGGAGGCGCTTGCCCGCCCGGAGGTAGAACGGGACGCCGGCCCAGCGCCAGTTGTCGACGTGGACCTTCCAGGCGGCGTAGGTCTCCCGCAGCGAGGCCGGGGCGACGTTCGGCTCCTGCCGGTAGCCGGGGACCGGCTTGCCGTCGACGGCGCCGGGGGCGTACTGCCCCCGCACCGTGTCGCGCAGGACCTCCTCGGGCGTCTGGGGGCGGAGGGCGCGGAGGACCTTGACCTTCTCGTCGCGGACGGCGTTCGGCTCGAAGGCCACCGGCGGCTCCATGGCGACGAGGCAGAGGAGCTGCAGGACGTGGTTCTGGACGACGTCGCGGAAGACGCCCGTCTCCTCGAAGAAGCGGCCCCGCCCCTCGACGCCGATCGCCTCGGCGACGGTGATCTGGACGTGGTCGACGTACCGGCGGTTCCAGAGCGGCTCGAACAGGCCGTTGCCGAGCCGGAAGACGAGGATGTTCTGCGTCGTCTCCTTGCCGAGGTAGTGGTCGATCCGGAAGACCTGCCGCTCGCGGAAGACGTGCCCGATCTCCTCGTTGAGGGCCCGGGCGCTCGACAGGTCGTGGCCGAACGGCTTCTCGACGACGAGGCGGGACCACGGGCCGCCCTCGACCGGCGCGACGAGCCCCGCCTCCCCCAGGTGCTTCACCGTCGGGCCGATCCCGGAGGGGGGGATGGCCAGGTAGAAGAGCCGGTTCCCCGGCAGGCCTCGCTCCTTCTCGATCGCGGCGAGGCGCTCGCCGAGCGCGGCGAAGGAGTCCGCCCGCGCGTGGTCCCCGCGGAAGAAGAAGAGCCGCGCGGCGAACCCGTCCCAGTCCGCGTCCTCCACCGGCTTCTTCCGCGCGAACTCGGCGACGGCCGCCTTCATCGCGGCGCGGTACTCCTCGTCGGTCCCGCCGCTCCGCCCGAAGCCGACGACGGCGGTGGCGGGCGCGAGCTGCCGGTCGCGGTGGAGCTCGAAGAGGGCCGGGACGAGCTTGCGCCTCGACAGGTCGCCCGAGCCGCCGAAGACGACGATCGTGGCCGGGCCGGCCGAGGGCGCGCCGCTCACGCCCTCAGGCCTTCTTGACGGCGTGGCCGCCGAACTCGTTCCGGAGAGCGTTCAGGAACTGCGCCGCGTAGCTCGGGTCCTGCCGGGACCGGAAGCGGGCCTGGAGCGCGGCCGTGATCGCCGGCGTGGGGACGGCCCTGTCGACCGACTCGACGACGGTCCAGCGCCCCTCGCCCGAGTCGGCCACCCACGGGGCGATCCCGGCGAAGCCGGGGTTCGTCTCGAGCGCGTGGGCCGCCAGCTCGAGGAGCCACGACCGGACGACCGAGCCCTGCATCCAGAGCCGGGCGATCCGCGCGTTGTCCAGGCCGAGCCCCGAGGCCTGCATCAGCTCGAAGCCCTCGGCGTAGGCCTGCATCAGGGCGTACTCGACGCCGTTGTGGACCATCTTGACGTAGTGCCCCGCGCCCGACGGCCCGCAGTGGAGCCAGCCGTCGGGCGGCGCGAGCGTGCGGAAGACCGGGGCGAGGCGCGAGACGGGCTCCTCCTCGCCGCCGACCATCAGGCAGTAGCCGTACTGCAGGCCCCAGACCCCGCCCGACGTGCCGACGTCGACGAGGTGGACCCCCTTGCGGAAGAGGTCGGCCGAGCGCCGCTGCGAGTCGTGGTAGCTGGAGTTGCCGCCGTCGAGGACGACGTCGCCGGGCGACAGGAGCTCGCCGAGCGCCGCGACGACGGACTCGGTCGGGTCGCCGGCGGGGACCATCGCCCAGACGGCGCGGGGGCGGGCGAGCCGCGAGACGAGGTCGGGGAGGCCCGCGGAGCGCGTCGCGCCGGCCGCGGCGGCCGCGTCGGCGGCGGCCGGGTCCCGGTCGGTGACGACGACGACGTGCCCCTCCCGCAGGAGCCGGCGGACCATGTTGCCGCCCATCTTGCCGAGGCCGACGAAGCCGATCTCCATACCGTCCTCCAGGCGCCGGGGGGCCTGCCGTCCCCGCGCTAGCGCACGACCTTCTGCGTGCGGGAGAGGTTCTGGACCGCCTCGGCCCGCCGGGTCTCGATCGTGGCGAGGAGGTCGTCGTAGGCCTTCGCGAAGAGGACGACGCCGTCCTCCTGGAGCTTCTCGCCGACGGCCTCCACGTCGATGCCGGCGGCGGCGAGTTCCTCGAGCGTCCGGCGGGCGGCCTCGACGCCGTCCAGGATCGAGTCGCCCAGGTCGCGGCCGTGGTCCAGGAGGGCCTCGAGCGTCTTGTCGGGCATCGTGTTGACGGTGTCGGGGCCGACGAGGTTCTCCACGTAGAGGAGGTCGGAGTAGGCCGGGTTCTTCGTGCCGGTGGAGGCCCAGAGGGGCCGCTGGACGCTCGCCCCCCGCCCGGCCAGTGCGCGGAAACGCGGCGAGCCGAAGATCGACAGGAAGTCCTGGTAGACGACCCGGCTGTTGGCGACGCCGGCCTTCCCCTTGAGCGAAGCGAGGTGCTCCTGCTCGGCCGGCGAGGACGCCGCGGCGATCTTCTCGTCGAGGAGCTTGTCGACGAGCGTGTCGGTGCGCGACACGAAGAACGACGCCACGGAGCGGACCTTCGTGGGGTCCCCGCCCGCGGCGAGGAGGTCCTCGACGCCGGCGATGTAGGCAGAGGCGACGTCGCGGTAGTGGGCGCGGTTGAACATCAGCGTGACGTTCACCGAGACGCCGTGCCCGATCAGCGTCCGGACGGCCGAGAGGCCCGCCCGCGTGGCCGGGACCTTGATCAGGACGTTCGGCCGCCCGAGGAGGTCGTGCAGGCGGCGCGCCTCGTCGACCGTCGCGTGGGCGTCGTGCGCCAGCGACGGGAGGACCTCGAGCGAGACGTACCCGTCCTCGGGGTTCTCGGCGTGCTGGGGACGGAAGAGGTCGGCCGCCTCGGCGATGTCGCGGCGCGTCAGCTGGTCGTAGATCGAGAAGGCGTCCGCGCCCGCCTCGGCGTGCCGGACGAGGGCGTGTCCGTAGTCCCCCTCGTTCTTCTGGATCGACTGGCCGAAGATGCTGGGGTTCGACGTGACGCCGTAGACCGTCCCGTCCGAGATGAGGCTGCCCAGGCGCCCCTCGCGGATCATCCGGTTCGAGATGGTGTCGAGCCAGACGGCCTGGCCGCGACGGCGGTACTGCACCGGGAGAGACATGCCGGGACCTCCTTCTGGGGCTCCCGCGCCCGCGGGACCGACGGGGACCGTCGGGAAAACGTATCACGACCCGGCTCCGCCCCCCCTCGCCGGGTCAGCGCCGATTCCTGACCCGTCCCGAGGGTCAGCGCCGAACCCCGAGGCCCGACGAGAATTCGCCGAATCGATCACACGCGGCGCCCGTCGCCAGGCCGCCCCGGGGCGCGCCGGGTGGCGCCGGCCTTGCAGAATCCACCGCGCGGAAGGAGCCGCACGGGGGGCAAGAACCCTCGCATCCGACCTGCGAGGCTCCCGGTGACTCCTTCTGCCTTTCCTTTGCCGTCGATCGGACGGATGCGCCGGCCCGGGCGGAGGAGGAAGGGCCGCGCGGGCGGGGAGACCCGCCCGCGCGGCCCGGTTCTGCGTCCGCGGACCCGGCGCGGACCCGGCGCAGAGGCCCGAGCAGAACGTAGAATGGAGCTCTGACCCCGTCCGAGTAGAATGGAGCTCTGACCCCATCCGCTGACCCCGTCCGAGTGACCCCATCCGAGTGAGGGGCGGGGTCAGCTGGCGGGGTCTTCCTGGCCGCGGAGGCCGTACTTGGCCATCTTCGACTTGAGGGTGTTGCGGGCCAGGCCGAGGCGGCGGGCGGCCTCGCGGATCTTGCCGCTCGACTCGGAGAGGGCGCGCTCGATCAGCTCGCGCTCGACGCCGGAGAGGACGCGGTCGTAGGTCTCCGGGTCGAGCGGCTTGCCCGGCTCGAGCCGGACCGAGAGAGGCGGGGCCGCGGCGGAATCGGCAGCCGCGGCGGCGGGCTCCGTCGGGGGCGCGGCGGCGCGCGGGGCGGCCGAGAGGAGAGGCGACTCGATCAGCCACGGGAAGTCGGCCTCGCTGAGGGCGTCGCCGGGCGACAGGACGAGCGCGCGGTGGAGCGTCGCCTCCAGCTCGCGGATGTTCCCGGGCCAGGGGTAGCGGTGGAAGAGCTCGAGGACCCCCGGCGAGAGGCGCCGCGGGTCGGTCCCGAGGTCGCGCGAGAGCTTGACGACGAAGTGGTGGAGGAGGAGCGGCAGGTCCTCGAGGCGCTTCCTCAGAGGCGGCAGCTCGATCGGGAAGACGTTCAGGCGGTAGAAGAGGTCCTCGCGGAACTCGTTCCGCTCGATGGCGGTCGCCAGGTCGAGGTTCGTGGCCGCCAGGATCTTGGCGTCGGACTTCAGCGTCTGCGTCCCGCCGACGCGCTCGTACTCGCGGTCCTCGACGACGCGCAGGAGCTTGGCCTGGATGGCGAGCGAGGTCTTGCCGATCTCGTCGAGGAAGATCGTCCCCCCCTGCGCCAGCTCGAAGCGGCCGGGCTTCCTCCGGTCGGCGCCCGTGAACGAGCCCTTCTCGTGCCCGAACAGCTCCGACTCGGCGAGCGTCTCGGGAAGGGCGGCGCAGTTGAACTGGACGAACGGCCCCTGCGCCCGCGGCGAGAGGGAGTGGAGGATCCGCGCGACGAGGTTCTTCCCGGTTCCGGACTCGCCGCGGATGAGGACGGTCCCGGTCCCCGCGGCGGCCCGCGGGAGCATCACCTTGATCCGGCGGGCCGCCTCGGACGTGCCGACGAGGGCGTCGAGGTTCCAGCCGCGGGCCAGGTTGGCCTTCAGGCTCTCGTTCTCCACGGAGAGCCTCAGGCGCGCCTCGAGGAGCTCCTCGAGGAGGCGGGCGTTCTCGATGGCGACGGCGGCCAGGTCGGCGAAGGCTTCCAGGAACGCCCGGTCGGCCTCGCTGAAGAGGCGCGGGGCCCCCCGGTGGTCGACGTAGATGGCCCCCGAGACCCGCTCCTTGACCCGGAGCGGGACGCAGAGGAACGAGACGATGGCGTGGGCCAGGATCGACTCGCGCCCGGCGAAGCGCGGGTCGACGCGGGCGTCGGCCGCCAGGACCGAGACCCCCTCGGAGACGACCCGCTCGACGACGCCTCGGGAGATGGCCTCGGCCTCCTCCTCGCGCCCCGTCTTGAGGTTGCGCGCCACGCGGATGGAGACGCGGGACGTGACCGGGTCCGTCAGGAGGACCATCCCCCGCTCGGCGTTCAGCCGCCGGAGCGCCAGGTCGACGATGTCCTCGAGGAGGGCCGAGAGCTCGCGCGTGGAGTTGACGATCCGCGAGACCTCGTAGAGGCCGATGACGCCGTCGCCGGCGCTCTCGGCCGGGACGGCGTCGGAGGGGCTCTTCGTGGCGATCCGCTCGAGCGCCCCGCGCGCCCGCTCCAGCTCCCTGCGCGCCCCGATCCGCTCGAACAGCCTCGCGGCCGTCCCGAGGCGGGCGGTGGCGCGCGAGCGCTCGTCGGTCCTGACGCCCCACTCGTAGTAGGCGCGGCCCAGGTCGTACAGGACGCCGATGTCGGAGAGGAGCCGCGTGGCCTCCTCGAAGAGGCGGTCGGCCTCCTCTGGGCGGCGCTTGGCCCAGGCGATCCGCGCCTCGACCGTCAGGATCCGGCCCTTGTCGAACCGGTCGTTCAGCTCCTCGGCCAGCTGGCGGGCCCGCCCGGCCTCGCGCTCGGCCCGCGCCGCCTCGCCGGTGCGCAGGGAGAGGTCCGCCGCGGAGAAGAGGACCCGCCCGAGGCCCTCCTTCGTCCCCGAGGCCTCCATCGACGCGAGGACCTCGTCGAGGTGGCGGCGCG